>Ga0179593_1674341_pt1 | contig 14808 bp, 30 predicted proteins | sample CZODoug2_1_08_16_FD_185931 | JGI IMG/M metagenome (GOLD analysis project Ga0179593, IMG submission 185931) | Vadose zone soil fungal communities from Angelo Coast Range Reserve, California, USA - CZODoug2_1_08_16fungal (PacBio error correction) | ecosystem: Environmental > Terrestrial > Soil >... | reverse complement strand
TGTGGTCTTTTGGTGTTTTTTTACTCGTTCATTCCTCATATGGTTCTTGCAATGGGGTTTTGGTTCATTTTTGTGTTTGGGTTTTTTCGCATTCAGGCAGAAAAAAGGGGAGGACAAAAAGGAAGAGCTTGGGTATTGATGTTTTATTTTTTATTTTATTCAATTTTACACATCAGGTTACATTCACTCAATTTTATACTTTTTAGTTTTTTACCATTTCATATTTGGGTTTTGTCACTTATTTTTGTCAAAAATTTCAATTAAATACTGGGGTTGCTAGTAAGTTTAAGCGTTTTCGTTCTTCAGTTTTCAAGGGTGGTTTCATTTTCGTTTACTTTAATCTCATGTCAGTCATTTTTTTTCTCTTTTTTTGAGAGATAGTTCATGTGGAGTCTAGGGGTTTTCGGTTCTTTCACATGTTTTTTTCCATGTCTTTTTGGGGGTCAACAATTTCAGGTCAAAATGTTCGTCATTTCATCATTTTCAGTGGTGTGTTCATCTTCATAAGGGCTGGGTCTTCATGGAAGTCATTCTTTTTAGTTTTAGGAAGTTGTAAGTTGGTCCGTCCTCAACGGGTCCTTTTCCCTTCGTTTGGTGGTCTTCTTTCAATTTTTTTAATTTTTTGTCGTTTCAAAATAAATTTCATTTTTCATTTTTTCTTGAAGGTTCGTCTTTTTTGTTTTTCCTTAATGTCCCTTTTTTTATGAGGGAAAGTCATGTTTTGTTCTCATTGTTGTTCTTTTTTTCTAGGGGTTTGTCATCATCCTTTTTTATCGTTTTCAAATTATGTATTTTTTATTTTTAAATTTTTTAATATAGTTGGTTAGTTTTTTTAATTTTAGTGTAAAATTAAAATTTTAGGTTTTTTTTTTTTTGGGTGGTGTGGTTTTCTTTTTTCTTTATTTTTTTTTTTTTTTTTTTTTTTTTTTTTCTTTTGGGGGGGTTGGTTAGGGGGTTCGTTCATGTCAGTTCTCTTTTTTTCCACGTTTCCATCATCCGGTTTCTTTTTTTTTTTTAGGTGGTTCTCCAGTTCTTTGGGAAGTTGGGTTTCATTTTTGTTCTGGGTTTCTGGGATCGGGGTCCCAATCCACTGGGGCAGAGGTGGGTTCAAAATTTTTTTTTTAATTTTTTTTCGAGTTTTTTTGTTTCAATTTCTTCTCATTTGTCACGTCATTGGTTTTCAGTGGGAGAGTTTCATTTGTAGGGGGATGTTTTTCAAACCATTTCTCAGGGTAAGGTCATTTTTTCCATTTTTCTTTGTAGGTTTCTTTTGGGGTTTTTTTTCTTTATTTTTCGTGTTGTTATCGATGTTGTTTTCGTCTTTGGTTCTTTTCATCAGTGTTGTTCTCTTTCAATGCGGTAGTTGCTTTGTGTGAGTTACTTGCATTTTCAATGTATTGTTGTGTTTCATTTTTCACTGTTTTTTTTTTTTTTAAGATAGTTTTTTTTGGTTTATGTCATTCTTCGTAGGTTTTGTTTTTTATTAGGGTGTTGGGTCACCGTTTTAGCATTTCATAGGAACAGTTCAAAAAAAAGTTCATTTTTTCATTTGTTTCATCATTCTTCACTTCTCTCAATACCATTTTTCGGTCTTGGGTTTGTCGTTTTCATCCGGTTGGGGTGCATTGGTGTTCTCTTCGGGTTTTTCTTTCCACAAATTTTCATTTTGTTGTTTGTTTTGGAGGGTTTCATGTTTTCCATCTAGGTCTTGTTTCTTTTGAGTCTCCATTTTTCAAATCTTTTTTTTGCACAGGTTCTAGGTTCATTTTCTTTCGGTCGGGGTCTTTTTTTCTCATTTTTTTCGCGGGGATCTTTTCCCAGTTTTCTTTTTTTTTTTCATTTCATTTCCTGGTCAACTGGTTTCATGTGTCATCTGTTTGGAGTTGGTAAATGTTTTTAAATATATTTTTTTTTTTTTTTACGGTTTTTCGGGTTTGGAGGTGTTTTTCTAGTAGTTTTCTGGGAAGTTCCTTTTTTTTTTTTTTGGGGGGAGAAAGTTTTTTCTGGTTCCTCTTTCGACAGGGTGAGAAACTTTTTTCTTTTTTTGTGGGGTGTTTGGGTCCCTTTTCTCTCATTTTCCCAAATTGTCTTTTTTTTCATGGTTTTGTTCAAATAATGTTTCACTGGTAGTCTTACCGGTGGGGGGGTCAAATTAATTTTTTTTTCCCTTGTTTTCATTTCTTTTTCCCCCCATCAAATTTTCCGGGAGGGGGGGTCTTTTCTTCTCAATTTCTAATTCGTCAATTTTTTTTTTTTGTACGAATTGTTTCTTTCAATTTTTTTTTGTCAAGTTACTGAGTTTTGTGTTCTCATTTCTGAGAGTTTCATAAAAGTGTTTCTCAATTTTTTTTAAAATTTTTTTTGTTTTCATTCATTTCTACTTTCTTGCGTCTTTTGTTTCTCATGGGTAGTTTTTAAGTTCTCATAAGGGGCAGGGGTTATCTGTGGGTTAGTCTAACTTTTTTTTCAGGTTAGTTTTGTTTTTTTTTTTCTTTCTTCATTGTTTTAAAATTTTCAATTTTTTTTTTTTTCTTCTTTTAGCGTCATCTTTCTGTTTTCAATAATCTTTCTTCACGTCACAATTTTAGGGTTTAATTTCCCTCTTTCCCCCCCCCCCCCCCCCCCCCTCTCAGGTGTCAATCGGTTTTTTGGAGTTCTTTTTTCACATCACTTTCATTTGGTCAGGTGTTTTTTTGGGTTTCTTTTGTTTCAAGTGTTCAAAGTTCACATTTCTCAATCTTTTCACAATTTTTTCAATGTTTCTCCAGTTTAAAGGGTCATTCTTTTTTCTTGAGTTTCTGGAGGTGGGGGTTCATCCATCTTCAAAGTTAAGTTCGTTTTTTGTTTGGTCATTTCCCACACAAGGGGGTAGGGGGTCCAAAAAAGTCTGGGGGGTTCTTTTTGTTCCTACTCATCTGTGAGAGGGTTTTTTCAAGGGGGGGAAAAGTTAGTCTTGTTCAAGTCTCATCAATTCTTTGGGTTAGGGGAGTCTTGTCTCTGAAGTTTGTGTTTGTCACATCTCATCTCTCTCAATGAGGTCATTTCCAATTTATTTTTTTAAATCAGTTTCCTTTTCTATATTTGTTTTTGTGTTCAAATTTTTTTAATTTCTATTGTTCAAGGTGACGGAGTAGGGTCATCATGTGTAAGTTGTGCATTACTTCTTGGTCTCCTGGTTTGGTTTCATGTTTTCTCGAAGTGTCTTCAGTGTTCCTTCAGCAGTAAGTGGTCAACTCATCAGGTCATTTCTCTCCTTTTCAATCTGTTCTTTAGTTGTTTTCTCCTCAAAATGGTTTTTTGTTCTCAGTGAGTGTTTGTTAAGAGGTCTCTGGTATGTGGTTTCATTTGTTGGGGTCATTCAATTTCACTGTTGTTTTCATTGGGGAGTTGGTCTCCATTTTTTTTTTGTTAAATGGGGTTTTTCCTTTTAATTTCTCTGTCAAAGGTGGTTGAGGGACGGAGTTTTTCTTTTTTCGCGGGTTGTCTTTTTTTGTGGTTAAGGCGTTCAATAAGTTCTTAAAGGGGTCAATCAAATCGTTCAATGGTCCTGTTACCTAGGGTTTTTTTGTTTCAATTTTTTCTTTCAAATTTTTTTTCACAAGGTCCTTTTTTCAATCGTGTCATTGGTTTGTGTTTTTTTTCTGGGACGACAGGGGAGTGTTTTTTCAATATCAAGAATGGGTACGAGTCTTTTCTGTTTTTTTTTTTTTTTCCACTGGGGTCTGTTTAATTTTCATGAGGGTAACACAATTAATGTTTTCTTGTTTTTCAGCATTTTTCTTTCTTTTCTTGTTGGTTCATACTTCGTTTTTTTTCTTCTTCATCCACCGGTTCATTTCTTTTGTGGTTTCAAATATTAAATTTCTCTCAGGGTGGTGTTTTTTCATTTCCAATCATTTTTCATTTTGTCTTAAATTTTTTATTTTTTTATTTTTTATTGATTTTCTACTTTTTTTTTTTTTTTTTAATTTTTTTTTTTCTTTCACCACTTTTGGGAAAGGGTCTTTTGGGGAGGGTTACATTCTTCTCAAAAGGTCAATTTCTCATTGTCATCCATTTTTGGATAGTTTTTTTCATTCTGTGGAAGTTGCACAGGATTAGGTTTTTTCTCACTTGGTTTTTCATCAAATTTTTTCCTTTTTTTTTTATTTTTTTTTTTTAAATTTCCAAATTAACGGCACCCCGAGGACGCAGTTCAAATTTCCTTTGAGCGGTTTTTATTTCTGGTTTAGTCTTCCAAATTTTCCCTTTCTCGTTTGTAGTTCACTTTTTTCTATTTCAATTATTTTTTTTTTTTTTTTTCTTAAAAAACCTTTCAGAGACATAGGGAGGGTGGTCATCTCTCACGTGGTGGTTGTCTAAGTTGTGTTAGTCAAATTTACTTGGTTTCTTTCAGGTTTTCTTGTTTTTTTCTTTCATTGTTTCAGGTCAACACAGGGTCTGGTTTCTCCAATCATTCCATTCATTATGAAGGGTTTTTGCATTTCCCGTTCAAGGATGTTTGGAAGGTAGTGGTTATGGTCTTCTTCTCTTCATCTTGGGTCATCATTGGGGTAGTGTTTTTTTTTTTTTTTTTTTTGTCATCTTTCATTTTCATCTCATGTGATGTTCTTCAAAGTCAAATGGGGAATGGTTCGTGCTTCCATTGTTTCAATTTTATTTTTTTTGTTGGTCCCAATTACATCTTGTTTTAAGTTGAGTGTGCAAGTTTTCTTTTTTTTTTTTCAATCATCATCTTAGGAACGGGTTTAGGTCTCTTCGTGGGTTTTCAGCAGTTAGTTTGTTTTTGGTTTTGGTGTTTTCATTTTCTTTCAACTCTCATTTGGTCAATTTTTTTTTTTTTAAACACAGTAAGTACATTCTTGTTCGTTTCTTTTCTTGGTTCATTTGGGAAAGTTCAGTCAATCTCATTCGTTTCAGGGTTTTTCCTCAGAGGTTCATTTCATGGGTCATTTCACATTTTGGGGGTTTCTTGTGATGTGCGGGGCGGGTTTTGTTCAACTTCTTCAGCAATTCATGTTTGGGTCAATTTCATTCATCTCCGGGTTTTTGGAACGGGATGAAGGAGTTTTGCTTTTTTTTTTTTGTCAGGGTTCATTCTTCTTTTTTTTTCGAGGTCAATTTTTAAATTTTAGTATTATTGAAAAACAATGGTTGTTGGGTTCGACATTCATTTTCATTAAGTCAATGGGTGTTAGTTTTTTTTTCATTTCACTTCATTTTCAAATTTCAATTCATTGAGTGGTCATTTTTGGGTCAATTTTTTTTTTTTTTTGTTTGTTTTCTTTTCCGGTCTCATTATCATATTTGGGGTCAATCTTTTTTGTGTTTTTCTCTTGTTCCAAATTATCTTCTTTTGGCGTAGGGGGTTATTTTTTTTTTTTTTTTTTTTTGGTTTCCCCCAAATAGTTTTTTTTTTAGAGGGTCTTCTTTATCCTTTCAGGTCTCCTTTCAGTCTTTCCAGGGTACTCTTCAAATGTTTCATTACGGTTTTCTGGTTTTTTTTGTTCTTTTATTTTTGAGTTGTAGTGTGTCCAATTCTGGTTTTTTTTGTGGTTTTGTTCCATCGAGGGGTTCGGGTCACCAATTTCCGACCGAACGGTTGTCGTTGTCACGTTCTCAATTTTCCCAATGTTCTTTGGGTCTGTTTTTTGGTTCGTCACATAGTGTTTCATTCAATTTTTTTCTTGTTCATCTGTTTTCATGTTTCTAAGTTCTCGTCAAAAAGTTCATTTTTTTGGGTACTTCTTTCTTTCACTGGTCTTTGGAAAGGTTTTTTTTGGTGTTTTTTTTCAATTTCATTTCTTTCATTTTTCTCTTCATGGTTTCTGTTCTTGGTATCTTTGGGGTTCTCTGTTTAGTTTCAAATCAGGGTTTTATGTTGTTCAAGCGCGCGGTCGGGTCAAAATAATTATTTTAATAATTTATGTTGGTACATTTAGGTGGGTTCTGGGCGTCTTTCTTTCATTTTTAAAAAGGTGTGGGTCATCTTTGCTAAAGTGGGGATGTGTCTGTCAAATTTTATCCTCTCAGTAAAGTCATTCTCAAAAATCTGTCAAATTTTTTTTTAACTTCAAAAAGTCAATTTTTTTTCTTTCTAAATTTTTTAAATGGATTGGTGGTCAAAAACGTTCAAGTGTCATTGTTTTCAATCTCGGAAAGGGAGGTCTTTTTAGTCTCAATTTTTTTATTATTTTACTCAAATTTTGTTTTTTTTTTTTTATTTTTTTTCTTTTCTTTTGTTTCATTTACATCTCGGGGGTTTCTCATGTTGAGGGGTCTTCTTCTTTCCATCTGGTGTTTCGGTGGGTCATGAAGGAGTCAAATTTTTTTAATTTTCCGAGGGGGGGTTGGTTCGTGAGGTTTTCCGTTCATTGTTTTTTGGTGTACACAGTTTGAAGGGGTTTTTCCTTTTTTGTAGGGTTTCCTTTCAATATTTTTTTTCGGGGAGTCAGTCAAAAGGGTCCAATTTTTTAAGGTCAGGGGGAAGAGGTCTTTTCTTTCTTCTTGGTTGTTTAGTTTTTTCAATTTTTTTTTCTTCTTTCTAGGTGTCAAATATCATGGTTCCCTTTTTGTTTCATTCGTTGGTTTGGGTTTTCCACATGTCATCTCAAAAAATCAGGGGGACGGCAAGTCAATTCTGTTCTTTGGTCAAATTTTGTTCAATCAGGGGGGGTGAGGTGTTGTTTTCTTTCTTTTCCAGGGGGGTTCAAATTTATTCCTTGGTCGTTTCTTTTGGTCATTCAATTTTTCTTGGGTTCCATTGTTCAAGTGTCGTTTTCATCCCGTTGTGTCTTTCCGTTCTTTCAATTCAAAAACAGGAGGGGGGTTGTTTTGGTCTGGTGGAGTTCATTTTTTCGCAAATCTTGGTTGTCATTCAACTCATTTTTTCAAAGTCTCCTACTTTTTTTGGTTTAGTCTAGTTTTTTTGGTTCATAGTTTTTTCTGGTTTTCTGGAAAGGTTTTCTTTAAGTTTCCCAAAAAAATTTTCTCTTTCCCGTATTTCCGGGTGGTGTTCTTCTTCTTCGTCATTTTTTGTTTCAGTCCCGTTGTCCTCAAATTTATTTTTTAGCAGGTCAATAAGTGTCATCAGTTTTGGGTTGCTGGTCTTCTCTTTTTTCATCACACTTTGTTTTTTTCGGTCGAATTGCGTCGGGTGATCTGTGTTTGGTCAGCAAATCTCTGGTCATCAAGAGGTCTGTGGGTGGGGGGGGGGAAAGGCGCCGGGCACAGAACGCCAAGGGGGGAGGGGGGGCATTGCGGACTCACGATTTGTTTTAACAAAATTTCTCAGGGTCTTTGGTTCAGTTCTTGGGAGAAAGGGTGGTTTTTTTAGAGGGTTTTTTTGTTCGAGTCTCTTTTTTCGGTCTCGTTTCTTGGGGTAAATGTGGGTCCCGTTTGGTAGGGTCTTCATGTCTCTTGAAGTTGGTTCATTCCAATTTTGGGGTTCCTTCTTTTTCGTTCCATTCTTGTTTTCTTTCATTTGTTTTTTCGTCCATACACAAAAAATCTTTTTTTGTTTTCAATTTCATTTCTCTTCATTTTCATCGTTTTTTTTGGCGGGGGGATGTTAGTGGTTGGTTTTCTTCAAAATTTTCATGTTACTGTTGTTTTCTAGTTTCTTCATATTTGCAGGGGGATAAAGGTCTTTCTCATTCATTTAATGTTTGGTTTCTTTTCTTAAAAAAAGGTCATTTCTTCTTTTGTTTTTTCAAGTTTCAGGGGTTCAAGTTGAGGTGTTTTTTTTTTTCATTTCAATTAATTTCAATTTTCTTTTTTCATCATTCCTCATTTTTTTCCTTCATGGTTGTCACTTGTTCTTTTCTGGTTCGTTGGGTTTCGGGGGAGTTTTCTTCTGTCATATGTTTTTGTGGTTTTTACGGGGAGAGTTTTTTTTATTTGTTCTTTCCTTTCTTTCTCTTCGAGGTTAGGTTTTTCATTTTCTGGAGGGTTGGGCGTCATTTTTAATTCTTTTAGGGTCTTCTTAAAGCGGGTTATTATCATTTTTTCTGTCATTTCGGAGTCAAGTTTTTCATTAAGTTCAGTTTCAAACATCAATTTTACATTTCAATCCCTTTGGGTCACAATTCCTCTTGGTCTTGAAGGGTTTCCTTTGGGTCATCCAGGTTTTTTCCGGGGTTTCTTTGTTGTGGTGGGTTCTTTTCTGTTTTTTTCGGTTCAATTTCTTTCTTCAACTTCTATTCATCTGTCTCTTTCTGGTTTTTCCTCTTTTAGGAGTGGTTTTGGTTGGGTTCTGGTCTTCAAGGTCAATTTTCATTTTAGGTTAAGGTTTCGTTTTTATGAGTTCAAATTATCTCATTCCAATCCGTTCAAATGTCATTTTGGAGGGTTTTCTTTGTTGTTCCAGGGCTGGTTTCTTTCAAGGGTGGTTTTTAGTCTTTTTTCAAAATTTTGACAACTTCTTGTATTTTTGGCGTCCCAAATTATTTTTTTTTTTTCTTGGGTAAGTTTGGTGGTTTTACATTTTCATCTCCCCATTCAATCCCATTTTTTTCATGGTTTCTTCAAAATTTTCTTCCATCATGGGTTCATAGGTTTTAGAGGTTTCAATGGGGTAGGTCATTTCTTTTCAACAAATTTATATTAATTATTTGTTTTTTTCCATCAGTGTCTTGGGGGTTGGTCATAAGTTGTGTTTTCATTTCAATATTCATTCTTGTTCTTTACCCATCATAGTTTCTTTTAAAAAGGGGGGTTCTCCCTCAATTTTTTGTTTGTTTTTTGAGTCTGGGTTTCTTTTTTTTCGTTTTGGTTTTCAAAATGTTTCTTCTGGTTTACTGTTTTCTCTTTTCTCATCATTTTTTTCAGTCTTTGGGTCTTTCCAAGGGTGAGAGTCCATTGTTCCGGTTTCGTCTTGTCATCTTTCCTTTTGAGCCGTTTTTCATTCTTTTTCAGGGGGGTTTTTGCAGTGTTCATCTAGAGTAAGTTCGGTTGGTCCATGATCGTTTTCATCCTTTTGTTCGGTTGTTGTTCTGTGTCATCAAGAGTGGAATGTTCTCATTCCAATTGAAGTTTTCAACTGAGTTTCTCTCCTTTCTTCGTGGGAATATCGAGTGTCAATAGAGGGTCTCTTTTTTCAAATGGGTCTTTTTCCATTTGGGGTTCTGCGAGCGTACTCCTTTCAAATTTTTTTTGTGGTTAGGGGTGTTTCAAATTCTATCGTTCCACGTTTTGTCAAATATTATATTCAAGTCAAAATGTCCATTCTTTTTAGGGGTGTTCTCGTCCTCTTTTTTTTTTTTTTCATTCCATACCGTTCAATGGGGAGGGGAGCGGCGTTCATTTCCAATGTGTTTTCATAGGTCATGTTTTATGGTTTGTTGTTCTTCGGAAGGGGAGTTTGTGTTTTCGGGGTCTGTCATCAAGTTCAATTCAGTCAACATTAAGTTTTTAGTTGTTTTCATTTCATGGAGGTTCTTACGTTTGGTTTTTTTGTTTCTTGGGTTTTCATTTTTCTGTAATTACGTTTTTGTCTGTTAAAATAATACATTTTTTTTTGAGTTTATTTTTGGGGGAAAGTTTTCCTTGGAGGGGGTTTCTGGAGGTTCATTCTTTCATGGAGGGTTCTGGGGTTGTCAATTGTTTTCAGGTACTTGGGTGGTTTGTTTTGGGTTCCTTTTTCTAAAGGGGGGTCAAATTTTTTTTAATTTATGTCTCATTCGTTTCGTGGGGGGGGTTTCAATTTTTTTCATTGTAGTTTCAGCGGGGTGTTTGGCTCCACATTGCTTCGTCAAGGGGTTGTCTGGGTTGTCCAGGGGGTGTATGTTTTCATGTCTTTTTCTTTTAAAATGTTTTTTCTCTCGGTCGTCCAAATATTAATTTTTTTTTCACATTCAATTAATAATTTTTCCCTTTTTAAGAAAAAGGGTCATAGGTTCCGGATTTCTTTGTTTCATTTCTCAAGTCAAGTTTTTTCTTGGGGGTTTCTCCATCTTATTTCTGTCTTTTTTTTTTTTTTTTTTCGGTATTTCAGTCAATAATTTTGTTGTCATTTTCAAGGGGGGCATTGGGTCGGTAACAGTTGGTAGCATATGTCTTTTCCAGTTACTTTTTGCTTTTTTCTCACCATCTTTTTTATTTTCCGGTTCGGTGGTTTTCTCAGGTGTCATCTCATCAAAGGGTTTCATTTTTTTCGTTGGGGGTTTCTCAGTAGTCTGGTTTCAATTTTTTTCATTAGTCTTCCGGTGGGGAGGTTCTTTTTTCATCATTTGTGGGGTGGGGTCATTTTTTTTTTTTTCAAATCCCCCCCCCCCCCCTTGGTTCTTCAATCAATTTCATTTCTTTCTGTCTTTTGTGTCCTTCTTTTCATTTTGTGGTGTCGTGGTTTCATGGAGGGAAAGTTGTTTGGTTGTCGTTGTCATTTCTTTTTGGGGGTGTTCAGTGGTTGTCATTGAAGAGGTTCAGTTCAAAATTATTTCTCTTTCGTTTCGTTGGTCATCAGGAAAGTCAATTCATCATTGGGAGGGGGGGTCTAGTTCTGTTTTTTTGGTTGTGGGAAGTTCAGAGGTCAAAATTTTTTCTCAGGAGTTGCAGGGGTCCTTTTTCTCAAAATTATTTTTGTTTTCATTTGAGGTGTTTTTCACACTCACAAGTTCTTTGTTCCTTTTTTCAATTTTTTCTTGTTTGACCGGTTAGTTGTCCGTTCGTGCAAGTCAAATTTTTTTTTTCCTTTGTTCAAGGACAGTTCTCATTAGTCCGGTGGTTCTCACTTCTTTCAAATGGGGTCTTTATTTTTTTTTTCATAGGGGTTTGTCAGGGTGTGTCATTTTGTTCACCATAAGTGGGAGTTCTTCTTTCTCGTTTCTTGTCCTTGGTTTCTTGGGGTGGGCAAGGGCTTACGGTTTTCGGTAGTTTGGGGTTTTCATTCACTGGTTCCATTCATTCAAATTGACGTTTTTCGTCTACAATTTGTCAGGTTTTTTTTTCAGGTTTGGGGTGGGACGCTTTCATTTCCCCATGTTCACTTTTCAGTTTTAAGTTTTTACGTGGTCGGTCACTCTGAGTTAGCAAAATGTCTTTCAAATTTTTTCTGTAAATTATTTTTATTTTTTTGGTTCTTTGTCTTTGGTTGTTTAAGTTTTGTTTTCGGATAGTTTCTCTTTTTCTTGACTTGCAAGTAATTGGTTGTGAAAAGTTGTTAAGGTTTTTGGGTGTCAAAAATTTTTTTGTGTCTACCAGCCAGTTCTCGTTTAAAATTCAGACTGGTTCCTTGGAGGTCGGCGGTGGTTTCATTCCATCAGTGGTGTTCATCTCCAACTCTTCAATAATCTCTTTTTGGTTTTTTTCACATGTCAAATGTCATTTCAACTCGGGATAAGTGGTTTGTTCAATCTCTTCGTTTTCTTCAACTTTTTTCTTCAATTCAGGCAGCGGGTGGTTCATTGGTCACTCAATTCATTTTTTCTGTCAATTGTTTTTCTTGGTTTAGTTTTTCCTCCGGTCCTTTCTCTTTTTTTCGGGTTCCATTGGGGTTGATAAGGAGGTCTGGTTTGTTGTTTCAAAAAAGTGGAGTTTCTTGCCCATGGGTCTTTTTTTAAATTTTTTTTTTGTTAGTCAATTTTTTCTTTTCCATCTCTCAGGTTCGTTGTGGGTTCAAATCACCAATAAGCAGGGTCGGGTCATTTCCTCATTTTATGTTCTTTGGCGGGTGGTCTAAAAAGTTCGTCTGTTTTGTGGGCGTGAGGTCACATCTCATTTTTTTTTCAGTCAAATTTTATTTTTTTCTGGTCACTCAAGGTTCGGGGGTTTCTCAATAATATTTTTCATTTAAGGTTTTCATTCCGTTCACCATTGTCAATTATTTTTTTTTTAAAATTTTTTTTAGGGCAGGTCGTTTTCATCAAGTTCGGTTGTCAGTCAAAAAATTTGGGTTTCAAGTTTCGGGTAAGTTGTCGGTTTTCACATTTTCTTGGTTTTTTTTTCAATTTTAGGGTTTTTCGGTTTCTTTTGGTCCGGTTTTAGTCTTTGTTCATGGGAGTCATGTTTTCGTCTTTTCCATGTCTTTTTCACTTTTCAAATTTTTTTTTTTAGAGGGTTTCTTCATGTACTCACATATCTTGTGAAGGGGGTCGTAGGGTTCCAACTCAATTCAGTAGGGTCCTCATTGCTCTCAAAAATAATAGTAATTGTTGTTCCAGTGTTGTATTTTGTTTTTTTTTTAACATTGAGTTAGTTTCTGTTCATTTTAAATTCTTGTTCGTCATCTTCCATTGTTCAGGAGTTTTTTTTTCAAATTGGGGTCTAATTTGGTTTTGGGAGGGTGAAGGTCAATTTTGTTTTCATTTGTGGGGTTCTTTCATCAATATTTCAATGTTGTCAATTTTTGGTTTGTTAAATTGTTTTTTCTGTTCATGTGGGTTGGGGGGGGTCTTTCTGGGGGTTCACTTTTCTTTTTGTCAATCTCTTTTCCCTTTTTCAAATCTTCAATCCAAGGTTCTTTTAAAGGTTTTTTGTCGGTCAAATTTTTCTTTTTCATTTGAGGGTCATCCTCATCCAATCTCAAGAGGTCTTTCACTTTCAATCGTTTCATTTTAGTGGTTTCAATTTTTCAAAATTTCGAGTGCTGAGTTCCATTTCTTTTTTTGTTTTTGCCAATGTTCAAATCATTTTTGTTTTCTCAAGTTCCTTTTGAGGCGGTTTTTTCTGGTCAAAGTTCATTTTTTCATTTCCTCACAAATTTTGGAGTCTGGGCGCGGTCATGTTCCATTGTGGGTCAACGCAGGTCTCTTTCTTCATTTTTCATTATCTGTGTTCTTTTTCTTTGGTGTCATTTGTTAACTTCTTTCAATTTTGTTTTTTTTCTTTTTCAATGGTCTCATGGTTTCATTTTTTTTCAATTTTTTTTCATACAATTCTTTCATTTGGGGTTTTTGGTCTCTCCATTTCAGGTTCTTCAATCTCATGTGAAGGGTCATTCTTATTTTTCAGTCTTCAACATTTTGGTTGGGGTCAGTTCCAAAAGGTGGTCGGTCAGGTTTTAAAAAAGGGTCAAATCAAATGCAGAAAGGAGTCATTGAGGTCCATGGGTCAATATGGGGTCTTCTCCTGTTTCAAAGCCGTGACGTTCTCATCATTTATCACCTTTTTTTTAAATTTTCAAAGGAGTTCATCAGGTACGTCCAATCATGTTTCATTTCTTTTGTAAGTGGGGGTCTTTAGGTTTCAATCCTTTAAGGTTCATTCGTCACACCAACAATTCAATTTTGTTTTTTTCCATTTACTTGTGTTTCCAAATTTTTAAATTTTTTTTTACGCTGTTATTGTTTTTTTATTTTTTTTTTCAAAAATTTTCTGAGGTGTTGGGTGGGGAGTCTTCTCATGTTGTTTTTTCTCTTCAGGGTCAATCTGGTCAATATCATTCTCTTTTCCCAGTCTTTTTTTTTTTCTCTCCCTTTACCTTTCGGAAAGGTCTGTTTTTCATTCTCGTTTTTGGGGGGGGTCCATCAATCTTCTTTTTGTTGCAAATCATGTCTTCTTGTGTTTTTGTTGTCCTTACGGGCGTTTTTTCGAGTTTTCAATTTTTGTTTTGTCCATTTAAATGAGTCCCGGTTCAAGTTTATCTTCATTGGGTCAATCTTGGGTGGTCTCTCCCCCCCCCCCCCCAAAATTTTTTTTAAAAATTTTTATTTAGGGTGGCTTTTTTTGGTGGCAGGTCCTTATCCTCTTGTTGTAGGGGGTCGGGTTCTTGAAAGGATGTTTTCATTGTGCTTTTTGCGAACCCGACCAGTGGTTTCATTCAAATCCTTCCGGTAAGGTTTCAGTTCTTTTTTTCTTGTCTCTTTTCATGGTCTTCAAATGATTTTTTGGTGTAGTTTCATTTCAATCTCCATTAATTAAAGTTTTTTTTTTCAGTTGGGGTTCATGGGGGTTACTTTCAAGTTCTTTTCGTCTTCAGTTTTCAGTTCACTTTCTTGGTCATCAAATTTTCTCGTATGGAGCTGTGTTTCTGTTTTCCGTTCTGTTCTGTCTCTTTTTTGGGGTGATTTTTTAGTTTTTCTTTTTTGTGGTTCAATTTTTTTTCTTTGTCTTTTTTTTCATTTCGGTTGGGTGATAGTTTCTCATCTAGTCAAAGGGGTCACTTTTTCAGTTTCATCCGGGTTGTCTACGGGTTTTCCTTTCAATCCTTGTTTTTTTGGTTTTGGGTATTTTCATTGTTAATTCAATTTCTTTTATGTTCTTTTAATCAAAAATTGTTTTTTTAATTATGTGGTTCAGGGGGGTGGTTGGGTCCATTCTTATTGTCAATGGAGGGGTTGTCACTCTTGGTTCAGGTCTTCAATTTTCTTTTTCTCATTAAAGTGTCCAATGTTTCTTTGGGGTAGTGTTCAATGTTCTTCAATATATTTTTTTTTTTTCTCTTTTTTTCATTCAAATTGATGCGTCAAATTTTTCTTTTTCGGTCATGGGTTTTTTTTCAATTTTAATGGTTTCATTCTGTCAGTCTCTTTTCTTTGCTTCAGTCATCCTTTGTTTTTTTCTCCATGGTTTCAATTTTTTTTTTAACAAATTTTTTTTTTTTTTTGGGTCATTCATGATTGTTTTCTTTATTCCTTGTACAATTTCTTTTTGGTTTTCCCTTTTTTAAGTTTACTCATCGTTGGTTCAATTTTTTTATTTCTCCTCTTCAAGGGGGGGAACCTGTTCATCCTTCTTCCGTTTTTTCCCAAAGGGGTCAACTTTTTTTGGTTCCGGGTCCGCTCCATGTTTTCTCAATTATGTCAGTCAATTTTGTGTTTCCTCGTCAGGGTGAGTTGCTTTTTTTCATTTTCAATTTTCTCTCAATCAAGT
>Ga0179593_1444186_pt1 | contig 14808 bp, 21 predicted proteins | sample CZODoug2_1_08_16_FD_185931 | JGI IMG/M metagenome (GOLD analysis project Ga0179593, IMG submission 185931) | Vadose zone soil fungal communities from Angelo Coast Range Reserve, California, USA - CZODoug2_1_08_16fungal (PacBio error correction) | ecosystem: Environmental > Terrestrial > Soil >... | reverse complement strand
CAACCTGCTGCCGCGTCCTTTTCCTTGTCCCCGGTCAGACCCCTCTTTTTCTGCCTTCGTGGATGTATCATTTGGAGTTTCCCTCCCTCTCTTATTTCTTCCCACTAAAGGTACGCACCAAATACCGTTGATTACCCCGCCAATTTTTCCCCTGAGCATCCTTCGCACCACCCTGTATAAACTAGTCCATCCCGACAGAGTACGCGCTCTAACAGTTTTCCCTGCCGATGACCCCACTCGATTTCCCATCTTCGTTCGCGAATATCTGTTTTGCCCACTTAGTGTGCTTCACAGCCTCCCTTTTTTCTCTTCCCATCAGCCGACCGGGTCTGTGCGGGCAGTTTTCGTTCCCTAATTTTTAACTCCGATCCAACCTCGACTGCTGTTTTTTTTGCCCAACCAACCCATAAATACTACCTCTCGGGCCTCCCCATTCGGCGCCCCACAAATCCCCCTATTGGCCACTTTCTAGTATGGACTTCTCCTCGCACCCCAAGTCGTACACAACCCCTTTGCGGCTGCGCTCCGAATTCTCGAGACGAATCGTGCTGCCCTAACCCTGTCTCGCAGCCCCCCGCAATCTCCCCACAGCCACCCGCGAATGACTGTTCGTGATTCCCTTAAACCCCCCAAGATGTCGCTCCCCCGCGAACATCACCCTTCCTTAGTGGACAGCCCTTTCTTGTCTCCTATGGCATTTGATCTGTATTTCCATTTCTCGCGCTGCCCCATACAGTGGACCTCCCCCACACCTTGTTCCCTTCCTGATTTGGACTTGTTCCTCAAATGGGAAGCGACCAATCACCTTCCGCTTGCACCCCCTCTCCACAACCCCTCCCCCTCCTTAGTCTTTCCGACCGTGTATTTTAACCGCCCCGTCGCAGCACCCAGCCCCAGGAGTATTTTTACCTGAGTGCACTTGCCTTCTAATCGCAATTTGGACGCCTGATGTCTCACTGACTGCCCCCTTACCTCCCTCTGTTGACAAACATCCTCAGCTAGCCCCAGGCTCCCTCCTTCTGGCGCGACACCCAAGCCCACATCACGCAGACGCGTTTCGCCCTGAACATACCTGATGAAGAGGTACCCCCAGTGGACACAAGTGAATGGGCGTCCACCTCCTCGTACTCTTGAACTTTCCCCCCCCCTGGAACACCCCACCGTAGGGGATAGAAGGGACCAGCATAGCCTACAAGCCCCCGGAGCAACACCCACCCCCCAGAGCTGAAAGTTCGCCATGCCTGCGAAGATGTACACCAAAAACCCAGACTGTCACCCCCTACAACGAACCCCGGATGAGATTTTGAGAGACCGTACGCTCAATGATTTGTCCACGGTCCCGAGCGCCAAACATTCGCCATAAGGTAGCCTCCTTCTTCTTGTGGCCCCTCTTATGAGGTTTTTTTCATCTCGTCATCAACCTGTCTGGATCACTCAGCCATGACAAACTCCCATTCATCTCTTCCCACGCCAGAGACGAAGTTTCTCATTCTAGAAACCCCCCCCCCCCCATTAGGGTTGCGAGCCAACAGAGCAATTGCTGACCGCCAGAGACCAGACGGATTCTTGTTGTCGTTTCATTCTCTGCGCTCGATTTAAGGATTCTTCCACTCGACAAGGAATTCTTCTCCTCTATGGAGCCCCGTTAGTCTATAATGTGTGCTCTCGCCCTCATCCGGCCAGGCTTCTGCTCGGGATTTTACTTTGTGAGAGACTTGTTCAACACAAGAGCTACTTTAAACATGACACTCCTTAGGATCTACTCAGAAGGTGTGAGCCCGAGCTCTGGCACCATCATCCAATTTCTGGTTTTTCTTCTCGGGTATTAACCCTCGCCCCAGATGATGACCGCCTTCCTCCCTCATCTCATACGGTGGCCCACGAACCCCGCTGACTTAAGATTCCATTCACACACGACCTGCCCGCGCGCCCACCCCCCCCCCTCCTTTATTAGCCCCCCCCCCCACACCCCCCCCCCCCCCCCCCCCACCACTTCCCCCCTCCCCCCCACCATTCCCCCTCCCCCGGCCCCCCCCCCCCTTACTTCATTCCCACACCCCCACACCCCCCAAGATCCCGTCTTTACTGGAATCCTCCCGTCCGAAACCGACGCTAAGGAGAGATTCCCCCCAATATTCGATTGATGCCCTATTCCCCCTCCTTTTTTACCCCGCCTTTTGACTCTCTCTGAGGCCAGCGGACAGCGTATCGCAGTGTGAATAAATTTCCACAAAGATTAACCACCTCTAGACCCCAAACCCCCCTGTGTTCGCTTTTTCGTTCATTTTATCTTTTCGTAGTTGCGGGTGCCACAATGTGATTACTCTCGTTGAAGGCGGTGAGGACAACGTCCTTTGTGACATCATACGCTCGGGTCCATGTGTTACCCGCGTTTTCCCCTTTTCCCCGGGCGGTGTGCGACATCTCTCAAGGTTCATTGCTGGTAGCCATCCGCTCGACCCCATGTTTGTTGGATTAGATTCTTTGAATTTAGAATAAGAACCCAATTAGTAATGACTTTCCTAAACGGACCGCTACAAGAAACTCCCCTGAAAGGGGTGTCACAATTCCAACCGTTGTACCCGCATCGGGAGGTTGATGGTTTCCCTTTCCCACACTCCTGTGGCTCCATCAGGACCAGTCCCCCGAGCAAACGCTGCAGATGGAGAAACGTGCGAACACAAGCCGAAAACCTGCGAAAGGCATCTCATTTGATGAGCAGCAAGCCCCGGGATTCTTCGGGTAGCTTGTCGCTCGTAGTGGTGACCATAGATCTTCCATCAACCCCCTTTCCTTTCCTCTGTCCGGCAGGACCGGGCCCCCTTAGTCCGGCTCTCATAGCCTTTCTTTTGTATCTCCCTCAAATCTGATTCTCGGTTGCTTAAACGGGAACCCCTCAGCCCCCCGGCCCTTCGGAAATTGCCTGGGTAATAGGCCCCTTGACATGTTGGTCCCCCCCCCCTTTTCTCCCTCTTAGCCCTCCTCAAGCCACTCTCCCACGTACTTTGACTGAATGGAATGACACCAATCTCTCTAAGCATAATTTTCTCTTCCCCTCTTGCTTTAGAGACTTCTATCCCGAACAATTTTCTCCGGTCCACTGACTTCGTTTGATAATCCACAACCTAGTAGGCAAACCCAACAACGTATCAAACATTTGTGTTATGCCCGCGCACCCAAAAAGCTGCGGCTGGATTGTCGTATCCCATAATGCTTGTTGTTACACATTCGTTGAGTATACTTGACCCGCGAATTTGTTGCGAACCTACAGAATGCTCAGAAGCAATTGAAGGGCGCTGGGTGCCGAGACCCCAAAGAAGACCTACTCCTCCCGTGAGATATCTCCCATAGTCCTAGAAACAGTTCAAAGAGTATGGAATGAGAAGTTAGGCTATTTTTGCCGCATCTGATAAACTTTCAGACATTCCCGCCTTTCGCCTGTTCTGTTGCCTTTCGTTTCCTCGTTCTACGCACCTTTCGCTCATTATTTCTTCCCCCACTTTTTTTTTCCTGATTCTCAACCCATTCTTTTAGGCCCTCCCACCAGGCTTATCCAGTCGTTGGCAGAGCTCGTACACACAGCCCGATGTGGTCCCGGCACCTTACATTCCTCTGAATCCTTTCTAATTGTTTGCCTTTCCTCACAAATGGCTAGATCAGCAAACAGGCGCAGAATATCCCAGTTGGTCTTCGAAGATTTTGTTTCCTAGTTTTCAGGGTTTCCCTCCCATTTTTTCTGACGCCGTCGTAGCGTCGTGTAACACGCGTGTCATTGGGTACTCTCATCTGGCTACTCGAATAACCCTGGGAAGCCCTTCCATGAGTTGCCTCCCCGCCCTACTTCCCGGGATTCCCTCCCCCTACGAGGCACCGCCCCGGGAGCGTGACAAGGGCTTTCGCCGGAAAGTCCCAGCCCGCGTCGGAACCTCGCCTCAACCTTAAGAGTCCCATCTTTTCCCGGCAGGCACGGCGATTCCAGCGCTGCGAGACCAGAAATGAGTCCCTCCCGCTGACCCTGTACGAACTTGCTTCTTTGGCCATTCCGGTGACAGAGCTGACGGCCTCGATAATATCCCTTTAACGACCTGGCCTTGACACAATTCACCAAATCCCCTTCTTGTTACCCATCTAGTTTTTGGGAAACGACTAGAGTCGGGTGGAAAATCCTACACCTCGGCACTTCGCTCCTACCGACCCATACAACCAACCGCCGACCCCCCCCGCAGACCCCCACAACCCCAACCGCCCCCCCTAGACGACTTAAACCCCTAACCCACGGCAAGCTTGCCTCGCAACAACGTAAAAGGCATTTCCTTTTCCCTTATTTTACCCCGGCCCCTAAAAGATTCTTGGCCTCACCCCCACCCCGTTTGGGGGACTTTCGTAGAGAACAAACCCAAATTCCTTTTGTTTTTTCCCGCTGGCACGCGCCCCGGGGGCTCCCTGCTATCTTTTCCACGCCATTGCGGTTGCCCAACCCCGAATCATGCCGTTTTGTAACCCTTTATTTCAGAGAGTGCTTACTGCCCCCTCCCCGCCCCTCTACGTATGGGCCATATTTTGCCCTTGACTCTGCAGTTTTTTCTGAGGGCGATGATGATGAGGCTCCATTCCCGAGATGAGGAGATTTGGCAAAAGATTTCTATGTTACCCGAGAGTTTTCTTCCCCGTATCCTCAACAAGAAGACTCTACCCCCCTGTTAGAATTTGGCAACATCTGAGCCTGGAACCGAAAATCAGTATCCGGATCGTTCTTAGCTAATCATGTCCCCAAGGGCCGCGGAGAGTAGCTCCGTTTTCCCCGTTCGTCCGCATTTTTTTTCATTCCCCGGGAAATGTTGGCCTTTCTTGTTACGGAACCTTTTTTCGTTGACACCGTTCTTTTTCCTCTGTCAGTGGCTTTAGTTATTCAAGAGGCGGCCCCTCCCCGGATCCGCCCGAGGCCCCGAGGTTTCTTCCTCCCTTTGTTGAGCTAGCTTTGCAGCGCTTTTGCCTGTCCCGGCTTTTTTTATACTTTTCCTCCCGACTTTTTTGTGTTCTTAGAGAGAGAGTTTCAAATTCGAGATCCCCTCTTGCAACCAGGGATCTATCCCACTCCCAAGAGGTTGCCTCCCGCGTGTGCTGCCGCTCGTGTCGAGCAGTGGCGGGACCCCCCCCTCCCACCCTTCTTCTTCCTTTTCACCTTGACCCGGAGGACAAGCGGTATCCCAAAGAAAATTATTTCTCACTATACAACATTCCCCTCGAACATCCGTTTTCTCATTGCCGTACCTCAATCCCCGACGCTCGATAACCTATTTTTTTATGTCGCGGAGAGACGAGAAGGGCGATGTCTTCGAGCCTGCCCATTTTGTTTGTCCCACGGAACTTCTGACCCACTGCCTGGGTCTTTTCCTTAGAGCAGGAGAGTGGTCCCTAGAGAACCATCATTTTTTAACACCGATGCTCCAGTGTTTTCCCCAAAACAGTCAGGACCCCCTATTCATTCCGGTGAGACCATCCCCCCTAGTCCACGCAATTCCCATCGTCTCCCCCTTTCTGGTTGGCTTTCTCTTAAGCCATAGGAGATCCATTAATGCTTCTGTTTTGCCCCCATTGTTGCCTCAGATTGCTTGCCCTCCACCCGTTCCCGCGTCGCACATCCCCAAGAAAAAGTTTGTATCTTTCCGTCCCTGTTTGGCCATGTCCCAACCTGTGTTTTTTACAACAGATGTCTTCCCGGGTAAAAATTTTTTCCGCATCATTTTCTGGCTGCTGGTCTGGTGCGGGGAGATTTGAGATTGCTTTCAACTGCGACTCGCGGATTGTCCCCGAGTTGTAACACACAATATTTTTGCTCCGGCATTGGATCTTTCTCCACGAAGTTCAGCGCTGCTAGCAAACCTTCACGCCCCCCTTCACCAAACTCTCATTTTAGGCCCGCGTGAGCTGCACTAGCACCTCGTCAGGGTACTTTTTCCAAGGGCGAGATTTGACCCGTCAAAGTCTTCCCTCTTCTTTAAGGAATGGCAGTCTAATCGTGCCGCAAGAGGAACCAGCTCCTCCCGCACGCCGAGGGTCCACAAAAACTGTTTCCAAGACCGCGCGGGGCAAATTGCCGGGAACCTGCCATTCGGAGAATTCCTGCATTTTCACCGTTTTTTGCCAGCCTTCGCTCCCTAGTCTTCTCCCCGTCTCAGGAAGGACGATCAGCTTTTTTTGCCCCCCCCACCATGCTAAGGCTCGTCCCTTCCCGGGCTCTCCCCAGTGGTTTCCCTTTCCTTTAACAAGGCCATGGAATGTCGAGAATTCCGGTGCGGCTACTCCTTTTGGGGAGCCCTCCCTGACCGAGAACCGAACTCCTCACACTGATACGCACTTGCTCTTCGAAGCACGCCTGGGAGCCATAACCAGATACGAAGCCCACCCTTTTTATCATATCTCTTTCTACGACATCTTGGATCTCACCAAAACGCCCCCTTCTCTCTAGAACTTCCCGATTCTCTGTAGTCCCCGTTATCAGAATGGCCCGATCCCCCATTCATTTTTTCGTTACGTCCACGCTCCCCGTCAGGCTTCCGCAGGATCCGTCGCCTGCTTAATTTTTTGCTCTTTCGCATTCCCTCGACGAGCGGCACCTTCCTTCACGGTCCCTCCGACTCCCGATGCCATGTACAACAGGAAGTTGACCAGTGAGCAACCAACAAAGTGAACAATAGTTCCGGAGGATGGATGGCTAGAACGCCTCATCTGGGCCCTATCGCCCAACTCCTGCCCCCTTTGGTGTTTTTCCATCTTGGGGCTAGAAATTGTTATCCCCCGAACCCCCCCGTACACACCTGCCTGGAGCCTGAGTCCTCCTTCCCTCCCACGCAGTGGCCGCCCCCCCCCCCCGGTTCATGCACCTAGAACCCACTCTCCTTAGGAACTCATATGACCTCCTCCTAGTAGACTTGTCCGATTTCTGTATTCCCCTTCCCAAGTGCACCAGTGCCCGGGCTTCCCCCCGTTTCCCCCCGCCTCTTCCGATGCTGTTCCCCCTTCTTGTTCCCGCCCCTCACCCCAGAGAAGTTGATTGCGTTAGGATCCCCCAGACTTGCGACCGCTTCCGTATCCACCCCCCAGTTGCCATTTACCCTGAAGGTAAGCGCGAGATCCAAGAATCAGAGCGACCCTGTGTTCAGTATCGCCCTATTGTTCCCAAAAAGTTTCCTAACAGGAGAACAGTCTCCCAGCTCTCCATTGTCTTTCTCCCATCTTGGCCCGTAATTACTTCGTCGAGTGGCTCTCCTCTCAAGGTACCCCCTTTTTTTCTTGAATAGATTCAGGCTTTTCTCCACATAAGCCGTTTTCCCCCAGTACCCTGCACTCGGAGGTATCCCAACTTTTTTTCTGTGTGGACCCTCTAGGTCTTCCTTCCGACCGGTTAGACTTTTTTATTAGACTGGCTCACCCGACTCTAGAGTCTTTCCTCTCATAATTTTTGTTTTTCCTGTTATCTTAAACAGGGATAATCACCCCCCCCCCTCCCTATCTTTCCCTCCGAACCCTTTCAATGTAAACCCCCTTATTCCATTGTTCCCATATTGATCTTGCTTGTACGTTACTTGGTAAAACTTGCACAATTTCCCTCCTACCTTTTACCCACTCGAAATTTGTTTTGCGCAACCTCGACACCGCTCTCCTATCATCTCATCATATCCCGGCTTTTTTTTGCCCGTACTTTCACATTTCTCCTTTTGGGGACACCCTCTTACTTGCAAGCACACCTGAGCATGATTAAGACTCTTCCATTAATGATGACCCCGGATTAGTACGAGAGACTTTTTTTTTTCCTTCCCAACTCTTTTGTCTCCCACTGATTAATACGGAAGCCCCCCCCCCTTGGGAGTGATTTACCCCAATATGATTGAAACTCCAATATCCCTTTCCCTTCGAGGCAGTGTGAATCGGCCACTCCCCTTGTGGGCCGTCAATGCCCTCCCATGTTCTAATTCATCCAGTACCCCCACAGCGAACAACCCATTCCTCGCACCTCCAAACCCTCGGGGACTCCCCTTACGTGTATTTCCCCGTTTTATTCGAGTCTATAGACCTAACCCTTTCGGCTTGTTTGTTCCTTATGTTATACTCCCACACACTAGTTGTGGCTTGACCCCCCAAAGGTCCACCCCCAACTTGTGCGGATTGCTCACTCTGCGAACCGCCTCGACGAGCATCCATATTTGTTCCACCCCCTTTGTACACGTTTCTCAAACGTTGTACTGTCAGTTTATCCCTGTAAGACCGAAAAGTGTTCCTCATCCGAGCTCGAGAGCAAAACAGGCAGACTCTCGACCTTTGGCTCCATCTTGACGGAGTTCCGTTCTTCCTTAGTCTTTTTACCCACGATCTCCTTCATGCCCAGACTTCCTTTGAAACCTATCCACGAAAGAAGAGTTAGCTGGCGCCAGTTTTCTTCCCTTAGTTTCGGTTTTAGTTCGCGACCCCAGCGTCGCTCGCAGTAATGATAACAGTTCTTTTCTCTGGGGACCGCACCTTGGTAGGCCCCCCTTGACCAAAATTCGGATTCCCCCCGTCGCCTTCGGCCTGCCCCCCCGCTTCGCCCCCCCCCTCCCTCTTGAGAACCCCCACGTAATTCGTTTACCTTAAGGTTCCTCCCTTTGAGCCCCCCCTTTTTCGTCTGCTCTCCTGTCGCTACTCTCATAGGGATGGTGAACGCTTTTCTTCCATCTTTCCTGAATGATGCAGCCTTTTCGTCTTAAGAGGCAGGCTGCGTCTCTTTCCAACTATTCTTTTTGATTAGGACGATCTCACCTGGCCGAATTTATTCCATATTTCCCACCCGCCGGGATGGGCGACCCTTTTTTTGACCATGCGGCTCAACTACTGCGACCAATTTAACTCGCACCGATTTACACGTCCCGGGCGTACTCCGCTATTGGAGCTCCCTCCCCCTGATCCACCCCTCGTTCTCTCAGGATTCTACGTTTTGAGCCGGGCCTAGAGTGCCGTTCCTTGCCGCGTAACCCTTTTTAAATTGGGGAACCCTCCCCCTCCCCAGTCGTGTTGCCGGCAACCCCCTCGTGGGTTTGCCCACCTCAGGAGTAGTATTTTTTTTTCCTTTTCCACAAACCCGCTCCCCCTATCACTCTTTCCCCCTGACCTCGCCGCCAAGACCACCCCTGATCTCTAGTTTCCCCTTTTCTGACCCTCCGTTGGAGGCCACACTTTATTGAAAGTCCGCGGCTTCAATCTCCCTTTGTGTACGTCCCTTTTTTCCTTCTGCTCTCCCTGCGGAAAAGCGTTGTTCTCCCGCCACCCAATTGAGGCCAACATCCCGCCCTTCCGTGTTTTTTGCCCCCCCCCCCTTTACGCTGTTCAAGCGTTTGAGTCCCTCCATCTTCCCTACTACCGTATTTTGTAATGTTACGTCACCTGACATTCTCCCGAGGGTTTTTTTATTGTGTTTTTCCCCCTCAGCTGAGGGTTTTTGAAGTCTTTGCACACAATGTGCTAGTACCCCTCCCCCGCCCCTTGGCCCGCTCCCGACTTTTTGTCCCTGTTTCCTTTTTTCCACGATTGCATGTCGCCCCGAACGTATTGTCAATCTCGTTTGACGTTAGGAAGAGATGAAAGCCCTCTGAGCGCGTGCGCGCGCGGTTCCTCAATCGTCTTCCTCCCCCCCTTTCTTTCTGACCAATGTCTTGAAGGGCGTTTTGCGGCCTCACCCTTTGCGTCGACTCCCCGTATTGGCATTCTGTAATGTCGATGAAGGTCCAAGCTCTTTTGGAGCCCCCCCCTCCAGCCACTCTCCAGCACACTTTTTGAGTTTTTATATTTGCTGCGATACGGACAGCGTTGACAATCTTTTTTTTCCTTCATGACCTTCTAGTTCGTTCCCCTCCTCTTGTTTTTGTGAGCTCCGAAACTCCTTTCCTATTGGTCTCACGCTTCCCTTTTTATCCTCAAAATTCTGGATGCCGCAACTTGGTTGAGCGGAGTGTGGTCTGCTCCTTTTTCTTGAAGCAAAAATATTTTCTTCATCCAACCTTTTTCCCTGCGGTAAAACCCCCCCCTTGCTCCACCTGCCCACCCTGTCTTCCTACCAAGGCAGCAAAATTTTTCCAATCCTTGCAACATTCTCGCCATTTCTCTGTCGCAGACGACCCGACTCCTCCCTCGGTCAGTGAAGAGTATTGCAGAGCATCGGGTCAGCGATTCCCGAATCTGTAGCCCTCTTCCAATAGGGGGGCAAAATTTCTCTCTTCCCCCTCGGAGGGTTCTCCCCCTGCCTCGCTTTTTACGCTGCCCTTCCTTTTTTCGTGATCTCCAGCATCGACCTCCGTCTTCCCCAAAACGCCATCCCATCCTCCCCCCCCTTTTTGCCCCACGCCTCCTGTTTTCCCCCTTGGCTGCGGCTTCTTTTTTCGCCCCACTGATATTTGACAATTCCCCGGCTTTTCCCTCCTTTTTTTTTAACCACCTCGCGTTTCCTTGGCTCTGCGCCCGTCAACCCTTTTCCCTTCGTTTCAAAAACGACCACCGTTCTTTTCCTGTTTTGGCGTTCCCTTGTCCTAACAATGTGTGCCTTTTAAAACCTATTCTGCCCCTTAATCCCCGCCTCTTTTATCTTTCGCTCTCCCCTTTTTTATGCGGATCCCCTTTTTTGTTTCGTTTTTTTATTTCCACCCCGGACGTTCCTCCTCTGATTTTCATCCTCGGTGTGACTTTTTTTTTTTTACCCCCACTAGCTTTCCGATTTTTTTTCTTTTTTTTCCCAAACCCCCTCGTTGCCTCTGACTCTCCCCCCCCCACTTTTCCCCACCTCGCTTTCCCCCCTCTATTTTTCTTTTTCCCCAATCTTCCGTTCGCGGTATGCATCCCCCTTTGTAAGGCCGAAGGTCCCGCGCTTCCTCCTTCCTTTAGTAAGGTGGAAGTGCGAATGCTCCTCTCCTCCGCTGTTTCCCACACCACCCCCCCCCGATTCCCAGCCCTCAGTTTCCACGACGAGGAAAGGAGACAATGCCCGGTCCGCCCGGAAGTCCACCTTAAATCCCCGGGAAAGGCCATCCTTCCCTACCCGCCTTCATCACGCGTCGCCGGGCCGGGAAGATTACAACAATCTGTCACCAAACCCCCTCGGCCTTTTTGATCTTCCCCCTTGGTTTGATTTTGTGGTGTGCCTCCCAATTTCCTGCCCTCTTTCTTAATACTTTTTTTCAGCGGAGGGTACTCGCGGCCGATCCGGCGCTCGCTCCCCCCTCCCTTTTTTTCCCCCCATCTTTTTTCTTCCCCCCCGACCCAGAAGCAAACTTTTTCCAGAGAGCAGATTTTTTTTGCCCCGAACCCTTACCTCCAGTTTAGAGTCACGCGACTCGACCCGCAATGATGGGTTCGTTTAGCGGTCTACCGTATTTTTCCCCCGGCCCCCAGTCCCCCTCCGGCCTTGATCTATCTCGACCTTCCGATTTTTCACGGAGCTTTATAGTGTCGAAATGCAGAGATTGAAGGGGGGGACGTCGCGCCTGCCTGAGTATCGGCCTTTTTTCGTGGCCCCCGTCCCGTGCTACCCGGGTGTCCCCTGGCTTTCCTAACACCGTTTCTTGTTGTCAGAACCCAAACTTTCGAAGGAGGAGGCCGCTCCAGGCCCCGCTCAGTGGAGACTCCCCATGATCCAAAAATCATCAACCGGTGGAACGTTGGGTCCCAATCGTTAGGGCTACTCCCCTCCCTTCCCACCACTCAAATAATCGAGGTAGCGTTCTTCTACCCCCCTCCCTTTGTAATTCCAAAGGATCCAGTATTCCTATTTTTCCCTAGTGTCGCGTTATTTACTTGCCGGAATCCCCAATCCCGTTTCCCCCTCCGGGAAAGTCCCTGCCCCCCCAAGCCCCCCCGCCTCCTCTTTCCCGCCTTGCCCCTCCTTGCGGTCCCCCTTTCCGCCCCCTCCCCCCTCCTACCATTCTTCCCTTTTTTTGGTTTTTGGAGCAACCAAAGACCTACTCTTTTCCTGATGCCGTTACTCCCCCTTTGATTCCCTTGAAAGCTCCTCTTGATGATCTGACCGCCTTCGATCACCTTTTTTTGTAATTTCTTCCGATGGTCCACCCCGCTTTTCAGACCGTGCACCGCTCGCCCACGCAGATCAGTGTTTTCGCGACTCCTATATTCTCACTTTTCTTCCTCTTTTCTGGCTTCAAGGGCTACCCCTTTTCTGCCTTCCTCTTTTCGTGAAGGATTGCTCCCCCAATTTTCAAGGAGACCTCACCTCCCCTGGTTATCCAATGGGCCGAGTTGTGACCCCCCTCCGTTATCGTTCCCCCCCGCACCCATTATCCGTCGCCAGGGGTTTCTCCCGTTGTTCACATTCAATTTTTGTTAAATCCATCTGTGTTTTTTTTCTGCCTAGTTGAACCTTTCCTCCCAACCCTCCTCCTTTCAGCGTCGCCATAACGTAACTGTCCAAAACTATTCCCTTATACCCTCTTCTTTCGTTTTGCCCTTTTTCACAAACCTTACTTTTGGAAGAAATCCTTCATCTAAGAGTTCTCCCCCCCCCCAAAAGTGGAGCTTCCGCCACCACGAAACGATAGAGCCCCTCCCCTAGCGCTCCCGAACTGTTTTTGTTCTTTTCTTTTAGATATTTTCATCTTTTGTCCACCCACCTCTCCTCCAAGCCCCCCCGTTCCGATAAGTGATTTTCCCCTCCTTTCTGTCCCCCCAACTTTCTCCGATACTTATCACGCAATTCATCCTCAATGCTCCTGCTGAGAGCAGTTTTTTCTTCTTTTTCACTCCCGTCTTTCCACAATTTTCCTTGGGACGTCCTTCTCTTCGGGATGCCTTTTGACGGGCGGAGTACACCCTTTACAACTCTGACAACCATATGAAAGCAAAATTTTTTTGTCATGAACCTTTTGGTCTTAGAAAGGCCATTGAGAGATCTTGCTATTTCACTCCCCCCACCTTTCCTTCGGGGGCGTCTGGTCTTCCCCCACCTCTCTCTGTTTCCCCCCCCCAAATCTCACAAATGCTTGGTATTTTTCGCCTTCCACAGCCTGAGTGCATCTCCGCTTTTTTGATTGTTCTCTGACCCTGTGTTTGTCTTACGTTTTACGGTCCGTTCTCATTTTCTGAGCGAAAAGAAGGGAGAAAGATCCGCTTGATGCGAGAGAACCCCCCCCCCCTAAGTCCGCTCACCCCGGGTTCATCGCCTTCGCTCCAGAAGTCCAGAGAAGTTATTCAACGAGCCTTTTATGTCCGAGTCCAAGACGTCGTAAATTTGCCCCATTTGACCATTCCGCCGCGGCTTCGGGGTTCTGCAGAGTACTCTCTTTTCTGGGTTCCCAGGTCAAAACACCCTTTTTTTTATTGTTCTCGCTCCCGCAATTTTTTCCCCGATCTTGATCTGCTTTTTAACTACCAATCCCGGTATGCTACACCCGTAGCCCTCGTCCAAGTTCCTCGGCAACGAGTCTACCCACCTCACTACCCCCTGAGACTAACCCGCAATATCAATTTGAAGGGCCGGTGAGTCCCCCATAGCTATACCTCAGTGGTTTGCAGAGATAGACCAGTACCGTCTGTGCCTCTCCGAAGATAGGCACGCAGCCCACGTTGGACCCTCCCCTTCGCGCCCTCCCACCTATACTATCGGTCACCCGGGGGCGTTTCCCCCAAATATACTAGCCTCCCAGGCACTGGACCACCCTTCTCTTAATGCACTCACCTTTGAATCCGAGAGAGGGAGCCTGTTATCAACCCCAGAGTATGGTCGAGGGCGGAAGGCAACCCCCCCCCGCCCCAGGTATCACAGGGAGAGCCCCCCCACAGACCAGTGTTACTTCGTAGCACCCTCTCCCCCATGATCTGTACCCAGGTCCCCCGTAGGGCTCCCCAGCAGTAGAGGGGTCGCACATTGCGAAACCCCCGCCGCAGGGTGAGCCTACCCCTCGCCGTGCTCCTCATCTACCCCCAGCCATGTAATACCACCGCAGTCGCATTACGACCCGCGTCTCCCCCTCGCAGGGTGTTCTCACACAGACTCGTGCCCTGCACCGCACCCCCCCACAACCTTATACCTGTCCCCGCAGACGCGGCGTACGCTCCCTGCGCCTCAAGGCACCTTCCCCCCTCATCGATTCAGCAACCCACTGGCAGGACGGCGACCCTTCCCCATAGTTAGCATTGTGTGTTGTTTCAGGTTCGTGGCCCCCCGGAGTTGGCGCGAATTCGATTACCGTGAATTGAAACCTCCCACCTTGAAGCTATGTTGGCTTACAACTCTTCGGTTTCCCCCTCTCGACCGTTCCTGCCCTCCCCACTAGCCAACAGAGACCCTCTACCCGCAGTATTTCCCCCAGAACGCTTTTTCCTTGGCCCTCCACCCCCCTGTTCTTCCACAACAGTTTAGTGCCCTTCCCGCCCGGAACTGACAACATTCCCCTTTTTTTTGTGTAGAAGTCCGAGACCCTTTCTTCACTCACGCTGCTTTTTATCCCTCCCAGGTATTTCCAACACGCATATTCAGTTTTCACAACTATTGTTCGATTTCTTCTGACAGAAAGTCCTCCCTTGGTTTCCCCTCGTATTGGTTATTTTTCCGGCCGCGAACCTGTGGCTCTTTGATTCTTTTAGGTTTTGACCCCCAGCCCTTTAGGGGGTCCTCTGGTTGACCATGTCTTTATATTTTACCCGCCCCGCGTAGTTTTTTTCTGTTGAGCCCATCCTATTTGGCCTGTCTTCGATTATCTGTTTCTGCATGTCTCCCTCCCCACGAATCCTTCCGGTGATCGCTCTTCGGATTCTATTAAAGCCCGCGCTGTC
>Ga0179593_1587159_pt1 | contig 14809 bp, 20 predicted proteins | sample CZODoug2_1_08_16_FD_185931 | JGI IMG/M metagenome (GOLD analysis project Ga0179593, IMG submission 185931) | Vadose zone soil fungal communities from Angelo Coast Range Reserve, California, USA - CZODoug2_1_08_16fungal (PacBio error correction) | ecosystem: Environmental > Terrestrial > Soil >... | reverse complement strand
TGCCATTAGCCCGGGTTGTCCAATTTTTCCTGTCCTGCGACGTCTCCTCCCGTCTGACCTTCTTCTGTCCGTGGATCCTTTTTTTCCCCACGCGGCCCTTCTTACCCACCCCCCGTCTTTGGGGTTCCCCCTTCCCCTTCCTTTATTCCGGACCCCGTCCCCTCTGCTTTTGTTCGCCCCCCCCTTTAATCCCCGTCAGGCCCCATTCAATTCAGGACCCCCAAACCACTCTTTTTAGTCCTTTCCTCTTTTTTTTTGTTTGCCCCCCACAAGCCTCTCTCCAATTGGTTTTTGCTTCCATTTCATCTTTTTTTTCCTTTTTTTGGGCCCCCCCCCCCCCCTTCTGGGGGCAGTTTACCCCTCTGGTCGACTGCTTTTTGGACCGGTTGTGCCCGTCCTCTTCTCCCCCGGGACCAGCCTTTTTCGCTCATCCGTCCCCATTTCGACCTTTTCTGTTTAGTTGTCGGCCTTCTTACAAGTTCTGGCCCCCCCACCCTTTGCGTTTTTGTCCCTATTTCCTTTTCCCTTTTAAGATCACTCGTTAAACACTGTGCCCCTTCAACATTACCTATTTTCTCCTTTACCCAGTGCCACCTACCCCGACCCCAATTTCCCCCTCCGCCCCCCCGAACCTTTGTAGTTTCAAGGAATGGCCACATCTTTTCGTTTAATCTTTCTGACAGCACCCGGCCTCCTCTTTTTTGGAGTTGTTTCCCTATACCACCGTCAAAACCTTGGTACGAGCCCACAAGTCAATGGTGTCTGTTCCCCCTTCGTCTCTTTACGTGGCTTTCCAGCTCTCTTTTTTCCTGACCTGGGTTTCCACGTTTTTGAGGCTTTTTCCCTCTTTTCTGGTTCTGCTTCTCCCGACCCTTTTCTAGAGCGTTCCACGCGGAGCTTTTACTTTCATTCTTTCCCTCCCACTTTATGGTTTTTTTTCCGCCTCCGGTCCCCCCTTACGATCACCCACGCGGCCCCTGTCCTTTTCCTGCCCACGCCTTTTCCCCCCCGCTGGAGTTTTGTTTTGTTACGGCCCTCCCCAGCGGCTCACCCCCAGGAGTTTTTGTCCCTGCATTTTTTCCCCCTGGCCTTTTTTCTTCCCCGATCTCCTTTTTTCTTTCTTTTTCAGTTCCCTCCGTTTGGTTGCTTCTTAGATCGGGTTGTGTTCAGGCACCGCCTTTCGCCGCGGTCCCCTTTTTCCCCCTGCCCATATGCTCCTTTTAGGCGAACTTTTAGGTTTCCTGTTTCAAACAAGGTTTGCCAAGTTCCTCCCCCTTCTCAAAATATAGGAGGGCCCTGGTCGGCTTTGGTTTATCGATGGTCTTCTTTCATGACGGAACGTGTCCCTGATTTCCGATTCCCCCTGGATTCGTCCTTGTTCCAGTTTTGTCTCGGACCCTTTTCCCTTTTTTTGATCTGGCTCAACCTCCTTCCGCATTCTTTCTTTGGCCCCTCGTGTCCATTTTTTTTTGCCGGACTTTTTCCACTTTTACCTCCCAGTCCTCCTTTGGGTATTTCCCGAAGCCCTTACCCCCCGGGTAAACTTTTTCTCCTTGTTTGGCTTTTTTTGATAAACTTGACCGCCCCCACTCCCCCTGTACCCCCTTAATTTTTTTTTCCTTCGATCTTCCCTCTGACTCCCCCCTTGTGCATGTAGGAACCCCTCTAACTTTAGGCCTCCTGTCACACACTTCCGGTTTTATTGGAGTTTTAACCCCCCCAACCCTCACGTTCCGAATCATTTGGTTTTGGTTTTTGCCCGGTTTTTTTAGGAACCTGATCTGCTTCTTTTTTTTCGCCCTCGCAAAAGTCCCCCCCCTTTTTCCGTTGTCCCCTACCTCCTGGTTGCAATTCTGGATGGCTGAACCCTTTTTGGACCGTTCGCCCTTCCCCGCCCCCGGGTGTTTATTTCTTCCAACTCCTTCACTTCTTGGAAAAATCGCTCAAACCTCCCTTCCCCATTTCCCCCCCCCTCCCGATCCCGCTGTCAAGTCCCCTCAAGTGGCTGTGTTTTATGTTTCCCCCCGTGCCTTTTGATTACTTCGTTTCAGGTGTTGTTTTTTTTTTTTTTCCCCCCCCCCCCTGATTTTTTTCCCCCCCTTAAGATCCCTTGTGTTTTTTATTTAACACCCCTTCTTTTTTCGTTTGATCCCCCCCCCCCCATCTTCAATCCCCAAGTCTTTAGGTTTGGATCCCCCGTTGATACTGTCGTACTGTCTTCCTGAGTCCTTTTTCTTCTTTCGCTCCTTTGTGCTTGTTAAGTAGGCCGTTCACTTTGGTCCATCGGTCGCATTGGTTAGTTCCTGCAACAATTTCTCCTTAGGACCCTGTTTTTAATGTATTTAACTAGGACGTTTTTTTTCCAAGGTTTTTAGGTGTTTTTTATGTTTTCTTTTCAAGATTTTTTTTTTCCCACCTTTCGGTATGGAAATTTCTTCCTGTTCCATTCTCGAACTTTGGTCCCTTGATTTTCGAGCTCTTTCTCCTTTTTGTTAGTTTTTCGGTGGGTAGGGGGGGGCGACTCTTACTCCAATGTTTTTCTTGAGAGATTTGGTTCACCTTTAGTCCTCTTTCTTTTGGCTGTTTTTGGCTGGGGTTGCAGTTCCTTTGATTTTTCTGTTCTTTCTGGCTGGATTTCCTTTTTTCCCATTGGGTTTTATTGCCAGGTTTCGCCCAACCCGATTTTCACCTAAACCTTCCCCTCCTCCTTTACTCCCTCCCCCTTGAACTTTCCATCATGACTTCCTCCCCCATCTCTGTCCGTCCGGACCCCCTTTTTTATCCTTAATTTAACTGCCCGCGGTACTTTTTTGGGTCCTTCCAGCCGCGGGTCCTCCTCATGACGGGTTTTTTCATTTTCCCCCTTTTTTGACAGCTGGTTTCCCCCATAGTTTTTCAGTTTTCCCTTCTTTTTTCCTCTTTTTTGACGCTTTGTGGTAACCGTGGTTCCTTGAGCTCTTTTGTGTTTTCGACTTCACCCCTCCCTTTCCCCGTACACCGACCCCCTTTTGGACCTTTGTGCTGTCCTGCTCCACGCAAAGTAATCCGCTTTATTTAGATTGAGTCTTTCTTTTCCCTTTTTTTTTTTTTTCAGCCCCCGCACTTCTTTCTTTCACGCCTTTTTGCTGGCCCGGATTATGCCATACAGTGATGTTCTTTCGACGCCCCTTTTTACAATACTTATGACTTTTTCCTCTGACGTCCCCCTTTTTTTTAATTGCAGACTCCTTAATTCCTCTGTCTAAGGGAAGCAGCAACTTTTTTTAGAGATCGTTTGGTCTTCCCCCCGGCTTGTCGCAAGTTTTTCCCTAGTTTTCCTTTGAAGAATTTTTGAGCCTTGGCTTAGTTCCTCTTTCCTTCTTTTATTTTCGTTCGTCGTTTCCAATCCCTCTTTCTTGGCCTGTGTCTCTCCGTTGGATTCCCAAACTTCAGTGGGGCTTTCTTTTATGGTTCTTCTTTTTCCTTGTCCCAGGGTTTTTTTTTTTTTGTCCCCCCTTATGATTCTCTCCCTTCCCACACTCATTTCATCTCTTTTTTGTGATCGACCTCCTTCCTTCCCTGTTTTTCCACGACAGCAGCCTTTGGTCTCACCCTTTCCTGTGAACTGGTTTCCCCCCCTCATTTGCTCTTCACTCTCTGACTTCCTCCCCAGCCGTAACTTTTCATATCCCTTCTTTTTTTTTTCCTCTCCTTTGGTGTTTTTGAGTTTTCCCGTTCCAGGATTTTTTATTTTTCTTGACTCTTTCCTTTTGAGACTTCACTTTCGTCCTGTTTTTTTATTTTCCTCCGAGGTTTGGCTGCTGCTTTGGATTCGGACCCCCTGTTGACTGAATCCTTTCCCATCCAAAACCTAGTTTTTTTGAACCCGCCTGGATTTTTTCAGCCCTTGTTCCCCTTTTTGTCCCCTGGTGTCCCCCCTCCCCTTTTTTGGTCGTTTTTCGACCTTCCCCGGCTGTCCCTTTTACTTGCCTTTTGTCAACTCCCCCCCACCGCCAGGTTCTGCTCTTCCCTGTTCTCCCCCCTGGCGACGTGCCATTTTCTGATTAATTCCTTAGTTTCCAAGGTTTTTTTAAGGCATTCCTTTGGTGTGTTCCACTTTCTTTTTTCCGAGCACCGTTTGAGTTCCCCCTTTTGGACGGCTACGTTTACGGACCTCTTCTGTATGGGTTGTCTTTAGATGCCGACAGTTTCGTGCCTTCGTTTTTTATCTTCTTCCTCCCTCTTTCGATGTCCCTTTTTCCCTAGGCCCCCCTTTCTACCTTGTTCTTGGTCCTGGTCGGCTTTCACGCCTCCTGTATTCGCAACTGTCTTTTAATATTTTCCCCTCTTTTTGGAGCACCCTGGAAACCCTTTTGTTTCCCGGCCCTTTTCGTTTTGTCGTCAGGTGCAGTCCACCCACTGTCGGTGGTCCGCAGCCCTTTTTACGGGTAACCAACCTCAGTCCCAACAAACCTTTCCTCCTTCCAATCCCCCTCTGACGATTGCCTCCTTCAATCTTGAACTTCCCCCGTTTTTTTTTGCTGGCCACCCACTTTTTACGTTATGCGTGGTGCCCTTCGGAGTGGGCCCTTTTGTTGTCCCCGACTTACCAATTTGGCCGACCTCTTTCCTTGGTGAGTGGTTTTTTTTGGCCTTATTTCCTTTTTAAATTCTCCCCCCCCCTCAGTTTTCTTGCCCTTCGTTTCGTTTTTTTGTTTTTGGGGTCGTTTTATGTGTTTTTCACGCCACCTTGATCGACAATTTTTTTCTGCAGTCCCGTCTCGAATCCGCACCTCCCCCTGCTGCCCAAGCCCCCAACAAACGACGCGGCGTAGATTGTCCTTGGCCAAAATCGCTTTTTGTTTTCGTCCTTTTTGGCGGCGCTTCCTAATACCCACCCCTTTCTGTGCGGGCTTTCGTACCCAGCCCTTTTTCCAGGGATTTTTCGAGGCACTCTTCCCAGGTCCCAGGAACTCTCCCCTATGCCCTACACCCCCCATGGCCGACACTCTGTCTCGGTTCGCCCTTTTTTTTCCGGAATACGACTTTCCTTTTTATGGGTTTGCCTCCCATCTTTGATTTCCCTCCTCACTGGCCCCACGTTTCCCTTGGTCTAGTCGTGTGACTCCTTTCGCCCCACGCTCGCCCCTTCCTCTGGATTGACTCCCCTTCGGTGGCCAACCCCTTTTTATGTTCTTTGTCCCCAACACGTCCCCCCGTCGTGTTGTTCCTTCCTCTGGTCCACGTACGTGGTACTTTTCAATTTTTCTTGCAGTGCCACCCCGTGTCCCTCTTTCCAACCTTCCCTGACTACGCTCCGGCCTGCCCCCTTGTTAAAAACGGATCATTCCCCTGGTGCGTGTTCTTTTGTTTCTTTTTTTCTTTTGATTAGCCAGGTCTTTCCCCCTTTTGGTATGAGTTCCTTTTTTGCCTTCTTGCGGTCCGCTGTAATCCCCCGGACCCCCCTCCCAGGCCCTTCGAGGCACTCCTTTAAATAACCGTGCTTCTTCTCTTCAATTTCCCAATTTGTTGTGCCCCTCCCCCCCCCCCCTTTCTTTTTTTTCTTTGCCGAAGTGTTTCCCAACTCTTTTCACCACCCGTGAGTCCTTGATTTTCCCTTATGGTGTCTTTTAACAGGACAGCCCAATTCCCCTAACTTCGTCCTTTTTTTCCCTGACCTGGACTGGTCCCTGCCTCATTCACAGGTGTCTCGGCAATCTGGAACCTTCCACCCCCATCGGCCGGTTTCCTTTGGGTGAGTTTTTTTGTTTTTCCCCGTTTAGCAAACCTTCCAAACAGGTCCACCTTTTCCAAAAGTATGGGTGTCTTTTCCCTTTCGTTTTTCCTTTGACCAGCGCCCTCTCGAAGCGCTACCCCCTTGCTTCCCTTTTCCCACTGGTTCTGGCGTCCCTCCAGATTCCCCTCCAACAGGTGCTCTCGCTTTTTTTCCCCCGCTCTCAACGGTCCTTTTCTTTTTATTATGACCTTTTGATTTTTTTTCTGTCCATCGCAAATACACAACCCTTTCGGGGGTTTTTTTAAGCTGACTACCTGACAACCTCTGGATTTGTTGAGGCCTTTTTCGGAACCCGAGTCAAAAACTTCTTTTTCTTGTTTTCCGCTTTTCCCCCTTCGTATAGGCGTCTTCTTTTCAGAATTTTTTTTTTTCCCTTCCCTAATTTTTTGTTTTTGCGGAGTTCTTTTCCCCCTTGAGGCCTTTTTTCTTTATGTCCCCTGTTCGGAACCTTCTTTTCGCTGGTGGTTCAGACCCCCGCTGTTTAAGCCTTTACCCCATCGTTCCACCCTCAAACCTCCCCTGTGCTTTTTTCAAATATTTCTTGCCCTTGCTGGCCCCCTCTTTTCTGATCCGTCGGTACCTTTGCTTGTTTCCCTGTTCCTCCCACGATTTTTCCCCTTTCAGGGCCTGCAACAGTTTCTTTTTCCCTTCCGTTCCCCCCTACGAGGATTTTAGGGTCCTTCCTTGGATCCTCCCCTCTGCCCCTGTTTAATACTCCTCATTGGTTTTTTTTTTTAGCTGATGGAACTCTTCCCTTTTTTTCGCCCTGTTTTTGTTCCTTCTTGCGAGTTCTCATTGACAAGCCCCTTCATATGGGTGTCCCTTTTGCTTCCTTTGCCTTTTGTTTTTCCAAATTGTCCCCCCCCCCTTGGTCTTCCCTCTGCTGGCATCCTTTTTTTTTCCTGGCCCCTACCCAGGACTCCACCCCTCTTGCAATTCGTTCCCCCTTGACTCCCCCCACTCCCCCCCTTGCCTTTTTTTTCACCCACTTGCTTTTTCCGGGGGACTTTTTGTGAGCGGTCATACTGACTTCCGTCTTCCCCGGACTCCTTTTGCCCTTGTGTGTTCTAAAACGCTCTTTTTTTCTGATACGGCTAACTCCCCCCCCCAACCTTTCCGGCCTTTCTTTTTTTCCACCCCCCCCCTTCCTTGATCATGATTATTATGGATTTTTTGACTTGGCCCCCCCCCGGGATTGTAGTCCTTCCTCCTACCTTTTTTTCCTTTTTTGTTGTATCCGTTTCCTCGTGTTCCCTAGGAACCACTTCTCCCCTTCCTCTCACTTTCTGGACCTTCCCTCCCCGATGCCACCAATCCTTGGGCTGTCCTTCTTGGGACCCGATTCCCTGCTTAAGTCGAATGTTTTTTTTTTTTTTCTCCCCACTTGGCCTTTTTTCTTTCCACACAGATAGCATTTTTGTTCCCCCCGCATCTGCACTTTTTCCCCATCTCCCACCAGGGGCGTACTTTCTCCCCCCGTTGAAAAGGGTTTTTGGTTCTTTTTGGTGCACGTCCTGATTCAGGATCGTTCATAGTTACCGAGTTCCCCTCCCTTCAGGTTACCTTTTCCGTTCCTTTACTTTCTCTTCCCCTTTTTTTTTTCTGAACCGGTTCGTGTTCCAACTGGGGCGACCGGTGGACTTTTTCATTCGGCCAGTTCGTTTTTGACTCTCTTTTTCTTCCTGGGGGGACCTGTTTTTTGTTGGGAACTCCCTTTCTGGTCCTTTTCTAGGCGCTCTTCTTGGGGATTTTTTTTTCGATTCCCCAAGAGGATGTCACTTGCCTTTCCCGCTTGAGATTTGGAAACCTCCCCCCCCACTTCTTTGCGAGGTCGCTTTTTTTGGCGTGCCAGTCCCTTTTGTTTTTCTGTTTTCTTCCCCGTTAGGATGGATTTCATTTTTCCAGGTCTGCGGACCCTCTTGGCCCCAAAACCCCTCCCTCCCTTTCCCCCACAACCCTTTTCACGCCCTCCCCCCCCATCCCCTGCGTGACCCAATGTGGCCGTCTCGCGTTGACCCCCCCCCTTCATCCTAATTTTTTTCTTGTTTCTTTTGGAGGTCTGTTTTTTTTGAAAGCCCCCCGCCAAGATTTCTTTTGCAGCCATTTTTCACCCGTCCTGACTCCTTTTTTCTAACAGTCCTTCAGTTTTGGCTTCATGTATTGGATGTGGACCCCTCGTTCCCGATAGGATGGCCCGTTCTCTTTGAAGAGCCCGTTTTGTCTTGTTTACCGTTTTTCTTGATCAAACTACAAGTTTTTTTTTTCCTTTACGCGTTCCCCCCCCCCCAATTTCTTCCCCACCCTACCAACATGGGTGTCTTTTCCAAGTTTTTTCGCATTTTCTTTCATACCTCGTGAGTGATACGGTCGTCTTCGACCGACCCCCCAGCAGTCAGTTTCGTCCTTCCCTTGCCATCCTGATGGCCGATTTCCCCTTTTACCGGAGATGTCTTTTAGCCCCGAACCCTTCATATGTCCCCCTCCTCTTTGACCCAATCCCCACTTCCTCTGTCGGCGGACTTAGTTGAAGGCTTACTGAAAACTTTCTTTTTTTTTTACTAAAGCAGGTTGACTTTTTCCCTCCCCCCCGGGTGAAGCAGCCCGCCCTTTTCACGACTGCGCCTTTCCCTTAGTCCTTTGCGTTATCACCTTCCCTTTTCAGGCGTGGCGTTGCGACATTCCTTGTTGGCCCGTTTTTGTTTCATGAAACCTTCCTTTCCCCCTGGCGGCGTGGCTTGGCTTGGTCTTTACTTCCAAAGGGCGCCCCACCCCTTTTGGTTTTTTTTGACAAACGGTCGCTCTGTTTTCACACCTCCCCTCTTCCCAGCTCCTATGTTTTCCCAGACGCTTTCTCGTATCCCCCCTCTTTTTCTTCACAGCAAGGCATTAGCCCCCGCGAAGCCCCTATCTGCTCTTTTGGGACCGCTATATACCTTTTTTTTTTTTTTTTTTCTTCTCCCCCTCCTTTGTCCTATCTCTTTTTCTCTTTTTCCCCTTTTTTTGTGTGTTTTGATAATCAGAGTTGAATGTTCTTGTAGGAGGACTGTCCCCCCGTTCTTGCTGCTTCCTTTTCTTCTTCCCGGCTCGATCCTTCTCAGAGTTTCTTGATTGTTTTTGACCAGTTTGTGCTTTTCTGACCCTTGGCTCTTGAAAAAAATAGAGGCTTCCTTGGATTTTTTTTTTTTACTCCCATGGCTGTCTTGTCTTTTTGGTCACCACCCCCCTTGTGATCTTTGAAGTGTACTCCCCCCTGGTTCCCCCCTTTGGAACTTCCCTTAGTTGCCACAAATTTTTTTCTTTCTTTTTTTTTTTCGCCCCGGGTCTTCTAGAAGGATCCTCTGGCTACACCCTGCATTCTCCCCGCCGGCGGTCAGTCGTTTTTCGTGGGGCACGTCTCGCGGAACTCCTGTTTTTTCCGCTTCTGGGGGAAGCCGTTTTTGTTTTTTTATCTGAGTACTTCCTCCCCGGTTTATCCTGCAGCCTACTGTGGCTTCCAGCTATCTGTTTTTCCTCCTCAGTCCCCCCGGTGGGGCTGGCGGGCCATCCCGCGTCTATTGTTGGAACTCTTCCCATTTCCATTTCTTCCTGCGACGTTCTTTTGAGGGGCTTTTTCGACCCCTAGACTCGTGGGGCTTCGAATTTCCTCCGGAATATGTCCCGCATTGCAACGTAGGTCACCCTTCACCATGTTCCCTTAATTCGGATGGTTCCTCTCCCTTGATTTCCCCAACATTCACGGGTTCTTTATCCTGGACGGGTCCACAACCCTCTACCCCCCTGTTCCCCTTTCAGTGGCCTCGATTTTTTCCCCCGATCCCAGAGTTTCCCTGACTCCCCCCCACCGCGTCTTGGCCCTCAAAACCTGGCACGTCATTTTCCCGGGACGATCTTTTTGGGTTTCCTCGGGCCTCCCACCGTTCCTGTTCCACAGTTTACCTTTTTTGGCTGGTGCAGTCATGAAGGTTTCAGTTTCCACCCCCATTGGATTTGAGAGTCGCTTTTTTTTCTTTTCTCTTGTTCTTTCCCTTTCTTTTTGCACGTTTTGGACATCCGAAGAAATAAAATTCACCACTCCCCTCAAAGCGCTTCAACCCCAGTTCAATCGTTGGTTCCCGGTCCCCCTTTTTTGATTTACTTTTACCCCCTTCCTGGAGGATCCCCTTCCCCAATTTTCCTTCTGACCCTCCTTCGCCAACTACAAACTTCTTGAGCTTCCGACCGCCCTTTTCCCCCCCCCCTTTTTTATTTTCCTCGGCCCCCACACACCGGAATCCCATTTTTCACACAAGATCTCCTTGGGCCATTCCCCCCCCTTTTGGCCTGCCAATTTTGTCCCCCCACCCCCCCCCTTATTTTCTGCAAATTTTTTAGCCCGGCACCTGTAGATTGCTGTTCCCGGAGACCCTTTTCTTTTTCCCCCTCGGGCTGTTTTCCCCTTTCCCTTTTCCCCCCTCGTTTGACCGCTTCTTCATCCCATCTCTTCTTTGAAGAAGTTTTTCCTTATTTTTCCTTTAGGGGTTTCTACAACCCCCCTCCCTCCCCCGAGTGGGCCCCTTCCTCTGGTATCCACTACCCTTCTTGCATGGTATTTTTTTTGTAGAGGGCCCCCGCATCGACCGAAAACCCCTCCCCTCCCCCCTTCCAGTCCCGGGGCGCCCTCCCCTTTCCCAAGGCTTCCGTCCAGTCCCCCCCCCATTGGCTTTTCTTTTTTTTTTAACCTTGGTCAACTTTGCTCCTTCATTTAGTCGCTGTCGATTTTTCTGGAAAGACTGTCTCGTTTAGATCATCCACCTTACCACACCTTAACAGGATTTCTACTGTCCCCTGTTCCACCCCTGTCCCGCCCGCCTGACCCGGCCCTTTTGTCCCTTTGCGTATGTCTCGAGCAGATCTTCTCCACCTACTTCCCTCCCATATTTCTTGGGTTTTGGGCCAGACTCCATCCCGAAAAAATGTTCTTTTTGGCCCCATGGTGTTTTTGTTAAACCACAACCCAAACACAAAAATCAAAAATTACAACAACAAAAAAACCAACCATCCAACACCACCAAAGAACTACCCAACAAAAACTAACACCCCACCTTCCATATAAAAAAACATAAACAACAAAACAAAAACACCAACAACCAAAAAAAAAAATAAAAAACATCAAAATAAACCACCACCTACACAAAACCCCACAGACCAACATAAAAAAAAAACAAAACAAAAAAACAAAACAAAAATAACAAAAACACACATAACAAAAAAAAAAAAAAAACACCAAAAGCACACAAAACCAACAAACAAAACAAAAACACCAAAAAAACAAACCAACCCCCACACCAACCACCAAAATCTAGACCCACCCAAAACCAAAACCCCAAAAAAAAAAAACACAAAAACCAAAAAACTAAACAAAAAACAACACTACCCTAAAACAACATCCCCACAAAAAAAAAAACCACCACAAAAAAAAAAAAAAAACCCAACCAAACAAACAATAACAAAAAAAAAAATAAAAACACACAAAAAACAAAAAAAACACAAAAACAACCAAAACCAACAACACTAAACAAAACAAAAAAAAAAAAAAAAAAAAAAAAAAAACAAACCCCCACAAAAACACCCAAACAAAACACTCAACAAACAACCATCAAAAAAAAAACAAAAAACAAAAAAAAACTAAAACACAACCAAAAAAAAAAAAACAAAAAAAAAACAAAAAAACCTAAAACAAAAAACATCAAAAAACACCAAATAAAAAACACAAAAAAACAAAAAACCAAACAAACAAACAAACAAAACCAAAAAAAAAAAAAAAAAAAAAAAAAAACACAAAAAAACAAAAAAACAAAAAAAAAAAAAAAAAAAACAACAAAAAGAAAAACAAAAACAAAAAAACCCGTTCGGTCTGCTGTTTTCCCAATTCCTTTTGAATTCGAGGTTCTGTGTCTGTAACTGGAATCCTATTTCGACAAGCACCAATCTTGACGCCGCCTGGGGGGGGTCAACGTTTTCCTTTTTTTCCACAAACCATTGTAGCGTCACCCAACCAGTATGTTTTCGTTTTTGGTACCTCGTCGATTTCTCAAGTTGTCCCAAGCTCCCAGTTCCAGATTTTTTACCACTGGGGTTGCCTTCAGGGTCTCGTTGCGGACTTCCCGACCGTAACCCATTCCGAGCTGTGGACCTCCCCGCAATTTTTCCTTTCTTGAAATGCCCCCGGGCTTTTTTGTGGGACTTTTTGAATCCCCCCGGACGCGTACCAAAGCCGGCTGCCCAAGCCCCGTGGCCTTACGCCTAAGGCGGAAGGTTCTCAGTTGATTGTTCCCTGGGAACCCAATTTCAGAAACAACTTTTTCGCGATCGGTCGGACCCCCTTTTTTTTTGACGGGCACTTTTTTGAGTTTTATGGAAGGAGCACGAGTTTTTCGACTAAGGAAAGTGTTTTTTTGACCTCTGCTCTAGGAATCAGTTTCACACGCCCCTCCCTCAGTTGCCCAACCTTGCCATGTGTACCCCTTTTTTTTTGATGCTACCTTTCTTGTCGCCGCTTTTTGTCTTTTCCCTTCCCGTCTTAATCCAATTCTCAAAACGCCGCCCGTCTTTCCCCATATTGCTGTCTTTCAAATGCTGGTTACCTTTTTTTTTTTTTTTTTTTGATTCGAGTTTTTACTGCTTTCCCTTTTCCCGACTGCCCCTACGGTCCACAAAAGAATGTACGGTTTTTTTTGATCGGCTTTTTTCCTCGAGGGGATTGGGTCGGGGTGATCTCCGTTTTTTTTCTCTGTTCCGATACCCGGTTTTCTTGCTGTCACTGGTTGTTCAGCCCCCCCGAAAAGTTTTTTGGTGGCGTTGGGTGTTGCCTTCCATACTTTGGCCACTGTTTTGCTTACTTGGGCCGTTGCACACTTTCACCCCCCCCCCGCATTCATTGGTGCTTGTCCTTTCTTTATGCCCAGATTCCCTGGCTGCGTTCATTCCGTCCCCGACGCAAAGTTCCCTTTTTACGTTATTGGTACACTCTCCTTTTCTGTAATTTACTTTGTCTACCAGAACAGTAGCTCAATGTTCGCACCTTTTTTGTAGAAAACCCGTTGATCTGCTTTTTATAGCAATTTGACGCTGAGGGGCCTTTCGCTTTCCTGTGATAAGGCCTCTTGGATTGGCCCTTTTTCCTCGGGGGCCGCTTTCAAGCGAACTTTTTTTCTGGGTTATGGATTCTCTAACGCCCACGCGGTTCCCCCTGAAGGACCCACAGCGACTCTTAACTGGGCTATTCTTTTTTGAGCTGTTTTTTTTTGACCGAGATGCCGGGCCCCCCTCCCCTCTGGATCGTTGTAGTTTCGGCGGCGTTTCCTTACGTTTTCAAGGTTTGGGTTGCCGTCTGGCCTTTTTTTGTGCCCGCTCAAAGCTTCCTTGTGAGGTTACCCAGAGCCTGTTACTTCGGATCCCCTTCCACTTTTCCCCACCTTGAGTTGTTGTAGACCCTTCCAGGGACAGGACCCTTTGGTTCACTTTCTTCAAGATAGAGGCTTTTTGGGTGCCGTTCCCATCTCCCGTATCCGTCTGAACAGGTAGGTTTTTTAAGGAGATCTCTTTTGTAATCTCATAGTTTCGTCGTAGTCCGGTTTCTGCCACTGGAGTTTTACGTCATTTTGTTGGCCCCCCCCTTGTTTTTTTCTTGACTTTGGTGTCAGATTTTCTTCTTTTAGGTTTTTTGCAGTTTTCGACCTTTTTTTTTTTATGTGGGTTAAAGTTCTTTTCGCAGCGCCGTCGCTTTTTTGTTGACATTTTTTTGTTTTTGTACGCTCGCCTAAAGCCTCTTTCCTTTTCTCCGCTTTGAGAGATTTGCCCCCATAGACGCTTTGGTTCGGTCGTAGATTGTGGTTCTCTGGGGGGCAGCACAGGTTTCGGGCGATGGGCCAGTGGCCGCGTCTCGGTCTTTTTTTTTCATTGCCTCACAGGGCTTCCCAGATTGTTCAACCCCGAGCGACCTAAAGCTTTACCCCGCTGGAACAGGGACCCTGGCGTTTTCCCTGACCGGCATTTCCTTCCCCTCCCCCCCCCTGTTTTTTTAGTCCCAGTACGGCCCGCCACCCTTCATCCCCCGCCTGAGTCGGTTTCGGCAGAACGTTCGGCCAGCAGTGTTTCTTGGGCCCCCTTTTTTTTCTTCTGACGGTGGCGTTCAGGACTTTCTGGGACAAAATCTGGTTGTTGCCATTCTCCGGCTTCCTTGGTACCTCGCAAGGTTTGTCTTTTTTTTTTTTTAAAAGGTTTCTTGCTGATCCCTGAACGGGGGGGGGACCGTGGGTTTTCGACGGACCCCCCCGACAACATGTACCCCCCCCCACATTTTTGTTGCCCCTTGTGTGGGCCTCCTGGCGCCCTCCCTCCAATCCGGGGCAGGGGCCCGAGGTGTCGAAGACCGTCTTTTCCGTTAGTCTTCCTCCTAGTCCCTGCCACTTCCCCCTCTTCATGGTTGCCGCCCTTTTTGGCCGATTTCAAAATTTCTCCCAATTATGCGAGTTTCTGTTCCCGTGCCCACATTTCTGGACTCCCACTTGGTTCCACTGTAGATTCAGTTTACATCCCCCCCCAGACGGCGTCCTTCGGAATCCCCCTCTTGCAGTGTTCTTTCCACCGCCGTGTTTGGCTCCAAATTTCTTTTCTTTTCGCCCTGGAAAGTCCCCTTTTCACGAAATGGACGGCCTCGCCGGACGGATCAGCGTTCTCCTTTTTTGAGTAGTCCGTCGATAACCTACAGCGAGGCCCAGGGCCTTGGCCTGGCGCATTTTCGGTTTTTTGGGCCCGGCAGTTCCGCTCGGGAGTCATGGGTCGGCTTTCCAAGCCGCCACCCATGGTTTCACAAACGGACCTCGCATGTTGGGACAAACCTTCCCCAGGTCCCATCTCCTTTTGGATTCCTCCCTCCTTCTCTCACGCTGGTTCCCTGTTTTCCAAAGACAATGTTCGCAGCAACCCGCTTTTAGAACCGATCCCCTTGGCTGGACAGACTCTCGGGCCGTCTATTTTTGTTTCGCTCTTATT
>Ga0179593_1492509_pt1 | contig 14809 bp, 17 predicted proteins | sample CZODoug2_1_08_16_FD_185931 | JGI IMG/M metagenome (GOLD analysis project Ga0179593, IMG submission 185931) | Vadose zone soil fungal communities from Angelo Coast Range Reserve, California, USA - CZODoug2_1_08_16fungal (PacBio error correction) | ecosystem: Environmental > Terrestrial > Soil >... | reverse complement strand
TTCCTCCTTAGTTTTTTAAAGACCACACAGTGTAATCTTCTTCCGGATGTTAGTTGTTAGAGTCCGAATTCCCGTTTCCAAAATGATCTTTTTTGCAAGACTTTGAACCCCCTCTATCTCCTGATTGGTGGCGACCCTTACTGAACCCCCCCTTCCTCTGCCCTTTTTGATCCAGTATCTTCAGTTTACGATTTTTCCCTTTCAATTCCCAGTCCCCCCCTCGCTTTATTTCTATCCTTTACCCCCAACCTGAGTCCAGACGGTCTCCTCAACCAAAGATCGTTTTTCCGTCGATTGTCCCCAGCGACCTTTTGACCAACCCTCTTCCCCCTCTTCCCTTATTTGACCTCTACTTGATGCTCGTTTTCCGTGCGAACGGAATCCCCCCGCCTCCCCCCCCGCGAGAGGCTCGATTCATGCGCCCCCACCGGCAAAACAAATTTTACTTAATTAGCATTGTGTTGTTTTTTTTTTTTTTTTTGTTTTGTCCTCCAGGTTGAGGATGATCGTTTTCCTTTCCTTGTGACACCCATTAGCGACTCTCCTCCGCCCGATTTTATTCGACACCCGAGAATTATGCCCCCCCCCCTCGGAACATTCTTCTTTCTTATACTCCCCTGTATAAGTGAATATCGGTTTCAGGCTCCAGCGCCGTTAGACACTTGCCGCCAAAACGGTTCAAATAGCTCCACAACTCTCCAGACAGTTAAAAACACGTCCGAAAAAGACCCTTTCTCCTCCCCCCCCCCCCCCCAAGCGCCCAGAAGACCCACCTACCCCCCTACTACCTCCCCCGCCCCCCGAAACAGATTTCTGATTTTTGTGTTTTTCGTCGAGACAGTGAAAGGTGACTCGGTGTTTTCTTACTAGTCTTTTGTTCTCCCTGCTTATGATGTGCGAGCTTCTGGAGACCTTCGTCCCTCCCGTTTTGCTCTCTCCTCACTGCCTATAGGTCGGGCAGAGAAATATGTTTAGAGGCCTTCCCCTTTGAATTTTTTTCCGCGCTTTTCGCGGCTCTTTTGGTTTCCCCGTTCAGACCGGATTTTTGGGCAGAGCTCCTCAGTTTTCCTAAAATGCGTCGTACTGATTGACAAGTTTTGCCGAAGCCAAACTTCCCCTTGCCATATGAATGTTTGAGCCGATGTTCCCGAGCGTGGAGGTGGGGAGAGGGAGAGGTGTCTATAGAAATGGGAATAGGTTGGTTGGCCCAACCCCCCCCCACCTTCAACCCCGGACCCAAAAACATCTCCCCCCAACCACAAACCCCCCCCGCACCACAACACGAAACACCACGCACCCAACCCAACCCACACCCACACCCCCATCACAAACCACCCCCCCCACCAAACCCACACCCCCCAACCCCCCCCCCCCCAACACAAACCGCCCCCCCAAAACCCACCCTGGGGTTTGTTTTTTTTTTTGGGCCCAGTTGGGACCCCACTTGATGGGTTTTGGACCCACCCAAACAACAACCCCCCCCCCCCCCCCCCCCCCCCCCCCCCCCCCCACTTTCCCCCCACCACCCCCCCCCCCCCCCCCCCCCCCCCCCCCAACCACACGAACACCCCCCCCCCCCCCCCCCCCCCTCCCCCTTTGGTTTTTGATTCCAAAACCCCCCCCCCCCCCCCCCCCCCCCCCCCCCCCCCCCAACTATCGTTGACGTCCTCTCGCGTTACCCTTTTTCTTGATCGTTGCCTTGTAAAGGACACCCAGTCTCGACTTTTTCTCCCGTATCTAGTTGGTACCCAACTCCCCCCCCCCCCCCCCTCAGGAAGCTACCTTTTGGTAGTATAAAATCGGTGATCAGGGCTTCTTTCCCCACACTCACCCCTTCTGAAAGATTTTGATATATTACCTTATTTTCCGTGGTATATATGCCGAGGCTTTTCATAGTAGGCCCTCCCCTCGTGTCTGAGGATTTCCACCATTACACCCCCCCCCCCCCCCCACAAAACCCCCAACACAAACACCACCCCCCCCCACAAATTCGAGATCCCGGTTTTTTTTTTTTTTTTTTTTTTTCTGTGTGGGTGTGCCTGTTTTTCTGAAGTATATTTTCCGGTTTGGTTTCACCTCCCGAATGATTTATGGTTTATTTTGTTTTTTTTGTTTTTTTTTTTTCTTGTTTGTGTTTTTTGTTATTCCTTTTGTTTTTTTTTTGGTGATTCCCCCTGTCAACTTTTGGTTCCCCATATCACATTTCGAGACCTGTGTCGGTCTCCTGGCTTTCGCACAAGGGCCACCCATTTTGCTTCCTCACTGTTTTTTTTTTTTTTTTTTTTTTTTTTTTTTTTTTTTTTTTTTTTTTTCCTTTTTTTTTTTTTTTTTTTTTTTTTTTTTTTTGATTTTAATCCCCCCCCCCACCTAAAATGCCTCCATAGCTTTAACGGAATTTGTTTCCAGCAGGCGTTTCTGTGAGGTTCTGCTATATTCCCCCTTCGACTCTCCCAAAGGGAACCCTGAAGCTAAAATAGTTTTAATCCTGCGCCTTAGCTCTTTTAAGCCAACCTCTTTGCTCTGCCTTTTTCCATCGACCCCCATTACAACAAACCCCATTTTACAGTCAGCGATCGAAGTGCACATTCTTGAATTGAATATCCTTACTTCTTTTCCCCCTTGTTTTGGTTTTAGAGCTCTATCACTAGGTCGCTGGTTCCATTCTCTTCTTTTGACCCGTGGAAAGAGTGGGGTCCCCTTTTGCAAGGAAGACTCGGCCCCTCCGAACCCCCATCGGGTTTTGCCAGACGCTGGACCGCCATTACACATATGATATATTGTAAGATTTGGCCCCTTAAGCAGATGATTAATACATCTGATAGGACCCCCCGCCGTATTCACCTATACACCAAGCCCAGAATTGGATCGAGACAAACTGATCAGGAAGGGTACATCGCGGCTAGGAAGTCCTTGGCATATAACCAGTGTTTAGCCCCCAGGGAGAAGAGCACACCCACCCCCCTGTGGATTGCTTTTTTGCCCTTTCCATGGACAACGAAGCACTCCAAATCCATGCTCTCGCTTGTCTTCCAGGTAATTGCCCCCCTCGATTCTCGGCACGGAGCGCCCTAACTCTTCTAGTTCCAACAGAGAGAGAACCTCCCGACCCGCCCAGTTTGTGGGCAGATTAGAGGCCGAACTCCACCTCCTACCAATGCCTGGGACAAGATCCCCTCTCAGGTTTTACTTACATAGGGAAAGGCCTAGGGCCGCAACGACAGAGGTGAAGATTAACATAACTAGGTACGACCCTCTTGGGCGTTGGGCTTCCGAGAAAGTAGCGCACCCTAGTTGGTTGAGAGCTCGTGACCAGACTCCTGAGATCGAACCTTCCCAGCGGAGGCCGGAAGGCGGTTTTTGCGTGTCAAAGTTTGAAAGGTCTCTTTTCGCCAAAGTCACCCTGTTGTTTTAATACACGCCCTTTCCCAGTTCTATCCCCCAGTTTGGTACCCCGCGTCTCCCCCGTAGCAACCCACCATACCCCCCCCCCCCCCCCCCCGGACCAACTTTTGAGTATTCGCGGCAGCCCCCCCAGACTTAATCAGCCAAGTCTATGACCACCTAGGAAAATTTAACACCCCTCCCAACTGTCCCCCCTGCTCTATCCGCTGATCGGGTCCCCCTTGGAATTTTCTTCTTTTTAAAGTGCAATCGTCGATTGTCCTTTTTAGGACCTTTCTCCCCCCCCCCCCCCCCCCCCCCCCCCCCCCCCCCCCCCCCCCCACATGAGTTCTGCTCTTTGTCGTTTTTTTTGGCCAAAAATTTTCCACGCCTCCCCCCCCCCCTTTCACCAAATTAGCCGCAAAGAGCCGCCAACAAGAAAAAGCGGAATCCCCCCAAAAAGTCCACTCATTGAGCAGCACTTTCTCAACTCGACTTTGACACCCCCCTACGGCTTCACCCCTTTACGCACCGGAACTCTACCATAAGACCAGATATTCCCAGCGGCCCCTCACAAATGATCGTACCCCCTATCCACCCTTCCCCCTCCCTCCCACAAACAATGATTGACCTCTAAATCTGCTTTCATCTGCTTGGTGTCATTCTTTATCTCGAGGGTTCTTGAGATTTTTCTTTCTTTTTTGCGTTTTTTCTCTTTTTCGGGCTATTGTTTTCAGCTTGCTTCTAACCCTCCTGGACCCCTCCTTGTCCGTGATAAAGAGGGCAAGTCCTCCGTTTGATTTCCCCTCCCACGAAGCACCGTTTGGTCATACCTCCCGATTTTCCCTTCCCTATCGCCCGCGATTGCTTGTCTGACCGTGCTCCAGCCCCTCTTCATAAACGTACTCTTTGGTGTTTGCGGGAGAATACCCTATACCGAGTTGATACAGGCTTGCGCCTCTGCGATCCAAACGCTCTGCCACCATAGTTCGTTCCATTAATCCTGAACCCTATTCACCATCCTTCCATTTTCTTTGCCTCGACGCCCCCTATCTCGGGTTGACTCTTGGATGCGCCTCTTTTTTCTTCTCTCATCATTGCTCTCACAACTGTGAAAATTCCAACGACCCGCAGTCGCTACCGGTCTTTAGATAAAGACGAAAGGTGTGCGGTTGCCTGCCTTTCAGCCAAACTTCCGCCAAGAATTGTAATTCTTCCCCTAATGACTTTCCTGGGTTGTTGTGACGGGCTGAGTTCCTTTGTGTATTCTACGCGAGCTCCTCTTCCCTTGGTCGATCCTGACACTAAGGACCTGTTTATGCTGGCACTTTTTCCTAATCATCCAGGTTTTCTGCCCATTTTGTCCTGCTATTATAACAACCTTACTGAGTGATGATTTCCTCGAATTCTCCTCATGCGCTTCTGCAATTATTGCTGCCCTGAGTGGCCACTTTTTGACCCCGGCAAAGGACCCTCCCCGCCCACCACCCGTGGCTAAGAATCCTACTTCAGAAGTCTTTTTTTTTTGTTGTTGTTGGATATCTCTTTCTTGAGCCCGTGCGTGGCGTATCTTGCCCAATGACCTCCCTTGCGCTGCCCTCCCGCGTTTCCTTTGCCGTTTTAGCCCCGCGGTTGTCTTGTTCATCACCAACTGGAGTAAAGAATAACACCCTCAACCTCACCCACCCCCCCCCCCCCCCACACCACACCACCCCCCCCCACACCCCACCCCCCAAATGTCTTTATTTCATGAAAACTCTGCCCCGTACAGCTGTCCATTCCACCTTAAGAGTGCGTTCTTTTGCGCTTTATACCCCCCTCTTCCCGCGTCGAAAAACTGTTTCCTTTTCCGACGTTTTTTTACCGGATTGATCCCATTTTTAGTCATAACCCCGAAAACCTTACTCGTTTCTCCCGTGAAACCTTTTGGAGACCCTTTTCTTCGTGGTATGGATTACTGATTCCTCCCCCAGTACCCAATCGCTTTGCTTCTCTTCTTGTTCAGAGTTCTCTTACAAGTACGTCGCCCCAAAAGTATCGAGTTCCGCGACTCTTCTTCTATTACAATTGAGAATATCCTCACTTCTGTAACGAAAGACCTATGCCATCTCTTTTTAGGCAAGCTAAAATGACATATCCAAGAATGCCTAATACCCACGGAATGACCCCCCCCACCCACCCAAACACCCACCCCCCAACACGGAACGATTCTATTGACAGAAAACAACCCACTCTTGTGTATGCTCGGCAAACTGGTCTGTTCACCCTTGTGCTCGAGCCATCCGACCCCCGAGAAACGGGCGAGCCCATCCCCTCCCTGTGTCCAACACCACGATCCAATTCGGCAAATAGACAGACAAGCGCCGATGAATGGAAGTCAAAAGAGATCCCCTCCTGGACTAGGAAACCTGAGGCCTTGGCACTGTCCAGGAGTGTTTGAAGAACTTAACCGTAGGAAATCCCCCCCCCTCCCCTAGTTAGGTTCACCTGCGCGTGGTAGAAATAAGGGTCAAGAAAAAAAGGGGAAACCCCAAATAGACATCCCAGTGCTGTCCAAAAAACGCCCAAAAAGAAAGGGCGAACTCACTCCTTCCCCGTGCCCAGCCAGAAAAACGCCCCCCCCATGGCATACCTCCCCCACCGTCCCAGATTACCATTCTTGCCTATGCGAGTGGGTGGCGGGGATTTGAATGTTTTCCCGGTGAATCCCCTCTCTGATTTTTCTTTGAGCCTCTTTTCTGGTTCTTGATGAGTTTTTTCTTGCCGTCCCTGTTCCGACCTTCGCTAACTTCGTAAGGCGGCCGAAAGTCTTGCCCTTCGCCAACACGATGAGACTTTTTTCTCGTACTGTTTTTTTTCTTTTTTTCTGCGTTCTTTGTTCATTTTTTTTTTTTTTTTCTTTGAATCCGGCGTTTTTGGCTTGACACCGATCTGAAGTAACACTTCCCCCCCCCCCCCCCATTCATTGAACTTGACTTTTGACCCCCCAATGCACCATGGAAAGACCCTAATCGATTTGCCCTTGCCTGGGCTTGTGGTCCTATGGTGATCTTCTCCCTCTTAGATTTCTTTAGTGACACCAACTCGAACGTTGGGTTTGTACGCCCCGCGTTTAAACCTCCCCCCCCCACCCCCCCCCCCCCCCCCCCACCCCCCTAACCCCCAACCCCCCCCCCCGGTTGACTTCTTTATGTCAAATTGCACCCCCCCCCCCCACCCCCCCCCCCCCCCCCCCCCCCCCCCCCCCCCCCAACCCCCCCCCCCCCACCCCCCCCCCCCCCCCCCCCCCCCCCCCCCCCCACTCCTCTTTCTTTCTTTTCCCTCCCCCCCCCCCCCCCCCCCCCCCCCCCCCCCGGTTGTTGGCTCACTGCGTCCTTTCCCCCCCCCCCCCCCCACCAAACGACCACCCCTTCGTAATTTGCTCGCTCGCAAAGTGTCGATAGGGCAAAAATCCCCTTTTTTACCCGATCTTTTCTTTGAATATTCCCACAGGGAGTACCCCAGTAATTCAGTCCAATGAATTTCAAGTTTTCTTGTCCAGAGTGCAGTTTCAGCTTTTTTGTTTTGTTGGTTTTTTTTTTTGGTTGTTTTTTGGATGTACCTTGAGCTCTTTTCCAGGCAGCTCTTCAGCTTTTGTCAGTATCCGTCATTGTTTTTTGCTGTGAAACCCCCCTAGTCTTTTTCTTTGATTTTTTTCCTCGCCCCTTTCCAATGTTACCCAAGGAGCCGTCTAAAGCTCCAGCACCGAGCTTTCCCTACACCAATTTCCTTAGCCCACTTTTATTCTCCCCTTGATTTTCCCTCGCTCCTCCTGATCCCCAATGGTACTTTGTGCCTGAAACGCGGCTGGTTGCTTGTCACCCCCCCATTCCCACCCCCCTCCCCCCCCCACCTTAGCGGCCTACTCTTTCTTCATGACTCTTATCAAAGATGTCCCCGCCAGACTAGTTTCCCCCCCGTCCCCCCGCCTGAAATGGAAAAACATCGATGTGCCCGTATCCACGAACTGGGGCAGGCGGACGATTTTCTTAACACCTTTGTGTCCTTTCCCTCGAACCCCCGACAGTATCCATCTGGATACATCCTCAGTTTGGTTCTCCTACTCCGACCCCAGCCCACCTCTGACAAGAGTGAACTTCGCACAACAGTCTCCCCACCCCAGGGACATTACCTCGCAGTGGATAGGCCTATTTTCTTGATCTTAGGCTCCACGCCACTTCATAGGTGGCCAGCAAAAACTCATTTGAAATTACGCCGTAAACCATTCTTGGCCGGGTCCTTGATAGTAGTCATGCCTCTCTCCGAATCCTCCAACACCCCCTACGGCAGGTCTATTTCCCATCGTTAAAATCCAGTGGGCTTCCGAGCAGATCGAGACAACTCCATAGGAACGCGAAGTCATGGACGTAGATCACAGTCCCCCAGTTGGCCCCTGAAAAGTCTTATCCCTGCTACCCCCCCTTCCCTTGCCCAGTGTCTGTCCCCCCCACCCCGTTTCATTTTGACAGCTCTCTAAATGACAAATGCCACCCTAGGCTTAATATCTGTTTCTTTTGCAACCCGAACTGCTTGGTTGTTAGAAGAGCCGACCTCCCCACCCTCCCGAGTATTCAACACCCCCTGCAAATGCTAGACTCGCCTCTTCCATCCCCGACTCCCCCGTCTTTCACTCGACATACCCCCCCGAATGATCGCCCCCGTAGAGACGCTCTTCCCCACTGTCCCCTCCCGTTCTACCTCTCTCCACCATTTCACCTCACCTTCCCCCTGTTCTCTTCCATCTACACTGTACCTTCCCTTTTCTCCTACCTCTACTAGTAGCCACACGGCTAATTACCCCCGACTTTCCATGCAACCCCGGCTCCCCGTGACTCCCCCCCTTAGCTCCCCCCCCGCTTTGGCCATACATTCAGCAGTTCGACGAGCCTTTGACACTTTCTGTCTCAAGAATCCCTTCCCATCGAATAGCGTTCATCCCCTACCCTGAGGTACGACCCGACCCCATGTTCCTACGAAGCCCCCCCCCCCCCTCCAGCCCCCCCCTCTATTATGGGGGACGATCTTCATTCTCGACAGGTTAAAGCCTCTCTCCCATTATTTTCCTCGGTTTTGGTTTGACCTCTCTTTTTTTTTTTTTTTTTTTTTAGAAGCTACCCCGCAGGGTGCCTGAAGAGACACCACGCTTGTTCAGTTCCCCTCCGCGTAGAAAAGACACCCCCCGTTCGCCGTTTTTTCCCCTTCGGTGTACCCGCAACTAGCTCCGAATTTGTATCTCTGACCCCCCTAGATAATTTCACTACGTCCCACAATACCCCTGGTATTCATAGTTGTATCAGTGCACTTTGATGGTTCTGTTTTTGCCACCCTCCATGATGTCGATGCCCTAGGTCCCCCCGTTTCTAGCTCTTTTAATACACAAACGCTAACGGGCACACAAATTTAGCCTCCCACCCTTTGACCCACAGCCCCCACCAAAAATTAAGGCCCCACCGCTCACAGCAGCTTTCGCCCCCCGCAAGCCCTTTCCTACTTATTTTTGGAGAAATGGCTCCGACAAAAGCAACGAAAGACCCCCGATCTTACGCGTCACCTCAAATCCTTTGAGCGTCATAACGACCACCTTTCCCCCCTTAACCCCCCCCAAAACATGCCTTGACCCTTTGCTTCCGCATGATCGTCTAGATTCAGCTTGTTTTTTTTTTTTCTTTCTCTTAGTTCTTTGATTTCTTCTTTTTTTGTTTTTTCCTCATTTTCTGCCTCCTTTTAGCTTGATACAGTTTTTGTCCCCTCCCCTTTTCCCTAATTTTTCTATCCTCCCTTCCATCAGGCCTTGATTTTCCAAGCTGATCTCCTCTTTTTTGCGCGTACCCAGACCCCTCATTCCCCATGAACGCTCTCGTCTAGTCAAGGTTGTCTGTTTCCCCCCTCCCCTTCCCTATTACTCAAATGGAAACTTTAATCGTTCTTTTTTTCAGTATGTGAAATCATCCTCCCTCTGAGTAAAGAACTGGTTGGACGAGGAGGGACAGGCGTGGAGAGGATTTCTCTCAACGGAAAACGCGTTACCCTAGGAGCGTTAGAAGGCCGTGGATATGTGGGAAATCCTCCCCAACTGCCGAGGATCTCCTCCGCGGTAAACCAGGGGTTTCGGTAATCGAGGATTGGCAGTTAAGCAGTTAGACTTCATACTAAGATCTGTGTTGTTTTCAGGAATCAGCGACTCCCCCATCCTGACTTTTTTTATCCCCTGTATAATTTTCTCTTTAAAACCTTCCTCGATACCTCGTGTGGGGGCTTACTTCCCCTCACTCACCCCCTCCGTCCTCCGCTCCTCTCCTCTTCCTCCGGCTATTATTTCCCCTTCTGCGAACTCCACCTTCACTACCCTTTTCTAATTCTCTCTTCCTTCCCCTACGTCCCACCCATTGCCCCTACCCTCCATCTTCAGCTCACTTAATCACTCTCCCCCTCCCCCGGTTATCCCCCCCTCCCATCTTCCTTTCCACCCCCTCTTTCCGCACCCCCCTCCCCTTACCACCTCTCCTCCTTTTCTTGTCTTCCCATCCCATCCCACAAATCCCGGACCCCCCCCCCTCGACACTCCCCTCCCCCTCCCCATCTCCCGCTTTTCTGACATTTTTGTTTCCAAGAAGGCTTTTCCCTTTGAATATTGTTTTTTGACCGTTTTGTTTCTCGGTTTTCTACTCGACGATCGAACTCCCTTCCCGGTTCTCGACAGACTGCTCGCCCCCTTGTCCCTGTTTCAGAATAAGTTTTTTTTCTATTTTGCTCCGTCCCACTTCCCTTGCTTGCCATGAATATCGAGCTTGTGTTTATTTGCCCGACTCCTGCTGACTTTATCCGACGTCATCCCCCCGAACTTACGCCCTAGCCTCCTCTCTCTATTTTAATCTATTCCGGGTGTTGTTTTTGTTAGATTTCCTTCAAGCGGGTTTCCGGTTTTTCCGAATGACCAGACGCTGACTTAAAAAAGAACGGAGAGAATTAGAGTCCTTTGCTTTCTCCCCTGTCAGTGTTTTCTTTTTTTTCATCAAACAGTCCAAACCGGCGGCTTTTCCCTTGGGTGCTCTCACATTATTAGTTCTTCTGAGAACGCCACCGTTTAAGAGTTTCGGAATTTTTTCAAAAACAACCCCCCCCCCCCCCCCCCCCCCCCCACCCCCCAACGCTATAGTGACCAAAACCGAAGCCTGTACACAAACAGTAGGAGTGCAGACGGTTGAAAGGTTTTACGAGGAAGATTCCCTCCCCGCCCCCCCCACCAGTGGTGTTTTTTTTTTGTTGTTTTTGGTGATTTGGTTTTTTGTGTGTTTTTTTTTTGTTTTTTTTTTTTTTTTTTTTTTTTTTTTTTTTTTTTTTTTTTTTTTTTTTTTCTTTTTTTTTTTTTTCTTTTTTTTTTTTGTTTTGCTTTATCACGAAACTTAGCTAGGCTTCTTTTCTCTCAAAGACGGTTGCGCTTCGCGATTCCTCCCCTCCCTTGTAATACTTCCCCTAGTTTTATTCCTTTTTCCCCCCCCCCCCTCTGCGCTTCCACCCCATAGACTTTCCCCCCTGACCGCCCTCTGCCTTCGTTTGCAGACTCATTGCTCATTTTTTTTCTGACTTCTTTCATTTTTCGGTTGGGAGTTTTTCTCCCCTCCTTTCACGATATCCGCGCTATAACCACGACGATCCGATTTCTCTCTCCCCCCCTCCAACTAGTATCTTTTTTCTCTTTCTTTGGCCGTCACCCGTCGTCGCACCCCCAAGATCCTCTCGATAGTCATGTCCCCCAATCTTTTTGGAACTTCGCCAATCGTGATTATCCCCCTTTTTTTTTTTTTTTTTTTTTTTATTAATGATCGGGTATGAGCAATCGTTTATCCCCTTTCCACCCCTCTGCCAACCCTAGCCTCTCCTGCCAATCCCCCTGCCCCCAGTTTGATCCCAGCAAACTTCACTGCCCCCAGAATCCCCCTCAAGCTAAATTCAGCACTGTACCCACTCTTTCCTCCCTTGGAACTTGCCCGGCTTTTCCACGGACCTCTAGATTTTTGAGAATCTGTGCACATCCTCTTTAGTTATATTTGCCGACTGGTCCCGACTCTCTTCATTCTTCTTCCTATTGAAAATATTCTTCCTTGATCCTTTCCCCTCTTTTTTGTGCGCCTTTTTCGGGCTGTGCTGACTTTCCTTTGACATCTGGTTTTTTTTTTTTGCCGTGGTACCCCGACTTCCCTAATTTCCCCAATGAAATTCCGTCCTCTCCTTGCGTCTGAAACCCCCTTCCCCGGCGCGCAGACCTACTGATCTCTGGCCTTTGGACACCGTTTGCTGATGCAATAATGAACGTTTTCAAGCTGGAATGGATTTAAGTTGACACCCAGAAAGTGTGGGCCTTTCCGCTCCATTATACCGACTTCTATTCTTTGCCTCCGGAGGACGTGTAGTTGATCAAGAGATTTGCCCAGTCCCCCAAATTGGTTAGCCGGTTCCCTTATTCCTTTCCTTTTTTTCTTTTCTTTTTGGCTTCCAATAGAGGCGCTCTCCCCCTCACCTCTTTTCTTCTTTTCCCTCGGTTGATTTAGAATAGTTTCATTCCCCCCCCCCCCCCTTTGCCTGTCCATCATTTCCCTATCTTTCCATCAGGCTGCCTCCCTCTCACCGCTGCCATTCGATACTTACTGGTTCTAGGTGAACTTGCTTCCTTCGGTTGAACACCTCTTTTACTGCGATGGGCCTTTTAAACTTTCCAAGGTTTTTTTTTTTTTTTTTTTCTGCCCCCCTCCCCGGGCCGGTCGTGTCCCAAGTTTTCTCCCCAATTTTCTCTTCTTCCCGATGACCCCATTTCACGCCCCACGCTTTTTTTGTTTTTTTTTTTACATCCACTGCTATCTCTGTACGACTTTGTGTTAAACGCGGCTGGTTGCAGGACGGTCTTCTTCCGTCTCTTTTTTTTTTTTTTCTTTCTTCATGCTCCAAGAGGACCGGAGCACGACTCTTTTATCGGCGCCTCTGCAAGTCTTGGTGAAGTTTATTTTCTTTTTTTTTCCCCCCCCCCCCCCCCCCCCCCCCCCCCCCCCCCCCCCCCCCCCCTGACGAAGAACCCCCCCCCTTACCCAGCTTCACTTCCCCTCTCGTCGATGGCCCAATTTTCTTCGTCCGATAATTTCCTCCTGTGTTTTTCTCTCTATCCGACGAAGATCAAAAGGTGTCCCCGATTCCTGTCCGTCTGACCCGCTCTGCGCCTAAGAGGTGTCAGCCCAAGCCTTCTTCTTCTCCCCTTTCTTCTTGCGGTCCCTTTCTCAGTCCTCCTAGATTTCCCCTCTCAGAGCAGGCAAAACCCAAGCCCATGGGGCAACTTGAACACTATTTCGCACAGACGCAGACAATCACCTGAGTCGGGTTCAATAGGCGAGAAAATTAAATACTCCCGTTTTTATGATCCCTTAGCTTTTGGATTTGGACCCAACAACCTTTGCATGGGCCCAACTTTCAACTATGCCCGTAGAATTCTTTTACAAGATTCTTCTTTTTTTTTCCTCCGACAAGTACGGACCCCCCGGATAGACCCTCAACCCCGATCTCCGCCTACCCTTAACTCCCCCTTCCCCTTGGAGCTCTCCCTTGCCACTCCTCCCTGGCCCCCGATGCGACAATTTTGACCTTTAGAGTCCTTTCCCTTCCTACTGAGTTCCCCGATCAGTTTAATACCTCAAAAATCCTCGTTCTGTTTTCTTCCACCGATTGAGTTTGGTAGCATTTAAAGTGCTCCGTTAAGAGTCATACCCCCCCGAGGGTATTGCGTTTTTTTTGAAATTTTGTGACTCACTCTTATCCAAATTCCCTCACCCCTTCGTTCAAGGACACGACTTCTAACGGGTACAAGTTTGAAGTACGGAAACCAAGTTTTAGCCCCCATTGGGTGTCAATCCAATCGTAAGCCCCCCATTTTAGCCTACCCCTAGCCCCCCAAATACCACCGTTGCAACCAAGAGTCCGTTTCTATTCTGAGAGTTTTTTTCCCACTTTGTTGGCATTTGTCCCCTCCCCACTCGTGCCTATATGTTCATTATGATGCAGTCTTTTCCGCCCCAAACTGCCCGGATCAAGGGAACAAATACAGCAAAGTGGCAACCCCCCCCCCCACCCAAGTCTTTTTCCCAGTTTCCGCGAATCCTGTAATTCACCTTTCTACCTACCTTGACCCCTCAAAGGCGACACCACGAGCCAAAGACCACTAACCAGGATCCCAAGCCCCCATCCACATCACCCGGTCCTCAAATTCACCGCCCCCCCTCTGCATTACCCCATCTTTTTTCCCCTCTGCGGTTTGTAGCCTGAGTCTTTGACTTGCTTTTGCCGTTTTTTCTTTTATTTTTGCATTTTTCGAATCCTTTTCGCCTATTTGTCTTCCCACGAGGTTGTCCTCCTCCATTTTCCACCCTATTTCCCGACGGCATTGACTCAAGGAGGAACCTCTGACTCCTCCGCTCCGCCTCCCGTGGTTTAGAGGAGGGGTCCTGAAAAGTCTCGCGACTGCGAGTGAGGGGTTGATTTCCTATGATCCTTCTCTACTTTTACAAGTTCCCCCCCCCCCCTCCCCCCCCCCCCCCCCCCCAAGGTAGAAGAAAATGAAAGCATGATATCCTCCATTTTTCAGTGTTTTGGCTTGACCTTCGTGACTTGTCCGCTTTTATTACGTTGTCCTCGGCCGTTCGCCACAGCCATTTGACTTTTTTTAACGCGCTGCACGTCGCGTCATAGGGATCGATCGAAATGGTCTTCCCCATCTCAAGAATTCCCCTAGTCGTTTTCTCTGATTTCCCACCGCTTTGGTTTACGCGCCGTTTGGATGAATCCTCTTTTTATGAGGACCCACTGCCTGAATGTGAACCCTTTTTCAGGCCCATCCTTAAGCTCTCAGGTTCCCCCCTACTCTTTTCCTATAAAACAGAAGACCTAATTTTTTCGTGACTGATTACCCAACCCTCCAATCCGATTCTCCCGGGTTCAAAAGTACCCCAAGCAGACTTTTTTTCCTGGAATTATTTTTTGGTTCTCTTCCTTCCGATCCGCCAGACTCCCAAAGGCTTTTTAGATTAGAAACTAAGTTCCGGCGAGGCATCCGTTCCGTCCTTTTTTTTCATCTTTTCTGCCCAACTTTTTTGTGTCTTCTCATCCCCCCATTAAACCTGGTGCGCCAACAATCTGCTCCATTCTCTCTTTATGCGATATACTCTCCCCCTAACGCTGCTATTTTCCACAGGCCACAGTCACGACCCCCCCCAACGCCTGGTACTCATCTCTCCTTACCTCTCTTTGGTTTTTTTTTTTTTTTTTGATGATTCCCTCTCCCTTTGTCTGGTTCTTCACGTGCTGCACTATGCCCCCCAGACTGCCTGACGTTTTGAAACTTTCCCTCCAT
>Ga0179593_1465656_pt1 | contig 14809 bp, 11 predicted proteins | sample CZODoug2_1_08_16_FD_185931 | JGI IMG/M metagenome (GOLD analysis project Ga0179593, IMG submission 185931) | Vadose zone soil fungal communities from Angelo Coast Range Reserve, California, USA - CZODoug2_1_08_16fungal (PacBio error correction) | ecosystem: Environmental > Terrestrial > Soil >... | reverse complement strand
CCGTTTCTACAAAAGGTTTCCCATGCTCCCTTTTTCTTCCTCGGAGAGCCCGTGATGATATTCCGATTGCCACGACCCCTATGTTGCGCTTCAATGCTTTCTCGGCTCTGCTGTCGATGTTTCGTTCCTTGCCTTCAAGCCCGCAGGTCGCGGATTCCAGTGCACTCCCCACTTCCCCCCCCAACGGCTCTTTTTGCATGAAGTTCCCGCCCCGGGCAGCGATAAGTCTTTCCCGTCCTGCGCGACCCTGACCGTATGATTCACAACGGCGCAAGACGAGCAGTCCCGTCAAGCCAGAGGTTTGGCGACATGCTGGTGGTTCGCCTTGGACCTCCTAGGTCCCCCCTCCCTCGGGTTTGGCTTAGAACTGCATCCCCCCCCTCCCCCTGCAAGCAGAGCAGGACAGTGAACCCCTGCCAGCTGACTCATTTGGTTTTCCCTGCAGCGCCTACCACGGCTGTGTACGCAGGTGGCGCACTTCCCCTTAGACTATGTTCTACGCTGTTGGCCGCACCTTTCCCCGCGTTTCCGCGCTTCTTATCTGCCTTCCGCCGGTTTGCCAATCGAAGGGTCGTCGTCACCTTTGAGGTGTGCCACCTCCACCGTCTTTCCACCCAGAACTCGCTCCTGCCCTCGCTACACATGTCTATTGACGCGGTCCCTGTTTAATCCCTGGTGGCAAGATTCGAGACACTTACCCAGGCGTCGATTTCAGTTAAGAGATCCGTTCTGTCCCTAGACCATGTGTTCGAACCTTCCATACGCATGCTCAACTCCCTAAGTCCAACGTGGATTATCGGCTGTAGCACCAAGGTTTTCCTAGCCAGCTTTTTTTGTACTTCCCGTGAGCACAGCCAGTTGAGAACGCGCCCCCGAGTCTTGTCCTCTCCAGAACATGCGCAGGTTTGATGTTTCCTTGCAACACCTCGCCCACCCTTCACTCACTCCTAGGAGCACCCAGATTATCCTGTTTAGAACATTTCCGTCTGACTGGCGGTAAAACTATGGTGTCTGTGGCTGCATTCCTCGCGTGTCTGGTACCAACAGTAATGCCTTCCACCGGGGCCCAGTTCCCTCTCATTCAAAAGCTGCATGGCGACGAACACACCATTTTGGGACATTGAAACTCACAGCAACCCCTAAGAGTACTCCGCGAGTACGAGCATAGTAGTTTTAGTCCCTGAGTTTCCCGAGAGGATAGTTCAAAACCTTCTGTTAACGACCTTCCCGTTTTGCCCGGGTTGCATCCCGTCGACCCCACGAATAGTTTCCAGAACGGCTACCTGTTACTCTTTTTCGTCTTGCCACTACCCTTGCTGCTTTCTACCACCCGGTGACATCGCAACGGCACCAGTAATATGTTCGATGCCCGGACAGACTGTCGAGCAGGGCGGGATTCCACGTTTCGGCAGAGACCCCCAAGACACTCCCCGTACCCTCACCAAACACCGTCTTCACCCGGACCTCCTTTACTGACACGATCGCGAACTTTAAAGTGTATTTCCCCCCTCCTCCCCGAACACCCATGGGGACCCGAGTTGGTGTTTCAAGCCACGACTTTTCTACCATTAGACTCTTTTTGTGGCGTCTCCCCGCGATAAGTGACTCGCTCTGCCAACTGGCTTTCCTCTAGTGTACGCTAGTGGTCGCTTCGCAAACGATCGCGTTTGCCGAATACTATGCTCCTCCGCATCGTAGCCAAGACTTATCTGACACCCAGCCGGGACATTCGATCCACCCTCCTTCACCCGAGGCAGCGTCCTCCGGAATAAATTATCGCGTGGAGAAGTCTTATCCCTCCCCTGCTGTCCTCATGCATGACCCCTTTTTTTTTTCAGTTACATTTTCGGTCACTGTGTTTTCAGCCTGTATGGTCCTTCCCTGGAAACGTGATTTGAAGCCCCAACGACTCCGGCAACCCCGACTCCGATTTGATTTTCTTCGATGGAGGATTTCGCTATCTCTCCACGAAACAAAGTATCCACTGTCTTTTTTCTCCAAAGAGCGTTAATCTCAGCTATCTGGCTCGTGGACCGCCCTGTTCTAGCTCGAACCAGCCTCGAACTCTTGTTATTTTCCAGGGCTCCCCAGCGCTACGTGAATACTAGTTGTTGTTTATCCAACCCAACGACTTTTCGCACTGTAGGACCGCTTTTTTGAGCCGAGGTCGAGCCAGGGGCCCGTGGCAGAATCTGCACTCGGAAGCCCCATCGTACCGGATTCAAAGAGTGTACGGCAGGGCAATAATCTCCAGGTTTTAGGAGAGGAATTGTACTGCAGGCCATTGCCCTATATCTGCTTTGGTTAAGGAATCAGGAGGCTTACAAAATACCCGCCGGCCCGAGACGGAACGTGCTTTTTCTCATTCATGCGCTCAGTTTCCAGGGTCCCCTCCGTCCGGCTGGTGAACTAGCCTTTTAGTCTTTTTGTAAGCGGTTTACGCACCCCCCTCAAGTTGTTCGTAGGGGGGTACTATTGGGGTTTTGTTTGCCGGCTGCCTCCGGTGAACATGTGTGTGGGCGTTTTTTGATTTTTTGGTAGTGTCCCGATATCCTGGGAGTGTTGCTTGAGGAACCTCTTGCCGCGGACTCCTAGTCAAATTGTCATGGGGTTTGGTGCTGCTCTTCCACGGGATGCTTCATAGTTAACTGGTATCACACCTCTTTTGCCGTGGTGGACTTATCCCCGTTTTTTCGTTGATTTCCAACATGTCCTAGACTCTTGCGGAGCTTTGGCCTGCGGTATCACACGTTTCATTTAGGGTTTTCGCTTTTTCTTGAGCCCATCGTCTCGGGCCGCTGGGAGATGTGCCTTGCTTTCCTTCCCCCGATTCTCTTTCTCAAGGGGGGTTGAGTTTCCTTTTATTGCTAGTTCCGTCCTCCTCCACCTTAGACTGCTATGTTAGCGCACACTTACTTTATGGGATCCGTGGTTCTGCCTCTGTCGTAGTTTTTTGCCTTGCTGTAAAGACCTTCTCTCCCAGTTCCCCTTTTTTAGGAATGTTCTTTTTCTTCGTGGTAGGAGTAGAGGAGAAAGTTTGGATAATCTTGTAGTTTAGTCCTCTGCTTTCGGTTTTGATTGTAGTGCAGGCTTTTTTTAATTAAAGCACGCCTCAGGGAGGGGAATTTTCGCCGTGGGGCCCAGAACTTTTGTTGTTTCGGCTAGGTAGGGAGACTACGACCTTCTAAAACATGACCATAACCGATGCTCTGACCCTTCTACGGTTATCAGGCTTGTTGAGGGTATTAACGGGTCATCGAACTTACAAGGCCTACCCACTCGAAACCCGATGTCAAACGGAGGGAGAATAATTAGGCTTTCCCCCACTCACGTGTGGGCGTTGGCTTATCGATTTGAACCAACACCTTCGGCGACGCATACATTAGACTTGCAAGTCGGTTCAACACTAACGGGTTTTACCCGCTTTCCATTTTCTGTCTACCTTTTTTGAAGATAGTGGATTTTTGACACCCCGAACCTCAAACGGGTCTCACCTTTTGGTCCGGTGATTTCCGGCGATAGCCCATTCCCTATTCCCCCCACGTGTAGCCCCCTAAACGACGGGGGTTCGAGTACCTGAAGATCGTCGTAATTTGTACGGCAAGGAGTTCTACCCGATTTGATTTCTTTTTAAGGAAAAGCCCCCCCCCTAGAATGACCCGTACAGCTTTGTCCGAGCGACAACGCGTCAGACGATCGTTCTCGGGTAGGCGGAGCACTGTCGAGGAACGCTTCCCCTTTTGTTTTTTACAAAGAAAATTAGGAAACGAGGGAAGATTTGACAAGCGGGTGTGCACCCATCGTTACTCCCAGACCCCTCTTTCGAGAGAAACCACCAGGTTGGAACAAACTTTTTCCCCAAGAGGATGGTCTCATCCTTGCGCGGACGGCTATGTATCCAACCAGTAGGCCGCCCCGGCTTCTCTTTGTGTAGGAAAAGAATCATTTCTTCGAGAGGGAGAAGAATATGTTTGTTTTTTCCCGCTTATGTAACGAGGGCCGCCGTCATCTTTTTTTTCTCTTCAATCACCAGAACCGATAAGCTACGTTTTTCCTCTCGGGTATGTACCAAGTAGAGTCATGGTGGCCCATTTATGACCAGGATTCCCCTTCTTGGTATTCCTGACCCCCGGGGCCGTCCGGAGAAGAACCCAGGTGTAAGATCCCCCGATGCAATATGCGTCAGGTCCTGATCTTCCATCTTACCTCGTTCCGTCTTCCCGCTTCTATTTCTCTGGAGTTCAGATCTCACATATTCTCGATGGAGTGGGTAATTTTCCTTGGCAGCTTTCCCTCCCCCCCCGGGCAGCACGGCCTACCCCGGAGTTCACACGCTCTTCCTCCAACTTATTTTGAGACTTAGCTCCACCTTTGGCTTGCTACTTTGTATCTGTTTCTGAAGTGCTCTTCGAGCCACAACAATGACTGGTGCAGGACCCGCATGTTCTAGGTTAATTCCACACCGCCAAGTGGAACAAATCCTACTCTAGTTTTGGTACCGCCCTTTCGATTGCACCTGTGCCTGGCAAAGGTCTTGCTTACTAAGTTCTTGTCGAATACTAAGGATGGAAGGAGAAACTGTCCCCCCGCGCCCCCTTGCTATGGTCTCCAAGTTCTTTCGGTCTCCCGCTTTTCTCCCAAACCACTCCATATTCGAGGTCCGCGTCGGTTGGTCTGAATCTCGTCATGTCAACCAACGTGCAGCGCTCCCCCCTGTGCGCCCAGTCTTCTTCCCTGATCAGGACCTACACAGGCAATTCTTCCGGCTGATTTGTTTCCCGTTCCCTTGCCCCCTCGAATCGTCAGGGGCGGGCACCCCCTGTTGGCGTCGCCCTACGACAGGACCAAATCCACCACAACGGAGCACACAGTTAGGGGTTGACATGCACCCCTCCCCGGGATGTGTCACAACCCCCTCCTATTGGCCAACGCGGTACGTCCTACAGTGGGATTTTTCGCCTCGGCCACCTACTTTTTCTCTTCCCACCCCCCAGGAACGGCCTACCGGCTCGTGTCACTTTTAGTTCTATTTTTTCTAGGAACGGCGCAAACTAGCTCACAAAGATCCACTGTCACGTTCCGTCCAAGCCCCCCCAAATTTACTTTTTGCCTATTGAAGCCGGAAATTTGCTGAAATTGGTGCTTGAGCATTGCGTCCCAACCATTGAGCCTCTCACATAGTAGAGCCTTCCCTCAATTTACCCAGGCGGTTTTTTTAATACTGTATTTAGCCACAGGCTCCATCCTCTCTGTGGACGTCTACGTTTGCTACCCCCCTAGAAGTTCAAAAATGGCCTTTCAAGTGACCTTATACAACTGGCCCTGCAAAAGTTCTGAGCGAGTCCCCAGTCCCGGTTGGTCACGCTTTGTTTTCGCGCCTTGTTGATGACAGCTGCTATGGAAATATGAGGTTTTGCTTTATTAGCGCGAAACCACCGCGCCTCTGAGGCAGTGCCCAAGCAGCCAGTCCCCGGTACCTTCCCTTTGGTTCGTTTGCTAAAGAGAGAGCCATGATGCCCTCCTTTTGACTGGCACTGGATAAGAACCGTTCTCTCTCCCTCACAACCCACGACTGACGGCCCACCAAGACTTTTTTCCTGACCTGTCCACAAGAGATTCGTGTGGCCATTTTCCCAGAAGGGGTCAGCTTCCCGAGGAGGTCGACCCTCGAGACAGCTCATCCCCTTCAGTTTTCCAACGCCCCATATTCTCGCCCCTTTTTGCAATATTTCTGCTCCTGTAAGTCCACCGGGTCGATACTCCGTGGTTGTTTGTATTGGAAAACCCGGAAGAATGCTGGAGCTGTTTCTCATGACCGCTTGTTCCGGTCGAGATCCCGCCATGGCTTTTGACCTTTCCGTACTCTGCACCGGCGCGGAGACCCTCATCTTTTTTTCTTGCTAGGGATCATGCCTCCAGGAATCTTTTCGTGCCTCTCCCAATTGGGCTCGTTCATGGAAGTCTTGGTCGCGTCTAGTTGTCCTTGACAAACCGGTTTTTTAATTCCCCGGGAGACACCCAGTGGTCCTCGTTGGTATTGCTTTTTTCCGATTCCGCGATCCCCCCCATTGATGTTTCAGCTCAGGGGACCTACTTCTTTGCCCCGTATGAGAACATTCATTTGAGAGTGCGGCGTTTCGAGGGCCTTTCCCGGCCGAAGCGATCCGATTTCGCCGGACATACCCCTTCCCCCCGTGCTGGGCATCGTTTACTGGCCCCCCACGAAGAATTTTTCCTTTTTTTGTGGAGTAACTGTGCTTTTTCTCACCCGTCGGTAGTTCCGGGGTGAGAGTCCGTTCCTTCGTTCGCTGATTCTGCCTTGAGTTCTTTTTACCCCTTCTCAAGGTTCGGCTTTCGCATATGTATGATCCCCCTCATTACCTCTTGAGATTGTATCATCCGCATCTGGCCGCGATCTATTTCCCTTTTTCAAACTTATTTGGCACTGTGTGGTAATAGGTGGACGCTTGTCGCCCGCCCCCGAACGCCCCTTCCCATTTGAAGAATCGCACCTTCTTTCTTTTTCCTTGCTTAACGGTTCTGTAAGCTGGTTTTCCCTATTGTCCCTAGCCCATTGCCAGGCGGCTGAGCATTTTGGATCCTTCATCGCTGCGACCCCTTTTTCGGACGGAATTGGTCTTTCCCGTCCCTCCGACCAGTACCCTTCTTAGGTCTCCTTAGGGACAGGGTCTTTGGCCCCCCCGTGGGTTCTCTGGAGTACGTTTTAAGGGCGAGAAGCACCTTCCCTCTTTCGCGCCCCCCGCAGGATTCCGACCCACCACACGTGAAATGTCATGCCCGCGACGACCTTGATTGTTCCCCTGGTGTTAAGTCTCGCCTTCGTCTTTTCCCCATAGCACTAACTCGACTCATGTTGACGGGATGGTATGACCGGCATCCGTCACTTTGGCGCCCACATCCTGTTGGCGAGTGGGTATGAAGTCAAATTTGAGATGTCGACCTTTACCCGCCTCATTCGACCTGCCGACCCCCTTTCCTCCGCCCGAGGGAATACATTTGAACGTTTTTTCCTCGTTCCCCCAGCTGTCGATGGGTATTTTTGCGAAAGATTGCATCTACGTTTGCCCTCTTGGGAAGTTTCTCCGGATATTTTTTCCCCCTGATCCCGAGATCTTTCCCCTACCACAGGTGGTACCCCGCCCCCCCCCCCCGCCTAGTCCCCCCCCCCCCTGCCGGCCCGCGTCTGCGCTCCCTTTTTATACCCCGCAGCGCGCCCCCCCGGTCCCGTAAGGAAAGCCTCACCCTGGACTTTAACCTTTAACCCTGGCGGTTAGCCAGGATAAGGATTCTCGAGCAAGTACGCTGATATGTACCTGCTTGAGAGGTATCCGGTACGTTTACTCGTGCAATGACGGCCAGATCGGCGACACTAAAGAACCAGCTTTGTGTTCGGTGGGCTTCCTTCCACAGTCATGCCTCTGCTTCCGGCCAGTCTGGCCATCGTCACACCCCGCTCGCCTTGAGTGAGCGCCTCTTTGATGTGGGTTTCAACCATGCTTCCAAGCTCCCCCAACGAGCAGGGCTCAATCACCTTCCTACTGACCTGTTTCGGGAGGCGAGGACCTGCCGTCGCTTCCTGTTCAAGCCCGTTTTTTTGTACCTTTATCCGTAATCCTGATCTCTTTTCCCACTTGGTTTTTCGACCGAGAGGCTATGCGGGCCGCTTCACTTTTTTTTTTGAGCCTCCTCGCCTTCCCCGAGCAAGCCTCGAAACCGTAACGGTCAAATTCCTAGGCGCGCTTTTCCCAAGCCCTGTCTTCCTGCCTTCATGTTCACACGAGCTCTTCTTTGCCGTCTCCCTTATTCGCGAAAGGCCGGAGAGACAATGCCTCGTGAGGGCCATTTACCGGCCCAGTAAGCCGATTTCCGCTACCCGCCGCTCCCCCCTCCGACGCGTTCTCGGACTTCCGTCATTTCAGAAGGGATCCCATCGTTCAGCTTCCCGAGGTCGGTCATTTTCGTAGCTTTAGTTGAATGGTGCTATCCGGTGCAGGTACTTCGCCCCGTCAGGAACATCTCGACCGGTAATTTCTTCCGTGTCGAACTCATTTTCCCAGGCAACCCAGACGGATTCATGTGTTTCTTTTCCACTGCTAACACACGGGAATACAGTGGCTGATATACGGTGGATCTGTCTCCATTGATACTTTGACGCCAGGCCCCCCCCACGATTTTCGACACGTTGCCAGTGGGCCCCGTGCCGGCGGCAGCAAAAGAGAAAAGCTCCCGGATGGGACCGCGTTTGACCCCTTATGAAGGCGAGGACCCCGCTTAGAAAAGTTATAGTACCAAGGGCTCATTGCTATCCTTAAGTTGGTTCAAGTCTCCCCGCTGATCATCCCGCGCCCCTTGTTGCATATGTGTTTCCCAAGGGATGGGCACGCTTCACGCGCGAACTTTCCCCCTTCGTAGAGTGGTCGGGGGTTCCCAAGCTGTTTTTCCCCACTTAAAGCCCCCAGTATCCTTCAGCTTCTTTCTAGTACCCTTACGAGCCATTCCCCCTAGATTGCATAGCGTGCCTCATAGGTCCTGTCATCTGGACTTTGAAACGATCGTTCTTTCCCAGGTATGAAAACCGTCCCAATAGGGCCTGAGCAAGCTCTTTCTGGAAGTCGGGGCACCTGCCCTTTGATTCAACACCGTCCAGCGAGTTTCACTATTCAGATTCCCGGCCCCTGATTAGAAATCCCCCTTAAGTTTTCCCCTTCGCAAGCGCCCTGGAAGTCAGCTCTGACACTCCTCGGGCTTAAAGAAAGGCAGTGGCTCGCCATTTTTACGTAATTTTTATCCGCCGGCCCTCGTCCATCCCTTGCTTCCCTTCTCACCCGTTTTGAGGCTCTTCATACACACGACATCCCTTCACTCGCCCCAGACCCCCGAAGAGACATTCTTCTATTTCACTCAATTTCCCCCTAAAGTCATGACTCGTCTTTTCCACCCCAGCCATACCACGCACGAAGTACCCCCCCCAAAAGGCGAACACCCCCTTTAAAAGTACCCGTGCTAGAAGTTCTCGAGTTCATTGCTAGGGCCCCCATGGAGCAATCTTTACTTTGCACTAAGTGTTGGTAACGGGAAGAGAAAGTGGAGGAAATTAATTCCCCGCACGCCTTTTCAGATATCTCTCGAAACTCCCCCAACCTTGTCGTCGCAGCTGGGCCTTTCCTTCTCAAGAGTGTTTTCAAATGGTGAGACTACCCCAGGACCTTCCCCCCCCCCTCGTTGACCATGGTTTGCCCGACCCCAGCCCTGGCCAGACGTTGCCAGTACAGAACCCCCAGCCGCCCTGCGACCCCGCTCACCCAACGTACTCCACCTTCCTCATGGCCGTACCCCGCTGCCAGATGGCCTGGTTCTCTTGGAGAAACACACACACCACCCGTCACGAGTCTTCTAGAGTTCTTTTTTCTATTTAAGGGCTCCTCGCCGCAATGTATTCCCTCGTTAGCTACTTTTTCGGATATGCATCCGCAGGCTCGACTCTAGCGATCGAGATGTACGTCCGCTGTCCACCTCCCTGAGGATCGATCGGAACCTTGAAACTCAGCAGGGGGGAAACTCACATTCGGTTCATTACTAACAAAATACCTCCTCTGTTTTTCGCTCGAACCGCCGACGGAAATTGGGCCAATTTCGTCCCTGCCTCGGCTTAGTTTTTGCGTGGACGAAGAGGAGATCCTCCCTCCTCTCACTGCTCGGGTTCCTTCTTTCTACTACCTTCTCCGGTGTAGTAGATCAGCCCATGCCATCTCTTCGTCTGAGCCATGAGAAATTTTTGTTGGAGGCGAGTGTACTTAACATGGTTCACCAGGTCCGAACCCCGAAGGGCTCGCCCAAAAGGGAATGTTTTGGTATTTGTCTTTTAGAGTTGGGTCCAGCTTTGGTATGGAATATATTCTGAACTTCCATTCAAGAGTGTCATCGAGAACTCGGACATAGTTTTTCCCTTGCGGGAATTGCACGACCTCTGCCCGATTTTTCGTAAAGCTGACCAACGTCCACGCCCTCGTTTTGAGGTGCCCCTTTTCTCCTGGCCCCTCTAACGGGAAGTCTCTTTTGAGTTCCTTTGATACATTTGTTTCTTGGTATTCCTTGTAGTTCCTCGTCCGCCTTGTCTTTCCCCATAGTTTTATCACTGCAGAGGAAGGAGTACGTTTGCTTCGGACGGACAGTGTTCATAAAGGGGTGCTTTCTTGCTATACCCCCCGCGCGCATCGCACTTCCGTTTCTTTTGCTACACGTCCTTGTCTCTTGTCGTAGTTTAATGCCCAATTTCCATCAGAGCTAGTCTTGTAAGTTTGGCAATGTTATGGAAAGCTTCTATTTAGAGGCGGCCCAGCTCCCGGTGATCGTCTTGAGATCTTACTCCTTGGTCGGCTGTTGAGATCCGCTTTTAAAAATGGACCTTCCAATATCCTTCAGGCTCCGGGAGGGGGAGTTGTTTTCTTTTCCCAGAACGGTTGCGCTCGAGCGCGCCCCCTCAGAACCCAAATGCGATGCCTAACACAGCCTGAATAGCCCACTGACGAGGCCCAATTTTCCCATTTCGGGTTCGGTCAGCTCCCGTCTTCCAATCGACGCATCTTTTGCCTCTTATGACCTTCCTCCGTACCTGTCCATGCGAGTTTCTGCCGGTGTCTCCCAGCTTGGGTGCGTATTTACACCTGTGATTTTTTTCCCGCTGGTAGCTTATTAATTCCTTGTGCCGCTGTGAACTCGAAAGTTTGTTTAAGCGCCCCCGTACATTCCTGAACTTTCTTCCTCTGCCCGCGGTGCAATACCCGTTTTTCACCGTATTGTGCCGATTGACTTTCCGGTCGGTCCATTCGACCCCTCCTACCGTAGCAAAGGTCAGTCCAGTTCGCGAACGATTTGGCGGCCATTCGTAGTGTCTTCCCCCCCCCCCCTTTGCTCCCATTTTTTCTGGTGTTCTTAACTGCTGCCCATCACGATCGGACGGAAGATCACGTTTGCCACCTGCATCCCCAGCGTCCTTAATACCGCTCCATTAGTCCCCCCTTTGGTCCTTCTTCGGTTGTGTCAACCCCTGTTTTTATTTAGTCCTTGACTCAGAGTTTGCCGTCTTGCGTCATGAACCTTTCTTCTCCGCAACAGCGCAAGAAACATTTATCAGACCCCCCAATCGCCCACGGTTGACCCAATACACTCCTCCACCTGTCTAAGTGAACAGTCAGCAGGTCGTCGCGTTATCCTTTAGTTCGAGAGACCCTTCACTTTTTCTCCGCTGCTGTGGCAGCATTTTGTATATTAGAACGAGACCTCCCTACCTCTCTTTTTGGTGTTGGATCTCGTTTTCCGGCCTTTCCACATTCCCCTCACTGCCCCCTTCGGTCCCTGCACGTCGCTGACCCTCTACGTCAATCTCTGGTTTCCTGACCTGTTTGGAAAAGAATCCCCGAGCCTTTTTAGGTAGGAGTGTATTTCTTTTGCTATTCAATGTGGAGTTCCGGCAGCGCCCCCCCCCCCTTTTTTCACCGGAACTTCCCCCCAAGGCCGATTTGGTCTTCCGGTGCCTTGCGTGTAAGAACCCCTATACGGCTTCACTTGCTCTACCCTCAGTCATTTTACCGGTTGTGATGTTAGCGAGGTTACAGACAGTATGACCCCCTACTCCTTGTATCATCCCCCGCTTTTTGGGTCTGGGTGGTAGTTTTTGGTGTGGGCGGGTCTTTGCCGTCCCCTACTCACTACGGCGCAACCGACTTCTCTCAAAAGAAGGATGTTCTTTTCTTAGACCCGCGACAGAGGCTGTTTCCGTTGGATATGGGTTTTTATCCCCCCGCCAAGAAGGCACAGTTGTTTTCGAACATACCACGTTGGCTAAACGTCTTCCTCGGCCACCAAGTTCCGACATTTCCTTTTTGACCGCTGGTCCTACGCCTGGTATGAATTATTCGTGAAGTGTCACCTAACGCTTCTTGTCCCTAAGGTGTGTGGCCGGGCTGGTGGCGTCACCAACTCCCCCACATGCAGAGATCTGGGTGGAAAGCGCAAGTTTCTTTCCATCACGCGCACATTGACTGGCCCGGCGGACTAGACCCTTTTCCAAACACAAATTGATCCTCCGGACTGCTGTGGAATTTTTGGACCCCCCTTTACCCTGTCGAAAGTCCGACTTTGCAGGAGTTTGCCCCAATACCCGAATACGTATCGTTTTTTTTCTAGTTGCTCTCCAGCGCAAAACCCCCCTTCTTTGACCCCCCTGCCCCCCCCCCAAGTCCCTTGCTAATGCGAAGCCCTTGAAGGGCAACGCGTCTCTCAACACCCGCCCATCCTCTTACGCTTATCAAGATGATCCTTTGCCTCGGCGACCCCTCGTCAACACTTAACCAAAGGGCAAACTTCCAACGGACGAGCTAGTGCATGCATCATTTTCGTTGTCCCTGTGACCTACGACACGGTAATCGAGGACCACGACAGTCCAACAGTTAAATGGCTCCCTCCTAGCGCCGGCTGTATCTCCAACGGTTTCTGGCTCTCCCCCTGGAACACTCCCTCTCCGATTCCCCACCCCAAAGAATTGTTTCTATAGTCACGATCCCACCTGCCATAATTTCCCCTTGGACGAGTCTGCCTTTCTCCCAGAGAGTCATAACCTGCGCATTTAAGGTACGAATAAGTTCCCCAAACGTGACATTAACCAAATTTTTTTTTTGGTCAATTCCATGACTGGACTCCCACTCGTAGTGGACAGTGTCCGACTTACACCCTTTCTTCCTTCCTGGCCCCCTCGCAGTGTTTTACTAGTTTTTATCTCATAAAACGCGTCCTATTAGGTGCTGAATTTGCAAGCACCGAGATACGTTACTCACACAACCTGTTTGTCCTGAAATTGGCGGATTCATGCAACAAGTTATTCGAATACCAACAGACGCGCCCACACTCTTAATGCCAGGGGAGCTGAGAGAGTTAATTGATGTCGGATGTACTCCCTTGCAAGAGAGTGATCGAACTAGGCTCGCTTCGAGTTGACTGCAAAGAAATGGGCTATCGCACTTGCACCCGACCTTTCTGCTCAAGGGGACCGATTTGCGTAATATCTAGCCCTACGACGTTTTTTTTGAGAGATAAAGACGTTCCTGCGGACCGCCACCGTGGAATCCGACAGCATTTGTCCATGTAGGTTAGTGTGTGACCCCTTATTCTTCGCAGGACCTAACCTCTTGATAGGATTGAAATCAGTGGTGTAGGGATAGAAGCATCCCTTCAATCTTATCTATTTTCATCCCATTCGGAAGGTAAGGTACTTCTTTGGTGCCGGCTTGTTATTCTCCTCCGGTTTTCCCTCCACGAAGACTACGCGAAAAGGGTAGTTCGTTGTCTTTTTTTTAAGGGTATTCTCGAAAATTTTTTAACAGAGGTATTGCGGTATGTCTTCGCCGTAGGTTTGCCCCTTAAGAGGATTCCTTCTCGGAAAGAGTGCCCTGTAATTTGAACCGAGGCGGAGATTTCCGCGATCATTCCCCCCCCGTAGTCCACGACCGGTCTGGCCGGAAGAAGACGTCTCCTTGAATGTCTGATCTTTGCCCCCCACGTCCCAGTTTTGTCGTGTTCGTCTCTTTGAACTCTCGCCCCAGAGGATGTCATTGAGGCTCTGCTCGGTGATCGGATGCGCTTTTTTCTCGCGCTTTCTGATCCCCCACCATTTTTGAGTGCCGCCCGGAGTGATGCGCCCCGCCTTTCCTAGACTAATCCCCGCATTTTGACGGCTATTTTATTATGATGGACTGTCTCAACCACTTTCTTCCTTTCCTGAAAATACTCTTCCCTGTTTTTCTCTGATTTTTTTGGACGATACTTCTGGCAAGTGACGTCGTCTGGAACTGTCTAACTTTTTCTTTAGATTTTAATAGTGGATGTATGGTTGAGATCGTAGGGTGACCCCCCTTTAGGAACCATTAGTACGCCGCGTCTAGGGTCACTTTGGCGGGGCTAGAGTCCCCTTTAATAAGGAGTTTTGTCTATCGCCACCAGACTATGAACACACCGGCACCTAATGCTCACTTTTCAATCCGTACGTCCCTACTTATGGCCTCCTTTACCGGGTCGGGATCCTTTTTCCCATGGCGACATTCTTTAACCGGCCAGGCGGACCTCATTCCGGCAACCCAGTTACTTCCTATTTTTTTAGAACTCATACTGTGAGAGCTGAGGATCCCTTGACGCTTTACCCCCCTTATCCGTTGTACTAAGTTAACAGGCCCATATTACTCCCTTTTCCCACCCTTTTTTCCCCAAGATACACCGAAAGTGGTTAAATCCGGGCCGTTTCGGTCTTTATGGGGCCTATTAGGATCCCTCTTTCTCCCCGATTTGTCGTGCCAGGAATACCCTTTTGTGTCCAAGTCTTGTTCCGGGGAGCCGTCATTAATGTAGCTCCGTCCTCCAAATTTCTCTGCTTAAGAACGGCTCGTCCACGCTTTTCTTGCTGCATGCTAGAACTACATCGGCAGAGGTGGGTTGGCCAGCCCGCCAAGCAGGGAGTAATTTTCCCTGTGATGCTTTATCCAGCGCTTTCCTATATTTTCCAAACAGAGTCCCCGCTGCTCGCCTCATTTTCGCGGGTGTTTCACACCCCCATTCTGTCCTTCCCCTCCGTTTTGTTCTCAGTAAGCAATGTCCCTCAGCATGGCATCTCCCGTTGCCTTTTTCCTTCAAACCTTGTTTCTTCTTTACTTGTTGAAATGAGCAGCCCATTCTTTTGGAACAACCTTTTCAGCAAGCCTTCCGTTTTAAGGAGGTTGTTTTCACACCCTTACTATTAGAC
>Ga0179593_1270089_pt1 | contig 14809 bp, 13 predicted proteins | sample CZODoug2_1_08_16_FD_185931 | JGI IMG/M metagenome (GOLD analysis project Ga0179593, IMG submission 185931) | Vadose zone soil fungal communities from Angelo Coast Range Reserve, California, USA - CZODoug2_1_08_16fungal (PacBio error correction) | ecosystem: Environmental > Terrestrial > Soil >... | reverse complement strand
AGTCTCCCCCCTTAGGCAAGTATTTCTTGAGTATGACACCCCCTTTACCCCCTGGACTACTTTGTGGATCCCTCTTTTTTTTAGGAAGTTAATGTGATTTGTTTGACCCGTCAGCCTTCCCTGTGCTTGACAGGGAGTACCAAAAAATAATTTTCTTTTTTTTCCTTTTTTTTTTTTTTTTCCGGAAAGTCCTTTTTTCCCTGTCGCCAAACCATTTTCCCGTGTACTTTCGGCATTTTCCCCCCCCCCCCCCGCCACTACGCCTCCTTTATTCTCATTCCTAATAAGTCACATTCAGGTACCCCCACACACCCACATACGGAGGGCTCGTTCCGTCTAAGATGTTATTTTTTTTAACCGGGACCTTTAAAGCCTTTGGTTCCGTCCAAAAAATCACCCGGCCTTTTTGTGAGCCCCTCCCGTGCTAACGGCCCCAACAAAGGGACAATTCTTGCGCCAGTTCGTTGTTTTCCCCTAGTGTAGACATATTGTCCCGTTTCCTCTTTCTTTTTTGTGAAAAATTAAACTGAACTCACCACTAAGGTCCCTATTTTCCCCCCCCCCCCACTCTTTTCCCGGTCTAACACAAATCGGCCCACAATGTTCCCTTCCTTTGGATGGTAGGGGAAAACACCCCTCCCAAAAACGGTCTCAGGGCCCTTCTTCCACCCCTAACTTTACCCACTTTGTTTACGTCGGTAGAGCCTCTTTTACAGAAGCTTTAGTCCCCCCCACCCGACCCTCAAGCCGAATTCCTTAACCCTGGAAGGGACACAACTTTTGTCCGGGCGTTTACAGGTGGGAACCGACCGCCCACTTTTAAACTTGTAGTTAGATAGGTTACTTCCTCTTCTCCCCCACCCCCCCCCCAGCCCATCCGTTTTTGTTTGTATGTTGTAGAGTTTTCATGGCCAGGTTGGCCCCCTGCAAAAACGTACCCTCCCCCGGAATAGAAGTGCTTTGTGCCACCTGTTTCACACCCATTCACTGTCCCCCTCTGGCGCAACACGAGTTAGTGCAACCAGGGCCCCCTCTGCTTTTTTTTGGTTTTTCTCATTTTTTTCGAAGGGAACAGAACACCTGCCCCCGAGTGCCCTTTTTCCCTTCCTATGGTTTTTCTTTTCCTGTTTGTACCTTTCCTCTGTCCCCAGACCACTCCTGCCTCCCCCCCCTTGAGTTGACACCACCCAGCGTTTTCATAATCCGTCTGCGCCCCGGGGACCAACCCTCCTTTTTCTGCAAAAATCTTGCCAGCAGGATTCTTCCCCCCCTTTTCTCCTTGTTCATTCTTTTTTGAAATTAACCATAGCCCAACCAGCAGGGTTGCAGAGGGCACGAGACCCGCGAATTCCCTCGTGTTTTTCCGGCGGGCAGAAGGGACAATTCTCCCCCCCATCAGCTCCCAACCTTTTTTCCTTGCTCTGTATAAAGAGCTTTTTTTCGTGCTCGTTCTTGCATATGGCGATATACAAAATGACCTATACTTCTCTTTTTTGTGTGAAGTAAGGCCACCCCCCTTTTTTTTTTCCTTTTTTTTCCTTCCTGAATACCCACTAAAAATTTTCCCCCCATCTTTAGTTGATTTCTTTCACTTCCAACCCCCTTTTTCCAATGGTCAGGTAAAATGGAACCCCCCCAATTTGGGGTCCGTGAACCAATTCGAGGTGCCACCTTTCACGGAACGTCTTCCTTTCTCTGGACTTCTGTACGTTCCACTATTCCCAGGAAGTGTTGGACTCCTTTTTTATTTGTGATATACATTCGGCCAATCGGTCCACCTTCTCCTTGTTCACCTTCAGTTTTGACGGAAAAATTTCCCTCCGTTTCTTGGGCCCCTTCTCGGAAAATTCTGTGTCCCTATAGTTTTTCAGGCAAACAAAAATTTTGGTGGACTTACTTTACTGGCGGTTACTTTCGTGCCTGTGGGGGAACGGAGGACTCATTCCCCGGACCCCCCTTTTTTTTGACAGAAACCGGTTTTTTTCAAGGGTTTGCTTGGTTTTTCGCGGGAGCTGCATTGACCTTTTCAATTCAGCAACGCGGCCCCCCCTGTCGTCCAAGGAATTTTCCCATGGCTTTTTTTTCACCAAGTCACTCTTCTTTTTGTATTTTTTCACAGCCCCTAGTGCCCTACCACCGAGCTTTTAACCCTGGAACAAACAAAGACTTTTGTTTTCGGAAAAGTAGATCTTTGCCACTTTTTGGGGGCTTTTTTTCTTCCTTTTTTTCTACCCAACTTGTCTACAGGAAAGGATTTTCCTGAGTCTTCCTCCAAAAAATGTCAACGTCCTCTCATTTTTTGCCCCACGGTGACCAGTCCTTCGAGCCCACCCCTCCCTGCTTTATTTAGGTGTCACTGTAAAGACCCTTTTTCTTTACCTTACGAATTTTTCTCCCCTTACCGCAACCGACATTTGTCTGAAAAGTTCGAGCCCCCATCTCTTTACCTCCATCAAGCGGCCCCCCGCCCTTTTTTCACGCTTTGCCTCTTCACTTGCGGCCCCCGGCTGGATACCTGAACTTGACCAAACCACTTCGTGGTCCCCTTTTTGCCTTCGTCTACGGTTTTCTCCACCCATCCTCTCCACTTTCGCCTTTTTCCGTGCCGCCGGCGTTGCATGTTACGGGAGTATGATGACCAGGCCTTTTTTTTCCATTACGGCCCCACGATCTTCTTCTTTTTACGCTTCTTTTCCTTCCGCTGGTTGGTGCGGACTTTTCCTGGTCAGTTTTTTTTCCGGACATTAACCCCCGCAATATCTTTCTTTTTTCCCCTCCCCCCCCAACTCACTTCCCCCTTTTGTTGTTTTTCTTATCTATTTGTGCGTTTAAATGGTCGGAATTCTTTTCACCTGTCCACAAACTTTGAAGGGCCGTTGTCTTGCCCCACCCTGACGGCGAGTGGCGAATGTAGGCTTTACAAAGCCTGTTAAATAATACGAGTCCCCTCGGTGCTCTAACGGCAGTCCGTGAGGATGGTTAACCCCCGGACCTTTTTAACCAGCGGGAAAAGTTTTTAGGTTTGGCATGTCCCTTCCTCACGTTTTTGCGCCCCCCGAATGAGATCTGCCGACCCCGGTTTTTTCTGACTTCTATTTAGGATTGGTGATCGCAAGAGAGGCGCACCTTTGCGGCCCCTTGGATTTTGAACTTTTTCTTTCTATTCTTACTTAGACGACTTCTCTGGTATTTTCCTTTTTAAGGGTCTGTTCTTAGGTTGATCCTATAGTTCCCTGAATGTTTCCCTACGTGTTGGAGAGGTTTGCTTGGTTGTCCTTCCGGTTCCCCCTGACCCCCGCCTTCTTTCCCCTGGGCCTAACGCACACGGGACTGCGTGTCTGCCCTCCTTTACTGAAAAGATTGTTTTTCAGTCTTTGCCCCTTTCCTCTTCGTTCGACGGGTCGTTGAACCACACTCTACCCTTTTCTCCCCCCGGCCTGGACGAGGGGCGGTTCTTCTTCTTGTCAACCTTTCCTGATTACGTTGACCCCGTCTTTCCCCCCTCCCGTTCTCGTTGTGCGTGCGCTTTTCTTGTTTGCGCGCCGCTGCCCGACCCCCCCACCATCCCCGCGATCTTACCAAAACAACCCTTTTCTAACCGCTCTCCTTCAGAAAGGTTTTCGTTGCGCCTCCCCTCTAATGTTTTTCTCCACGTTTGTCCAGTGATTTAAATGGGTCCAGATGTAGACTAAACCCTTCCTTCCTTCAATGGCCGCCCCCTCTTTTTTCCCGTTTCCCGGCGTCACAGCTGGTCAGTCTTTCTTTTTTACGCCCCCCAGTTCCTTTCTCCCCATGTTTTTTCAAGTGGACCTTCCCCAGATTTTGTCGTTTGGCAGTAGTTCCCCTTCTCCCCGGTGACTTTTCGTGCAATTCGCCTTATTTCCTTATGTGGTTGCCGGGAATTGACCCACATTCACAAGCGTTTTTTTTTTTTTTTTCCGGTAATGTTTAGAGACGTTTCACCCAACCGCGACTGATCGCGTTTTTCTTTTCCGTAATGCCTTCACCCATTGTTCTGCAGGGACCTTGTCATACTGGCAAGTCCCCCTACCCCCAAACTAGTTAGGACGCTGGGCAGTTGTCCAGTCCCCCTTCTGTGGTTCAGATTTTTTTATGAGGCATGACTGCACCGCTTTTTTTGCTTCCTGCTGTGCCCTTGCCTTTGCATTCAAACTTCGTTTTCCCCGTTGTTTGGCTCGGGGATGAAATCCCGCGGCTGGTTTTTTTTGTTTTTCTTCCATGGTGGATTTTTTTTTTCTTTTGCCCTTTTGATGGCCCTTCGTTCCCTTTAAACATTGTGCTTTTTTTTGAGGTCAAGGAAATATTGCCCTTTTTTTTCTTTTTTCCCCTTGACCCCCCATGTTCGAAAACCCCCTCCCATTTTCATGGTTTTAATTGGTTGAGAGGAGGATTGGCCAAATGCAGTCCCTCTTGCTTTTTAATGTATTTGGTCCCCCTGGGTCCCTCCCAGAGACACTCCCAGGACACCCATGTGTTTTGTCATCGGGAACTTTTACCCCCTAGCGAAAGGGCCCGTGTCTTTTCGGGTCACAAAAAAAAAATGGGACGCTGGTGACCCCCCCGCCTGTCTTTGTTGAATTTGTAATGCGGGTTTCTGCTTTTTTGTTTTTCTCAAACTTTCCCTTACGAACACCTTGGGCTTCAACGTTTAAGGGAGCCCCTGTTTGCACTTGGTTTGCCCATCACCGGGGCCCCCTGGAACATTTCCCCCTTATTTAAGAGTCATCGGGTGGTGTGTTCTTCTTGCTGTGCATCTAGTTGCAACGAATCCCTTTCCCCTCCCTGGGCTAGTTTTTTTCTACTACTTTAATCCTATGTTCGCGGGATGATTCTGTGATTTGTGTTTGTGTCTATCTTAAGCCACAACCGCTCTTTTGTTTCTATGTTCCTCCCAGTGACTTGCTGGTGTTGGGAAGCCATCCATACTGCCGCCCCTTGGGTCAGAGAATAAGGAGTTTTTTTTTTTTTTTTTTGATCCTTTCTTCATCTTTTCTTTGAAAAAAACGATTTTTTTTTCCCCCATTCAGGCTTTTTTGGGATTTTTATTGCCAGATTTGGAAGTTCGGTCCCTCCCTCGTCTGGACCCTTGGTTGAACCTCTCCACTTCGAGACGATTATTTATTTTCCCCCCGGCCATACCCTTTGAGTCCTAAAAGGTGACTTCGTTACCCACCCTACACCTTTAATTTCCGACCATTACCTCTTTATACTCCCAGAGGTCAGTTTGGATGTCCCCTCCCTCCTGTACCCCCCCCGTCCTGAGTACTCTTTCCCCCCCCTCTCATAAGTTTTTTTTTGTTTGTTTCTAGAGGTTTATCTCCCCGGGTGGCAGTTTTTCGTTCCCCGTCGTTAACCAGTACCACGTCCCCTGACCTGGGAATGAGGGAACACGTTTATAACTTACATTTAATCTGTGTTGATTCCCGTGGGGTCCGCATTTGGCTACACCTGGTAGTTCCTGAATTATACAAATAAATCGCGCTCCTTTCCTGTCACAGTCCCCCCCCGTTGCCACGACTGCAGAAGACTGGGTACTCCCCCGTCCTTTTTTTTTCTAATAAACCAAGACTGCTTTTTGACCACCCGTCGTTTGTTAACTCCCCTGACTCTACAAGGTAATTACACTGCCCCCCAAAATCCCGGAGTGCGTTTTGTTGGTTTTTCAGGCGGGCGGTGAAGGATGGATTTGTCTCTTCCCCCCCCCGACGTAAAGGCCCGTGTTTCTGCATTCCTTTTTTCAACCCGGGTCGGCATTTTAATTATCCTCCCGCAAACAAAACGGGGGGCCCCACACAAGGAACAAATTCCGCATTGATTTGCCCCCTTCTTTGACCACCCTCTTAGGGACTTATTCGGTGTAGGGTAGTATTCTTTTTTCCCCCTACCACTTACTGCAACCATTCTCCTATTCTCACCCCAACCCGAGGGGGAACGGGCCGAAATCCTTTAATTTGTTTCCACTTTTCGGCCAGGTTAGGGGCAACACACCCCCCTAACTTATTACTTGACTTGACCGCCCCTTTTTTCTTACCTGTCGAAGGGCGTAAAACCAACAAGAAAAATGACTCCCCTTTTTTTATGGGCATTCCCCGGGAACCTTCACCCCTCGTTGTTCCCCCAAGCGTAGTGACCCTCGGATCCCTTAACGTTCGTTTCTAGTTACATCCCCCCCCGGTTTTTCGCGATAGAAACCAACTCCTTTTTTTCCTTGGTAGTGTTGTTTTGTTATAGGGACAGGTTGTAACCACCCCAGGGACACACAGTCACCCGCACCTCCATTTTCCCCGGCTTTTTCGGTGCCTTGCAACTTCACAAAAAAAAACGTCCGCGTCAACCGTTCGCCCCCGTGACACTCCTTGCCTGGGTTCTCCTTTTTCCGCCGGGAGGTTACAGTTCCCGCGTGCCCTTTGTGCCTACTTCGTTTTTTTGTTAACTCAGATGGTAAATTTTCCCGAACCCAACAACACCAACCAACCAGGACCGATTGGAGTGTGATCCCCTTTCCCGGACCGACCTTGTTTTTTGGACACACGATTTTAATGACAACCTTCCCTTGGGCCAGGGCAGGATTTTCCTATTTTTTTTTTTTCGCAGTTCTACTAACTAAACCCCTCTCCCCCAAGTCCCGGTTGGGAAAGTGAGGCGCCAAAGCCCTTCCTTTTTTTTTCCTTGAGGCAGCGTTTGCAACTGGCAGATCCCCCGACCTTTGAAACACTGGGGAATGATAACCGGGACCCCGCTTTCTTTTTTTCCTTTCGTCATTTTGTGCCTCAGTATTCCGGAAAATGGACGCCTTCTTCTCTGGGTCCAATGTAACTTGAAAAAAACCCCCTATGTTTTTCACTTTTTTCCTTCCGGACACCTACACCGTTCCCATTTTGTCCCCGACAGTAGAGTGCTGATTCCGCCCCCCCCACTCCCAAAATATGGTACTGTTCCGGACACAAAACTTGTGGTGAAACATATCTTGTCCCACAAAAAACTCCGGGCACCCCTTGGTTCCTTGCCGTATTTAATTCCAGTAGTGCCAGGAAGTTTGGATTCTAATGCGGAACCGCATTTTTTGAAAATCCACTTCCCTGGAACGTTCCTTTTCCAACCCCCGGATGGCTCGGCGAAAAAAAAATTAGGAGGCGATTCTTTTTTTTTTCCAATTGTTTTCTATCCTTGTCTGGGCTTTTCCTTTGTTCATGGGCCGCGTGTAAAACAACTTCTCCTTTCTACAATCTCCCAAACCTTGGTTTTTTGCGCATTTTATCGGTAATCGACTTTGAAAAAAGGCAACCCCCTTTTTTCTGCTTTCCAATCCCGGGCACCCCCCGCTAACATTTCCTTCTATTTTGCGAGTTGTTTTCTTTCCAAAAAGACCATCGTCGACCTCCCCTCCTCTTGCACCTCCTCCCCTGAAAAAAGGCCCCCCCCGTTTGCTAAAGGCCTCTGATTTCTTTCCGGGGGGAGATTCAGGGACCCACCCCTGCGCGGCCCCTTATTACCCCCCCTCCGCTTCTTCCCCAACCCGTGTACGTGTGGGAATCAAGGGTGCATCTCGGCCACCGGCCCCGACGGCCCGGCTCCGCTTTCTCCCCCTTTTTTTTCTCAGTCCCGACTTAGTTCCCCCAACCCCTGGCGCAGCCCCCCCGCAACAGACTTCTCCGATCCCCTCGTTTTTATTACCCCCCCGACCCGTAACGCTTTTTTTCCCTTTCTAGATTTGCCCTGCTCAATTGTCCCCTTCCAGGTCAGGCTCGGACCTGCCCCCCCCCCCCCCCAAAAAAAACCCCTTTTCGCTGTGACTTTCCGTCCTTTTCCGGTTTTTTGGGGAAACAACACTCCCTTTGTTGCACACCTTCGTAGAAAGGAGTGAAGACCGGTTTAAAAACAGCGGTATTACTTTTTTTCCCGGCAGTACCATTCCTGTCCCCTTTTTCCCGCAATTTGAAGCCCCAGGGACCCAGTTGCCGGCGTGGGTTTCCCCCCTTCTTTTTTTTTTCGGAGATTTCCTCACGGACCAGGTCCCCCCCCCTCCCAACCTCCCCTTCTTCTGATTTTTCATTTCTTTTGTGTTGTTGAGGAGGGAGATTGCGGTACAATGTAGGGGAGGTTTCCTTTCAATCTCAACCCAGGGACGTGAAGTTTTCTGCGCCCTTCCCTCCGAATGAGTGAGTTTCCTGTAGGCGTGCCAGGCGGTTGGTTAAATCAATTCAGCGTTATCAAAATACGTGATCTTACCTTTCGAACCGTGGAGGATGTTTGTTCCCCCCTCTCCCCAATCCCTCCCACATTCGACGGTTTCTCCTGCTCTTGACGTGCAGTAGGGCAATCGAATTCGCGCCGGAGGCTTTTTTTCTTTCTTTGATCGCCTATGGATCCCCTTATTTTCCCCTGCGTTACGTATTAGTGCTCATGGAGGGGGGGGAAGTTCGCCGTCTTCGTGTTGCCGTGTACCCCCTTTCCACTGTTTTCGGTGAGTGGAAGAATGAGGGCCACCTTGTTATCGTTTTTGCGAGAAAGCGGCAAATTATTTTTTTTTCCCCCCGCAGTTTTCAGTTTTTTTTTTCCTTAGACCACCACGGGAGGCAGTTCCCATTTTTCTTTCGCCCCGGTTCAGGATTGCGCGAAAGGCGATTCTCTTTCTTTTCTGTGTGAACAACTACTTTCCCTCGCCGGACTTTGGTAAGAGCCATTCTTCAGTTCGTTCAGGGTTAAACGTTCCTCCCGCTTTGAAAAAAACGCTGTCGTTTCTTGCTTTTCTTCGTACACCGAGGTTTTTTTTTTTGGCGAGGGGCTGCCCTCTTTCGCAAATCACTGCCCTGCGATTTCACCCCACTTGTACCCTTTTTGAAAGACCTCTGTAATGTTTTTCTAGCCGCACGAGCGAATTTCTCTTTTACTTCCCCTTTGAAGGATCCTGGCTTTGATCTTTAGTATACCCCACTTTCCTGTTTCATTTCTTTGTACATAGTCCTACAAAGGAGCTTTTCTTGTTCTGCCGTCACTTTTTAAACTGTCTTGTCCCGCAACCACTGATGCGTTTTCCTCGCACGTCGATGGGTAGGTTAGTGCTTCCCTTTTTTTCCTGACCATGATTCCTATTGGTTTTGCCTGGACCTTTTACCATTTTTTTTCCTTTTCGTCTCGTTACTTTTTTTTTTTCGATCTTACCCCAAGAACGAGGGGGGGCCCTCCTCGTCGTCCGATTTCCCCTGGTTTTTTTTCTTTTCACGTCAGCTGTCCATTTTTGCCGACGTAAAAACAACCTTTTTTAGGGTCTCTTTCGATCTGTACCACTCGGGGTAGGATTCTTTCCTGAAGCATGGGAGTAAAACCCCCCCTTCTTCTATCCCTGCCTGGACAGTGGGGCCAAAGTCTTGGTACCCACTGGGGACGCTCGTTTCCTCTTTCTCCCCCCGCGGATGGGGGGGGTATTTCCCCTTTTTTTGGATTTCCCTGGGAACTTTTTAGTCAACCTCTTCCACTTTGCCCCGAGTAGGGAACCCCCCAGGCCAATCTTTTGCGTCCTGTTGTTGCCGTCGCACAAAAATGGAGACCCCCCCCTTGCCCCGGTGAGTGGTCCTGTTCCTACTTTCTTTCGTGCCTTTTTTTCAGTTTGTCGCCCCCACCCTAGGAGATTTTCTTTGTCCCCCCCCGGTTACCTGTTTTTTTCCACCCTGGCCTCCGCCTCCACTTCACGTCCAACATTTCGCCCATTCTTGACAGAGTTGAACTAGACGGAACCTTTCTGATGATTAGGTTAAAAACGGCCCCCCCGCGTTTTACCTTTTCTTGTTCGTCCGGGGGCCCTTCCCTCTGCCTTTTATTTTCTGGTGTTTCTGAAAAGACCTTTGCTTTGATAAACAACTTCTTCTTTCTAATTTTTCGTCTACCCAGGGTTTGTTTTCCCCCTTTTACACTACCCCCCCCCCCTGCATTCCATTTTACGAGTTAGACCGTCCTTTTTTTTTCGGATTTCATTGCAGATTGGATTTTTCAACTTTCCTCCGCCCCCGGATTCGTTACCTCTTACCAACACTTTGGCGGAGGAAGATTGTTTGGTTTCTTTCGGAAGCCTCCCCAAAACTCGCTTTTGTTTGATTCTTTTCCGCACAACCCTGCTTTCACTTTGTTTGCGGAAAATTAAAAATCGAGGACCTCCCCTCTCCTTCCCGGATTTTGGTACACTGGATTTACGTCTCCCTTTGAAACTGTTTCTTAGCCCGTCCTGTTTGGTGCTTGAGGCGATTGAGAATTTCAAGTTTCTTCAGCGTGCTTGGACCTTTTCCCCTTACGACCCACAGTCACGCGGTTTTTCCCCGTCCTTGGATACTCTTTTTGTCCCCTTTCCCCCCATTTGGGCGGAACGAACGGCTTTTTCCACACCCCCACAATAATTTACGGTGAGGACCCCTTCTATTTTTCCCCCGTCTCTTTCGTGTCCCGGTGGATTTTTTTTCACGGCCAAGGGTGGAAGTTGGAGCATTTTCCTCTTTCCCTCCTCTCAAGGGTTGTTTTTTTTATTTTTTTTTGAGAGAGCTAACGGCGTGTCGGTTTGTATGCCCACCATCCCCTACACCGACTCGTCATGAGGGGTGTGTTACCTCCCCCCCGTTCGAAACTTACCTTATTTGGTTTTTTTCCTGACTGGGCGCCTTTTCCATGGTTGTCCCCCCCTGTTTTTCCGGGCGGACATTGTCTTCCCCATATTAGTCGAGAACCTTTCTTCCTTGGGCCCCTCACCCCGATTCCCCTTGGGCCGAGCCGGCTACTCGTCCCCCGTCCCCCTTTCATTCCCACCCCTCCGTCCCCCCCCCCTCCTGCACCATGGTTTTTCGTTGTCCATATCTCAGCAAAGTGTTAATAGAAAAAATCCGTTTTTGAGGGCCTCGGCGGTTCGTCCCCTCAGCTTGATTGTTTCTACCCTCCCTTCGGGCGGGCAGTTCTTGTTCCCCTTTTCCATTCAACACCCCTTTTATCGTCATATTTTCTCCCGCCACACAGAAAATCTTAAAGTCGCTTTCTTTCTTCCCCCTCTGTCTGGTTTCCGTCATCGTATTTCTGGGCTGACCGATTTTTTTTTTTTTGACCCTTTCCTCCCCGGAAAATACTATAGCCAACCCCCCCCCCCCAAGGGATGCCCTTCCCTGAAAGAACCTCAGTCTGTCAATTTTTGAATTACATTGTCTTTGGCAAAACAAGCAAAACCCGGTATAAGGCTCCCCCCCCTACAGACAAAGTTTTTGTTTTTCTCCCTCTGCCCGTTAGTTAAACACCCACAAGACAACATCCTTTGAGAAGGGGACTTCCAAGGAACACGTGACTCCCTTGTTCTACCAGATGTTCCCCCGTTGGACCACTTCTTTTCTTCCCTCCCTTTTCGCTAGTTACCTGGTTTTGTCCCTTACGCCACCGCATCCCCTTTTAGGTTGTCGGCGGTAGGAAATTTTTTTTTTTCTTTGGTAAAACCCACCCCTAAACCCATCCCACGACGCATCTCGCGGTTGCAACCCATTTGCACATCAACCCCCGCTGCTCCCCCCCCATTGCACATTCCTTCCGCGCCTTTTGCGACGGACGGTCCCCTTCCGAGTTCCTGTCCCTCTTGCCACTGTTGTAAACACCCTCTTGCCTCCAAATTTGGCCCGGTCACTACATTTCCCTTCCACCAAGGACGAGTTGCTTCTGTGCTGCAATCCCCCTTTTCGCCAACAACAATCTTCCTTTTGCAGCCGGGGGAGGACATTCAAGTCCGCTTTGGTCTTTTTCATTTGCAAACCCCCATTACCCCCCGAATTCTGGCCACGAAAGAGTTCGTGTTTGCCAATCCGACTACGTTGTTTTTTTTTTTTTTTCCTTTTTTACCCCATGGTCGGGCATCCAGGACAAGGAAGAGAGAACTTTTATTTCTACAGGGGACCAGAGATTTCTTTTTTTCTTTTTTCCCCTCGTTTCAGTTCTGTATCGCTCGCCCCCCGCCTGGCCCTTCCTTTGCAGTTCCGGGCCTTCCCCCCCCCCCCCCTAGTACTTTGCTTTTCCCCCCTGCCCTCCACTACACTTGGCGACGAGTTTCTTTCTCTGTGCCCCAAACGTCAAAAAAAAAAATTTTGTCAATTGGGAACCACTTTTTAAAAAAACAGTCTCCCCTCTTTACCCCCGTCAGCCGGTTTCTGACCGATTTCTTACCTGGCCCAGATGCACGTTGCCTTTTGAATCCACATCGGCCCCGCCATCCTTCCCGGCACGTACGAAAAAACCCTTTTTCCTTGCTTCTGAAAAAAAAAAACCCCTTTTGTCCCCCTTGTCATCTCTTTTTTTTTCATTGCCCCCCTTTTCCCCACCAATTTTTGATTTTGTTCTTGTATTGTCGTGTAATTTCTGGCCGGAGCCAACCCCCCTTTTTTTTCCTTTCCCCCTCCACGTCAAAAGTCGTGCGAGTTTTTCTGTTCTTCCGTTTGCCACGTCCCCTCTCTCGGCCTTGCGGCAATCCTTCATTGTCCCTTTCCGTGTGGTTTTTTTTTTTCCCCAACCTTTTCCCTCTTCTCGCTTGAGCCCTCCTGAAAAACAACAATCCCGTGGTTTTGCGGCCCATCTCCTTTTTTATCCGTCCTCCCGTTGGGGCTCTTGTCCCCAACTGCTTCTTTTCCCTGATCACCCTCTGCTATGCCCCCCCCCCCCAGATAGTTGCCCGATTACACCGTTCCCCAGCATTCTTTGCAAGATTCCCTTCTCCCCGGCACTTTCAAAAGACCTACTCCCCCCAGGCGAAATGTGAGAAGCAATCACCCCCCTTCCCTTATTGATGACCCTCCCACTTTTCGCACCCCTTACTACCCTGCCCGCCCTCTGTGCTCCTATTCTCTTTGTCCGCTCAAAGTTTTCCCGCCTTCTCCGCCCTTTTTTTTGCAAAAAAAAACCCTTTTTGTCCCTTTTACTTTAGCGTACCGTGCCCACAACCTCCCGCAAACCTTCACCTTTTAGGCCTTCTGCGAAAGGAAGTTTTGCCCTTTTTTTTTTGACTCCGTATGAGTTTAACCCGGTTTGTTAACCTCCTGTGACAATTTTCCGGAACCGCTCTTAGTGTCCGAAGGGACCGGAGTTTGGCAACTCTTGTTGGGAGGACTGACCTCGTGGGAGAGGACTCCCGGACTTTAAAGCCATTTTTTTTTTTTTTTTTTTTTTTTATTTTTTTTTATTTTTTTTTTGTTTTTTTTTTCCTCCCTTCTTTTTTTTTTCTTTTGATTTTCCCTTCATCCGGGGTTTTTGCTTTTCGACGATTGAGGGACAATGTTGGGCCGGGGTCTTCTCCCCCTTGTTTTTCCCAAGTTCACCCCCAAGAGTGAAGGTTTAACCTGTGCCCTTTTTTCGGCATAAGCCTTGTTCGCATGTAGGTGACCTGGGGCACCAGCCCGTTGGGTAAAAAAAATCTGAACCGCGGTCAAATGTCCAATCCTTTGCTCACCCCCCCATCCGTCTTGCTTCACCCTTTTGTTGTTTCCCTTTACGCGACACCTCCAAGAGTTCCCAAAATTTTTTGCAGGGTCCCCCCTGTCACGGGAATCCCAGGATCGGGCAATACTGAAGCTGGGCAGACTTTCCTTTCGGTAGCATTTTTTTTCCTTGAAATTACGAGGTTTGAGCCCCCAAAACTATGTTTCCGGGAGGGGGGTCCAGTTACGACCGTTGATAGGGAGGGGGGGGGGAGGCTCTTCGGCCTATTTTCCTTTACTCCATTTCGCCAGAAAGTGTGTTGGCTTCTGTTCTGTTTTCAGCAGTTATTTACGGGACAGCTTTTCCTTCTTTTTGGCCACGATCCTTGCGGCAGTAAGGTACGAGCAGTTTCGTTCCCTTAATAGCCAAACACGGCTCTGCACCGGGATAGAGTTTAGTAAACAGCTGTCTTCCATGTCATGGTCAGCCAGACCATCACTAAGGTTTAGTTGAACACATAACTGTGTATCACCCGCCCCGTTTGTTCCATTGTTTTGGGGGACCTGCCTTTTAGGTTTGTTTGCGTGTGTCTTTTTTTTTGCAACCCAGTTAGATGGGGTTACGTGTGAGACCACTAGTTTACAATCCCCCTGTTGCTTTTTTGGATGACGTTTTCGGGAGAGATTTTTGCTGAGCTCCCAATTCAGTTGGCCAACATTCACACGAGACCACCATTTTACTCACACTTTAGCCGACCCAGCAACATTTTCTAGTTCCTCACCAGAACACCCTCCCCTCATTTTCTTCGTGGGGCTTTCCTGGGTATTGTCAAGGAGTGTCTCCTTTGTGTAGGATCAACCCCACCACTTTTTAAGGCTACCTCTTCCGTAACATTCGTTTGTCAGGGGCACCTTTGGAAGATGCCTGAGTTCGGTAAGCCCTTCTTTCCCCCGTCTTTTTGTTTTTTCAAGCTGACCGACCTTCTTTGGCGGATTCAGGTTCCACGGTCGCTGGTGCTTAATTTCGTTCGTGCGTTCGGGCAATATTACTTTGTTTTGGACGGACTTGGACACAACCAAAGGAGTTCTTTCTAGCTTTACTTTCGGGGAAAGTCGAGGTTGACAAACCCCGCGCTGACCATCGGCGTGTTCTCTGACGGTCCAATGCTCTTTTTTTTCACTAGTCCCTTTCTGTGAACCTCCGTTGACAGAAGTAAAAAAAACCCGGTTTTAAGTAGGGTCGCTTCGTCCCCAAACTTCGTTTTGTCCTCGGTTATAAGTAGCATTTAGTTCAACACAAGGAGGATGAATTCTTTCACACAGGTAATTTTCTGTGAGGGAACAAGCAGTGGGGCCCCAAGTTTGAG
>Ga0179593_1570797_pt1 | contig 14810 bp, 24 predicted proteins | sample CZODoug2_1_08_16_FD_185931 | JGI IMG/M metagenome (GOLD analysis project Ga0179593, IMG submission 185931) | Vadose zone soil fungal communities from Angelo Coast Range Reserve, California, USA - CZODoug2_1_08_16fungal (PacBio error correction) | ecosystem: Environmental > Terrestrial > Soil >... | reverse complement strand
TGGTCCGAATCCAATCCCTTCTCCCCCCCTGTCATACGATGTACCTCTCCCAAGTACCTTTGCCCACTTTTTTCTGCGCCTCCAACACTTCGTCCTTAAGTCGTTGCCGCGCGCATCACGAATTGCTGGACTGGCTTTTTTGTGACGTAACTGTGCACTATCTTTCTCCCCCTTTTTCCTCCATTTTCCCAAACCCTTCGTGCCAGAGAACTCGTAATCAAACGTGCCCGGTGCGTCACCAGGCGGTTATGACTGCCCCCTCCCCTCCCACGTCTTTTTTTCTTTCAGCCTGTTTTTACTCTATCTTGAGAGTTGACACCTTCCCCCCTCCAAATACAAAGCAGAGCGCTTTAGGACGTATAATCGTACTGTCTTACCACTTTTTTTTCTCTAAACTGTCCCCCCCCCCCCGATCTTTCCAAAAAAACTTTTGGCCTAGGGTGAAGTCCAAAGACTTTAGGCTTTATTACCTGTTCATGCCCTTGTCATCCTGTTCCCCGACATAACCCAAACTTCGATCTTCACTGCAGGCACCTTTCCATTGCTTTTGTAGTTCGATTTTTTGTCCCAGCGATTTCGTTTGCTAATGTCTGGTATTGTCTCCCAAGAGGCATCTTTAATGACTGCTGCTCTTTCTTCGTTAGGTGAGGCCATCCTACCCAAGGTGTTCCATGCAAGTTTCTCGGTCTTTCCTTCCTTATACGAAGCTTGCTTGGATTTTGTAGAGCGTTTATATGGAGAAGGTACATACCCCCCCTCCCCCGATTCTCTCTTTCCCCCCCCCTTGACGTTTTTCCTGTTTTTGATTCGAACCATTCCAACTTGAGTACCCTTCGTCTGGCAATTATACTGCAGATTGCTATAGTTCTTTTCCCCCGGCATCTGTTCCTTTTTCGATGCGTATCCCCTCCGTCTCTCTTAGTGGCCCCACTGCGTTTTTTTTCCTGAATCTTTTCCTGAAGTTTGGACGTCAAACATCTTGCCCTTTTTCCAGGAAGTTTCCCCCCCCTTCACTGATTGAGCCACTCCCTTTCATTTTCCTCCTCCAGATATAATCCGCCCTTTTCGCGAGATTGCAGGTCTGAGTCCCCCGGAGTTCCCCGAATTTGGATTTTACGAAACTTTTCCTGATTTGTCTGTTCCTCTCCTACTCTTTAATACGTTCCCTTTTGTCCGTCCATTACTAAATCGGATCGCATTAAGCACGTTCTACCCTTGTCGTTGCCGTTCCCCTTTCCAACCTGTTCACGAACCCCCCCCCCCGTCAAATACGCTAGAACCTCGCCCCCACTTCATCAGAGCCACTTTTTTGCTTTTGCCCCTGAACGAGCTTCGCCCAGTGTCTTAAGGAGGACCTAGCCCCACTTAGGTCTCTTACCCCGTTCTTCTTCTCCCTTTTCTCCCGCCACGTCAACAGCCCTTTTTTTTACCTTTCCCCCTGACACTATGCTGCTATTTTTCCTTTCTCACTTTTTTGCAACTCCTGCTGATTTAAAGTGTTTCTGTCACCTCTTTCTTCAACCTTTTATTCGTTCTTCTCCATTTCCCCTTCAAATTGCTTGCCAAAGTCCCCCATTCGTGTGCTAATAAGACCGCCCACAGATCCATAGCACCCTTTCCCCTCCAGCCTACTTTTTTCTTGAATCTCGACTCTCTTGTTAGTCGGGTGGCTGTTGTTTGTTTGAGGTGTGGCCCTTCATGTATCTCCTGCTCACATAGGACTGAGTTACGAAAATTATACCTTATGCTGATACAAGTATGACGGCCGTTTTTTTTGGGTCAGTTTATGGTTTGACATCTCTTACCGAGTCGTGTCTTCTTACTTTTCTTTTTTAGAGATATATCCTTTTTTCCTAATGAGCACGTGCCACCACCTATCTCGACCTCCTTCTCCTGACTGTTTCCTATCAGCATGACACTCTCCGAGAAGTGAATCCGCCCAATTACCAACCTCTCGCTCCATAGTTTTCGGGCTTCAATATAGGACCCACCTCTCAGGCCAGCGTTTTAGTCTACTTCGAATTTGACTTTTCCCGTTTCAGCCTTCATCCTGCTTTCGATTGACGTCCGCTTTTTTGGTAAGGGTGAGTTTTACTTTTTTAGAGCTCTACGATCTGGACCCTCAAGTTTCCCCTGGATTTTAACAATGCCTCTAACCCTTTTTTTTGAAGATTGTCTTTTTCTTTTTTTAAAGAATCCTCCCGCCCGCTTCTAATTGTCTTATACGTCTTTCCCTTCGACTCCCGCCCCTCGTCCCTGGTTCTTTTCCCCCAAACTCGACGATTAAGACCAGCTCCCCTATTCGACTTCGCTCAAGTAAGCTCGGCCTTCCTCCTCCCTATTTCCGCCACTTCAGAGGCGCACTGGCCCTTCATAAGTTATGGTCCAATTCTGACCAGGCCGTTTTTTATCCCTCTCTCCTCTAGCGTGTGTTGTGCGATCTTTAAAAACCAACGGATTTTCGAAGGGTGGTTCATCCTTTGCTATATGACTGCCCCTTTTCGCCCTTTTACTGCCAAGGTACCCTTTTCTCCCCATTTTTCCCTTTCTGAGTCCTTTCCGGATTCAGGCAACCTGCTATTGTCTGAGTTCCTCCCCCCAAGACATTCGAGATTGTGGCCCTGCGCTTTATGGCGGACCCACCCCCCCCAGTAACGTGATCTCCCGTTTTTTTCTTTTTACGCTTCCCCTTACCTTCTCACCCAAGCGCCCCTCTTCTTTTTTTCTAGAATGCCTCCCACTTGATTCCCGTTTACGACTTCAAGCACCACCCCCCCCTCGCCCCCCTCCCTCTCCTTCCCCCTCAGCTTACCCCCCTCTTTCTTTTTTTATGCGCCGATGGACTGCGCCCCTTTTCCCTCCTATAGCGATTCCCTGTCCTCCCTGGCGCTTTTATCTTGTCCCCCCCGATTGAGCGAACCTCTTGGACGCGGAATCTAGAGGCACCCCCCGCTTGCACTTTCTGTGTGCCCTCCTTCGATGGCGTTCTGATCCGAAAGGTTTTTTTTTTTTTTTTTTTTTTTTTTTTTTTTTTTTTTTTTTTTTTTTTTTTTTTTTTTCTTTTTTTTTTTTTTTTTTTTTTTTTTTTTTTTTTTTTTTTTTTTTTTTCTTCCCTCTGACTTCACTCCCCCGATCCCTTTCTTTCCAGGACCCTCCCCTGAATTACATTCCCGCCATTTTCCTGCGTTCTTGCGCTGCGGTGCTCCCCTTCCTGTGCTGGTCCCCCTTTCAGATTGCAATTCACTTCTCTACGGCGGTAGAGGCGATCCTCCTTAATTTTTCCTGAGGACACTGAGTCTGCAGTGCAGCTCGGTCTTTCAGACCTCGCGATGCTGATCTCCCCTGCTCGGTTTTTCCCTGGGTCCATGACTTTCTCTGCGCCTGTCGTTTTCCAATTCAGACAACTTGTCTTCCCAATGGGAGCGGTCAATTGTAAGCGGAGCCCTATCTGGAGAGCGCTGTCTCCCCCCTCTTAGTTGCTCCGCTTTGTCCACCCATTCCTGTAACTGCTTTTTTCTTTTCCAAAAGTTGCTCTTACATTTTCTTCTTTCTGTTCTATGTGCGTTTTCAGAAAATTTTCTCCCCTTCTTCTCTATCCCCCATCGTCTTCTCTTTTACTTTTCATACGCTGCAGGATACGACCTTTTCCTCTATTCTTCCTAGCTAAAATGCTCCTTGTTTTCGCAAGTTTTTTTCCCCCCCCCCCCCCCCCCCCCGCTCCTCTAACTGCTTGACATAGTTCTTTTCCCAGGTTTTCCTTCCTCACGCCACCTTTCGACTCTGTTTTATTAGTTCGCTCTCCTCATCAACCTCCGCCCCAGGTTCGCCTTCTTCAATTTTTGACCTAACTGCTTTTCTTCCACGGGCTCGTCACATTCCATTCCTTTTTTGACGCTAGGCCCGCAACCCCCGGAGAACCGGCCGCGTTTCCTTTTCACAAAGTGAGTCACCTTGAATTGACTCTTCTTTTTCCGTAATTTCCCAGGTTCAGCCGAACCCGTTAACAATGGGTGGCTTTTTCGCATGTCCTTCCCTTAAACGTCGCACGAGTTTTATCAGCCCTGCCCCGTCCTGCTATAATTGGACAGCCTTCATCGTCCTAGAGAACTTCCGTTCAATACACCCTCCTCCTCCTTTCCCTCCTGTCCCGTCTGCGAAACTTTTTTTCTTCCTCTATATGTTCTCATTGTCTCGCCGTAAAGACCATGACCGTTTCACGTCCATTGGATGAGTCACTTACCCTTCATCTGACTGTGTATAGCCCACCTTCCCCCCCCCCCCCCCCAGCACGTAACCTTTTCTCTCCTACATCTGCCGCCCATCTCTCACTGCCAGATGACCCCGCGACTGAATTTTTTCGACATGCTTGCCTCGACCCCCCTGACCCCCGCTCATTAAAGAGCCTGATCGTTGCCGCTCGCGCGACCTCCTCTTTTTCAGCATAACCTTCCCCCCTCTCCTCCCTCCTAATACTCTTCCCTGTCAACTTTCTTTAAGGCAGCAGGATCTGTTCCCCGGTTGCCTTCTATGTCTCCTTCCCTATGCCAAGCATGAATACTCCACCTTTTGCTAGCGACGGCCCGCATTCCCCCCCTCAGAGAGTGCGTTTTTGTGTTTCACCCCCGTTTCTCGCCTAGTCAAGAAAGTTCGTAAGCTTATCTTCGGTCCCTCTTCTCGGTTCGACCCTGAGTGATTCATTTGCTTTTTCCCTAATTCCCGACCCCTCCCTTCCCCCAGCCTCACGTCTCTCCCCCTTCCCCTGCCCATCTCACCGTACGACCATCCTTCTTCTGTGCTTCCCGCATCTTTTTTCGTCCGCAGTTGTTTTTTCCCCCCCCTGCGCCCAGTTCCTAGCGTCCTACATTCCCTGGCAGCACCCATTTAGAGTCTCAGATTCCTCCGGCGTAACTTTCGTTTTTAGTTGAATTTTTTCCTTTATCCCATTCCGGCTGATGGGATTTCAATTACATACCTGGTTCTTGAGATCCCATCCCCCTTCTAGAACTCTTTCCCTTTGTTGTGTAGAGTTTCTCCCCAGGCCGATCCGAATGTTTTTTCCCCCCCCTCACGTAATCTTGTACTTTCCCCCCCCCCCCCCCCATAGGCTCTCCCATTGGTGTCTTCACTGAAATTCCACCACTAAGCGGCTAGAGAGCGGCACTCCCGATTTTGCCCCGAGGACCCTCAGGTGACGTTGAGCATTTACTTCTACCTATAGACCTTCCCATTTTTTCTTTATGGTCCCTCTCTCCTGAAGTGATCCAGGCATCCCACCGGGCTTAAGTCACAGTGAAATTGCCGCGCCAGGTTTCGGGTTCTCCTCAGACTGACTTTTGCGATGCTCGTAGCGATCCCCTCCAGATCCACCGAAACTTGAACCCCAAGCTTGCAAAACGCACGCTAGAAGTTCTCCTCGGAGCGATTGCTGCGCTCTTTTCACGTCAGCACTTGCGACTTTTCCTCTGTCCACGCCTATTCATGGTGAATATTAGCCCCCTCGGAGAAAAGTGGAATATATTTTTCAGTCCCCGTTCCCCTTGACTAAAGGAGTAGATCGCCCCTCCCCCTTTGAACAGAATCTTCCATCTCCTTGAGTGACCATTTTTTCCCCCCTTAGTCTTGTGATCTTAAGTAACTGTACTTTGAGTTCCTCCTCTCTGAACCAACTATCAGTTCGACGTGTCTGCCAGGGTCGATCAGCTCCCGCCCAGGTGTTCCTGTTTTTTTTTTTGTTTAGCCCTCTCCCCGATAGTCGAACGCTGAGCGGCGCGACTAGCGATCGACGTTTTAAGTTTGGTGGTCGTCCGAGAATCCCCGCCCCTATACACTGATGATTCTCTTTAATAAAGTGTTCCTTTTCCCCCTTCTGACTAGACCCTTCCCCCTATAGGTCGGCCATTTTCTCCTCTTGGGCCCTTCTCCCCCTTGATTTAGACTTTTTCTTTTTTTATCTGAGTGATAGTATCATTTATTATAGATCGACCCCTTTTTTTTTTCGCGTAAAGTTCTCCCATCTTGAGGTTGATTTCTAACTGACCCAGGGTAGTTTTCCCCCAGCCTCGTATTTAATGGCTCATCGGGACAGCACGTTAAGCCTGTCTTTTTCCGTTTCGTGATTTTTTTTTTCCATTTTGCAAGTTGTTTTTCTCCCTTCCCTCCCATTTTGAGCATCTTCTATCTGTCCGAAAAGATCGTACAGTCCTCCCACACTCTCCGGAAATCGCACGTTTTTCTCTTTTGCGTTTTGAAAAGAGAGACTGACCTAACCTCACTCTTTATCCAAGGTATAAGTTTCTCCCCCAACTTAAAGAAGGGTCTCTTTCCGTGAGCAGTTGAGCCGGACGTCTCTTCCTACCAGTTATTTTCCCAAAATAGCACTCCCCCTTTTTGATGACCTATGCCAAGTTTTTTTACCATCTTTCAAGGACAACGCAGTTTCTCGCCTACAAGACCCTTTTCCTAAATCTAAGCTATCTCTTTCCCTTTCCTAACCTTCGCGGTCCCTCTGTTGAACAATCCTCGAGACCCGATTTTTTGGCCGTAAGGCAGGCATCGTCTCACTTCCAAAGCTGCGGAAACGAACCATGGAGGCGATTGCATCACGCTGACCTATCCCTCAAATTCCTGACCCATTCCCTGCCACGACGTCGTCTTCTTAATCTCCTTTCGTGCCCTCTTCTTCTCCGAATTTTGTACCCCCTTCAATATGCCCCTATTGATTTCCTAGCTCCGTATGACAGGCCGACTCGTCTTTCCCCCCATGATGAGGCGCCCTTTTCTCCAGAATGGGTCTTTCAGTCCCCTTCTTTAGAAAGATTTCTGTAGTCTCGTCATGAGTTGTAACCCCTAATGCCGCAGCAGTTTCTTCCCACTTCCCGGCCCGGAGACGTGCCTCGGCCTTTTCGATACCTTTTTTTTTAACCAGATTTAGGTTTTCTTCCCCCCTTCTCTTTAAGTATCACACCTCCTTCTTCTTTCTCCCGGGCCTTTAAGCTTCTTAATTCTCCTCCTCTGTCTTAGTAGCGTGTGACCAGGAACGCGGCCCTTTTTTGCGCAAGGCTGCTTCTTTTTTCTTCAGCCACGCACTCCCTGGAACTCCTTCTTCGATCCCCTGCACCTCTTGATACCCGTTGTTCCTTCCTCAGTGTGAACTCAAGCACTTCCTATAGGCGTCCGCCCAGAAAGCGCCTTGACTCAAAAATCTTTGCAGCGGTTCTGCTCACTCTTCGACACCGCTCCCTTTCCCTCATCCTCGCCGCGCAAGAAGCCTATCCGCATCGCGTTTCAGGCTTTTTTTCCTGAGTTGCGCCCTTTTTTTTTTTGACTTCTCCTATAGGAGCCGACCCCTTCCTTGTCCCTGCGCTTTTTATACTCTCTTTCCCTCGATTTGTGAGTCTAACAGAACGCTTTCCTTTTTTCAAGGGCCTCTCTCCTTTCTCTCTTTTTCACAGGCGCACCGATTCCTTACAGCCCCGGAGGCAGATCTTGCTTTCCTTTCGTGAATTTCGTTCGTTGTTAGTAAGTAACCATGCATATCCCTTTCGGGGCTGACGACCTTTTTTTTTACGCGGCTTCCTCTTTTTTTTGCCACCAGTCCGCGCTTTTTTTTTTTTTCCCTTTATCGAGGTAACGAATAGAACGTTGTTAGAATGGTTCAAGAGGCATTTTCTCACCTTCTTTTCACTCTTCTTTTCCTCGTTAAAATCCTCTCCACTCCGTCTCTCACACGATTTACGTCTTTCGAATATTCCTTTCCCTTTTTTTTACACTTTTAGTCCCTAAGCCGATTCAGGAGCGATCGCAATGGCCCCGCTGTTGTACATCGGACCCGATAGAGTCCCCTCCTCTGTCCCTTACGATCGGCGTACTAACCCCCAATTTTAGAGCATCCCCTTGATAGGTGAGAGTCTGAGAGACAGTTTCTAGGACGACACGTTCTTTCCCTGCTCCCATAACCTTTCAAGTTAAGCAGTAAATAACCCGACCTTACCCCTTTGGTCGAGCGGCGCTGGGCCGCCGTCCAAGTCGTTCCAGTCCTCTCCTTCTCCAATAGTAGAAGGCGCAGAAGAAGCTAGAATCTCAGATCGAGCAAGTCTATCCTCGAGAAGTAATATCTGCATCTCCCCTCGAGAAAGGATGATTTCAGGTCTGAAGAAGGCGTGGGGTTTTTTTTTTGGGTGGGGTTGGGTGGGGGGTGGTTGGTGGGTTGGGGGGGGTTGGCGTGTGTGTTTTGGGTGTGGTTTTTTTTTTTTTTTTTGTTTGTGGGGGGGTGGGGTTTTTTCCGTTGTCAATATGAATTTGCACCCCAGTTCCCCTCCCGCGTCCATGCAGGGTTTTGCGTTGCGCATAGGCTTCCGCGGTCAAGATGAGCAAGTCACCCCATCCCCTTTATTGGCAACATTCTCCGAACTAGTATGCATAGTGGCTACTGATGTCCAGAATGATTTTTTTTTTTTTTTTTTTTTTTTTTTTTTTTTTTTTTTGTTTTTTGGTTACTCTAAAGCACATTAAGGTGCAGGCCAATTTCTCCTCCTCTTTTCCACCGAAGTACAAGGATGACACTTTTTTCGCAACTCTCGTTTCGGGCAACATCCGACCAATTTTTCCTAACTTTCAGCGTACGATTCTTTCGCAGAGTTTGTGTATTTTTTTTCGGCACCCCCCTTCTCACGATGCGTTATTGTTTTTTTTTTTTTTTTTCCTAGAGATTGAGTTTCTTTGACGACTAGTGCTTGCCGCCTCTTTTAGATGACAGAAATGATTCTTTTCTCCCTCTTTTTGACTCCGGTTTTTTTCCCCCCCTTCAGAGAAGCGCTGCAGCGCCTCCACACCCCCATTTTCATTTACGATGAATCCTTCACTAACGGATCACTTCCCCCCTTTCCCTTAGCCAAGCGTTTTTTTAGAGGCCTGCTTCATCCACAGTCGAACGGACTCGCCGTTTGAAGAATGTAGAATCTAGACCCTTTTTCCTCCAATTTCTACAAGCAGTTCCCTTCCGCGCTCTTCCCTCCGCTCCGCTTTCCATTCAGCCACCCTCTCCTCTTGAACATCTATGTTTACTTTAACGGAACCGCTCCCTTTGCTCCTTTTCAGTCAGAGAAGATGCATCGCGTTTTTTCTTCGCCCTAGCACAGACCGCTACACAAGCTCTTTCGCCCTTCGTCACATACACCTAAGACTCGACCGCATCCCCCCTTTTGAATTGCTGGCCTTACCCCTGTCTCGAAAAAACCCCCTCCCGTGCTTAAGTGATTCTTGCGATCCAGTTTGTCTCCAGACTCGAGATCAATGACGACCATCTCCAAAATGCACTCCAATGGCCCCCTTTTTTTTCTCCCTTCTTTTTTCCCTTTACATGATCCCCTTCTTTTTTTTTCTCAGTTCAGGAGTCCGCCGACACAATTCCAACACTGCCGAATCCACTGACTTTTTTGTTTTTCTTTCCTGAACTTCATGCATAGAAACCGTCCACGTGTCTGGCATTGGCCTAGGCATCTCGCCATTTCTCACCCACGTTTTTCGACCAGACAGTTCGTCTGAATCCTTTTTCCTTTCTCTTGCCCGAGCTGCCTGGCTTTCTTTTTTGGCTCGCGGTCACTCGTATCCCTCAAAGATTTTTCTACAGCAACCTTGCTTTCGTCAGCTTCACACACCAGTGAGTTCCAGCGTTTTCTTCCCTTTCCTTTCTACCCGATGCGTTAGGCACGTTCTGCAACTTTTTTCACATCAGAGAGGCCACTCCTCATTGTCCCTTACTCTTATTCTATGTCCCGACTTGACCATCTGTGGTGAAGATGGGTTCTTCCGCAATTTCCCTTTATCTATGGAGATTCTATCGTTTTTCCCTCTGGTTAAGTGGGGTTGGGGTGTTCGGGATTTTGCGGTCTCGGTTTTCTTTTTTTTTTTTTTTTTGGTCTGGTTGTTTTCATCCCTTCTTATTCGGCCGTTATATCTCTCTTTCTAATAACTTGTCGATGATAACGGCACTTCCCGCCGCCGGTTTATCTTTTTCGATGTCCTCAACTTTTCCAATAGAATTAGACCCCTTTTCTGTCCTTTTTCCCAACACCCCTCCCTACTTCCCCTTGACGTAGAGGAAGCAATAGAGCCCAAATTTGCTATTCGCTGTGGCTTTGGATATAGACCCTGGTCTCTCAGGTAACCTTCTCCCCACCCCCCCCCCCCCCCCCCCCCCCCCCCCCCCCCCCCCCCCCCCCCCCCCCCCCCCCCCCCCCCCCCCTGCCGCTTTTTCTTAGTAAGGCCTCCGGTATGGTACTGTTTCCCCTTTGACTCGCCTTTTCTGGGTACTTCTTTTTTTTGACTTCTGTTGGCTTTTTTTCCCCCCTAAGACCAATCAATGACAACTCCCCGTGTGCCCCTCTCTCAGAAGATTAAGTATACTTTCCTGACTGAATATCTTTGAGTTCCTTCTCACTTTTTTTACCCGCCGTTGCTTTTATGCCCCTTAAATGTCGGCAGCAACGCAGTTGTTTTTTTTTTGTGTTAAGTGCCTTTTCCCCTTCAAGAAGCATACCCTCTTCACATTTATTTCCTGCAGCATGCTGGCCTTGAATTTAGTCGCTGTCGTTTCGTCTTCTTCACATTGGCGGTATACCGAGCACCGACCTGCCTGAATATGCGAGAATTTTTTTAAAGTGAAACGACATAGGCAGCATGCGTTCCTTCAGGTGTTGTGGCTGTGGGGGTTCGCTCTTCTCGCAAAATGATAGGCGCCGATGTCCGACTCGTTGAGTATGCCTTGACCTTAAGCGTTTAGTTCTTTTTTTTCCCCCCTCAGAAGACCTTCTTCTGACTCCCCCCTCTAGAGTCCGCCGTCCGTGAGAGTTAAGACCTGTTTTACGACTCTTTCTTTCAGGCTTTCTCGTTTTTTCCTGCATTATCCTTATTCGACATGTGTTAAGTCCTATCTTAGCCTTCTAGTCTTTTCCGTCTAGAGTGGACATCTTCGGCGGTTTTTTTCGAATGCCCTTCGACTTTCTGGCCTCCTTCCCATGTGCTTTCGTGGCCTTTTCAAAGATCTCCTGACTTTTCGCAGTTGGTGGTCTTTTTGAAAAATCTGAGTCTTGCCTTTAGTTAGCAGACTCAGATTTTCTTCTTCCCTTAATTGCAGTTCCTCCGTTTCTGCTTCCCTTTTCCTCTTTCATTCCTGGCCTTTTTCTGAGTCCTCACCTTAGGAATCCCCCGTTTTTCCTCCCTTGAGTATCGACAGTTCCCCTTTTTTCCCTGACCCCAAACCTCTCAACAGTCAGTCTGTACTTCCCCCACGACAAAAAAACAACTTTTTTTCTCCAAAGGATTGTCTCAGTTAGGATTTGAAGATTCGACCAGTTTCATCCTTCTTGACCTTCTCTGAAACTCTTCCTTCGAAGCTATCTCGAGCAGATTTCTGTTATCCTGACCACTAGCTGCATCCTTTTATTTCCAACTTTGCCCCATCAGTTCGGTTCTTCTTCTTGTGTAGCAATCTTCGCGTCACAAGGTTTTTGGCTTACCTCCTTAAAGCTCCATTTCCCTCGGAAACACCTTATACAATTGTCTTATGTTTTTCCGAATTTCCGCCCCTTTTCAGCTGACTCAGCTTTTCCTTTTTATTTGAGATCAGCTCGGTCGGTCTCTTGCACGATCTAATGCACCATCTCTTTTGTTCTATCGTTTCCCCTCTTACAATTAGTTCCAGCCTCTCCGTGTGCAAAGACCGTTGGCCGCGCTCGTCCTCTTTTTTTGGGTAACCCGGTCCTGAAAGGATTTCGGTTTCTCTTATTGCCATCTGGTGCTTGATCTGACCCCCTGCAGAAGATTTCTTCTCTCCAGACCATCGCCTATCCTGTGCTTAATGTGGTAAGATACCAACCGACTCTCGATAAGAGCAGTAGTCTGGCTCAGATCGGTTTTCAAGCCACACCGCCCCGGAGTTTTTTTCTCTTCTCCCGGGCTACTTCCCTTGCTCTGTTTACCTTGCTCCCCCCCAATGTCCCGCTTACTCTCTCCTGGACAGGACCTTTTCCTTTTTCGTGACGCATGTGTTCCTTCCATCAGATAAATCCTTTTTATCTTTTCTACCTCCCCTTTTCTTTGAACCCGTCTGACTTGACAAGTATCACTTCCTGTCGTCTAGCTAGTGTTCTTCCGCCAAGAACTTGATCTCTTTACCATCCCCCTGTTTTTTTGGTGGGAACTTCTCCGACTTACCTCGGCTCCCTGCTCCCGACCACTTGCGCGACGCCCACTCCGCTTTGCGCCCTGTGACCTATGCCTCTAATGCTCGCACTGAGACCCCTTATCAGGCGCGTTGGTTTCTCTTCTTTTCCCTCGTGTTGTGTTTGAGACCCTTTCCAATGAAGGTGGTACCTTGTCCTTGCTGCTCGCCCATTTTAGCTCTTTCCACCAGTTCCAGCCGCAGCGTCTCCTTCCGCCGATGCGGTGTTTTCCTCTCTACTTTTCTTCCCGAGTTTACCCAGACCAGGCGACCTTTTTTTTTCGCCCTTTCTTGGCGTTTCCTTCTCCAAGACGAGTTCGATCGCGGCCGTCCTTAACTTTTCTTCTAGGCAACCCACGTCCATTTTGTCCTTTCCTGTTTTACTACATAAGGGGTCCACCGAGCTTCTTCCTACGCCCTCCAACAATCGACCACTCCTCAGCCTTCTCGAATCTTGGCGGTGATGCGCCGGACGGCTTTTCTAGAGTTTCTTGAGAAGATCGCCCGAATTTATGGTAACGATTCTTTAGCATGTACCCATACCCCTTCTACGTTTTTTTTTATTACCCCGAGCACGTCATCCTAGTTCGTTCTTGTAATAGAGAAGCTGTACCGCTGGCCGGTCCCTTTTTTCCTAGGTGGGACTCACCAGATCAAGTACGGCAGTTTACCCGTCACAGACTTGCCCCCGACTTCCTTGTGAAGAAGTCGGGGCAGATGAATCTTTTGTAACTAAGGATTTGCGCGTAGATTCCTTTACTCCGGCAGACAATTTTTTTACCTTAAAGCCGACAGCAGGCGCTCCACCCTCCTGAAGGAGCCGCCGCTTCAAAGGGGGGCGTTTTCCAAACAATATATGCACCCCTTCCCACTTTCTTTCAAGCGCGTCTTAGTGTCCCGAATGGAGAGATGTGAGTCCGGTTAAGTTTCCTATTAGCAGACACATCGCCCCCAGATTGATTTGACACAAACGTGATACATAATCTTTTTTTTTTTTTTTTTTTTTGCAGATCACTGGTAGCTCTCCCCCATGCGTCTTCTGTGTTTTTTTTGGGGTGGGTTGTGTGGTTTGTTTTTTGGTTTTTTTTTTTTTTTTTTTTTTGTTGTTGGGGGCATACCGTTTGCGCAGGTTGACAACTTGCTTTACCTTCTTATATTCCTCTTATGACCCCATGGTATCCTCTCCTTCCTGCCCTAACAGTCAATCTGCCTTTTTTAAGTTTTTTTGATTCCTTGTGAGCAGTTTTCCTTTTTCTGTATGAACTCCTTCTCCCTTGCCGGTTCTCGTGAGTCTCGATGTTGACGGACTCGAAATTTTCCAAATCAGATGCCCCTCCACTGAATTTCAGAGATGATTTAGCACTCTCTTCATTCCCCCGTTGACGGAGCCGAACCCGAGCTCCTCCGTTCCGAAGGTTGCCTCACCCCCACTTTTTTTTCTCCTCGCGCGACTATCAGTTTCCAGGACCTGGCCCCCTTTTCCCCCTGGAACCGTCGGACATACAGTCGCACGGGCTCTCCCCTCGCCCCCTCTGATTTTCTACTATTCCCCTCGTGGATACGCCTATCATTCTACACTTTTTTCTGTGTGAAATAATCCCACATCCGCGCTCCTCTTCAATCTGACCCATTCGACGAAGTTTCTTATGCCCAGCCTCCTCTTTTCTCCCTGCGTAGACTTTCCCTGCCCCGGAGCAGCGTGCATTATGAGCGCTTTTTTCCCTTCTTTCCAGCTACTCGACAACCATTCCCCCTCCTACAAAAACGAGTCCGCAACTTTACTGATATGGACGTCCAGTCGTCACGCCTCCTACCTGCAGGACCTGTCCGCTAAGACTGGACCCTTTTTTGAGTCAAAGGTTTTTTTCTTTGGGGAAGATTTTTTTTTTTTTTTTTTTGGTCCTGTTTGAGAGGCTAGGTGAAGCATGCAACCTTTCGAATATGCAAGAAATCTCCCAAACTTTCTTCTCTTCCCATGGCCTTTTTTTTTCCCCCCTTTCTACAAGATCCTGTCACGGGGCCTGTGACCTTCCCCTCTGGTCCGCAAGCCTTGCTCCTCTCAACTTTTTTTTTTTTTTTTTTGCTTAAGAAGGACTGCGTATAGCACCTCCCGGCGTTTTTGACAAACAAAATCCAACACCCCGAGCCGCCCATAGCTTCGATCTTTTAGCACGTGTCGCAACCAGACTTTTTATTTCTTCTGATCTTGTTCGGAGCCCATGTTGTTTCTCCCCCTTAGTGGCTTTTTTCCTTTAAAGTTTGGCGCTTTAAACTCAGATTCCCCATCCTCAACTCTCGGAGACCCATCCTCGCTATGCTTCAAGGCCACCCTGTTCATTTCTGACTGTTCATTTCTCTGCCAAGTCCCGGCTCTGCGGACTTTCCCCTCCCTGCTTCCTAGCACACAGGCAGCAGAAGAACTTTCTTTCCCCCCCCTCGAAGAAGAACGTACTTTTGTTTTTTCCCCCCCCCTCCCCATACCCCCCACCCTCACCCCCACCACATTGATGAAGGAGTGTTCTTTTCCTTTTCAAATCCGATGCGGACCTCATACGAAGACGGGCGTGGCCGCTTCTTCCTTGGCCTGGCC
>Ga0179593_1471113_pt1 | contig 14810 bp, 15 predicted proteins | sample CZODoug2_1_08_16_FD_185931 | JGI IMG/M metagenome (GOLD analysis project Ga0179593, IMG submission 185931) | Vadose zone soil fungal communities from Angelo Coast Range Reserve, California, USA - CZODoug2_1_08_16fungal (PacBio error correction) | ecosystem: Environmental > Terrestrial > Soil >... | reverse complement strand
CTTCTTTTTTAACCGATTCCTCGATTGAAGGAAGAGGAGTGACATCGCCGGGAGTTCCTCGTTTCTTTCAGTCAGCTGGTTGAGTCATCCTTCTCCTATCCGACCTGTTTACCGTGCCGGGCTTTGCTGATGTGTGCGCGCTTTTTGTTTTACCGCCGACCCTCCTTTCGGGGTGGTGGAGTCCCCAACTCTCACGAAACCCTCATGGGATACCGGGCCTGAGCGCAAAGTTTAAAGTGGTTTACTTCTTGACATCAGTTCCTCTCTGTTTTCCCACTCTTCGCGTCCACTGCTTCCTTTCTTTCCCTCCGATGATGCCCTCGGGGCGGAGCGCCCATCGTTCTAGATTGCGTTCAGACCTTTGAGGCAGGATAGATTTTTTCTAAGAGCCCCTCCCCCTACGGACAAGGACGGTCGATCCTCGACGGCCACGCCTTGCTAGAATATTCCTCGCTACGCTTTCAGGGAACGGAAGTTTGATTTCGAGGCGGCTCGACGGAGCCTGAGTAAGCGTTTTCGGTCCCTCTATTTTTCTATCAGCGTCGCAGGTTTTCTTCTCACAACATTGCCCCTAGCAGTACCCGCCACCGCTGAGCTGAGGCGACTCCTGGCCTGTCTGATTCTCTCTAACTTTTTCCCCCGTCTGCACCCGTCTTATCTGCTGACCTCCTCGATCAAGTCCACCGCTGCCGTCGACCCCTCGTCCGATTTGCGAGTACCCCGTTGGCCTGGAATTCTTTTCTATCCTTTTTACTGTCAAAAGGACTTTCGTCCATGGACCCGCAAGCTGGCGTTCATTGCTCCGTAGTGAGTTTCTCCACAGGACCTTTTCCTACTCAGAGGCTCTTTTTTTCTTTTCCCCTCAGCGCGCCGGCGGTGCCGCGGGCAGGAATCCGGCGCGCCGCCGTCCCCCGCCGCGCGTTTACTCACAAGCTCCCTCGGCCTCGAGTTCCCCCCTTTCGTGAGCGAGGAATCCTCAATCTGCGTCTCTAAGATCCGGGGGCATGAGGAGCGCGGTAGCGCGACGCGCACAAAAGCCCGACCATGATACCTCTCAAGTTCTTCCCAGCCTACATTTCTTTTGATGCTGAAGGTCTCTTCCTTTGATTGAGCCGCTCCGCTACCCGCCTGAGTGTGATTGACGGGCATCGATCCGTTTGCGTTTTGCGAAACCCTCAGGAGATCAGGCGATTTTTCGATCTCTCGATCCAATGCACCGCGTTCACAGCGTGGCGAGGTAGGTGTAAGCGTCTTCCTCATGCTTTCTTCCTGAGTTTTTGCTCAGACGCCCCTGCCTTTTCTTCCCTCTGCCCGACCGGAGCAACGGGCTCGGGTGAGTAGCTTCCGGAAAAGGGTCCGCGACCTGTACTTTTTCAGTTTTTCGCACAACAGGTTAGCCTTCGTTTCGCTTGGACTCGGTTTCGGACACTGACAGCTAGACCAGGGTGCATGCAGGAGTCATGACCGGCTGCGCCCTCCGATTATTTCTCTCTTTTTCCTCAGGTACTTTCACACCAGAGCGATCCGGCGGAGGCACATGACTGAGGAACCGCCCGGCCGGAGCGCGGCCGGACTTCAATTAATTCTTTTATGACCTAGGGTATAAAGATGCTAATTCCTCCCCTGGCGTCCGCACCTTGCCCCAGGCGCATCGGAGTTACCGGTCGGCAATAGTGAGCCCTGCTCTGGGGAGATGCAAGATCCGGAGGACTCCTTTCCCCTTTCTCCCCCCCCTCCGGTACCCCTTCCACCGTCCTGGTATCACCCTGTCTGAGCTTCAGCATGCATCGCTCCTTTCTCAAAGGTTCTTTTTTTTTATAGCCGTGGCCCCCCAGTGCCAGGAGCGCCGCTGGTCGCTCAACGGCTCTCCCCGGTTTCTGGTGCTGTTAGTTTGTGTCGAGCCATCCCAGTGATCTTTTTATAGAGCATTTCCCCACAGAACACACGTTTCCTCCTCCCGTCCGCCGACAAACATCTCCTGGCCATCCTCTTAGGGGACGCTTCTACTCCGCCGCCACCCTTTTCCAACCGTGGTTTTTTCCCAACTCTGCTTCCCTTCTTTTCATTGTTACCCGGAGTTTGCCGCTCCTGTGCAACCCGGGGCTGGAAACGGGTCTCGACTTTTCACGCAGGCGGGTACTTACCTTCCTAGTTTTTTCGCATGCTCTTCTAGACATGAAGAGCTGCTTTTCGGAGGATTCGCGTCCGCGCTGGCGAGCGCGGAGAGATAGCTTCACTCTTTCGCCATCTCTTCTCTTTCGTTGTTGTTTTGTTGCTTTTCCCCATTTACAGCACTGATCCTTATACGATGTATCGAGAGCTCCTTTCTCCCCCTGCCCCGGGGGCGTCATTTTCCCCCACAGAGGACCGGACACGCGCTTCGGGTGGGGCCCGCCCAGAAGATTTAGTTTCAACTATACTCCCTTTTCTTCAGATTGATGTCCTCCCCCCTTGCTCTTTTACAATTGCCTTTCCCTACGTGATTTGCCTGCTTCCCCCAGGTTCCAGCCCTGTCCGCGGTTGGCGCAACCTCCTTAGTGTCCCCTTTTAAGAATCCTCCCACCTTTAGAACACCCAGGCCGAACGAAGTCGCCCCCTCCATGGCGGCAGCTTTGCCGAGCGCGGTTTTGCGTGAGGTGTCCGGCTTACTCGTCGTATGATTTTGTTCAACCTTTCTCTCCCACGAAGGCCCAAGAGGTCAGTTCCCTTATCTGTTGTAGCGACTGGCGAGAGAACCACGTGGTTCACGCGATGGTACTTAACGTCCCTCCCTTTTCTTCTATCCTTCATTATGTCCCCAAAACGGTTGAAAGACGGGGCCTTCTTTGGGGAAACGACATATTTTCCTCCGGGAGGCCCCGATTGCGCTCCCGCGTGTCGTGGAGTGCTGATCCGGGCATAGAACTCCCTCCCATTTTTTGTTCTTCCCCTACTTATGTTCTGGATTTGGGCCTGAGTGTTTCTTGGTCCTTCCTCTGGATTCTCGACCCTCGAGGTGGCTCACTAAACATACGTCCTGATGCTTCGCAATTGGGCTGGCGTGAGCCTGACCCCATTTGGACTATTGGTGGGTACCGGCGATAGCCAGTTAGAGGGCCATGGAACCCTGTCCCGGCGGTTCCCCTCTTGCCTAGCCGACGCTGACTGAGAGGATCACGCTTCTTTTTCTCTGTGTCTCCCTATGGTTATATTTTGTAGCCGACAAACTGCTTTCCCCCCAGGTTACAGTGGGCATTCAGGTCAAAAACAGCGACCTGGACCCCTGAGAGCCTGCATGCCTCCTCCTCCATGCTTTGACCATTTGGCCCCCCTGACTAATACCGGTTTCCCCTCCATATGTCGGGCCTTTTCCGGTATCGGCCGGGCGGGGGCTCACGGCACCCATTGCCTTTCCTTGCTCCTCTTTCGTCCCTAGAAGATACCACTATAGGTGTGGGTAATGTTGTTAAGACCTGTTTTGCGTCAGCAGCAGACGGGCGTTAGATCTTTTTTTTACCTCCTCAAATAATTATCTCCCTATCCCCTCCCATTACCGGAGGATCGCCTGGCGCGCGCACAGATCCCTTACTTCAGTTCCCCCCATCCTATTCTCATAACCGTGGATCGCATGGCTTGGATCGCGCTCGGGGCAATTTTTTCCTTCTGCTTAGATCCCCCCCCCCCCCCCCCCACCCCCAACTCCTTGAGCCGACCCTCTGGACATCCCGCGCGCGACTTTTTCATCCGCGCATTCGTGCTCCCGCGCCGGCTGCGCGACTGGCCGGCGCTTTTTTTTTTTCCTTGATGATACTCGTACTTTTCTAGTCCCTGAGGCGCCCGGTTCTCTGTGCGCTGCCACGCTGACGCCGCACGTCGATGGAACATATTCTCCTTTTTGCCAGAGGGTCATATGTTTTTCCGTGAGTTCTGCAGCAGTCCCTTGACCAACGGCTCGCGACTCGTCAAACGCCCATCTCAAGGGCCCGACACGAACGATTCCTAACCCTTTTTTACGCCTGCCATATTTCTTCCTGTTTTTAGGCTTCAGCGTCTTCCTTACTGTGACTGTAGAGTCTTTTTCATGCTGCTTTTCGCGCTCTGGCCACCACTCTTGACCGCCACCCCCCCTTTACCCCCTTACATTGCCCCTGTTCGTCCTGGTATGTCTTCTTTTTTCTTTGTTCATCTTCTCTCCTGGGAGTGGCTATTCCCATAGGGTGGTGCGCACTTGCGGCCGAAGGTGGAGTGGGTACGATATCGGTGTTTAGTTTCCCTAGCCCGTTGAACAGTATAAGCCGCGGTGATTCCTCCGCACCCTTTCGTCTCATACTCCTTTCGCAGAGCGTCGCGGTAGCCGGTCATGATTACCCTCTTCGAAAGGGCTTCGCGTATGACATTTCCTAAACTTTTAGAAGCGTAGGCTTTTTTTTCTTTAGCTCGGATAACATCGGCGCGGCTGTTGCGCGAAGCGCGACCTTTTCTTTTTTCTAAGAAAGAGTGGCGCTCTCCCGTTTTTCGACGTGGGTCCCTCCGCCCTCCAACAAAGTGGCCTTTGGAAGCCCCTTTGGACCCCTGGTTCCTTCTTTCATTCTTTCCCTGCCCGTTCGCGACCATGGTGGACCTGGGCCCCAGGGTCAACCACAGCTCATGCAGTGTCTATCGGTCACTCATAATTTCTAGGTCCAAGTCCAGCCAGGCCGCTACCCGACGCCGCGATTGTTCTTCTCCCCCCACCAAGACTGTTGGCGCTTTCCAGGGCACCTCCAGGCATCCCAGTGCGCGGCTTGCAAGTGCACATGCCTCTGAAAGAAGATCTGGGCAATACTCCTTTCTCTTTCCCGTTTTTTCGTTGTTTGTTTGTTCGGTGAGAAGAGAATGAGCCTGTCTTGCCCGCCATCTTGTGATATGAAAGCAGCGGAGACTTTAGTCTGCTAAGTTCGGCCGCTTTTATGGGGCTAGTACTGGCTGGCAGCACCATTCTACGATTGGTATTATCTCTTGTAGGTCTCTTCTGTCTTCTTTCTAAGAGGATCCTCTCAACGATACCGCAACCTGCGTAGCCGTGTCGGCCGAGCCTTTCAATTCATTTTTTTTCGTTGATGGAAGGAGTCCCCCTCTTCAGCACCCATTTGTTAAGTATACATCGCGGCGATTCTGTTTGCAGCGGGTTCACTTCTTTTCCCTCTAAAGATTCCGTCATCGGGGGGGAGCGCCCCTCTCGCTGCGGCTTACAGCCCGCTAATCCTGTTTTCTCCTCTTTTCTCATCTCCAGTTCCAGCTCAGGATACCCAGTTGTCGCACCCGGCCGTTTTTTCGACGAGACTCCCTGGCAGGGGATCATAACGGCCGATCCTTGAAAACGTTAAGGACGTAGGATTTTATCCGCTTCGGCGCCTCCGCCTCGGGCGGAGCCTGAGTCAGGTGCCGACCACGTCGCTTCCCGCCGAAGTGGCGCCTTAAGTGTCTCTCCCAATAGAATATAGAAATTTTTTCTTCCCTCCGGCTTCCCGGCACCTAGTAGAGAGGGCCAGACGGGATGAATTGTGTGATCCAATCGGTAGTCTGCGTCTATTGAGAGTGAATGAAGTTTGATCCGATGGTAGGAGCCAGCTGCGCAAGCTCCATTTTTCGTAGTCCGTTGTCGGTGGCGTGGCGAAGAGAATTTGGCTTAGATCCCCTACCTTTTATTCAGGAAAAGTTGTCTCTGTTCCTCTTGTAGCCGTATCGGACTCGGAACTGCGCCTCACATCCCATTACAACTTCTCCCTTGATTTCTTGATCAGCGTTGGCATCCGATGACGCGCCGCCGGCCAGCTCCCCGCTAAGATAACGTTTTGCCAGAAGACGGCCAGTTTTTTAGCTAGTCCTCTTCAAGATTTTTCTCCTTTCTTCGCCCCTGCGGGGATTCCAGTAGGATGTAGTGAGGCTCGCACGTAGAACCGCCCAACACGGCCCGTGCCATTCATACAAACTGGTTTGATTTCTCTCCGTTGGTATTTTTAGTTCTTTATCACGCCATTTTTCGTCCAGGCGGTCTGGATCTCCCTCGCGAGCTTCGGTGATGAGTCATCTCCGGTGGGATTACGCGATCTCCGACATTTAATCTTTTCTTGAGTCTCCCCTGATAGTCTTTTTAGTCTGATTCCCTACCTCCTCTAAGAGAGGGTAGGTCTCTGGTCTTGGAGCTTCGGCGATGGACCAAGAGAAGTCTAGTTTCCCCCATCCCCAGCAGCCTCGTTAATCCGTACTTACTCCGCGGACGAAGCTCTGACAGTATTCCTGTTAAGGGATTCCTTTTTTCCTTTCTCAAACCCCTCCTTTTCTCCCGCTTCGGGACTTTCACGGGTATTCGGACCATGATGACGCTGTGACCGGGTTCATTCCATGGCGTACCGCCGACCCCCTCGCTTTTCCTTTTTCCCCCTATGGAGTAGGTTTCTTCCACTCTCTTCCCCGGTGAGGAGACGCCCCCCGGCCCGGGCGGGCGCCCGACGCGGCGTCCTTCGCCTAGAAACGCGTCGTGTCGGCGAACTACCTCACTTTCCATCCCAGCCATCCGGAAGTAGGTCTGGGTTCGTGAGGCGTTGGCCCTGACGGAGGCCAGCCCGCGAACCCTCTTCACCGCCCACTTTCTTCCTCTTGTCCCTTGCGCCCATCTTTGTGGCGGGGTGCCCTCCTGGCACAACGGTGGCTAAGGCCGGCTTTCTTTTTGCTCCGTGATTCCCCCCCCGTTCGCTTTATACAGGTGGTTGCTTACCCCTTTTTTTCCTGTTTTTTGAGTCAGATGGCGGTAGCTGAGTAGGGACGTCTCACCCGAGAGCAGGTTTCCCAAAGACACCCTTGGGGTTCCATTCCTTAGACTCCCCCCCAGTCTTTTCTGGGACAATCTGCGGGAAATCTTTTCCTTTCTTTCCTTAATGAATCCTGACCTACAGCCTGCCGCTTGTGGCCGCTACCTGGCCTTTCTAGGCGTCCCTTTTTTTTTTTGTGTTGATGGTTTCCTCTTCTCAATCCGTTTTTAAACTTCTCTCCTTATGGGGGCTTGCCTGAGAATCGGCGGCGTTAGCTAGCTCGGTTCCTATGCTCAAGATACCGGCTCCGACTTTTTTTTTTTTTTTCTGGGTGCGGGGGCTCTTCTCCTGTTTTTCCTTGCGATCGAGACGGTTCTTGGATTTCTGATTTGTTCTCCATTCTCTTACTCATCCTAGAGTGGCGACCGTCGTCCTGCAGTTTAGTATGTTCCCACAGCGCGGCGGCCTACCTCCGGTCCCTACCACGCGTTCCTGCCCATCTTTCCTCTCTGTTGTTGTTAGCTCAAAGGCAGTCGCGCCTGATCCCGGCGCCGGCATGCCATGCCCCCAGCCCCAGCCGGAGACGCATTTTTTTTCGTTCCCTAATCGTATTAGTTTGTCTGAGCCCCCCCCCCCCCCCCCCCCCCACCCCCCCCCCCCCCCCCCCAACCCCCCCCCCCCCCCCCCCACCCACCCACCACCCCCCCCACCCCCGGTTTACTGAACGCCAGGGTAGCCCGCCGCGCCGTCGTTTGGGCAGCGGGTTGGAACTGTGCTTGGTATGTTCTTTTCTTTTTTCTGTTGTTCGAACCTTTCTTCCCTTCACACGGAAGGCTCTTTTTCTTTTCTCCTAAGATGGAGGAACCCCGCCTTTGGTTATCATGAGGGGGGTGGGACGTCCCGTCTCGTCAGTCATTCTGCCCCTTCCGGGGAGCCCCTTTTTATTAGCCGTTTGGGAAAGAAATTGAAGAGTTCCTTTTCTTTCGAGTTTCTTTTTTTCGCGAATTCCCGCGCGCCTCCACGGTGTTTTGCTAGGCTGCACCCGGCTCGAAGAACGCGCGTGCTCTTCGTCCAGGTGGTCTTTTCCTCTTTGTTGTCGCCTGCGTTTGCGGGTTTTCATACTTGTCTTTTCTCTCCTTTCCCCAGCACGCGGGGCTCACGAGGTTTCTAAGTCAGGCATTGAGGAACTATGGGCGCTTCGCGGACCCCGTGAAATTGGTCCCTTTTCTCGACTTTTTTCTGGTCCCTACGGGACCGCGAGCTGCCTTGCTGGCTCTCATCTGGCATCGCGTTTCGAGCTGGACTAAGCGACGGCCCATCCCCCTTCTCCCTTTTTTATTATTCGAAGAAGGGTCTGGTCTTCCCCCTTTTGGACTTCTACATCGGGGTCATCATGTCCGAACGTTTCAAGGCCTGCGGTTGCTGGCTAGCTCTGTTTTGACTACCTTTTTTTAACTCGGACTTCCATGCTTTGGAGCCTCGGGTTCCTTCTCTTCTTCTGTTTCGGTTACCCAGGATCGCGAAGATACGGCACCTGCTCGAGCTAGTGGCGTTCGTCAATAAACTCTTTTGAGAGCGGGGTTTTTTAAGAGACTCCCCTCACTCTTGTGGTGCGCAACGAATACGCACCGAGCGGCGATCGCGCAATATTAACAACGGTTTTCCCGCATCATGAATTACGGGCGGATAGCCCGAGGGTAGAGCTTATATTTTGTTTTAACATATGCCGATATGATCAACGGATGTCCAAATAGGAGTCAGTTGTTAATTTTCTGACATCCCGGGAGGTTCTCTTTAGATAACTTGACTCCTCATGCTTTTCGGCGTTTCTGTTTTGGTCGCTCCACCGGAGTTCGGGCCGAAGGCGGCGCTTGGATGAGCGGACCGGGATCTCCAGGCGCGGGAGTCCTGCCCGAGAAGATTATCTCGCCCGCTTTATCAGAGTTTTGATTTTGACTTTGCATTTGGTCATTTTTCTTTTTCTTTGCTCCTTGTCGCTTCCGGCTTAATGCGGACCGCGGAGATGTAAAGGGGTTAGAGCGGAGGTTCCTGTCTCCCCTCCTTCTGAATTATTTTCTTATCGTACCAAGAAAGATTCCACCTCCTTTTCCTCCCCAGATCTAGAGTGGGGAAGCCCAACCCCATGGAAGAGAGATCTTGACTCCCTTCTTTACTTGACTTTTTACGTGTCCGCCTTTCCCTGTTGACAAAGCCATTTCCTTTCCATGGTGTTTGTCTGAGGCTGAAAGTTGGCTATTAGACTTTTGATAGATTTCTTCGTTTTGAGTCTTTTACTGTCTGTCTGCGAAGACGTTTCGTTCTCTGCCTGCTGACTCAGGTAAGAATTTGATGGCGCCGTTCTAGGAGAATAATTTCTCGTTGAGCGTGTCCCGTGCATTTCTCTAATTCTGGAGGTTGTTTTCCTAGTCTCTGTTCGGGAGGACTTTCTCCTTTAGTTCTGTTTTGAGTGGATGCGCGGCGTAGATCCCTGATATGTTTTTTCCCCTATTTACGTTTCTTCCCGTACGAGGGCCCTTTGTTCCCGAGTTCCCTATCTTTCTGCCCGGGTTCGCCGCCCCATCGACTTTATAGAGCTAGCTCACTTCAATGGTTTTTTCCTATAGATTTTCTCTTATTTTTTCGTGACTTTTCGCTTTACTGCATGGCGGTTGCTTCCGAGGGTTGGTTGGTCGCTTCATTTAGGCGCCTCTCCATCGCATTTTCCTTCCCCGATCTAAGTCCTGGTCGCGCACCCAGGTCTTTCCCCTTTAGCCAATGTGCCGTTTTCCGTTCATAAGTCGTCGGCTTCTATGCAAATTAGGTCATCGCGTGGAAGATCTTCTCATCATATTTTCTATATACTTTTTTCTTTGATTCGAGAGGCTCTCTTTCATTTTGCTGTCATAGCCCGCACCCTCTCGTTCTTCGGTAGCGGTCTGCTTCGTGTTCGGCGATTTTCCCTCTTTCCTTTTTTTGATAACCAGCGGGCCAATACTTTCTCTCAGGTTGCTGATGTCTATTTGCTGATCTTTTTTCCGCCCTATCCCTTCTTTCTGACGTTCCCGCACCAACGCTGGGGAGACATACCCGCGTCTTGCCCCGAAAAGTTCCAAAACCTCTTTCATAGTAACAGTTCTTTACTCTCGCAAACGATTTTCTAGTTTGTTCTTTTCTTAGAATTTGACACTCTCTTTTTTTTTCTCTGGGCGAATTTTTCCGGGCGTCTCGTTCCCGCTGGACTCTCCCGAATCTGCGTCTATAGCGAGCTAAGGCACTTAAGAAACCCCTCTTGCTGTACTCAGTTCCCTTTAAATCAGCTCCTGAAACCCGACTCGTGCTATAGAACGTAGTTTTTTGAGCATCGCCCATCTGATATAAGAGGGAACAGGTCGCTCTCCACGAGAACGTGAGGTTCCAGCCGACCCCCTCCCCTGGACTTCCCTCGAGGGCTGTTTATCAAGGATTTCCCGACTTGAGGCCCTATTAGACAGTTCCTTTTCGTCCTTCTTCGTTCTTTTCCTTCTCAAGATCGACCACCCCCTTAGTCCTCACGGATTCCTCACTATCCCGGAGAACTTCCGTCAACTTGTCCCCTCCCCTTTAGCACCGTGCCAGCTTCCTTCAAGTCCCGGAGAGAATCCCCCCTCCCCTTAACGATTTTTAGTCCGTTCCCTTCTCCGCTCCTCGATGTTAGTCTGTCGGGGTCTCATCTTTTCCCTTGTGCGAATTCCCTTTCGAAGACGGTAGCTTTTTTCTACTGAACCTTCCTTCACACCCGTGTACTTGAATGCTCGGTTCCGCAGCTCCTCATTTCTTTCATTTAGTCCGTCCCCCAGAGATAGCCCCTCTCTTCCCACTAACTCCCACCGCTTTCCCGGCCCGGCGTGACGCGTGGATTAGCTCCGGGCGCTCTGTCAAAGATGGTCCGTCCTCTCTTCATCCCAAGCCCTTTTCTTTTTCGTCTTGCCGAAGACGCAGGGCCGGGTGAGCTCTCCCTCATCCTCCTGAGGCTCGCCTCCAGTCAGAGATGATTTTTTTCCATTCACTTGATTTTCTCTTCCTCATAGAATTTCGCGCGAGGGCACACCAGGCCCCAAAGCCCTAGGAGATCTTTTCCACTTAACCCCTTCCCCCACCGCGTTGATGAATCGGGGAGGCTCGTTTGCCGTTATTCTCTGATGAGGTACCCCTGGTTGATTACAGTTCTTTGATTCGGTCTTTTCCATGGTGCGATCTAAATGATCTCCGGCTTTATACTTTTTGGCCCTTCCGCACACCAGCTCCGTTCTTCTGTTTGAGAGGCCACCCACAGCGCTCCCTCGTGTCTTCGGACTTGGTAGTTTTGTTTACAAATACGTCATGCGCAAGTTCCAGTAAGAGCATGTTTTCTCGTTTTTCGGTCCTGTACATGAAGGATTCCTCAGACTTGACTCTCCCCTGGTCCCCAGTGGAGATTACAGGCCCTCGCCCGCTGCTGATGAGTCCCATACCCTTGGTTTCCTTTTGCCCCAGGTCCTTTCTTCTGTGATTCCTCCCTTTATCCGCCACGAAGCGGTGCACCAGAGGCGACCGCGACCAACACGCCGCTCTGAGCCTGTACTTCCCCGACAGGCGTAGTTTATCCTTTAGTAAATTGAGTCTTCTTCTGGAGTTCCGCTCCCTTCCCTTCCTAGCGGAGGGCCAGGCCGCGAGCGCGTGAGCTGGGTAATCAATGATGATAGTCCGCGCTTGTCTCTCAATGACTCTCTTTTTAATAGCATCAGGCTTTTTGGTTTACCCCGTGCTTCCCTCGTTGCGGGTCCCAGAGCGCCAGTGCAAATAAAACGCCCTTTCCCCCTTCTTTCCTTGTCTCCGGTTCTGGGGATTCCCCTTTCCGGTGCGTTCGACAGTGCAGGCAGAGATTAGAAAAAAGGGTGTGTCTAGTTCTGGTACCAAAACCTCTTGTCCTCCCATGCTGGCGCTTCCTGGTCTTACGTCTCTTTCCCGTGTCATCAGGTGGTGATAGCAGAGGCGTGTCGCCGCAGGGAGGCGGGACTTCTTCCACCATTGGATCTGTCCACCATCACCCCTTTTTAATTCCCTTATCCCCCCTAGAGCAACCCTGATTCTCCTTCTTGGAACTTCGAGTTCCTCGTTCTCAAGAACCTTACGCCGCCCCGCATCGCCCGTGTTCCTCAACTATCTTCCCTTTCTTTTCGCAAATGGAGAGTTTTTTTTTTAGATGGGCTTTTCCCCGCTACTTTGTGTCAACAAATGCAGCTCGGTGGGTGTAACAGGCGCGCGGAATCGGGGGGCACGTTAGCCTTTTGCTGGTCGCTGGGCCCCTGCTTAGCGATCTCCTGCACCTTCTTCACGTTTTTCTTCCTGAGATTTTTGTAGGGACAGATTATTCTAGTAGTCTTTTTTCTTTCCTTTTTCGATACTCGACATCTTCTTTGTATCTTGGAGGTGTCCCTCTCTTTTCCCTATTGTTGAGAGAATGGTAAGCGTCCGACTTACTTCGCCTCTTTCTTCTGTTCTCTTCCCAAGAGAGGCTTTCATCCCCCCTCTTCCCCAGAAAACCTCCCTCCAATTCCTTTTCTTGAAGGCGTGCCATCTCGAACCACTCTGAAGCCGCTCCAGCGAGTCAGGCGAGCAGCCGATTGCTCTGCGCAATTTTGAAATCCCCAGCTCTCTCTTTGTGAAGAAGTTCAGGCTTCTTTCACTGAGTCCCAAACTTCCTCACCCCCCGGTGTCGCCCCGCCGGGACTCAGGTGGAGGCCCGGTGGCCCGAGCGGGCGGCGGGTCAGGTGCTTGAGACCCTCTGACAGAGAACTTACAAGATTTCTTTCAGGATCATTGTTTTTCCTGGATCTTTCTTCACCCACTTTTCGGTTGTAATTACTCGAGGGTGGGTGGCCCGCCTCCATGGCTCGACCCGCAGCGACATCCAGTGAAAGGGGAGCCAAATCCTTTCCAGCTAACTGTTGTCAAGTCAAATTTCTTTAAGGAGGTTTCTTCCTCTTCTTTTTTTGCCCTCTCTAAGCCTCCCGCCCGTGTGTATTTGACTTAGAGTTTGCACGGCCTCGACGACGCACGTCTGGGGTATAACGTACTGGATTCTGTTGTCTGATTTTTTTTTTTCCTTTTGTTGCTTGTTCGTGGTTACCTACCGTGCACCGCGGGGCTCACGATGATCCTACGTACGGAGGGAGGAGACATCTTGTCTTCGTGCGCGCCCTTTTGATTTTTCTTTTCCTAGAATGGAGCTCTACTCTGTCTGCTTAACGCCTGTGATGTAGTGGTCTCCCTTGCCTCGCGCTCGCTGACCTATCCACTTCTGTCCTTCTATTCTTGTTTTGGTCTTTCTCTCCCCGTGTCTTTTTTCTCCTGCAAGCTGCGGAACGGACAGCGGTTTGTCCGAAACGCGTACAGGTTCTGTCCTTTTTCTCGCCTGCCTACACTCCACGAGGTTTTTCGAACTTGAAGTCACTCCTGGTTAAGCCGAGATCGGCTCGCTGTCGTTCGACCGCCTGGCGGTCGGGGCGTTTATGCCCCTTCTGATCGATTCTGGTCCATAGCTCTTTCTCCCCCCTCTTTTTACCCATTCTTTATCTTTTTATGTGTGCTCTCTCCGAAAGCTATGTGGTCCGTGCCGCCGAGCCCTTGACTTCTCTCTTTGCTTCAAATTTCCCACGGCTATGATTCCAGCACGAGCGGCTGGACTCGCGATCTTTCTCTAAGGAGTCTGGAGGTTTAAATATCCTCTCCCCTCCCTGATTTCATCAACTCTGGCGTCATTGCGGTTGGCCTCGTATCTCGCTATAGGAGGGGGTTTTTTTCTTTTCTGAACTCCTTTCATATAATACTATGGTTCCTCCCTCTTCTCTTGATTTGTCTTCGATCCGCGTTCGTCTTTGCTCGGCCCACCCCTGCACCGTCCCCTTCGGCAGACTGAGCCTTGTACGCGCGCTGCCCCTTAGGGGAGCCTTGGTTTTCTTCAGTTATTCGCCAGATTTTCCCTCTCCTGCTGATCTGCCGCTTTCTTCGTGTTCTGGAGGGCCGGATTCAGGCGACGATGGTCCTCTCGAGTTTTATTCCTCTTTCCCTTATACCCCTGAAACATGAGCTTTTAGCGCGCTCATCCCGCACAGACTGGCCGTTTTCGCGGCCTGCCGCCACCCGATTAAAGCCACACTCATACCTCCATGATTTAGAGTGTTCGAGGGCGCGAGTGCGGGACTACATCGTGATCGGAGTACGTCATCTCTTTCGTGCCGCGGCCTGTTTTTTCGACCCGCCCTCCTTGACCATGTTATTCGTTTCTGAGCCTGCTACTCGGGGTCGGCTTTCTCTTTTCGGGAGTGGGATCTTCTAGGGCTTTCTTATAGGTTTAGGTGACCTTCCTGTTTTTCTCAGGTTGGGCGAGCGCCTGACTTGTGAGGCTGTTGCTGAGTGTTTGAGACTCCTGCAGGGGATCTTCCTTCTTTATTTTCTCCCACTTCATCCATTCTGGTTGTTCTTTCGCGCGCCCGCATGGCGACCGGTAGCCCGTGCGTCGTCGTACCCTCTCGCCCGGTCGTCCACTCTCGCCCCCGCCCCCCGACCCTCGCCACGGTCCCGTGCGGAAGCTTCCGATCTACAGTCCGACTCACTGGGTTCTAGCCTTTTCTCGATCGGATGGGAGCGCATCGCTTGACGATTGCGCTCCCTCCTCACACCCCTCCTGCGCATTTTGCTCTCTGTGAGTCCTTCCTTTAGGCCATGAGGTGAAAATGCGATCCCCCAGACCGCGGGGGGTTCTCCCACCCACGCTAATTTTTCCTTTCTACGGTCGCCACCTCGTTTACGCGGAAGACCCCACCCCCCCGCCACCCAGACCAATTCCCCCGTTTCCAGTACTGAGAGTTAGAAGGCTTCTTCTCTACGCCCCATGTTTATCTGCGCGACAACGCACGCCCCATCAAGGTCACCCACCGCCCGTACCCCCCACTTTCTGCGGTGGGCGGGCTTCATTCCTATTGTCCCATAGACTCTCGCGTGGCGATCAAGCCGCCCAGG
>Ga0179593_1436736_pt1 | contig 14810 bp, 19 predicted proteins | sample CZODoug2_1_08_16_FD_185931 | JGI IMG/M metagenome (GOLD analysis project Ga0179593, IMG submission 185931) | Vadose zone soil fungal communities from Angelo Coast Range Reserve, California, USA - CZODoug2_1_08_16fungal (PacBio error correction) | ecosystem: Environmental > Terrestrial > Soil >... | reverse complement strand
TTGTTTTTCCCTTGACTTCGCAGGTGCGATCGCGCAGATCGGGTTGTTCGGTATAAACATTTCCCTTTTAATAGGTTCTCCCTTTTGATGCATCTCCTTGAATGTACAGTGGACCGGATGTCTAAATCCCCCGTAAGATCAATGAATGGATCAAGATAACGCATTAACCGGTATCAACAGATCTCGTCCTCGGCATCCTGGCTTTCCGTATTATCCCTTTGAGAAGTTGATGAGCGCTTGCCAGAGGGTAAGATAGCGAGTGGAACTCGTGACAAACAACCCCCTTTCCCAATCTCACTTGGACGGCGATCTCGCCCGCGTGAGAGAGCATTTCAATCCAGCATTCCCCCTTTCCAACAGCAACCCGCTGCAAGTAATACCCGCACCCAATGTGTGCTAGCACGAAGCCCTAGGCTTCCTTCCGGGCTCTTCGAAATGTCACCTAATACATCCTGGGCCCCTCTTCCCCTGCTCTGCGATTACGGCTTACCTCCCGATACTATAACCGAAGTAACAGTGTATACCGCCCGCGCTTTGGTGTTGTTGTTTTTTTATTTTTCTCCAGATTCACTTCCTTCCACCTGCTCGGCTCCTCCCCCGCTGGTTGAAAACTTGTTCTGCAAGGTTCCTTTCCTTTTATTTAGTAGTAGGGACCCCCTCTTTCGCAGTGAACGTTCGGCTTTTGCGGTCCGAGTTTTCTAATACATTGTCAGGGATTTTGCACCCCGGGACGTCCTACGTTTCATGGGCTTCTTTACGAAGAAATTCAGCCCTTTTATAATTCCCCCCGCAGACAGATGCGTCCCACTTCCAACATTCGTCGGTTTTGAAAAGGGCGGTGTGGTTTCTTTTGGTGCGGAGGACTTTCTTTTTGGGCGTAGATGGCATTTCCCCAATTATCACCTTATTCAAAGAAGACTTTTCTTCTGTGATTTGTGCCATGCTTCCCTGTACTCTTCTTGAGTTCTCTTTTAAGGATTTTTTTGTTAGTTCTTACCGCGTTGAGAAGATGGGGGACGATTATGCGATTTGTTAGATGAGTGGGTCAGGCGATTCCTTCCTTTCGCGCGTCATTTTTTTTTATTCTTTTTTAGGTTGGAGGATCGGCGCGTGATGGAGTTCCGGAGATCGAAGGTCACTGATTTTTCCTGCTTGCGATTTTGGCGACCTGGGGCATTCTTCCACACCGGGTTTACAGGACGAGAGATCATTTTTTGGAAGGGATGCCTGGTCGACGCGTAAGACTGGTGACTTTGAAAGGAGATGGCTGCTTTCCAACGGGGGGAAGAGATTGTCTTCTGATTTTCGTTATTATTGTATGCGTCCGAGCGATCATTGCAGAAGTTGAAGAGCTTTATTAGGCCTTTTATTCTTGAAGAGATAGAGGCCCTGCGCGTTTTTCTTTATACGCGTTCCTTCTATGTTATTCATTTTTGTGGAGCTGTGCCGCGGTCTCCCGGAGGGGAGCCGGTCGGATATTGATATGCGTTCGAGCGCGTTTCTTCGACTTTTGTTTTTTGAGTTGACTGGGAGAAGAAGATCCCCCGTCGATCAGATCCCTTGGCGGTCGGGAGGGTTGCTTGGTTTTTTTTTTGAATTGTTCGGAGAGTTCGTTAGAGGTTTGCCAGACTTTTTCGTCGGATTGTTTGGTTTTTTCGGAGGTGACTATCCTTCTCCCCCCCCCCCGTTGTGTGAGGGAGGTACTCTTACCCGCGTTTTCCCAAAACCAGTCCCCCACTCGCACCAGCGCTCCTTCTGCAACGAAGTCCCCCCCCCCCCCCCCCCCCCCCCACCTTTAAAAGCAGCCCATGAGAAATTCCGCTGAGTGGGTGTACGGTTTTTCCCGGTAGTTTTCCCCGGTCACAACTCAAAAACCCCCGGAGAGATAGTCCAGGAAGATCCGCTCCCCCCGCTCTCAGACTCAGCCCCCCTGACTCTCCCCCTTCACGAGAAAAAGGCCCCTTCCCCACCACCCCATCCCCTTGACGGTCTTTTTAACCCTCCCCTTTAGGCGAATCCAATCTTGAAGGACCTCCTTTTCCTCCCAGCTTTGCACAATTGCACCGTCAATTGAACCTAGCGGCCGCTTAATATACCTGTAACCAGCTCTTACAGCTTAGTTCTCGATAAGCCCAACCCCTCCCCTGTTTTTTCAAAGACCATTACCAGGCCCAAATCCTTCATTCCCGGATCTCAATTAGCACCGATCTCTCCCTTTATTACTACCACATCCTCCCTCCACCACTCAAGACCTCCTTCTCCTTTATCGCATTAATTTCCATTTTCTACCCGCCCCCCCCGACAAAAAAGAGTACTCGCTTTTTTTTTTTCCTTTCCACTCCCACCCCTCCTTCACTGATATACCGTTTCCCTTCCCCTTACGAGTCGGAAAGCGCAAGCCAGCCATTCTAATTGTAGGTTTCCATGAGGGGAATTGGTTTCTCTTCCCTTCTACGGCCTACTCAAGTCCCCCGCTTGGACCATCCCTCGACACCCACCCCCCCCCCGTCCTGTCCCACCACGAGTGCACACTATATTGGTGGAGAGCCGTCATTAGGGGGGAAGTCTTCCCAGTCCTGCTGTTTCCATTTCCCTTGGCAATGCCTTAGAGACCCTCCCCCTTTAAAGGCGCTTGCTACCCCTAGTCCACCCGCTGCCTGCCCCCGTAACTCGTTTCAGGCGGAAACCAGTTGTTGTACCTATCATCCAGATGACATATCGCTTTTTCTCCATCCCTGTCACCCTCCGCTTTGATAGGAGATGCCTTGAAGCCTTTTTTTAGCCTTTCCCCCCTCCCCTCGCTTCCGGTATGGGCTTCATTTGTGAGAGAGAGTCTATGGTAATGCTCAGTTAAATTACCATTTTTTTTTTCAATCTTCTGCCGTGAAGACCAGGCTGGAGAGCAAGAGCGTTTCCCTTAGTGTTTCCTTTCGAGCCCCCCATTTTTTCTGCTATTGCTGCACCCTTGTTATGGGGCGGGACATTCCGATGGCACCTTGCAGGCGAGATAGGCGACATGTACCCCCTCTCAATTCAAGATTAGCTTGTTTTCCCCCCCTTGGCGCCAATTTCGAGTTCAGTTCCTCTTCCCCCTAATTCTCCGGATCTCCGTTAAGCCCGGGATCTCCTTTGATACGGGAAGATGTGCATTGTGGGTCTGCTTCCGTCTGGGAATCAACCCTTAAGGAGTCCTCTTATTTTCGATACTTTTTACCCCAGGTTACGTTTCTTTGTCGTCCTTTTTCACTCCACTCTTCCTAGCCCCTCCACGCCGCGCCTGCTTCGATCCCACGGCTTCCTTTCCCTTCCTTTTCAGTATATATCTCTTTCCTTCTTGTCGTCTCCGCACGTCTTCTTGCGACCCGGCTCCCCCCCGGTTAAAGAATCCTCTTCCTGGCTTGTATTGTTGCCTTGTCCCTCTTTTTCCCCCGGACCACCGTGAGTTCCTGCCATCACGCAGTGGAATTATTATTCCTAGTCTTCTACCACCTCAATTCACTCCAGGCCCACCAACGTACCCCCAAGATCTTTAGATGAATTTTTGATGCTTCCTCCTTTTTCTGAATGATGTCCTTCCTGCCCCTTTTCCCGAGATTTGGCCCTTTGACTACCCATACTCTGGAAGGTTCCCCCTGTCCGCCGTGTTTCTGCCTCATATGGCTTTCCCCCCCGCCAGGACAGTCCCTCACTGGAACTCCCCCCCCCCTTTGCTCGACCATCAGCATTAAGACGATGAATCCGCTGGTTTACACGTCGCGGAAGTTCGGGTCTCTTTCGCCCCGCTCCTTCTACGACCCTTCCTCAATCTTTCACCCTCCTGACCCTCCCAGCTGAAAGAACGAGGGGCTGTGAAAAGTTTTTTAGCTTCCTTTCATCGACTTCGTTTTCCTTCAAATGCGCGGTGAAGTTGAATGGAGAATTCGGAGACCGGAAGTCCCGTTTCCAGTTGACTAGACTTTCCCGGTGTCATAGAGCATGAAGACTGGAGCACCTCAATCAAGTTGTGGATGATTTTTTCGTGCACTTGTTCATTGGGTGTAGCCCAGGTTTAGATGTACTTTGAATTCGGTTACGAGTCAAGTTATAGAAATAGGTTCTTTTTCCGTTCACATTCCCACCCGCCCCTCCTCTGTTCATCTTTTTTCCTTTCCCCCATGCTGGAACGCGGGTTCTCAAATTGCTTGGGGTGGGGTATTGGTTCTTTGGTCCTGGGCTCTGCGGGCCGTTAGCTTTCCTTGCAATCCCCCCTCGCCACCCGACGATACTTTGCGACTTCTGGTTGCTGTTGCTCCTCCGTCGGGCCTGGGTGGAAGCGGGGATGCGCTTTGGTAGGTTGATTTTTTGCAATCTGTTCGCTTGATTCTCGGCTCTGTTTGGTGTTGTTGCCGTCCGTTGCCGAGAGGCGATTTTCCTTTTTTTTCGCTTTTTTTTTCCTTGTTTGAGGGGTGGTTTACAGGTGTTTGATTTATCACGCGGATGAGGTTCTTCCGCATTTAATTAGATGGTGCCTGTATGTGCCGATTTGCGACCTACTGTCCCTTTTTCCAGAAAACGCCTTTTTTTCGGCGAAGGAGGATTTCATTCTCCTTGGGATTTGCCGGTCCCCTTTATACCCGCAGCTTGGCGATGGTCTTTAGTCCTCTCGATCTGGAAGGATGACTCTGCCGGAGACGGTTCCCCGTTGCGCCAGTTCCGGTCCGTGTAGGATGTGTGGCTCATGGGCCCCTTTTTGTTTTTTGAGCAATTCCGCGAGTCGAAGGCCGAGGATGCGTCGAGTCGATCTTTTCCTTGCGTTTTTTTTTTTTTGCAGTGGGAGAAGGCATCCTCCATTTTTACGTTACAGGTGTGCGCTTTACCCTCTGTTTTCCTGCGAAGTATTCCGTCAGTTCCCCCTTGTTGCATGGTTGTTGGTTTTTGGGACCCCCCAACCGGTTTCTATTTCTTTTCCTTCCTATTGGTGTGTTGAGCTATCTTGTTTTTCCACCAACAGACTCTACCACATCGCACACTGAAACCCCAATCCTCTTTATTTCAGAATATTTCACTTGAACACCTTTTTCGATAAAGTCCACCTTGCCGCGTTTCTTTTCCCCTGGCCCCTTAGTATCAGCTACCACCAACGCAAAAAACGTCTGGATTAGTTCCTCCTCGAAGTAATCTTACGCATCCGCAAGACCTTTGACCCCCCGACGTTTCGCCCAGCGCCCTCCCCCTTTTCACAAATCACTGTCCCTCTGTAATTCATCCCCTTTCCTTCGTAATAAGTCGCTTTTTTCGCAATCTTATTTACCGCTCCCCCTCCGAAATCTTCCCCACGGCCGGTCAATGTTAAAGCCGCGGCCCATACGTACCATCCCTTCCCCGTTTCGACGTCTAGCGATCAACCTACCCTGTTTTTGGAAATAATGCCCCTTCGCCCCCATCGCCCTTTTTTCAGCCCTCGCCTCTCTCATCGTGATATGATCCCTCGCGCCCTCAACCCCTCAAAAACGCGCGCGATAGCTCCTTCTCCCAGGCCCCCCAAGCTTCTCCTTCACATCGCCCCAAGCTTTTTCTCCCCCACTCCTTCGGCCCTACCCCGTGCATGTCCTCCCCCCTTACAAAGCGCTCGCGCCGAAGCGTTAGGTGCCTTTCTGCCCCTTCAAGATGTTCGTGTTGTCATCTTGATGGGAATGGGTTTCACACTACGTCCCCGCCCGGCCAAGACAGCGTGTACCACACCGCACAACCCCCTATGCCCCTGCCGCAAGTGGTAAGACCCTCGTAAAAGATAGCTCTTCTTTCGGCGACCGGTGGTCCTCTGTTGAACCCCGCTCCTTTTTTCTTCGTCCTCATTCCAAATACCTCTTTGAAAGTCTTTTGTATCCTTGCCCTCCCGCCCCTGATTCTCCAATCTTCGCCTGAATGAAAAAGTTTCTGGCGTCTGCTGATCGACCTCCAATAATGAATCCTTCCCCCCTATGCTACTCACAGTCCTCTCTTCTTCGAAGATTTTCCATGCAGGTCCTCTTTCCATTTTCACGCACCAGTGTTTTAAGAGTGTGGTGTTGGGGGGTGGTGTTCGTCGGGTCGATTGAACTGGTCTCCTCCGATTTCGCCGCCGCTCAACCCCGCCCCAGCTGGCCAGAAAGTGAGGACCCTCTCTCGTCCTTCCTTCTACGGCCTTTGTTCAATTGTTTTTGAGGGAGGTTCCTTGATGAACAGCTTTTTTTTGCGTGGTAATGAGATTTCCTCGGCTTAACGAGGAGCAGGTCATCCCCCTCTTCAGACTTCTGGTCTTTTTCCCGTTGGCGCCCTTTTTCCAGGTGCCCTCCTCTTTAAGTAAGGATTATACACGACAGTCCTTTATATTCCTCCCCCTCCCCCCTTTTGCCGTGAATTATGTTCTTATCCAGTATTAATTTTTTTTCCCCCCCCTCCTTCCAAAGGCTTTTTTAGATCTCTCACGGACAGTGACACCGTTCTCGCCCGTCCACCGGGGGTTTATAGTGAGACTACTTCTCCTTTCTGAGAGTGCACTCCAGTTCCCCGTTGCCTTCTTTGCTCATCGTTCCTCCTCGTGTTTTGAGGCTCGATAAAAGATCCCCTCTTCTCATACGGTGATTTTTCTCTCTGCCTTTAAGGTCGGTTCTTTTCGTCCCCGACCCAGCTTCTTCCCCGGCTTTTCGCCCGGTCTCGAAGCAGACAGTTTTCACCTCCGTTTTCCCGGGGTCATTCGAAATTCCCAGTACACCAGGTAGAGGGGTGTGATTCCTACACGCCCCCACCCCCTCCTCAGCGGACATTTTCCCACAAGATCGATGTTAAGTCGCGCACCCTGGAGACGTTCTCGCCTGACGCGGGTCCCCTGGCAAATTTGACCTTTTCCCTCATCTTGCCGGCCTTGCCGTCTTTCGCGCCAATGCCATCTTTCTAACCCAGGACACATTAGTACCTTTAAATCCCGTCTCCTTTTTTCAGCTCCATCACTCCGGCTGAAAGAAATCTGTGCTATTAACTGTCGGTCTACGGCCCCGCCCTTTGCATTGCCTTCTTCTCGCTTTCCTCCTTCTGTCGACGACACACTAGTTCTCCCATCCCTCCCCTAAGAAGCCTTATGACCGCCCTCGGTTGATGGACACAAAGGTTTATCCTTCTTCGCGTCATGTCTGGATCCTTGGATGACCTTTTGATTCGGCCAGTATTAGCTTAAGGAGTCTTCCAGGAAAAGTAACCCGCCTTGGGCCGTTCGGGGTATGTAAACCCCTCTGTTGTATTGCATGAGGTAATGGCTTTTATTTTCCTTCGTGACAGTCCCCCTTTTTCCCATTTTCTGTCCATAATCCGCGGGCCAGAGCTTAACTTTTTTGAAAGGTAATTTCTTGTTGGTTGTGTCTTTTCGCCTTGGGCGGCTGGCTTTTTTCAGCGGGCACTGAAGGCCTTCCCCCCCCACTATGAAACGACATACTTTGCTTTTCTTGTGTTTCCCCTGTTCCGAATAGGGTCTGCGACTTTTAGTGGGTGGAGGATGAGGCGGCCCTTGTTCGCATTGAGTAAATTGGGGCGATTTTTTTGCGTGGGGGAGTCAATTTTTTTTTGGCGGAGGCGTTAGGCTTTCGGCGGAGATTTCTTGGGGATGTGAGGGGCGCCTGTGGTTAGGAGAAGAGAACTCTGATTCTGAGATTTCAGAATTTTCCGTGGATGATTTTCTCTCACTTTTTTTGGCATTACCCCTCCCCCTCAGGTAGTTTTATGAATCGCCCTGTCCTTACTTATTTTTAAGGACACTTCTATGGTCTTTCGGATTTTACGGACATTTCACCGGCTTTTGTTCCTTTTAGCTGTCGGGAATTATCTCGTCTACTTCTTCTCTAGCTGGAGACTTTGCCTTTACCGGCGACCTGTTTTTGTGGCGATGATGTGTTTCCTCTTGGGAGCATACTAGAGTTTTTCTTGGCTTTCGTAGTCGACATAGCCCTCTTTTTTCGGTGGGGTTTTGTGAGCCGACGACGCGACAGGCGTTCTTAATGTTGTGTGCTTTTGTTTTGCTTTTTTTTTAATGCTATTTTCGTCTAGTTTTTCTCTTTTTTCATTTCGCTTGCTGAGGGGGTTGGGGAACCACCACTTTGTTATTCCTTCTTCTTTTCTCATAGTGCTTGTTGCTCCCCTACACGCAATTGTGGATGCCCCCCCCCCCCCCTGGTCCAAAATCCGCCCTTTCCCGCGCAGTAATTGAACCCCCCCCTCATCCCCCTTCATGATTTCCGTCACCCTGAGGTGCATCGTCCTATTCGTGTGTGTCCCATTCAACCCCCACAAGGTACCATATCGTGTCTCGCGTCAGCTCGAAATCTTATCTCCCTTAGCCGAGGCTCCCACCCGCCTTAAAACAAAGCGCCCCCACGCCAAAATAACCTGCCGGAACTGTCCTTTTGCACCGCCCTCTCCCCGTCCCGTTTCCCGCTCGACATTCTCCCCCCTTTTCCAATTGCTTCCAAAATGCCCTCATCTCGCTGAAAAGAAGCTTCCCCCTTTCCAAGTTCGTAACTGACCGTTGCCTCAGTTATCGATTCAGAAAACGCCCCCCCCTTTGTTTGGACTCCTGCCAGCGACCAGCATCGGCATCCAACGCACCATCTCCTTCGGAGCCTCGCAAATCTCAGCCTCCATTCTCTTAGGGGCATCTCTTCCCTTGCTCCCAGAACCATACCCCTCCCACCTCGAGATATCGACTGGATTCGTAAAAGCCTTCTCCCCCCCCGTCGACCCGCCCCCAGCCCATCGCCGTTTTGGCTCCTCCTTGCCCTTATTCCTCCCCTCTTCCAGCGCTCCCGCTTCAAGCGAACCTGCTTCGGTGGACGGCATCCGCCAAAGCCAGCATCCCCTTTTTGTGTGTTGGCATAGGGAGTGGTTGCTTTTCCAAGGAGATTTCCCGTTTTAACGTCCCGTGCCTCGCGCCCACCCTACCCACACAACCGTTTTTTTCCCCCTGGTTTCCCACCGTTCCCAAATATCTGGGCCCCCTCAGAGCTGGCTTGCTGTTTGGTACTCTGTAGAACAGGCATTGTCCAGTTTTCTTAGGACATTCAACTCTCTTGGACATGGATGTAGAAATCATCCCAAAAATTTTTTTTTTTTTTCCAGTTCGTCCCGCCGTAGGAACAGGTGGTCGCGTCGCTGTGTGCTTCCGGACCCTCTTCCTCCCATTCTCTGACGCTCCTCCCACCCTTTCACCTGCATTCGTTCGTCAGAAGATGACTTGTCGGTCCCTCTTATATATAAGTCAGCCCCTTTTCGTCAGCTTGGCTTTTTCGTGTTTCGAAGCTCTTTTTTAGACGGTCTAGCGCAGTGAATGCAGAAACTGCCGCGGGTCCTCCTTTTTTCCTGTGCTGAAGAGACACCGTTGCCCTTTTTCGTTCCAGTAGTGCTTTCGTGTCCTACCTTTTTTTTCCCTTTTCCACGCTGGGTCAGTGGCCATTGCCCTTTTTACCTTGCCTCTTGCGAAGGGTCTAGGCCCTGACAGATATGTGACGGTCAAAGTTGGGCCCTTTCGTTCCCTAGGTCAGCTAGCTTCAGCAAAGTTCGTATTAGATCCCTCACGAAGCCCGGCGGAATGCGATCTTGGCGATCTTTACTTTCGGTGGTTCTTGATCATTAGTATCACCACCTACTTCCTCTTCCCGCTTCTTCCCTTTTGAATATCGGGTCCACGGCCAGTTTCTGAGAGTTCCTTCACCTTTGTGCCTTCGCTGCTTGTTTTTACTAGCCCTTGCGGCGAGTCGCCCTGCAAACGGCGGCTTCGTTTCTTTACTCACCTTCCTCTCCTGTGATCCTCTCCACGAGACCTCCGATTCCGATTACCGCAGTTTCTAGCGCCAGGCTCCGTCGATGGTATTACCTTTCATCCTTCACCTGACCGGTGAGCCGGGTGATCTACGAGTCAAATCTCCGCCCCATTTTATCTAACTCCCACATTTTGAAGGAGGTGGTGATCCCCTCTTCTTTTAGACCACAATTCCGCGGCACCACTTATCACATTCTCTCTGTTTTCCTGGTTCGTCTCGTCCATAACGGAGACGTGCTTCCCTTCTTTCCCCCAGCGTTTTCGATGGAAACTTGGACAAGATCCCCAATCTTTTCCGACACTTTTTCTTCTTCTCCCCTGTTTCTTTTTTGGTTGTGGAAGGTCCCACTAAAAGGACCCCATCTTTCGAGCCAGGAAAATACAGCCCAATGGTTGTCCTCGACACGTTCTCACCACTGCGTTCACCCCTGATTCTCCGCCACTGGCGTGTCCCTCCAGCGGAAGTATGGTTGCCCCCCATTTTCCCCTATGCTTCATATCCGAATATACATAGCCGAAAGATACGACGTTTTGGGCTTGAAATTTTCAAGACTCTCCCTTCCTAGCGAGCTTTTGGTGACTTTTTTAAGCGAAGAGTTCATGGTTAAGTAGTTCCAGCGCCTCCCCGCATTCAGGAGAGTTTTGAACTTTGTAGGCGGCGGGACGGATCCCAAATCTTTTTTTTTTTGCATGGTACCGTTTTTCAGCGCTTGTTGGATGAGACGAAGCAAAAGTTTTATCCTATACCATATCACCTCGCCGTCCTCGTTCCCCCCTTAAACCCGGGGCTTTTTCTTCAAAAACCGGGCGGGTGTTTAGGGTGTCGCGAGTTCGGCGTGCTTTGGCCGTAATCGGGTCATTTTTTTGCCCAATTCCCTTGTCCCCCACCCTACTCTACTTGCTTGAGAGGACTTTTTCTGTTCCTTTCTTTCTCGGTCGCGTTTCCAAGGCTTTGGGCGGCTCGGGCAGGCTTTTCCTCGCGATTTCCTGTTTTCGGCGATTTTTGGTGGGTTATCAGCGTGGCCGGAGGCGACTTCTCGCCGTCTTTTTTAGCTGGTGGTGGGGCGAAAGGTGTCAGGGTCCGACCTCTTCTGTCTCGGATATTGCGAAGCTCAGATGTGACTTTTTTTTGGCTTTTCTTTTCCAAGGTACTGGTTATCCAGAAAAAACCTTTTCTCCATCGCTTCGGCGCCTCTTGGCGCTTGGGAAGTCGTGTTGATTTGCGGTCTTTTAACTTAGTTTCCGGTACAGTTGGTGACTGCTTAGGAGGGGGTTTTGGAAGATTTATTCTCACGACGTATTCCTCCCCTGATTCTTTTTAGGTTTTTTTTCAGTACTTTACCGGTCCTCGATTGTTTTACATTATGGTTTACTGTCTTTGAATGGCGGAGTCGCCGTTTTGTTATGTCGAGATGCGTTGAGTTTCAGATACTTTTGAGACGGGATGTCACTTTTTTCTCCTTTCCGCATGACAAGGAGATAACGCTCAAGGCTTTGCTAATGTGTTGTTTTGTTTCCCGCAGGATGAGGATCTTTTTTTTTTTCCCATGTTTTCCTTTGGGGTTTGGGAACAACGGCGTTTAATATTCTTCTTTACTCCTGTTTGAGCGAGATACCGATTCCAACACTCCGCGAAACATCGCAAAATCCGACGATTCGCCTCTCCCCCCTTTAAACCCCTCCCTCCCACCCTCACCACTTGATCGTTAGAATAATTTGTTCAGTTTCCCCAACACTCACAACGGCGCAATCGTCTCCTAAGAAGACCTCCCCCTACTTCGACGAGACCTTTTTTTTTCCCCACCCCAGACCTCATTCCCCCCCCCCAATTACATCTGTTCCGGTCTTTGTACAGGACAAATACACCCCTTCCCTCACACACGTAGCGTGCCCCCTCTTTTCCTATAATCCCTTCCCCCCTTTCCCTTTTCAAACCTTTCCGGCAATCCCCTTGTCTGACAGACTTTCCCCACTTTAATTTCCCCCATTCCTCCGCATTAGTCCGAGCTTAGTCCAAGTTCCCGTATGTTTCTAAAATAATTTTACCCCCCTTGACCAATTCACATTTTCACAAATCTCCTTGATTCAGACCATCTGCGTTCTCTTTACCCCTGTCCCCCTCCACCATCCCCTCAAACGATCTTCCGCGACTCCTTTCCCCCTCGGACCTACCCCCCAACCCATATACAATCGCCACGTTTTTTTTTCAATGGCACGCCCTTCCTACTGCTCCACTCTCGAATGCCCGCTCCCCGCGTTCCCTTGGGAAACTCCCTCAGCCCTATCGCCTAGTAGTGATAGGGCTTTTTCCCGAAGTGGGCAATGATTCCCTTTCTCTTTCCCCCCGCCACCTCTCCCCATTGCGCCACCTACCACAACCCAAAACCGCCCTTTAAGCCCCTTTCCACAGTTGTGCCTGTGCACTTCCGGCGAGGTGTTCCCTTCTTCTCCCAGGATCTTTCCCCCCTCCTTTCCAAATACTCTCTGGCCGGATTCCTGCCCAACTAATGGGGTTTCGTTGCGCTCCCCAGGTTTAACGAGCGCCGCCTTTCTGGCACCCCTCTTCCCGACATTCTTTGCAGATAAAGAAATCCCCATTTCTTTTTTGCTCCGGTCCCCCCTTCTGCAGTAGCCCTTTAAAGAACCCTCGGCTTTCTTTTTCATGCGATGTATTCGTTAGTACTTGGATCTCTCTTCGTTCGGTCTTTTTTTCTGCTGTCCATGACTTCTCTCCCCCCTCCTGCGCTGTACTCGGACCTTGGGAAAGCGCAATGAGGTCATTTCATGGTCGTATTTTTTTTTTTTTCCCCCCTGCTCCACAATTTGTTCTTAAGTTCCATTCTTGTCCTTTTGCGGATGTCTCGTTCCCATTGCTTTGCGAGCAGGCGGCGCTTTCCAGACTACCTTAACCGATTCTCTTTTTTTGGTCAAAGTTGGAGGACACCTTTCCCCTCCTTTCCGGTTTTTCCCTTACTCTCCGTATTATCACGCGACGAAGCAAAGGAGGCATCTCCATGACTCTCTTTGATACCTCCGACTTCTTTCTTTTTTTTCTTTCATTCACACACCTCTCCTGGTAGCGTTATTCGCGATACTACGTTGCCCCAGTCCCCTTTGCACCCAGTTGGGCTGCAGAGGTGCGAACGAAGGTTCCCCCCCTGTGTCCTTCTTGGCGACCTAAGCCGCTTTTTTTCCCTCTTCTCACCCCTCCACGGTTTTCCCTTTAATCTCTTCTCTTGTCCTACGTTTCGAGAGACTCCAGTCCCCCCGATTCGCTGCGTTCTCTCGTGGCGGCGTTTCTTTTTTTTCACGTCCTCTTTTTCCACCGCGGGTGCGCCGGTGACCTCATCACGACGTGTACATGTCTTCACGGAGTCTCTTTTTTTTGATCCTCTCCTACCGTCTGGAGGTGGTGTCACGGGCTCAAGCCCAACCTGTTCCATTTCCTTTCCCCAACAACATATACCCTCGAGTCTTTCTGAGCATTTCTTTTCCTTTCGCGTATCATCCTGAAGTTTTTTCTTACTTCTCCCCCCACATGCACGCGTTCCGTTTCTTTTTTTGGCCAACTTCCCCGTCCCATCTCCCACCGGGTTATAGATTCCCTGTTTTTCTCTTTCGATAGCTGCAACTTTTCCCAATACCCAGGTAAACATCCCAATTACAATCGGCTTTCCCCCCTCATTGTACCCCTACCAGCACCAATGGTGCTCAGACCCGACCTTCGGAGATTGAACAAGCTCTTTTTATCTCATCTTTTGTTTTACTTCAAGCCCATTAGTGGTGTGACGCATTCCCCCCCTATTTTTGACCAACCTCCCGCCCCGACCCTCCTTACGAAGCCAGCCTCATGACCGCATGGGATATTGAACCCCTTTCTATCCCGCTTCTTCGCTGATCTTGAGTCCTCTCCTCAAGGAGGGTGACCTGTTGTTTTTCTCCCTTCATACTCCTTGTCTTCTGTTCCCGGCGAACCCCGCGTCGTGAACATTTTTCTTTTAGTGTACGGGTGCCCAGCCATCCTTGAGTTGTCTGCCGTTACGATCATATTTATCATTACTTGTTCATTCCGGTCCCCTTTCCCTAAACCCCTTTATAACTAAATTTGTTTTCCCCCCCCTCCGCCGCCGCGGCAGTAACATATTTTTCCACAACTGTTTTTATGACAACCTGGGTGGGGTTATTGGTTGGGTCCTCACCTGTTTCTTTTTTTCCTTCCTGAATATTGCCCCCCAACCCTTGCAAACCCGACCGTACTGTGCGATGCTTGCTTTTTGTTGTTACGGATTTGTTTGGCGGGGAGCGGTATTTTGCTCCCTGTGGGCTTTTCCCTTTTTTCTTGACGAACGTCCTCTCTTCCTTTTGCCTTGATGTGATGGGGCTTGTTGGAGAAGGCTTGCCGGCCTGGTTCCTTCGCTTTGTTCCTCTCTAGAGTTTTTTCTTTTCTTTTCTGGGTCCCGGTGGAGGAGAAGCTCCTCTGTGGGAGGCTTTTTTCCGATTTTTTCCCTTTTCTAGCTGCTGTGTGTTGATGCTGTGGCGAACTGGTGAGGCTTTCCCCCCCCTTTCAATTTTTTTCTTTCCCCTTTACTTTTCTCGGGGGCGGGGTATTTATCCTTTTTGGGATTTGATTGGTTCCCTGCCTTGGGCCGGAGCTGGGTGCAGATAAGACCGATTTCTATCGATCCTGAGACTTTTTTTTTTCCCCTACCCCGACGCTGTATCTTTGTTTCATGCCTTCTCTTTGTGTTTGGAGTTTTTCTTCTTCTTTGGAGCCTCGTTTTTTTTCCTGGCTTGATGGACTCTGTCGTTGGCGGCGAGTACGATTCTTTGCTTTTTTTTCTTTTTTTTGAGTCTCCTGTTCCGCCTGACAAGGTAGAGATCCTTGATCAATTTTTTTTTATGCTTTCAGTCTGCGTTTCAAGGATGCGTAAGACTCGGAGTGTTGCCTTCTCTTTTTGTTGCTGAGGAGGTTTTTTTCCAACCTTTT
>Ga0179593_1427235_pt1 | contig 14810 bp, 18 predicted proteins | sample CZODoug2_1_08_16_FD_185931 | JGI IMG/M metagenome (GOLD analysis project Ga0179593, IMG submission 185931) | Vadose zone soil fungal communities from Angelo Coast Range Reserve, California, USA - CZODoug2_1_08_16fungal (PacBio error correction) | ecosystem: Environmental > Terrestrial > Soil >... | reverse complement strand
TCTGCTAGTTTTGGCGTCGAAACCACCCTCTCTTTTTAACGTTGGCTTTTAAAAGCATTTCTCTTCATACTTCGGACCCTTCTTCTTCATAGAGTTTCCTTGGAAGAGTTTTTTTTTTTTTTTTTTTTTTTTTTTTTTCCTACTCTTTCTATGTTTTTTGTTTTTCCTTGGTTATTTTTCGTAACAATCGACACCATGTCGAGGGTTTTTTGCTTTTTTTTTTTGACGCTTGGTGAGTCGTTTTTCTGGCCCCATTTCCCTGGAGTGTTTAAGCCCCTGCTTTCTTAGTGGTACGCGCTATCTTTTTTTTTTTGAATGGGCTGGTAAATTTTTGATTACGGACATCCATTCTTCAAGTTTCTTTTGTTTTGTAAGACATTTTTACTTCGGGAAACTTAAGAGCGGGCCTGGCGTCCCGTCGGCCGCGACGTTGCTGGTTCGTGTTTCCGGCGCCCGTGACCTTTTGTTTCATTCACCTTTGCCCGACTGATTTCGGAACCAAGGAACGGCACCCTTGGTTTTTTTTTAGTTTTTTTTTTCAGTCCAGGACACGTCCCCCCTGCGTGTCCTTTCGTCACTCGATTCCCTCGTTTTTTTCTTTTTTGTTCCGGCTCACGAATTGGCCGTCACGTGCCGGATCCGGTTCTCGTGTGAACCTTGTTGGCCCCTGCTGCTCCCCTGAGGGAATTTTGAGTATTTGGTCGATTCCCCTGGATATTCGTGCGTTTAAAACCAAAAGGCCGTTCCGACACCTTTTTCCCACGTTTTTGACTTGCTTTAGGCGGATTTTATGAAAGCCCCAACCCCACCTTTGGAGACGTTCTCCAACATCCCCCTTTTGCCTCGACAGAGGAGACCGGTTTTTTGATATGGTGGATGGTCCCGCTTTGGGGGTCCGGCCAAGGGTCCTTTTCCGCTTTTTGCCGTTCCTTTTTTTTTCTGTTTAGAAGGGTGCCTGCCTGCTTGCGTCTTGCTTCCTCTTTTTTGTTTTTTGGCCGTCAGTTTACAGTCATCCCTGCCCACAAGTCCGCCCCCATAGGCAGAGGTTCGCGGGGCTTCTCTTTTGATCACACCCCATTGGCATGCCCGGTCTAGTTCTGTGTCATGTCGGCTTTTTGTCCGTTGGAACGTTCTTTGGCAATGGTTTTTGCTTTTTTTTTCCGCACAGCGCTTTGGTCTCTTGTCGCCGGCCCTAGTTTGTGGATCCGATTTTTCGGGGGTTCGGGCCCGGTTCTTTCGCCCCCCTCGCCCCAGCGCGTTTACCGGCCCAAGGCGAGATTTACCCTTTTCCTCGCCTTCTGCCGCAGCTGATTTCTGGGAGGATAATTATCCTGATGGCTCACTTTTGGTTTCCCACTTCCTTTTGACTACCCTCGCCCCTTGGAACGGGCATAGTTTCATTGGGCCAGCCCAACCCTCTTACATGCGTACCCGGCTTCTATAATCGGTTTGGCTTCCTGCCCTACCTTTTCCCACCACTCATTGAGGTCACCTGACCTCCGGTGATTGGGGGGGACGGCCCGCTTTGGGTTCATGGGCGTTGAGCCCAGCAGACCCCCCTGGGCCGTCTTATCGGCCTCTACGACAAGGGGACCAGTTTGCTTTCGCGTCCCCCAGTCGGTTTGAGAGTACCCCGTTCTGCGGAAGGTTCCCCCCGCCGTGGTCGTTTTTTCTGGTTTCCTTAAATGCAGGGGCCTCGCAACAGGTTCCCTCAGTTTGACACCGCGCCCCCCCTCACTGCTTCCCTCTTGTGTTCCTCCTTTTTGGTGGGTTCTTGTCGACTTTCTACTTTGTCTGTGGGTGTTTTGACCTGTTTTTTGCGGCTCCCATGCCAGCTGGGGTTTTCCTGGCAACTCTTGCCCGACATTCGAACAACCCACGTTTGGCTCCCCCCCCCCCCCCACAGATCGCCCCGTGCCAAACAATGCCCAATCGACGCGCTTTTCTGTTGAGGGACGGTTTTTTCCTGACGCCCCCCATCAAGCCAGCGTCCCGTTCCCACATTTGGTCAGTCCCCCCCCTTCCAGGGGAACCCGGAATTTTTTTTTTTTTGCCCTGTGTCCCCCCCCCCGTGATGGGTCCTTCCCCGGATCTCGTGAGTCTTTGGTGGATTTACCTCCCTTGTGCCCTCCTGTGTAGTCCACTCTTGACGGTCCGCCTTTGGTTTGAGCTTCCCTTCCCCTTTTCACGACCATGCGTTTTCTTTTCAGGATGTTGAACCGTATACCCTTTTTGCCCCCTTGCGTCCCCTTCAAAAACCCCCACATGATTTTTAGGGACGGTCCACTCCCCTCGCGACCGAGGGGGGTCCCCCTAAACACCCCATTCCAAGCCCCAATGGACATCTTGGCCCACCAGTCCGTACTTCGTTCCGATCATTGTTGAAAACGATGCCTGGTTTTCTCAACCGGGCCACTCTACGCGCGTCCAGTTTTTTTTTAGTCTTGTTCTGGCACCCCTCATGTGACAGCTAGCTTTTTTCCCCCCCCCGCCCCTTGCATCATCTTTGCGCCCCCGTTCCCCTCCCGTCCGTTTCGGCCTCAGAAATGAGAGTCCGCCGTTTTTTATGTTTTTACAACTTGCACCCCATAAAGAAATCCAACTTCCCTGTATTCTCGGAATGGACAACTTCCCCCCCGGTGACTCCTCTTTTTTTCGCTCAGGTCCCCATTCCGGGTGCCCGACATTTCCCCGCTGTTTTTTCCGGATACCAACCCTGGGCGTTGTCCGTTCAACTTCCCCACCAGATTTTTCCGCGGGCAGAGGAAATCAGTGTCTGCACGCCACACAGACCCCCTCACAGCCCTGACCCCCCCCCCTTTCAGTCTTTAAACAAACACAAATGTTTAGAAGAAGACGATACGTCCCGGCTGAAGCCGGCCAGCCCAAGTTCCGCCTCTCCCACACTGTTTTCCTTTTTGAGCTTTCCCAGCGAGCCCTTCTCTCGGCGTTAACTTTCTACTTTGAAAAACAGTGGCCTAAAAGTTTTTTTAAGTTCCCTCCCCCTTGGTCTACGGACCCCAGCCTTCTCTGCCTACTTTTATTTCTTTGGATAACGCAATGATCAAAACACTATTTTTTCCGGATGTTCTGGGGGCTTGTGGCACGAACGCCGAAGTTGGAGTGTTTAGTCGGTTCCACCAGTAGAACACCCATCGTTTTGCCCTTTTTATTTACGTTTAGATGGCATCCCAGGATTTAAGTTCGTATCTCTTCGGCAGTAGTGGGTCCCCTATGCGGTCACTGACCCCAGTCACCTTGGAAAACCCACCACTATCCCTCCCCGATCAGGTTTCTTCTTTTCCCCCCCCCCCCCAAAAATTTCGTTTGGACTTAAACGTGGCGTGCCAAGTCCCCATGTACGTTATATATCTTGGTTTTCCTGTATTCTAGGGTTTTTTGAAGGCCTCGTCTTTGCAAAGACCCACCGGTTTGCTTTTTTTGCTCTGGTTCTTTCCCCCCCACCCGTCCGTGACATGTTTGCAGGGGGCGTGCCCCAACCGACAAAGAGGTTTTCTGGTGCTTGCTCCCACGTCCTCGACTTTTTGTATTTTTAGCCCGTTAGTTATTCCGATGAGTTACCCCTTTTTTTTAGGTCCTGGTGCCGCCATCGGTAACACAAACCTTTCAGGGTTCGCTTTTTTTCTTTCCGACCCCCCCCCTTACGACCGCCCAGCCCGTTTTAGGCACCTCCTTTTGATTTCCGCTTATGCCCCAGGTGGGAGCGTGATTCCTGTCGCCCATGTCCTTTCATATTTGTTCGTGCTGCTCCAAACGGCACGCGTCAGGTTCCTGGGCCGTAGTCGGTTGGGTGGGGTTTGGTCCTGCTTCTTTGGTGTCCCCGGAGTTGGTCTTCCTTCTCCGCCACCCTTGCGTGTCCCGAGAAGATCTCCACTCCCAGACCCAGGGACTCCCCCCCCCCCCCATTGAACACGGGGCGTCTTTTTTTTTCCCGTATCGATGGCTTTCCTTTGTTTCCCCCGGACCTTTTTTCCACAAATCCCTGTGCCCGTTCTCCCCCCCCCTTTCCCTGCGTTCGTGACCCCGTACGGCCCCCCTCTTACTCGTACTTCCCCCGGGTTTCCCGTTTGTTTCGAGAATTTCCCCCCTGTTTGTTTTGACCTTCTTAGGTTCCATTGAACTCGTTGCTTCTTTCTCTCGCGCCACCAGCCCCGTTTAAAAGGGTGTCTTGGGGTTTTTCATTGCCCCCCCAGAACGCGGGGAACCCCCCCCCCTTACGTGTTTTTCCAACCTCCGCCGAGTCGGACATTTTTAGTTCCCCACATCTTTCTCTTTTTTCTACGTTAGTTTTTTGTTTCCTCTGATGTTTGCGCTCTATTCAATTCTCAGCTACCCTTTCCTTTTTCCGTTTTTGGTGGTCCCTCTGGGAAGTTAGCATTTTTCAGATCCCCCTGGGTTAAGCGTGTTCCCCGGCTGTTGGGAGGGACCCCCTGAGCGTCCTGCCCTCCTAGTTACACCGTAGGACCATCAGGATTTCCCCCAAGGCCGCGGGTTTTTTTTTCAGACACCCTCGGTCCCCCGCTCTCCCCCCCCTCTCCCCCCCCCCTCCGTGTTCAAGTACTTCTTGTGAGTGGGGGACGTACGTTTTTTGTTCCACATAGGCGAGACTTTCTTTCATTTTCCCCGGTCAATCACACTGAAGTCCAATGGCTCGACGGTCTGTGGTTTTAAGCTCCTTGGTTTTCCCTCAGTGGTGATGGTTGTTTTTTGGAAAAGATTGATAAGCCTTCCCCCTGAGTCCTGGGCACTGCGTTGCCTCTGCGGCCCGACTGCCGTTATTTGTCTTTGACGGGTTTCGATTGGACAAACCATATGTTGCGGCTCCTTTGCCATAACCCCCCCCCCAACCCCCCCCTCAAACTTGTGTCACCCCCCCCCCCCCCCCCCCCCCCCCCCCACCCCCCCCCCCCCCCCCCCCCCCCCCCCCCCCCCCCCCCCCCCCCCCCCCCCCCCCCCCCCCCCCCCCCCCCCCCCCCCCCCCCCCCCCCCCCCCCCCCCCCCCCCCCCCCCCCCCCCCCCCCCCCCCCCCCCCCCCCCCCCCCCCCCTAGTTTGCGCGTTTTTTTACGTTTTTACTTTTTTTTTACATTTGTTGGTTCGCGAACACTCTTTTTTGTTGCTTTTCACGGATTACTAGGAACCTAAGGTTGCCCCCGGTCACACGGTCACCACCCGTCGCCCGGTTTTGGCAACATACACCCAACATTTGGGAGTTCGCCTTCCCCCGTTCACCTGGCCTGGTAAATTTTTTTTTAGTTTACAGTATCCCTCGGGCTGGAGTGGAGCCCCCGGTGGTTTTTGCCTTTTACCGGCAGTGCCAGTCCATTCCCCTATATGTTTCACATTGCCACCTTTTCTTTAGTGTTTCTTGTGGTTGTTCTGTTTTTTGTGTTTCAAACTCGGCTGCGTCAGGGTCCGTTTGTTCCATTCCTTTGGTTGAAAAGTCGACCCGTCCCAAGGGAGGCCACAAACGAAACGGCCCTGGCGGGTCCCAGAATGTCAATAACACTGCCATGTCTTATTCAGACGGAACGCCTTGTCAGCTTTGGTGGTTTTCTCGCTTTCCTGCTTTTTCCCCTTTCCCTTCGTGGCCCCCGTGCAGCCTTTTTCTCTAGTGGGGGGTGATCTCCCCATTCGTGGCCCCGTCTTGCGTGGTCGGGACATTTTTTTGTCTTCTTGGGCGTGGCCCCCTTCACCCCTCTTAGGGCGCCCCGCCGAGAGTTTGACCTTCACATTTGGGCCTGGTTTGTGTTACCGTTGCGGGAGTTGGTTACTTTTCCCCGTCTTTCCATGATATGCGGTTGACGGGGTGAGTTTCAAAAGGCCCACTTTCCCGTGGGTGGTGGCTCGGGTACTGGGCTTTTCGTTCTGCCGTCCTCTTCCTGCGGGGTTGATTCGGGGTTTTGATTTTTTGGATTTTTCCCCGGCACCTTATGCGTTCATCCCGTTCCCCCATGCTTGTCGTCCTTTTTTTTGCCAGACTTGACATGTTAGAGTTTGCCATGGGTTGCTTTCTCCCTTTTTTTACCTCTCTCCATGCCGTGTCTGCTTGGTTCCTTGTCCTTGCTATGTTGGCTGGTCTGCCTGATCTTCCAGAAGTGAGCTTTGTGGGTGTGCCTGGTTCTTACTGTTTATGCCCTTCTTGTTTAACTTTAGAGCTTTTTTTGGTTCACAGGGTTTTTCCCAAACCAGGAACCTTCTCAGTGAGTATTTTCTCTTTGTTCTGGTCTAGGTAGTTTCGGTTGTTGATAGTGTAGGCGAGTACGTACTTTTGGCCCCCCCCCCCCATGAATAGTCCTGGTCGGTTTGCCCCTGTTTGTTTTTTTCTCGCCTTGTGTGTTGCTGGGTGGGTTCGCCGTGTGAGCTGTGCCCCCCCCCGGTTTTGCTCCTTTGTGGTTTTTTCTTTCCCTTGCCGAGGGTTTTTTTATTCGGTTTCAATCCCTTTCCGGGTCTTTTAGCACTACGGCAGTGCCGGCTGGTATTGCAGAGTTTTTTCCCCGTCCCCAACTTTCTTTTTTGTCCTTTTTTTCCCTCGTTTTTTTCCTCCCCACCCTGTCGCTTTTGTCTTCCTGGTTTACCCCTAGTGTCCGGGCCCCATTACCCCGGCCGTTTTTGTTTTGGCTGGCACTTGCGGGCCGTGTCTTGTTCTTTCCCCCCCCCCTGCTTTTTGGACGGGGATGTCATTATTGCTTCTGGGCCTTTCGTCAACACGTCATGTCAGCCGTCGCAATTTGCTCTCTTTTCTGTTTTTGGGGTTTGGGCCTGCTTTCCGTGGTGTTTTCGCTATTTCAACGACTTCCCGTTCCCCCCCCCCCCCGTTGTGTGAGTGGTCCAAACAGTGGCATTTCCCCTCCCAACCCGTGATTAGTTTTCGAGGTTGATGAAACCCCCCCCCTTCAGTCTTGATCCTTTCCCCGTCGGCCGGTGTCCAGGCTTCCCAACTGGCCGGTTGATCCACGGCGTTTTTTTCTTTTCGTGGTCAGGTTTGAAAGTGGTTCTTTACTTACAATTCTTTTCTTTACTTCCCAACGGCTCCGGGCTGTCCAATAGCAGACGTTTCTGTGGGGTAAGGCTTCCCTTCCCCCTTCCTTTGCTGAACTTTTTTCACTTCGGGCTAACTCTGACTTTTTATGGGTTGGCCCTCCCTTGCCCCCCCGCACGCGTTCGCCAGGTCGAAGGGCGTTAGCGGGCAGGTCAAAGTGGGGTCTGTGCGTTGTTATCAACTCTTTTTGGGGGCCGTGCCCTGCTTGCTCCCCCCGTCAGGATTTGCCTCCTTCCCACATGGACGAGGAAGTTCTTTTTTTAAGGGGTCCCCCACCGGTTCCATTCTGCCTGTGCCGTTTTCCCCCTAGAGAATTTGAGCGTTTTTCGATTCCCTGGGCTGCACCCTGTCCTCCCCTTATCAAACTACCCTTAGTTAATGGCATGGATCCTATTTTCCCTTGTGCTTGATTGGCTCCTTGGGCGGACGTTCACCTAAATGCCCCTCTCTCCCTTGGTAGTGCCCGTGGTGACCCCAAAACCTCTCACTCCTTTCTGTGCTGCGACCTTTTTGACGCCGTCTTTTTCTTCCCCCCGTTCGTCCAGAGTTGTAGGCTTGATGGACCGGAATCCCCCAAGCGTGCCTGTTCCCCCCCTGTGCAGTTGCTCCTCGTTGACTGAGTTGATACATTTTACACGGATTTCGGGTCAACCCCACTTGCAGTTTTACACCTCCATGAACCCAGCGGCGACCCAAAGCTCTTTTCCCGCGTGAGTGGTTGCGCTTTGACTCCGGAGTCCTGATCTCCTGTCCGCCTCACATGGTTCTTCCCCTTTCTTTTCCCTTTCCTTTTTTGGCTACCGAAAACGTTTGAAGGCCTAGGGGTGTGGTCTAGGGCCCCTCAGCGCCATTTTATGTCCAGTCAAGTCCGAGGACTTTCCATGTGGTCCCCTTTTCGACTCAACTTCTCCCCTTCCGCCGTTCTGTTTTTTCTGGGAAGTCAACTCGCCCCCCCCAACGGAGCGGACTTTCTTTATACAGCGTTACCCGAGGACCGGTCCCCACCCCCCCTTCCTTACTATGTTTGTCTGGCAATGCTGCAACCTTTGGCTACCCCTTTTCCTCTTTTTCAGATAATTGACGGTTTTTCTGGCCTTTCGGTTTTGCGTTTTTCCACCACCGCCCTTTCATCGTTGCCTGGCCTTCTGTGCCGCCTTCCGGCGGTTAATTACCGTCCTTTTGTCGGGTCCCCGAGACGTTCTGAAGTTGGAGCGTAACTCCCGTCCCTTGCAGGCCCCACTCTCTGCTGGAGAATCCCAGTTTTAACGCGTACCCCCTCCCCAGTTCCGTTCCTATCCCTGAAACTACTCGTCTTCATTGTCCCCCCCCAACACAACCACCCCCCCTCTTTGTGCTTTTTGGATCGCCTTGAACCCCACCCCCGCGACTTGGTCGTCCTTCTCTCAACCCGTTCAAATAGAGAACCAAGGCGGTTTTCCCTTACATTGTTTAGCCGTCTGCCGTTGGTTAGAACGGTCCCTTTTTTCATGTGAATCTATCTTTCTCTTTTCCCTCCCTTTCCAGTTGTTTTTGATCTCTTTCCCCCACATTCAAAGGGAGGGTCGCGTTTCCCCCGGGGTTCCACCACCTTGGAGGCGCAAAGGACAGCGTACTCTTTCGACACTTTAGCCTAGTGTCCCGGATTCCCGTTCCGTACCACCTCCGCTTTTTTTGTTCTTTCCTGTCGCAGTCACGCGCATAGGGTTGGGCTTCCCCTTTATGGTCTTTTTTTCTGGACCATGCGACATGAAATCTTTTTTTTGGGGGGTGTTACGATTCCCCAAACATGCTTTCTTTCGCAGCTGGTCAGTCAACTGCAAATGTTTGTTCAGTTTTGTGGAGGCCTTGTTGTACACTTTTTCCAGTTGATTTCCCCCACGTAGTAGGTTCCCCAAAGACAGCGGTGTCAACCCCGTCCTTCCTCCTTCCGGCCCCTGATGGCTCGTGCTATGAATGCCTATTGGTCTCTTTTCCCCGCCCTTGGACAGTTTGAAATTTGCACGCCCGCCCTTAACCCCATTTCCGCATGGGCCCCCCTTGTGGCGACACCCTTCACGTTTTTCCCTCTTGAACTGACCCCCCCAAGAAAACAACCACTCGATAATTTTCGAAACCTACATCTTCATATCTGGCCTGACATTCCACCCTTTTGTCATGGGAGTAAGGCTCCCGTCTTGGTTCTCGTCAGTTTGCAAGAGCTTTTCTTTTTTTCCCCTTATTTGTAAAAACTTTCTATAGGTCGGGCCTGCTTTCTCATTCCACCGGTTCTTTTCTGCGATTTTTGGGTCACCCCCAGGTAAAGCGTCCCCCCCGGTTCAACCCCTGTTGAGCTTCTTAGTCCCCCCCCACCGCCCTCGGTTACGCCCCCCCCCCCAAGCCCGCATTTTCAACTTCTTTATGTGGCTTTTTCCTTGACGTGCCAGGACTCCCGTTTTTTCATTTTCCGGTATATTACCCCCCTTTCTCTATAGACTTTCCGCTGCAGGCTCTTTCTTTTTTTGGCCCCCCCCCCTTCCCCTCGCCGGGATATATGGCGAGGTTTACGACCCCAGCGCACCATGTTTTCGCTCACTCGGCATTTTCTCTGTCGTCTATGAATTACCCCCCCATTTTGTACTCGGAAGGGCCTCTTTTTTTTTTTATGTGGCCTTAGATCACCTGGGCTGAAAAGAAAAGTTCTTGCTATCCGCCTGCTAACCTACCGAGACATGTAGATTTAGCAGGGCCAGGCACCCCTCCCGTTGGTATTGATAAGTTTCTTTGTCTTGTTTCCCCCGCCAGTTTAGCAACACATTTAGCAAGTCGCAGTTTGCACACGGAACATTCTGGACGATTGTCACCCCCTTTAACCCTCTAGGGTCAGCACCTCCCTCTCCCTGTCCCCAGGTAGGGTCCTGGCTCCATATCCTTCTTTGGACAATTGACAATGGGTTTTGCTGCCCCCCCAGCCCCACAGGACCCATCTTGTTGACCCTTGACCCAATTTTTTCCCCCCTAATTTTCCATAGTCCCTCCACTGTGCTAACGAGTTCCCTTGGTGCATGGTTTCACGGGACATACCCCCCCCCGATACCATACCTGTTTTCTCCCTCCCCGGTTGGAAGAACCTGAACCCCTCTTTTCTCATACAGGTCAGGTCTGACCCTCCGGGTCCCCCTTGCCGTTTGCCTTGACCCTCCCCATACGCCGTTCTGTCCTTTGAACCAGGAACTCCCGCTACCCTCAACCTTTTCTGGCCGGGCAGCCATACACAACTTTGTCTTTGACCATGGGGCCGAGTTGTCCCCTCCTGTTCCGCACCTCCGGGACCCCTTACGTGACAGGACCATGTCTTTTTTTTTCCACGCCTTGTTGGTTCCCAGGCCCTTCCCCCATAAAGCGGGGGAATGATTCGTGCTCGGGCCATCCCCCCCTTTGTTTTACTGAATTCGACCCCCTCCCTGTTTTCCTCGCGTCAAACAACCCCCCTTGCCCCCCCCCCCCCCCCCCACCCCTCAAACGTCCACTTTTCATACAACTATCAACACCTTTTACCGGACGTATGTGTCTTTGACAGGTTCTTGAACGAACTCCCCCCCCCATCCTGCCCGTACAAACCCCACATCCCCTCCCCCCCCAAGGGGTTTTTCCCCTCCCCCCAGGAACTTCCCCCTGTTCACCTTTTTTTTTTTGCCCGTCAATCCGTTTTCCCAACCCCCTCTGGGTAGGGCCTCGGCCGAACATTATTCCGGAACAGTGTCTGGTTCTTTTTTTTGCGACCGCGATGGGCCTCCCGGTTTTCCGTTTTAACTCTTCGTTGCGCCGGAAGTCTATTGACCCCTTCCCGTCCCCTTGTCCGGCAGGTCGTGTTTGTTGACAGGAATACCATATTTCCCTCCCGGCGCCCCCCCCGCCACCCCACAGTTCCCCGCCAGGGGGCCTGCAATACCCGCGCTTTATAAGAGAGTAGAAAACCCCCCCCGGCCCCGACAAAGCCCCCATCTCTTTCGTTGCGAAACCAAAAGTAGTACAAGCAAGATTACCCCATTTCCATTCTCAGGAAGTCTTCCAACCATACCCCTACCTCCTGTGAACTGAATCTGCGCCCCTTTGGGATGGGTTGACTGAAGATTTTTTCTGTGCCCCATTCTCCCCCGTCAGTCACCGCAACTTGCCCCGGTCAGGCCTCCCCCAAGGGCCACACAGTCCCGCCCCCAGGCCCTTTTTCATGTTGAATATGTCAGCGTTCCCAGCACATCCCTGCCTTTCTCCCCAGTGCCACAAAACCCTGTGGAAAAAATTTGTGATGATCTTTAGCAATGCCACCCGCCTTAACTTTTTGCCCCCCTAACAGTTTCTAGACCCCCTCCTTCACAAATGGCATTTAGAAATCCCAATGCTGAACTCCCTGGTTGACGGAACCCATATGCCCCAAAGTGTCTGCTTCCCCCCATACCCTATCCGAGAAGTCCGCGGACATTTCCCCATCCATCCGCCAAAGTCCCCACTCCCCCCCCCCCCCCCCTTCCCCCCCCCTTGCTTGAAAAGTAGGGTGGCACCCCCCACCCCCCCCGCTAGTCACCCCGCAGCCTCTTAAGGATTGCACTACTTGCGACAAATTGCCCTCCAACAAAAGGCCCGCTAGAGTGCACCCCCCCAACTTGATGGAGGTTCGATTCTCTTTTTTGAACCCATCCTTTTACTCTTTCAAACTTACCTACCCTCAGCCATTTGCCATTACCCAGCTTCGATTGACCGAATAAGTATCACCCTCCCCCCCCACGCTCCTTCCTTGTAGGTTCTGAAAGCACTGCGGTAGAACGGGTGACACAGCGAGAACACCCCTTTGAGAGGACATGGTCAGTTCTTATGGTCGTCCCCAGGTTCCTTTTGCTGAATGAGGAACTTTCGACTTAGGGTACCTTCATCTCTAGCCCCGCCCCCCGCTCCCAACTCACTTTCCGGTTTTCCCATTTCTTTCACTTTGACAACCCGTTCCTGGCCCCCCCCCCTCCAATTTTCCCATTTTTTTTACCTGGTCTGGACCACCGTTTTACCCCACCACACCAAGAAGACGTCTTTTCCCACTTGACCCCCCATCCGTGACATAGTCCCCCCCCAGGAAGTTACTCTCGATTCCGGATCCAGGTTGTGGGACGTTACTTCCAACTGACAGCTACCAAACTAAGTGGAACGGTTTTTTCATGCCTTTTAATCTTCTCACAAGGGTCTGGTGGTCCGTTTGAATGCCTGGTCCTTTTTTGAACAGCACCCCCTTAGTTGTCTGTAATCGGTTGTCTGTCCTTCACACGTGCCGATTTTTTTTTTTTTTTTGCATTCCAGGCCACTTGTTTTCCGGTTTCCGCTTCCTCTTCTTTTCAATTTAGTGCCCCTTGTACCGCCAGAAACTGCACGCGCGTCTGGTTTTTCCCCCCTGCCCTTGCCCCACCAACTTTCCTTCCTCCCTCCCGTCATCTAGATTTCCGCAGATAAGACCCCCCCCCGGCTTGCCAGGTGGTTCGGTTCTTGTTTCTGCTGACTTTCCCTCAAGCCGTAAGATGTTTAGTGTCCTACAACCCCGTCACCTACCCCCTTCCGTTTCACTCTTCTTGAGGAGTGGCTCGCGGCTTAAATCTTCGTTAGGTCGGCTGATCAGTCTTGGACCGAATTTTTTGGATTTCCCCCAATTCGCACCATTGACAAGCTTACCAACCCCCCCCCCCACTGCCTGCATTATGCCCATGTTTCGGGCTTCTCTTCTTGAGTGTAAATTCCCCCAAACCTTTCTGAACCTTGGGGACCGTCTTCTCTCTCTTTCGGGTCCCCCTTCCTGTTTTTCCCCTTTTCACTCGCCCTCTCCCAACAGGGGTAATCATTGTGTGTTCGATACCAACCCCAGCGTCCCCCCCGGCCCTTCTGCTTTGCAGTAGGTTATGGTATCTAATGAGGTGGATCTGTCGTTTCCCCCAATAGTCCCCCCGCTTCCCCCGTTTCGTCTCCGGCCTGCTTCCCCTATTCCTAGCCCCCCCCCCCCCCCCACCAGCCGATCAACCATGGAAATAAAACTTTTACTCTCTTCCTGTGAAAGTTCTTTCTCATATGCGTTTTCCCAATATATATCTCCTTCTCCTCCTTTTTTGGTGTTGTTATTTTTTCATCGATTTGGGCGCTTCTTTTTTTCCCCCCTTCTCCCTTTTCCGTACTCTGATCGTAAAAACGTTTTTTCCGTCCATTCCCGGCCCCGTGCCGATCATGCCTGGTCTTTCCTCCTTGCTGGTCTCCTCCTTCCGCCGCCCCCTGCCCCGCTTTTTACAACTTCGAGACGACCGAAGGACGGCCTGTGTGCCTTTCACCGATGCCCCCCTGCTTTTGACCCCTGAGTGAAGTTCGGTTTTTTTTTCTTACTTTCTCACACCTCTAGCGAGACCGTGTTCGAATTACGGTCACCCCCCCTGCGATCGTCTCCCGTTCCCCACTCTGTGCCTTTTTTCCTGCTTCCTTGTTCGTTCCACTTGTCCGTTTCTTAGTTTTCCCCTGCTGATGAATAAATAGTATGCCTTTCGTGCGACCTTCCCTGCCTTTTCCCCTTGTGCTTTCATGTTCGCTTCCGTTGTTTTCCCTTGAACCGGACCCCCCCTTACTTTTGGCGGATCCCTCCCCGCCATTCTGCCTTTCTTCTTTGGCTTTCGCGGGCTTTCCTCTGTACTGGATTTATGGTGTATCCTCCCCCCCTGGCTGTTCCTTTGTTTTCCCCCGGGCTTTTTCCACGGCTCCTGGAAACCCTTGGGTCTGACTTAAAGATTGACCTTTTTTTTTTTTTCCAGTCGGCCCCCATTTCCCTCAGTTCCCCCCTAATTTACCCCACCCTTGGTCTTCCAACGTCACTGGTATCCAAGCCGTTTTATAACCTTTTCCTTTTTTCATTCCCTCCCCCCCTTTCTTTGTTAGTTGTCCCGTAGTTGAAGGTGGGTTACGGAACCCTTGACCCCTCCTGCGATGTTTAATTTTTCCCCCTTCAACTTATTTTTACTTTCGGTCTGGGGGGTGGGGCCCTTTTAAAGGGTGGTCCCGTAGGTTTCCTTTAAGGTGAAGTTCCTTGTCTTGTTACAAGTGATTCAACGTGCGGGCAACCCCCTCCCCCTTCCTGCGACGTTCCGCCCTGGCCGACCAGGACAGCTCGATATGGACCTCCCCGATACAATTCCCTCATTTTGTTGTGGTCTCTTTCTCGTTCCCCCTTTGGACTTCGGCCCCCCCCCTGGCCGGCTTTCTCCCAGACACCCCCCTTTTAGTTGGTGAGTTTATCCTTCCTCCCGTTTTCTTTCTTCTTCTTTTTCCCTCGCCGTTCTGTTTCTGGGAAAAATTTCTGACCCTTTGCGTTTTTGGCCAAGTACGCCGCTCCTGTTTTGCCTTGCTAACTACCTTCCGACAGTTTGCCGCCTATCGGGACGTTTGCAGTGTTTCCCCTTTCCTGTTGCCCGGTTATCGGCTGCATTGCTGCGGTGTATTGTTTCCCCCCCCCTGGACTTCGCCGGAGGGTTTGTAGGTTCTGGTGGGTTTTTTGCGCTGATGGCCTCTGCTTATGTACTCTTGGTCTGGTTGATCTGTCAAACGGCCATTCTGTTATCGGCCCCCAGGTCCCTGCCTGGTTGTTTCCACGGCATGGGGGAACATTTTAGCTTCGAGCCCCCCCACCCTGGTCTCAAGTTCATCCGGGGGCTGTTCCCTGGAGGGAAATCTTAATTTTTCCCAATGTGACGTTTGGAGGGC
>Ga0179593_1334673_pt1 | contig 14810 bp, 12 predicted proteins | sample CZODoug2_1_08_16_FD_185931 | JGI IMG/M metagenome (GOLD analysis project Ga0179593, IMG submission 185931) | Vadose zone soil fungal communities from Angelo Coast Range Reserve, California, USA - CZODoug2_1_08_16fungal (PacBio error correction) | ecosystem: Environmental > Terrestrial > Soil >... | reverse complement strand
CTCTCAAACAGCTTTTGATTACTTCTTGAGGTTCGCATCAAGGCCATAGTGCCGATCCTTTTGGTTGCTCTGCCCCCTATATGCGGGTGAAGCGCTGGTCCTGAGGGTCACGTTGGCATCTCGACCTGGAATTGCCTTTATTCTGAAATTCTTGAGCGTGGTGTTTTCCAGGTTCCAAAGCTAATCTGCAGCTCCCTTTCCCCTTCTTAGCTCACCCCTAAATTTTTCGAGAATTACCGGCCCCCCCCCCCACCGATCCCCACTACTATGGGTTCTGGTGCTTGTGGTTTCTGAGAGGTGTCCGCATTTTTTTCGGCATCACTTTCTAGCGCAACCCACAGTCCTTTGTGTATTTTCTTGCCCTTGCCCGCCCCTTTCTGCCGCTCCTGCCCACACGGACCACTTTTTTGTTTTTCGTTTTAGAGATTTTGCGCGAGATTTTTTATGCTTCAATTTTGTTGGGAGACCCTCCCAATTCTCGTTTTTTTGGGAGCTTTCCTTTCAAACGGGTCTTATGCTTCGTTTTGGTAATATTACCCCTTTCCACGATTGGCAAAGTTTCCCGCTTTGGTGTTTATGCCCTGCAATGCCGATTGTTCTTTTCGCGTGTGAGCTTTTGTTGCAGTTTTTTTTCCTCCTTTCCTCTTCGAAAGTTCTGCTACTATAAGTCCAAGGCCTGCCGCCATGGGTAGCGGCGAATGTCTTTTTTTCCCCTTTTTCTTGTTTTTTTTCCCCAGTGTACCGCCCGAGTCTGTATAGCCGTCCTTTTCTCTTATCTCGCCCCTGTTTTGTATTTCTACTTTTGTTTTTGCGGGAATTGTCGTTTTTTTACCTCCCCGCTTCTCCCATTTGTCCGATCGCGTAACGGCGCGTAATTTTGCTTCAGAGCGAAACTGACTCTCCGCTCTTTCTTGCGTGAGCGAGAATTTGGATTCCACCTATCTGGATACTGTCGCTCGTTTTGGACAGATTCAAGGGTTTTTTCCCCGTTCGGGAATTGTTTTCAACTCGGGAGCCTACCGGACAACTTTCTTTTGCCTGCCCAGGTTAGGTTTGAGATGTGCCGGGGAGAGATTCTTAATGATTTTGTCTACTTACTACTCCTAATCCTCTGTTTGTGGAGTCTTCCCCTGAAGCTTGGGTATTTTCCTGACGCCTTTTATGAGATCGCTGTTCGACGACTCTAAAAGGGCAATCCGGAGGTCAGAGCCAAGATTAGCCGTTCCTTTCATCATAGTTAGCGTGGCTCGTTGGTATTTTCCTTACTGTTTTGAGACTGCTTTTTCTGGCTTGAGATCTTAAGAGATTTGTCCCTTATCTAACGTAATTTACGACTTTTTCCTCGTTTTATCTTGAGGTCCGCGGTCAGAGTGACAGTCCCTCCAAGATCGCGATAGTTCCTTTCCCTCGGGCGTCCATGTCTTTCGCGTCCTGACCTTTTTGAGTAAATTCTCGCTTGGTTTTTTAGGCTTTCGTGTGGTGTCCGGGGGGGTCGGTGAAGTCTCGCTGCGGGCCGAGTGTGCAGCTCGTAATTGGACAGCGCCGAGATTTTTGTCTCCGATGTGTGGAAGAGCCTTGTCGACAGCGCGGTCTGGAATTTTTGCTTGGCATTGTTGGTTTCCCTGCCTTTTGCGGTTTCAATGTGGATATCGTTTGTACCTGCTACCTGATGTTGCAATTGTGTTCCTGTAAATGTTGATATATTTTTTTGTCCCTTCTGGGAAGCTCGAGCCTTTTTCCTATCGCGAGCCTGGCTGCGTTTTTGGGTGCTTGACTTTCTACTCCCGGAGACTTATTTCGACCTGTTTCTTGAAATAGCCTTTCGCGGTGCCCCTTCTCCTCTCAGGCTGGGATCGCATTTGAAGATCTAGGGGCCGCAACTTGCGCGAAGCGTTTCTTGCTTCGATCTTCATACTTTTCTCCTCTGGAGGGAAGGTAGTAAGCTCTCGTCCCCTTCTTCGCGCTCACCAGTGACTGCCTGCGTTGTATAAAGGCCATTTTTTTCATTTTTCCCTCCGTCTCGGCCGGAATAGATTTAGCATTCCCATGCTTTTAGTCCGTTACGCCTCCCAAAACGCCGTTCTGACTCTCTCGGCCTTCCACGTCGATTGTCATCCCCATTTTCCTTCACCCCCCCTCCAACTGATTCTACGCATCCCTCTATCCCCCACATGTCCCGTTCCCACGTCACGGCCGCGCATTCCCGCACCCTTCCAGACCTGCTCTTTGACGTTACACAGTTTCCCAAAACTCCTTCTCCTCCCGAGCTTCAAAGGAGGCCCTAATCTTTCCCAATTTTTGATTCCCCCCGCGTCCAGTAATTTCCGCACTCTCCGCGCCCCTCGATTTGGTTTCATATTCGCTAATGAATGTTCTTTCCGTTTTCCCCCAGCTCCTTTTTTTTTCTGTTCTTGTTCCGTTATGCAAGCTTTCCCTTTGCCACTTCTCTCCATTCGTTTCGATATTCGTTTCGATAGTTTGATTTGATTCGCTTCCACCTCACTTTTTCCTCACGTCCTCTGCGAACCGATCTCCTCTGGCATCTAGCGCTTTAGCTGCTTCTCCCGTGAATCCTCTTCGTTCGAACATTTTCCTCATTTTTACCCACCAAATCGATCGATCACCAAGATATTATCCCCTCTTTTCTCGCTCCCGCTGACTTGCCCTTGCGTCAGCTTGTCCCGGGTCGGTCCCCGAGGACTGATACCTTCGGGACCTTTCCAATGCAAGTAAGAGCGGTCCCCTATCCAGGAGGGGAGAGGTTCCACTTTCTGTTTAAGCACAGTCTAAATCTTTTAATGTTTCCGGAATTTCGCGCCGGACCGTCGTTGCGTTGTTGTAAATGGGTATTGGAGGTCCTTTTTCTGGCGTTTGTTATCTTTGCCCGTTGCATTCCGTCAGAGTTAATGCTTAGAATCCTGTCTCAAGCGCGCGAGTTTTTCTACAAGGTTCCACCCTACTGCACTTTGGAACGTAGTTTCCTACTTTCCCCAACTTTGACCCCCTCCGCTCCTACCCCTTCTCGGCCTTCCCATTTTTCCCCGTCGCATTTTGTATTGTCGATAGTTCAGGCTTTGCCGTCCCCTCCTCCCCCCTAATCACATTCGCTCTCCTTTACATCCCCGTGCCCGAAATTCGGTCTCCTTGTTTGCCGATGTCTTTTACACTTTTGACTCGCTCGCAAGCCTTTGCTTAGTTTTCCGTCCTCGGTGCCTCTTCTACTGTAAGCAAGATGATTGTAGTTTTTTTTCGACCTTACGCCTCGAAAGAGCGCGGCGCACCAACTTTTCTTCCTCGCAAGCGCCGGTGCCTCCTTTCTCTTGATTCGGCGCCCTGTGATTCCCGATGTAAATAGTCTCCAAGGCAATCGGTTTTGCGCGAGAGTCCGACTCACTCCCCCTCTCGGCCAACTCGAAGATTTTCGCTCACGGAGTGGGTTTTTCTGTGCGAACCCACCTGGCTGTTTCACTTTTTCGCGAGGCATTTAGATTTGTACTTCTTTGTGTTTCTCCACACTGCTTCTTTCAGGTATAGGCTTGACCCAAGTCGGATTTGCTGCAAGTTGCCTCTCGGAGTAAATAGCATTGTCTCCGTTCCGCGCCCCGCGCTCTTCTCGTGTGAAGTTGTTCTTTTGACCTCCCCACCGGTACTGACAATCGATGGTTTATCTCTTTCTTCTTTGACGTTTTGGTTTTTTTGGAGTAGGGCTCCTAACATGTCTTTTTGGTATTACCCTTTGTTGTTCTCACCCTCCCCCCCTTCCAATTTTAGAGATGAGCTCACTGGTTTTTCGCGCCAGCTGAGAAACGTTTGCCTCCGCGCCGGCCGGTCCAGCCTTCCATACTCCTTTTTTAACCGCCTCCATGCAGCTCGCCGTTTTGTGATCATTTCCCCCCCCCCTCGATTCCTAATAAAGGCCTGATGCTCTGCCACAGCATGTTCTTTTGTCCCACTCCTCCGGGCGGGCATTAGAGAGTTTTTGTACGCTTTTCTTCGGTCCCCCTCGAGCGCCACAATTTTCCGCGCTTTCAAAAATCTCCTCCCTCCCTGCGACGATCCTCTCTCAATCTTACGGTTTATTCGTTTCTGTTGCGGGTCTCGCCGCGTATGCTATTTTCATTGCTGGTTTACAACCTCGTTCCCTTCTGTTTTGGTCTCCCTTTTTTTTCAAAAGTTTTTCCTTTTGCTTTCGGATCGGGTCGAGCTCGTTCCAAACACGACTTTGAGGTCTTTCCCTGAGTTTCTTCATTTGTGTGAGTGTGTTGGAATTTTTCTTCTGATCCCCTTCTAGCTTTGTCCCTACTCTACAAGGTTTTGCTTCCTTGGCGTAAGCAAGGGTATATGAAGGTCACATTTTCCTGTCTGTCTTCATGGATAATTCTTGTCACATTTTCCCTCTGTAAAGTCTCTCCTTTACTACCATTCTTCGAATTGATCTCTTTCCTTCGTCCCGTTTGCGCCAGGCCCTCGAATCCCTCCTTTCCTCGGGACTCCTTCCAGTTTACCCCTGTTCATGACTTTTCTTATTCTTGCGCAGAGGTGTCATCTATCCCATCTATGGTATCCCTCGCCGGAAAGTGCCTTTTTTTATCGTTGGGTACGGTCATCGTGCTCCGTGGAAAGCAAATTTTTTGCCAACTGTTTTTCTTGCGGGAGAGTTTTTGCGCCATGAGATCGAGCTGTGTGTTTTTGTCCCCCCCCGGAGCGCGACGATTTTTTGATTTGACTCGCTCGCAGGCGGGTTATATGTTTTCCCCCCTCGCATTATCAGGCAGTGAGATATTGTTCGAAGATCTTGCCGCGGGCTTCGTAGTGAGCTCGTTTCCTCTCTTAAGCCCGGTTGCCTCCTTATCGCCCGACCTCTCTCGACTGAGTTCCCGGCTGAAGATTTTTCGTCGCGGAAGCGGCCCACTAACATCCTCGCTCGAGAATCACGCGTTGCGCACTGCAGCGCTCGCCTTTTTTTTTTTTAATTGCGAACTTGCTCTCTGGGCCCGCGGGTCAGGATTGTTGGTGTTGGACGCGGGTTGAAGCCGTGTTTTCCCCGATTTTAAGTAATCCGATTTGCCCTGTCTCCTTTTTTTTATTTCTTTTTTTTCTAGCCATTGAGCGACAGTTCTTTCAGTTGCCGCAGGGCGCCCCCGGTTGTGGTTCATCTTTGTTTGGTTATTATATCGCGGCGTACTTACTTCCCAGTATTTTTTTATGGATGTCATTCCCCTGGTTTTTTCCATCGCCTCTCATCACATTGGCCTTGGTCGAGAATTTTTCCTTATCGTTTTCTTTTTTTGGGATGCGGATGGTTCTCAGAGGAATTTTAATGAATTCCTATTTTTAAGCCTCTTCTGGGAAACCGTATCGTATCGGGAGACGTCCTATCAGGCGCAATTATGCGCGGTTGGCTCGATCTCCTAGATTCTTTATCCTCTCAGTTGGGTGGGAGAGTCTTTCCTTATCTTTCCATTTCTTGCTCCCTTCCGGCGGCCGTCTCCCATTCCTGATTTCGGATACGTTTTACGCGCTCGGCATTCGCGATCCCCCAGCTTCGCATCCTTAAGTTAGTAGTCCGTTACGCCTCCCACCAAAACTAATGGATTTTTTTTACGGAAAATTCTTTTGACCCTTCCCCCTCTTGTATCTTGAATCCCCCTCCCAGGCCCCACCACTTCAATATACTGCCTCGGCTCTCACATGCTTCCCACTTCCCCCAGTCACGCTCCACACCCGTTTTTTTTCCCCCGGGCACGTCAAGACGCCCGCTGTTCGCGATATTCTATTGTCTGAATGCGACTCGTATATAAGCGGATATTCAATCGTAAAGCGGTTTTCGGCCCAATTTTTTACCACTCCTGGCCACAGCTCCTTGATTCTTTTTTTCTCCATTCGCAGCATGCATTGTGCCGTCTTGATTCTTTTTCTACTTGTTTTCTGTCCGCTTCAGATCCCTAACTCTCCTTCATGAATCGCGCCACATGTTCGTCTTGTTTGCGCAGAGGTGCGGCTCGTCGCGCTACCCTCACCTCCCGAAATTCCTGCGTCTCCACGCAGCGGCTCCGTCATGAGATTTCTTGCTGTCCGCCATTTTCCGAAGCTTGTTTTCCCCTCCGTCAGAGTCTTTTTTTTTTGTTTCCCAAAGACTGAAGCATCCCATTCTCCTCTTCAAGGCTATCGTTCCCCTCCTCCCCTTTGCGCGTGTCCTTTCTGCTTCCGTATGCCTCTTCGGCGAAAATTTACAACTGTATCCGTTTTTTGTCCTCCCCTGATTGGAAGGGCTATTATGTCTAACGCAGGTCTCTTTTTAGACATTTTCCGTTTCGCTTCGCGCTTTTTCTTTTTTGCCACCTGGAGCACCGTCGCCCCCAAAGTGACACTTTCCGCCTTTTTCTTCTCAGCACCCCACTGTCATAGTGCTAACGTCCCTCCTCGCTCGCTCATATCCCGCTCACTTGGTCCGTGTGCATCCTCCCGCCCCTCCCGTCAATTTGACCTCCTGACCTGCCAGACCCCCCCTCTTCTCTAGGCCTTTCCCCGACCATCGCCACCTTCTCCGTCATGTCGCTTTCGCTTTGTATTCGGTGTAGTCTCCAACCACTGTCAACTCCCCCCTAAGCCTACCACCGCCCTTATTCAAAGTTCAAGCGCCCCCCCCCCCCCCCCTTTCGCTTTTGACCGTTATGGGCACAACGCCGGTACTACACGCTTCCCCCCGCACCCGTTTTCCCGATAACCTCGCTCCCCCTCCCCGAAGTGCGAGCCCCCACATTTTGAGTGTCTCCCGTACCCCCCCCCCCCCCCCCCCCCCCCCCTCCCCCCCCCGCATTTGTCCGCCCATGACAGAGATGGAGACAACTCATCCCACACAGAGACGCGTCCTGTACGTGTGGTTTTCGTTCCCCCCGCGCAGATTTGTTGGTCACCTATGCGTTCACCCCCCCCCCCCATACCCCCCTTTTCGCCCCCGTTCGCCATTATGACTTTAACGGACCGCATTAATCGCCTTGCGCCCCAGACTCCAACCCCCCCCCCCCCCCCCTTGGTTTTTTGCGACCGCAACCGGGGATCTCCCCCCTCCCCACCGCTCACCTTAGGGAAGCCCCGACCGATGACAACCCCCCACCCCCGCCGCCCAATTTGATTTCATCCCCTCCTCCGACGGTGCCGGCTCGTAGCCCACTGAAATTCCATTTTACTTGGGGAGGTGCCCAAGGCGGTGCTTCTTTTGCCTTATATCGGCCGCGAGCTGATTTCAATGGGTTGAGCTTTTAGTCCTCACACGTGATTTACCTCAGATCTTGTGGAACGGTGCTTTTTAATTTGGAATGAGGAAGAATTTTTCCAAAATCTGTTATTTCTCCGATTCCTCCTGGTTTTTTTTTTGCGTTGATTAGCTAAGAAATCTTGGTTCCCTCTGTGCCAGAGAAAGTTCTTCCACACGCCTCGAACGATTTGAGCGAGGTCAAACCAGAGGTAGACGCACTGCGCTTTGCTCGCGGTTTCTGTCTGCCCCCCCGCGGCCACCCCGATTTTCCGCCTGAATCGTGATCAGATACCTTTGTTCCTGTGAGATTCCTCATCCTCCCAAGAGAATATCATTTAAATTCCCCTTCATTTTTGCCCCCTTTCATGCTTTTTTATCACGTCCCCAAGAATTCGGTATTTTGCACGTCTCCCTGTCAGCTCCCTTTCAGTTTAGGTTTCGTTAGGTCCGAGTGGTGTCCCTCTTCTACACCAACATGAGTGCTTGTCCTTCTCCCCCACACCATCTCTTTCGGGCTCCGATACGATTGGTTAACACCTCGCGGTTTTTCTCCTTGAGAGCGTTTGCCTTTTTTCGTCTCGTCTGCCTTTTTTTTCCTTTTCTTGAGACCACTCACTTCGGACCAGTATGTTCTTTTCAATTAACTGTTCCCCCCCTGGATCCTATTTACGCTTAGTTTAAGGGAAACTTGTCCCCCCGATCTGCCGCTCAGTGACTCATCCGCCAACCCCCCTTTTTTGCCCCCTCTCTATCCCCCGCCTCGGTCCCACAGGCGCTGCCGACTGTTTTTAGCTTGCTTCTTTTTTTCCCGTTGGTAGTGCCCGATTTTTTTCTCCTCCTCGAGAATTGTATGGTGCATGAAGCGTTGTTTTTTCCCCAGGGCCTTGCGGCGCATGTGGGTTCATTGCTTTAATGGTCAGCCGTTTTGTGTTCGGGCTATTCCCCCCTTCTCCACCCCGTAACGTTTTGGAATCAGTTCCCATTTTCAAGTGAGAGCCGAAGTCAATCTTCAGCTAGTTTCTGTCCCCCCGGTCCTCTCCTGTCCGGTGGTTGGGCGTTTTCGAAGGGCCATTATGACCGCATAGTTTTTTCTCGAATCCGGCGCTGATGTGACTAAGAAAACATTTTTAAGCAGGAGACGTGCAGATTTTCTGAAAGAATTTTGGACCGTCTCTAGAATAAGAAAATCGGTGAGTTTTCCAGGAGAAGACAGACTTAGCTCTTGTTGGAGTATGTTTTCTGGGACCGTTTTTTAGAAGGTTGTCGGGGGAGATGTGGGGAGAGAGGGTAAGTTTCCGTCGATGCGGTAGGCAAGTCCCCCAGAATGGACCCTTAGTTTCGGGAGAAGCTTTTGATTTGCACTTTTTTCAAGACATTGCGCTTTTCTTATATTGGAGTTCCCGCCTCCTATTTGTCACGAGAAGTCTGAGCTCTGCTTTAGCCTTTCATAGACCGTTTACTCGTTTTGCAAGTGATAACTCCCGCCCCAATGATCCCTCATGTGTGATTGTATTGTTCGCCGAGTTTCCGCGGTTTTGCTTTGCGCGGCGGCGTCGCACCGGCCGGGTGTTTGCCTCTCTTCCCTTCTATTCGACGATTTTCTTCTGTGCTAAGAGCTCAGGGTAGCGGGCACGAGGCAAAGCCATCTTGAGAGTTTTAAGAGAGGCAGCAGCGAATCAGCGGGCGAAATTTCAGATGGAGCTTCAATTGCACAACTGAAAGCGACTGGGACGAGCTTTTTCCTGTTTGGTGGGGTGTTCCATGGAAGTTTCTCGCCCCCTCAAGTTTTTGACGTATTGAACTGCCATTCTTGTCTCTAGATTTGTCAAATAATGGTTAGAGCACTTGGTCTCCCAGAGCCCATTTTTCTCTTCGGTCAGCTTTGCCGGAAAGGGGAGCCGGGCAAATGGTGGATGCGATGAGTTGTGTTTCGGTAATGGAGATTTTTATCGCCTTTTTCTTTATGCCGCGTTTCTTCGGAAATAAGAAGTTCTTGGGGAATTGTCCTCTCCTGGCAACCCTTCCGTGATTCGAATCCGTGTTACCTTGGTTCTCCTGACGGGGTGAGTTATCGAGAGCCTTGTTTTTTTGGTAGAGTGAACTGTTCTCCTTAACGTGATCGTCGGCCTCTTGACCGTTCTAGCCCGTAGCCGAACCCGTTTTTGAAGTATCTAAGAAGGATGTTGATCCTTTACCGATCAGGCGCCCTTCCTCAGCGAAGCTTTTTTACGAGCGCGCTTCTTCGGGGTTTCTTTTCCAGTGGTTTTTTTCGATTTAGAGATATTTCAATCTTTTTCCGGCAACTCTTTCCCCTTCTTTGCTGCCGTTGGCCCGCTCCAGTTCCGTCTTTTTACCTTTTGGGCCACGTTACTTTTTTTGTGCGGATCCCGGTCAGCCGTACTGTTTACGTCTGTAGAACTGCCCGCTCTCGATATTCACGCGTCCTTCCCTTTGGATTCTATGTCTAAACCAGGCCACCCCCACACATCTTTCGCGTCTACCAGACCACATTGCCGCTCCCCGGGCCTTTTCACTTGACTGAAACTGACGGCAAGATCAGCTGGAGCGCCATGGTAGCAAACCTCCCTTATTCAGCCACATATGCTCCAATGGTCTTTACCTTCATCGATTCACCGCTACAAGGAAACCCCATCCCCTTTATGCCCCTTAAGCGATTTAGGTTTTTTAGACCGCTGCAGGCCTGGAGCCCCCGTTCGTGATTGTCATCCCTCTGATATCGTTATTTAGACTTCAATCGAAATCCTACCGGACGATTACTTCTCAAATGTTTTCTCATGCGTTTAGATAGGAACTTTCAGCGACCTAACATCCCCTGACGCGCTCTGGTGCACCCCCCACCTTCTCCTCCGTTAGATTGGCGATTGCTGCGGCTTCGCATCGCTGAAGTGTAATCCCTTCGTTCGAACCCTCTCTCGGAACAGATAGAGCCATGAGTAGATCTTTTCTCGCGTGGCTGGAGCCTGGAGAACTGCGGTGTCCAGAACGTGCGCAGAGGGGACTGACCGGCTAAGACGGCCCCCGTTCATTGAAGAGCCGCTTTCCAGTGGAAAACGGTTTCTGCGGCGTCTGAGTGACCTCCCTTCTTGGCGAGGTCCTCCTTCGGTCTTCTCAGGTCACGCTGCGCTTCACAGTTTCGGCCTCCCCCGACTTACCGCCGAGTCCCACGTTTTTACCTGTTTGATGGCGCTAGGGGCCCAGACCCCCACATCCTTGTCCGGTCCCCCGGTAGAGTTTCGCGGAAGTTCAATTTACCTTGAACGGGAGAACTATTTGACGACGGGGAATCGGTGTGACTACAGAGGGATAGTTCCGCCAAGATTCGGTCTGGGAGTGTCCCCGAATAACTTACGGCACCACACATTCGCCTTCCGCAAGACCCCAAATGCTCCCGCCACCTTGTCCAATGTGAGTCCCCGGCTTTCGTAGTTTCTGGCCTGCCAGTGCCGGAGTATCTTTAGTTCTCTGGCAGGGGCCAATTCCTAAGGTCACCCACCTTCCGACTCTCCCTCCCCCCCCGACTCCCGGCTCGATTGTGCAGCTTAGTTCTTGCCACGGTGCAAACCCCGTTTCATAGACAATATAGAAAGGAGATCTCAATTGATTTTCTCCTACTTTTACGTTGATTTCTTGAAAATTAAAAAGTGAATATGTTACGTAAAATAAGACGATTGCATTTTTTTTTCAACTTCTCTCAACCACCCCCGCAGCTTGGTAAGGTTTGCCGTCGCGAGTAGTCACCTTTCCTGCCTCTATTTTTGACTCGAACGGAATTGGTTTGCCCGTATCGTGGGGATTGTCTCTGCAAAAGCGGAACAATCTATTACTGTCTCTAGAAATTCCTGTCGAGGGGCGTCAGTTTTTTGAGTAAGTGGAGATCTCCAAACCGAGCTGCTTTGGGGGACCCCCGGATCGGTGTTGAAGTCACTAGAACTGAAGCTAGTCCTGTGCTTACGGGATTACCAGATCGCTCCCCACATTCGACGATGAAATTTTTTTCAGGAATAGGTTTTTTTTCCAATTGTCTCGGCTCCTTCAATGTCGTACGAGCCTTACGACGCTTGTCTAGTTTCCGCGCAGCTGCCCCCGAGACTCGTCGTTTGAGTTTCTTTCGCTCCCCTTCCTCCATAAAGAACGGCGTGGCAGGATCAGAGATGATTGTGCTCGAACATTCAACTGCCCTAACTTTAGGGCGCGGGGGGGAAAGATATAGAATTTCTCCCCCGGCGCCCCCTGCAGCACATCTTGCTTGGTCCGCGTTGCTCAGCCGCCCGAAGGAAATCTTGATGATCCCCCCCGGCGGTGGAGTCGTCAAACTCCATTCGATAGAGTCGTCCCAATTTACAAAGCGCGGCGCCGACCGGCGAATGAGCATATCGAGGGGGGGAGCAAAGCAGAAAAAACACGTCTAGAACTGAAGCCCACCGGAGGGACGGAAGTAGACGTCGCGCGTGTGGGAAGAGGATTTGAAAGCGGAAAGCCAGAGATCTGCCCCAAAGACCCTTAGCTCTATCTTATTTGACCCCCTCACTGCGGCCCGCGGTACACGTCTACCTGTCCTAAAGGTGTGGCATGGGGAAGGAGGCCAAAGACTGAAAACTTCGTCTTAAGAGCTTTGCACTCCGATGTGTTAGGGAAACTTGCCATTTGGTTCGCCTGAAGAAAAGGGAAACAACGAAGGAGAGTCCCATGAAGGTTGATGAGGGTGTTGCCAACGCAACTATGATCCTAGAACGAAAAGGGAGAGACGAGAACCCCCCCGTAAGGTATGTTACTTTGAGGGACTCCCTGGACAAACAGAGGTTCAGAAGAACCTGGAGAAGACCCGCGTTCCAAAGTTACCGATGTGATGGTCGTAGGAGTGAGAGTGCAGAATTCGCTGTCGGGAAGATTTCTCTGAGCTCTCCAAGGTGAAGGGGGGGGGGCATGACCCGAAACCTCCCCCGGGAGCCTCAATTCGGGAGAGTAAGGGAAGGGAAAAGAATCGAGGCCACCGGGTAACTTGCGGGGGTCACAACCCGAGATTAAGACGGAAGGGATTACCTCGCAAAGCCACCTGGAACGCCGAGTTCCGAGGGCCAAGGGGTAAGCATGTAAAGTCTGATACATTTTCTGTTTTTTGGTATGGTAGGACATTTTAGTCGTCGAGCATTCTTTCCTCAGCACGGAAGGTCCAGCCCGACCAGACATGGACGACGTAGACCGTCACGCATCACACACTTGGTCCCAAAACGTACTGACCCGAAGTCCTCCTTTTTTCTTCTCGGGTGATCGCGTCTGGGAAAAGGGGGGGTATACGTCCCGGGGCTTGCGGCGGACCGATGGCCAGTTTCCGTTACCTTTTAAAAAGGGTCCGGGGTGCACAGAGCGTGGAACTAAGAGTACCAAGCGCGTTAGACGAACGTGTCAAGGCCCGCGATCACCCAGTTTTTTCGGCTTTTATCAGTACGTGGTCCTAGCCGCCGGAAGAGGGAGCGGTTTTTCTGACGAATCGGAGGTGAGGTCCGCGTTGGGAGCGTGTGATGAGACAGGATTGAAGCTAACGGGGGAATCCTATCTTGGGGGGAGCGGATAGTTTGTTGCAGGGTAGCAAGAGTTCTCCCCTCTAGCTGGCTGATTCGCCTCGGCAAGGGCTGTGGCCAGTTTGTGGTCTTGGCTGCATGGCTACCCCTTTTTAACTTGGACCATTTTCGGGAGTAAGGAGGTGTCCTACTTCCCTGGATTTTAGTTATAATCCTCATGGAGCCCCTATTGAGGAAGTAGCTCTTATCCCTCTAACTAGCCTCTGGCGAAAATAGAAAGGGAAATGTGTTATACTCAGGGAGCGCTTACGACAATTCCTCGATCCAAGAGGGTTGCGCATCCTTAGGGAGGGGACACTTTTAGCTTGGGTTGAGGAGAGGGTTTTCGAGAGACAGATAGTCAATTGTTAGTCACTCCCGGAAAAAGCCGATAGACGCCCCTGTACCGAGCGTGCTCGTCGTTTCTCCTTGGCCTTTCGACAGAGGCACAAGAAACTAGAAGCATTCCTGATCCCCTCAAGAGTAGAAACTTTAAGGGCGCGTAGACGTTCCCTGGCACTTGGATTCCCCCCTTACGCGAAGTTCGCTGTGCTTCTCGTTGAGTTTGCGGGGGACCCTTACGGTTCTAGGTGGGCCCAAGATGTGTAAAGAGTTACTCATTTTGCAAGGGCTTTTCGGTTGCACTTAACCTTTTTTTGTGATCAGGTTCCGCGAAAGAGCTTTTCGGTTCCTTTTGCCCGATCCACGCGTGTTATCTGCTAACTCCCTCGTGTTTTGCATCTTTTTTGTAATGTGTGTCTGGATAGTACAAGTATTTGATGTTGTACCTGGCAGGCTTTCTCTCGATAGTCCCCCTTTTCTGATCAGTTTTTCCTCTCGAGTCCGGTCCGTTTATTGTGTCTTTTCCGTTCATCCCTCCTTTTTGAATTCGTAACTTTAATTCGCCTCCCGACAAATAGCTCCGACGCTTTTCCACCAACCTATCCCTGAGACTCATTCCGTGACCCTTTCCGATTTTCAGTTGCCTGCAACGGTTCTCGTATTTGTTTTGACTCTTCGCTATCTTCCCCTCTATTTCAGCCCTTTCCCTCTGTTTTGTGTTTCCGGAGGCTGATAGAAGTTTCGCCACCGCTGATCGCTCCCGGGTAGCAACTGACCTTTTTTTTCTCGGATAGGTCTTCGTTATTTTCTGCGTCGGAATATTTCGATGACCTTTCCAGACGTTGAAACTTTCAGCGAGGTAATTACCAACCCACGCGGTCCCTCGTTACCCCCACTTCTTTCAGAGGGCCTCTTTTTTTTCGGAGAACATTTGCCCAGAGCCCAACCCTTCTTCAGGAGCCTCCCCTCAGAGTCGGAAATTTTTCCCCCCCATCTGAACCCAGACGGACTTTCCCGGGACACCTTCTCCGCGTAGAACGTGTTAAGACGCGGCCCATTGCTCGCCCTCCTTCTTTGAAAGCCCCAGACGGATAAGGCGTCGGGGGTCATCCACCCTGCCGGATTTACCGTCCACGCCTCCTTATTCCCCTCTTCCAGAGATGCGCGCGCCAAATTTCCTCAACCGCAAGGTTCAGGGAAATCGGTTTGCCGTGCCTCTTCCTGAGAATGAGGGGAACTTTGCGCTATTCACTCGATTCTAGGCACCCTCCACTGATTGTGAAGTGTAGAAGTGTGATATGATCGCCCCTCCCTCTTTCCTATCACGATCAAAGTCTGACTGAGGTCATACCCCTGTGAAGTTGAGCCTGACAGCCGTTCTCGCGCTATATGCCCCCGTTTTTTTGAAGTCGTTTCGCATGCCCGGCGACAACTCACATCTCAGCTACTTTTCCGGCAGAGGACCCGACCCTTATCTCTAATTCTGCTCCCCCTAGAGATTGAACGAGGTAATGTTTTTCATTTGACCTATGGCCCGGCTTCGAACCCCTGATCGCATACGATCGCCCTCTCTTCTTTTTCCCCACAAATTAGAATTTATCCCAATAATCACGATATCTTTTCATCCAGAA
>Ga0179593_1279496_pt1 | contig 14811 bp, 24 predicted proteins | sample CZODoug2_1_08_16_FD_185931 | JGI IMG/M metagenome (GOLD analysis project Ga0179593, IMG submission 185931) | Vadose zone soil fungal communities from Angelo Coast Range Reserve, California, USA - CZODoug2_1_08_16fungal (PacBio error correction) | ecosystem: Environmental > Terrestrial > Soil >... | reverse complement strand
GTTCCCCATTTTTTTTCTTGAGTATTTTTCCCTGTCCCTTGACCGATATCCTTTGACCCCTCCTCATTCATTGTAATAAGAATATGTTTTCTTTGAGAGTTTTTGAGTGCGGGGAGGTTTCCGGTTACCATCCAACGGCAAACCCCCCCCCCCCCCCCAAGCCTCCCTCTTCATTTGGAATTTTCTGAAAAGAACCCTTGAAAGAAGCGTTTATTTCTTGCAGCTGATCGGGGTTCCTGTCCCAGGCGCCTTCTTTTTCTCTGGACATCCTCTATCAGTTTTTCCCCCCTCTCTACCCTTACAAACTTCCTGTGCGTTCTGGTTTGAACTTGTGTTTTTTAGTTGCAATGGGGGCTGCAGGGACTTTTTCCCCTGTTTGCATGGCTGAACTGACTGTCTTGCGCACGAATTTTCTCTTTTTCTCTTTTTCTTTTTGTCCCCCCTTTTCTACGTTCCCTAAGTCGTTTTTTCGTAAAGGGACCCCCAAAGTCCAAGGTGGCTGTCTTTCCGGAGGACGGGTTTTTTGGCCCCCCACGCGTTTCTTCCCAGTTGGGCAGACCATGGGCCCCGCACCCAGTTTTCATCATTCGCCGTCACAAATGCGCCACCCTTTTTCCAAACCCATTTAGTGAGCCGTCCAGGCCGTTTCCTTTCTTTTTTTTCCCCCAACTTCTGTTCGTTACCCCCCTCCCCTTATGGGGATGGAACGCCCCCCCCTGCGAATTTTTAACTTTTCCCCTTCCCTTTTGAAGGCCGGGCTCCTTCGCGCCCTCCCTAAAAGGCCTTCTATCCCCTTACTACCTGTTCTCCCTTCAATCAAGGACCCCCTTTTGTCAACTCGGGTCCCCCCCGTCCACCCTTGTTTTTTTCTCTGATTGAGGTTTTTTGGGGGCCCCGTTTTTTTTGGTAAACGGCTTTCCCCTGCAACCCCACTATAGCCCCGAGCCCCCCGGACCCCCCGTCCACCCTTTACGCGCCTTTCTTTCCCGCTGGTTCAACGGCTTTGATGATACGATCTGTCGCCCCCCCCTGCCAGATTCCCCAAGAAGACCTGTTTGCTGCTTTTTTTTCCTTTTCACCCGGCCTTCCCACCATTTTCATTCTTTCCTTGGTTTTTTGTGTGCTCCAAATGTTTGCTTCCCCCTCCTCGTTTGGACTCTCCCGTTTTTGAGCAGGCCCCCCTCCCTCCCGCTCTTTGGAACCCCCCTCTGATGTAATATTACCTAAGTTTGCGGAAAGGCACGGACCTTTGCCCCTTTCTCATCCCCATCCTCAAAACTCTGGGTCAAGTGGGCATCCCAACTCGATCCCCCCCCCCCTAACGCCCCCCCCCCCCTTTTTTTTCACAAAGTTTGGACCCCTTTCTTGGCTTTTGGGGCACTTCGTTCGTGTACCGCGGGCCGGGACCCGTTCTTTCCTGTTCGACCCGTCGACATTCCAGGGTTTTTTTCGTTTTGGCACTCTTTTTTCTTTCTTTCCTCCCTTTCCCGGGAGAATTTTTCAGGTAGTTTGCCGGCACGGTTTTTTTTGTACTGACCCCCCCCACAAGAATTTTCCCATCCAGTGTGTAACGTATTATCGTACCCCCCCCACCCGGGTTTGGGGACACTAGCGATGATCCGCTGACCCCCCCACCCCTTTTTCCTGAGTATCTTCGTTTATGACGTCGGTCAAGTATCAAGTTGATTCCCCCCCCCCTTCAATCCTGTACTTCCCAATGATTTCTCCCCCCTCTCCTTTTCTTTTATTCCCCCAAAACACCCTAGACCTTTTTCCCCATCCGCGTCTTTCCCAAAGACCGCGGTCCTGACCCTCCCAACCTCTTCAAGGCCCCCCCCCTTCTCCCCCTGTCTTTTTTCCTCTAACGGCCGTTCCCCCCTTCATTCCCCCCACACCGGACAACCTGGGCCTCCTGTTGGCTTGGGGCCTGACCACTCTCGACAGTTCTTTGGGCGTTGTTTTCCTGGTGTTTTTTGATGATTGGGCCTTTTCCCCCCTCTCGTCTGTTTTTTTCCATGTCTTCCTTCCCACTTTTAATGCAAAAGTCTTCAAATGGTCAATTCAGTCATCTTTTCTCTTGTTTCCCTCTTCCTTTTGTTTTTTTTTATCTAAATTTTTTTCCCTTAGGCCAAAGGACGTTAACTTTGCCTGGTTGATGGCTTTTCTCCTCCCCCCCGTTCCTTTTCGTTTCCCCATCCCCTATCCGACAAACAACGACAAAATCTGTAGATCTATTCTCCCTCACACGCCCCCTCGCCCAGAAGTCTGGTTTTTTTCCTTTTTTTTTCCTTGGTCCCCTTCCTTTTTTTCCTCTTTTGCATCCAACCCTTTCATTGGTTTCTTGGAAGAGTTGCGGTCAGCGCTTTTTCTTGTTACTTTTGGGCCGTTGGTTCGGTAGGACTGGTGGACCCTTTTTTACATAACCTCGCGTCTCTTTTCCTCCCCCCTTAGTTACTTGAAAGGTGGTTGATTCGAGGGGATTAATTGGACCTTCGACCTCCCGACTGTTTCTCTTTTTTTTTTCCAGTTGTTGTATCAGGTTTTGTCCTGTAGAGAGTGTACCCCAGTGGGGTGTGGCCCCCCTTTTTTTTCGATTTAAAAGTTAACTGGATTTTGAATATACCCCCGAGTGGTCGTCCCAAACCCTTAACGGTAAGCAATTCTTTTTTCCCCCCCGGCAACGTCGTTTAAACAATTTCAGTGTTGCGTCACCAACCCACACCGGCTCTTCATTTCTTCCCCGGGTCTTTGATTACGTCGTGGGTCGCACTAGGGTTTCCCAGCCTTGTCTTCCCTCCCCCCTCCCCCCTCCCTCCCAGATTTTCCTTCCTTTTTTTGACACGGCGTAATGTTTCTTTCTTTTTCCCACCCTTTTTGTTTTACTACCTTTTTTGCCGGATCTTTTTGATTATTGAAATGGCGCAAAAGACCATTTCGGTGCTTGTCGGCCGCCACTCCTGTCAGTTCTATCCCAGATTTTTCTTTTTCCCCAAACCGTAGCTGGACAGTTAATGCTGTCCGCCCATTTTCTCTGTTTAGCTTCCCGGATGGTGATGTTGAATCCATTTTTTTGAAGTCCCTCTCACCTTCTTTTTTCCATAATTCCCGTTTTGGTGTTGGTGTTATTACCCCCATAACCCTTTTTTTTTTTACGACGCGCCCCCTTTGCCGTTTCCTTTTTTTTCCTCTTCACACTCCCTGGCTTTTCCCCCCTTTCAGGTTTCAGTTCCCCTGCCCTGTCCGGAGATGGAGCCATGCGTTCCTTGCCCGGATTCGTGTTGTTAAGGGAACCGGCCCTTTCCCCCCCTGGTTCAAATCCCGGTTTTTGACCTGCGCAAATACGTCCCAGGTCCTTTTACTGGACGATGGTTTTTCCCTTTTGCCCTATTCAATATAGTATGGCAGGGGCAATATGGATTGTGGCTTGAGGTTAGGGACGACAGATCCCCTTGCCCCCCTTTCCTCGGTTCCAAGTGGGCGGCACTTTCCGATTCGGTGAACTCCTCTCCCTATTCCTGATTTTAGGGTAAACCTGACTCTTTTGTTTTTCCCCCCGATTTCCCATGGTGCCCCTTTTCAGGATGTTCCCCAGGGATACCATAACCTGTTTTTGTGACAAGTTGCCGCCATTTGGTGAAATTATTCTGCCCCCCTTTTTCCTGTTCCACCCCTTGTTTCCAGCACAAATTGAATGACACCATCTTTGGCACCCGTCCCTTCTTCCCGGTCCCAGCCTTTTTGATTTTTCCTTTTTTTCTTTACCCCCCCTCGTAATTCTTGACCTAAATTTTTTGTTATTGCCCTTTCCCAAATTTTTTTTAAATCAAGTGCTATCCCTTCCCCCCCCTCCATATCTTTTTTTCCGCACAATTGGCAACCAGGAACCCTTACCCCCACCATTTCGCCTCTGAACTCCCCCCCCCCCTCCCCCTCCTAACCTTATTTTTCACGATGGATTTTCCCCCTGCGATTCTCATTTGATTATTCGTCTTCTCTTCTCCTTCCCCGGTTTCCTTCACCCTGACTCCGAAAACTGAGAGAAACACGTACTTTTCCAAATTTTTTTTCATTCACACCATAATCTTTCAGTCTTTTTTCCTGTCTTCCCCCCTTCCCACCCACGCCGGTCCTTTTTCTTATCTTTCTCATATCCCCCTTTTGTTGTTTCCTTGAGAATTTGGATGATGCGGATTTTTTCCCGGGGGCCCCCAGGTAAGACTTTAGTCATGGAACCTTTTTAATGTACCCCTCATTTTTTTGAAACTCCCTTTTTGTTTTTTCCTTTTCCCGACGCCGCCGTGTTTTCGGTTATATGTATCCCCCCCCCTGGTCCTAGGAGGCAGACAATAAGCCTTCTCCTCCCCCCTTGTCCCCAACCACTTTTTTTCCTTGTTTTTCTTTGGATTGCGAACATGCGCGTCGTCCCCCCCCCTTACTTAGGACTTTCGTTCATTTGCTTTTTATTTCTTTTTTCCTTCCACGGTGCCTTTCCCTGTCGTTTGTCTGCTTTTTGATTTGACCCCTGGGTCCCTGCGTGAAAAGTGGCAACTTTGGTGATTGACGCGGCAAACCCACTTGGACCCACCAGGCTGACCCCTTTTCATGATTGATTGAAGTGGCAAAATCGGTCGTTGTTTTCATGTTTGCTCCATGCCCGTTCCCCCCCTGCCTTTTTTTAATCACCCTCCGGGGTGCACCTTTGCGGTGCACCTTGGGCACCCTGGGGTGTTTTTTTTTTTTTCTCCCTCGCTGGTCCCCTTTTTCCCTCTTTTCCCCCCTTCTTGTTTTTACCCAGATTATTTATTGGGAATCTGGAGATGAACCAGACCCCCCCCTCGCTTTTTCGCCAGGGCATTACCACATGACCTTCAGATTCGTTTCCCTTCCCCCCTTGCCCCCCTTCCTCATCCGGTTCCCCCCCTTTTTTTTACAATCCGATCACTTCACCCCTGTCAACGGGTGCCCCCCCCTCGGCCCTTTTAAAGTCTTTTTATTCTTTTTTCCCTCCGGTTTCGTTTGCGGTTTTGCCCGAAGCCCACTTCAATGCCCAAACATATCCTGTGTTTCCGAAACCCAGATTTTCCCCTTACCCTAATGCGCACTTTTGTTGACCCTCTGACCCCCCCCCTTCTGTGTTCTTTCTCCGCCCCCTGTATCGCCGACAAGCATGACCTTCTTCGTAAAGGCCCTGGAATCCAATGGCCTGAGCTTTTTTTTCCCAATTGACCTTTCTTGCTCCCCCCCCTCCTGGGAATTCCAAACTTTCTTGCCAGTTATGGAAACCCCGACTCCTCGCGATTTAAACTGATGTCCTTTTTTTCCCCGGTTGAAGTGAGGCGTTTTCCACGCACCGAACACTGCTTTTCATCACAATCCCTTTCCCCCCCCCCCATCTTCCCCCTCCTTTCTTTTCAACCAACTTTCCCAAGGTCCCCAGTCTCAGTCCCCCCCCAATGAACCGGCAACCACAGTAGTAACTTCTTGGTTTGGTCGGAGTCAGCATGCACCGCCCTTTTACCTTTGCCCCCCCCCCCACGCGTTTATCGATAGAAAAATTCTTTTGCCTCACACGATTTAAGTTTTTGTTTTTCGTGCCGTACTGTGGATTGACCTTTCTCCTTTGCTCCTTCCCTTGATGGTGACCGAACGGTTTTTTGGAGACGACAACCCCGATTCTTTCAAACCCAGTACCCTCCGTGCCGATCGAGAACCCCAACACTCCCTACCGCCCTCCCCCCGTCCGTTGACCCCCAAACACCCTGGACGATTGAGGTGCGTTCCCCTTTTTCCCCCCCTTTTCCCTTTTCGCCCCCAATTCACGTCGAATCACCTTCAATCTCCTCCCGTTTTTCCTGACTCCTCCCACTTTTTTTGATGACTCATTTCTCAACGTCCCGGGACAATAGGGGTCCGTCACCCCCCTCACCCCCTCCGGTCCATGACCCCCCGGCCCTCACTTCCCCCCCCCCTCCTTGGATCCTGTTTTACTTCCACCTTTGTGCCCCCGCCCTTTGTCGCTGAACAAAAGATCCAGGCCCTGTGAACCCCTCCCTTTGTGTTCCATTTCCCCCCCCCTCCCGTTTGTCTTCCCCTCCCTAGGGGTTGCTTTTCTTTTTGAGGGATCGTCTGTGACATCCCCACGGCCCTTTGGTAAAATTTTCCTTCCCCTAATTCCCCACATTTCCCTTCAAGTTGACCCCCTCCTTTTCCTTTTTTTTTTTTTTCTACTCCTTTTTTTTTCCCCTTCCCCCCCCTCATGTTTTTTTTTTTTTGAGAGTTTCCAAGAGTCACTTTTTTCCCCCAATTCTTTGTCTTTATTGGACTTATCATTTTTCCCCAAAAATTCGGTGTTTTGGACCTTTTCCCCCTACTTTAGCGCAACCGCCCCCCCCCCAGTTGTCGCCTCTTTTTTGTCATTCCCCCCCCTCACGACTCTCGTTTCTCTGTGTGCAGAGTCCATGCGGTGCGCTAAACCCCAATTTCTCCCCTTGTTTTATGGGGTGGGAAAGACTTTTCGTTTCATGGTTTGCCAACGCGGCCCGTTTTTTTGCGACGCAGAGATTGTCCGTGCCCGGTGGCCCGTGTAGTTTTTTCTCTCTGACCTTTCTTCTTATTTTTTTTTTTTTTCAAGTTCTAGGGGGATATTTTGGGACCTTTTCGTTTTACTCACTGCCTCTTTCGCTTTCACCTTTTGGTCCCCCCCTGATTTTCGGGTTAGGGAGAGTTTTTCAACCTGGTGGTTTCGTTCGTACCTTTTCCCCCTTTCACTCTTTGATTTTTTTGACAAAATTTTTTTGGTCCACCCCCCCCCCTTCCTGGTAAAGACGTTTTTAAACCTTGGCCGATCAACGTGTACTACTGCGGTTTCCCGCACCCCCACCCTGGCCCTTGGGAGTTTTAATTTAGGGTAGCTATGTTCGTGGTCTGCCACTTTCGTTCTGTCCCAACCGCCAGCCCCAGTGTAACTCTCCCCACTCCAAGCCCTTATTTCCCCTTCCACCTTTTTTTTCCCCCCCCGTTTCATGTTGTTTCTACCCTTACTGGTTTCCACCTTGCAAGACTCTTTGAGTCTTTTGAACACCATCTCTTTTCTGTTCTTTTTCCTCCCCCCTTCCCCCCCCCCTTTTCCCTTTTTAAGAAATATCCCTTTTGTTTGCACCAAGCGAGCAACTTTCATTTCCTTAAACTTTGAATTTTGGGACTTGATCCGATGTTAGCATCCTTTTTTTTTCTTGTTCGTTCCTTCCCCCTTCAGTGCTTTTCTCCTGTTACAAGACGCCAGGCCCCCGTATTATTCTGGGCGCCTGCGTGTATCTTTACCCTTCCCCGCTTTAAATGGAATTCTAGTCCTCTTAACTTTTCCTGTTGTTCGCGGGGGGCATTCCATGCCGTGCTTCTTTTAGGTTTCAGTTAGGGGGACTTGGGCCCCCTCTCCCCCCCCCCTTTTGCATACCCGTCAATTACGTTGTACCCCCCTGGTTTTGACCGAGGGCCCCCAAGTTGGCATTCTTTTAATTGAATCGGCTTTTCGTGCCCGGGATTACCTGAGGAGCTACGTGACGAGCCGTTGTCCCTTCTCGGTTTTTTTTATGATACCCCCTGATTTCGGATTTGGTTTCCTGTTGGCTCCATTTCTAAATTTTAGTTTTACCTTTTTCCCCCACGCTTCTTTTGTCACCCCCCGGTTTGAACATTGGTGGAGTTTTTTTTTTTTCCAAGGTTCTCCCCTACGGTTTGTTTAAATGGCCTCCTTTTTCACTTCTCTCTTGCCCTTTTTTCCCGGGACCCCAATTTGGTCGGCCACCCATCACGGTGGTCACCCCCCGTCATCGGCCCCTCACTGCAGCTTTCCCTGGGTGTTTTTTTTGGGTTGGTTCCCCGCGTCCTCAATTGTCATCGTTTTGTGTCAAGGTTCCCTTTTTTTTCCAAACTTGCCAACCTTCCCTCTCGTTTTCCCCCCCCATGGCCCCGCCGTCCCTTCAGTCCATGTGACAGGACAGTTACCCGCAGTTTCCCCCCCCCCTTTTTCGGCACCGGCTGAATTACCCACTCCCTTCCCCCCCGACCCTTTTCTTTTTTTTTTTGACCGTCCCAGAGCGATCTTTTATTTTTTTTCTTCGCACCCCCGCGGCGCTTGATCATTTCCCTGACCCCTCCTTTCCTTTGTGTTTGAGTTGCCCCAAACCTGAAGCCACACCCTGCTTCTTCAAAATTCGTTTAACCAAACTCCCTTGCCTCTTCCCCTGATTTTTTCCTGGATTTCCCCTCCAACCCCAAGCCCCTCCTATTTTTTCCTACCCCTCTTTTTTTTCTCTCGCCCTGGTGGGTGGGGGGGGTCAATCCTGGACAAGAACGAGAGGCTTTGTACCCCTGAACACACATTTGACTCCTTCTTTTTTCTCCGTGCTCTCGACCCCGTTCTTTTCCGGTGAACCATACCCAGCGCCTGAGGACGTACTCTCCCTTTCCCCTTTATCCCCGCTCTCTAGACACCAACCTAAGTTCGGTTGGGAAGTGTTTGTTGGCCCTTTATGCGAGTATGGTAGGTAGTCCTTCTTTTGTCAATGGTTGTTTTCAACTCATTCGCGCGCTCGGGGGATCCCCCACGACGTTTTGGAAGGTGACTTTTCCTTGGTCCCCTGCGTTTCACCGGATTTTCTGAAGCGGGGTGGCCCATGACAACAGCACCTTTTTGTTGCTGGCGGCGGGATCTTTCTGGACTTGGCACCGCGGTTCGTTTAGGTGGACTCCCGGCCCAGACAAATTTTCAATCCTAAGTTTTCCCCCCCTTTGCTTCCAGTTGCACAAACGTACTGGGAGCCGTTAAAGTCGAAGGAAAGTCCCTTCTTTAAACCTCTTTTAAACAGAATTAATTTCAATCCCGACCCAACCCCTCTCCTTTGCCCCTTCTCCCCCCCTTTCCCCCTAGCCAGGAGGCTCTTCCCTGTTCGAATTAACTGCATAAGATTTCCCCTTTCCCAATACTTTCCCCTTTTTTTTCCTCCCCCTGTTCCCCTTGTTCACACTTCCTGTCCCCCCCGCTTTCACAACGTTTACTTTTCTTCTTTTTAGGCGTTCGGTTTTCCCCCCTCAAGGCCCCCTTCCCTCCCCCCCTTTCTCCTCCCCTAAAACGAATGATCTACATTACCTTGAATACTCCCCATGCTTTGGTTCCCCCGCCTTTGGTCCCCTCCCTTTATGTGCTGCCGAGAGACAAGTCAGACACTTTTCCCCCTTTTCGTTACCTTTCTGTGGTGCGGAATAAACTGAGGGTCCCTTCTCTGCTCCCCCTGTCCCAAATGTTTCCCCTACCCCCCCCCGGGAGTACCACACCAAGAGCCATTTCGGTGCCCCCCCCCTCCCTTTTTTCCCCGTTGACAAACCCAGTCCTTCTACCGGAAAACCGACGTCATTGAAATATGCTGTTTTGCTCATCCCCTCCCCTCACAATATAGGCCCCCTTGGTCCATTTTTTCCAAACAAGTGAAACAAGGTCACCAGGTGAGAAGACCCACTGTCCCAAGGGTTCCTTTTTCCCAAAAGTAGGCCTTCTTGTTGGGGATGTGACCCTTCCCCTAGTCTTTTGCCCTCCCCCGAACTCCTGAACAGACCCTTATTCGTCGAACCGCTTTGCATCTTTTTTTTTTCTTGACGGGCACCTGATTGATTTTCCCGAACCGTTGTGTTCAGAATTTTCTCATACCGTCCGGTGGTTTTTGTTCCCCTGACCACCGATCTTTTTCACCAACTTTCCAAGTGCAGTTCGTCCCTCCTCACGCCCCCCCACGTAACTGCTACCCGGATCGTCGACAAAAAATTTTTTGACTAGAGAGGCGGCGTAACATCCCTTACTTTTATTTTCCCCCCCCCGTGTTATCCCCCCTTTTGAATCCTCACAGGGGCCCCCCATGCGCAACGGATGTATGGATTTCTCTCCCCCCAAAATTCAACCTTCCCTGGTAAATTTACACCCCCCCCCAGCTCGTTCTCCCTTCCACCCCTTCAAGGTTTCACCCCCCCTTCTCCATGGCTTTGCCAGAGCAATCCGTGTTCCGTGTCCACACCCCCTCCTTCCCCTTCATCAACTCGGCGGGGCCTTTCAACCCTCTTCTCCTTTTTTGCTTGATTTGGTGCTCTGTTGGTTGTCCCCTCTATGTATGAAAAAAAGTCCCCCCATCTCTTTTTCCCCCTGAGAATTCCCCCCTCCCTTTCAACCTTTTAACTTCACCATTGGGCTTCAGTCATCTCTCTCTTTGAAATCTTTAAGGTTTTTGAGGTTTTTGACTCCTAGAGATTTGAACGTCCCCCTGTTACCAAATTTGTCCTTCATTGGACACTTCGGTTTTGATATTGTAGGCGCATTCGCGTCGTGACCGTTCACTCCATCCCCCTGGCGGACCCACCACCCCAACGCCCCTGGTCGATGATCTGGTTATTCCCACCCGTAATTCTTTGCCTGTGATATTGGTTTTGCAGCGGGGGCCACTGTCCTTTGCTTGCTGCACCCAAGGCACCTTTTTGTATTTGGGGTTTTGCCTTGGCAGTTGCGGTCAGGAAGGTTCTTTGTTTTTTTACCCGTCCGTGCTTTTAAGGTCCGGCCCCTTAACTTGGTTATGCCTAAGCATCCCCGTTTTTGCTCTCGTGCCTCATCCTGAGCTTTGTCAAGGTTTTACCGTTGTATCCTTGCCCTGACGTCGCAAAGAAGCCTAGACTTCAATTGTTTTTTCCAGTTTCTAGTTTTTGTCCACGGGGGGGGGTCGTTTTCCTCTGAACTTTTTAACTTTGATGGGTGCACTCTTTTTTTTGTGTCCACAACCACCCCTTTTTCCCCCCTTTAACTATTTGTCCAATTCGACCGGAAAGGTAGAAATTCTCCTTCTCTACCGTTCGTTGACACGTCCACCACCCCGGCGATGTTCGTTTAGTGGTTCCCCTATTTGACTATGTGGTAAAGACCATTGTCTTTCCCCCATCTCGCGAGTTTTCAGGCCATACCCCCCCCTCCCCTGAGTACCAAAATTTTTGTAACCCCATTGGCCCTTTAATTTTGATTACTTGTATTCACTTTGATTCCCTTCAGATTCCCTATTCTCGTCATGTGGGATTTTTGAGTTCCAATGCAGCTTTTAGGTGTGCGACCCTCCCATGGTCCCGAAACCCCTTTCAGAGTTTTCAAAACAGACCCGCGTTTCAGTTCCTGTGTCTTTAAAAGGCTCTTTTGCGCTCCCTTTGATTTTTCTTTTCACTTTTTATTGATGAAGATTCCAGTTCCATCCCCCCTGTGTATTATTCTCCTTTCAAGAGGTTTTTTCTTTCTGTTCTTTTATCTGTTTTGTTTTAGTCTCCCCCCCTACCTCTTTTTATTTTCGTCAGGCAGGAGAGTAATTTCTTGAAGGTGCCGGGTTGGCTCTCCCTGCGTTCCCTGGACCCTGGTAAGGGCCAGGAATAAGTCTAGACGCCCTGCCTAATACGTACCGGACTTGTTCTGGTTTCCCCCTAGGTTCCCACGTTTTTTTTCCCTTTATCTGATCTTTCTTGGATGTCCCCTTATAAGTTCCTTTTATACAGAAGTGCACCCCCTTTTCTTTTCTTTTCGGCTGTTTTTTTAATTGCCCCTTTTTGCCCCCATTCTTTTTTTTCGGTGATTAATACCCCCTAACATGTTTTTTTTGTAAACACGACTCCATTGCCCCCCCCCGCTTAACCCCGTACCTTCGATTTTAAAGGATAACCTACTGTTTGGTCCCCCCTTTGCATCCCTTTTTTTTCACTTCATGATGAATAAAATTTTCGTTTCCTGGTGGCACACCATTTTCAGGTAAACAGGCGTTGTTGTATTTTCTCCCAGTCATCCCCCCCTTGCTTTGGTATTGGAAGCCTATGTAAATCCGTTTTTTGGCCCCCACACCTCTCCCCGGGTCAACCATCACGCATCTCCGTCTTTCAAGGCCCCCCCCGCAGATTCGATGGAACCCCCAAGTTTAATTCCTTTCCCCCCATCCTTTACGTTTTTTTGCCCTCACCCTTCCCGTCCCCCCTCCCGTGAACGTTATTTTTGCCGGCGCTGGACGCTGATATTGCCTTAGTCGCCTAAGAGGTGCGCTGGGCATTTTTCCTTCCCTGTTCCCCTTCCCGGGTCTCGGTCCCTCCCCCCCTCCCAATGACTACCCCCAACGCTCTGTCCCCGTGTTTTTTTTAATTTAACCTGTTTCCCAGTCCCCCTCCCTTTTTGGATGGTCCCCGCAAAACTCGAAGATCCCTCGACCTCCCCTTCCCCTCCAGGGTTTTTTTTTTGATGAGGCGATGCCTGATTGCGGGGTTCTGTTTTCATCAGTTGCCACCAAGAAGAGTACCTCTAATGGTGACAGGTTTTTTTCCCCCCCCCACCCCTGCCTTTGTTACCAGTTTCAGGGTGTTATAGTTTTGTTCTCCTTTGGACTTTAAGAGTTCACTGACCAAGCTCAGGGCGGCTCCCCAATCATCAAATATTCCCATCCCAGCTACGCAGTGACCCACCCCCCCCCCCCAGGTTTCAAGGAGTGCACGTTTTTTTCACCTTTTTCCTTTTCCCCTGATTCTACAAAGGGGTTTGGGAACTGGAAGTTACTTTGTGGCTGCCGATTCCTTTGTCGGGTCCATACCTGCGCTTCTTCCCCAACGGGGACTTCTTTTTCCACACGGCTTTCACGAGGAAATGTTAGAACACTTACCCCCCCCCCAGCACGGTGCTGAAGACGTGTTTTCCTTTTTTTCCCCACTCGGTCTTTGGTGACCTGGTGGCTGCCCAGGGACCTAAAATCATCTGCCTTTCACCCCTTCCCCCCTGCCAGTGCCCCACAACAACGGTATTTCTGTGTTCCCACCTTTCGCAGTTCCCCCCCTTTCCTTTTTTTTTCCCCCATTGGAGTTTACCATCTATTTTATTTCTTTTAGATGGACGACGCACCCAAGCCTCCTGGGCGGCATTCCCCCTTCGAACTGACCTTCCTTCTTCTCCCCTCCTCACTTCCCGCCGATTCCTTTTTCCCAAAGCAGGCCTTAACAACCTGCAACTTTTTTGTTTTGTTTTACCCCTTTTCCCAGTACCAAACGTGTTTTTCGTATCTGCCTGGCGTGCCCGTTTTGGGCCCGACTGCTTCGCACCCCCCACTCCTTGGCCGAAAAAACACGACCCTGATTTTCTTTCCCGCGCCCCACAATTGACTCGTCCCTGGTCTAGCTGGCAAACCCCACCGTGATTTTTGATCGCCCCTCGACGCCACCCCCTTCCCAACAGAAGAACCGGGGTCCGTCTTAACATGGGTTACCTAAAGCTTGCTTCTTCCGTCTGGGCTCAATTTTGTGAACCAACTGATTGCTTTTCCCATCCCGGGAGTTCCCCCCCACAATCGCCAGTTTCTGTTCCATGACTCGCTTTTGCAAAAACTTGAGGTCTATTCCACCCGAACTTTTTTGGTCTGCTTGGCACTGCACACACGACCCATCTTTTTCTGTTTTTTCTTTTGAGACATCCTACTTACCCCCCAACCACTGTCATCCAAAAAGTTGCCCAAAACCAATCCCCCCCCCAATGAAACCCGTGGAAACCAAAAACGCTTATAAAGTTGGGGCGTTATGCACCGGGCCCGTTTTTCTGACAAAAGTGTGCCTTAAAAAGAGAATGTCGACCAGAGGGCCCAATCCCCAGCCTCCCCGGGTTTTGGGCAGGTTCCGCACATTATGTCCCCTCGACTCCCGTCTTTCCTTTGCATTTGGCCCCCGACTTGGTGGGACGTACCCCCCTTCCATATTTCCCCAAAATCCATAGTTGAAAAACAGCTCTCACCCCGTTTTACACGCGAAACACGCCTCCTCCCCAAACCTTTCCTCGAGGTGTTTTTTTTTTTCCGGACGTCCGCCAAGTATCCGCATCACCTTATCACTCAAAGGTTTTGGCCGTCACCGGATGAGTGGGTAGTTCTCAAGTCATGCGCCTGACAACTTTGGGCTAACCCCGTAACCTCGGTCTTGTACCACCTCCCCACTTTCTAACCAGTTCCCCCCAATTAAAGATACTTGGGTTATTTCCTGACCACGAAGCCGGCTGCCCATCAAACGAGGACTTTTGGCTGTATGAACCAGTCGACTCAATGAGGTCGTTGTGCAGGCGTATGGATGTTAAGTCGAGAGTTTCCAGCACCCCCTCCCCCTTTTCCACTTACCATTTTGACTCAGTTCACAGATGCAGAGTTCCCTTTCCTCCTTTTTGGGTTGTTGGAAGAAGTCTTTTCTGATTCTTGACAAAAAAAAAAAAACAACAACTTTTGAACGTTATTTGGGCGGTCTTGGGTAATTTATCCATCCACCTATGCCTTTTTTAAGTCACATCCTTTTATCCGCAGACAACGTGCACAACCGATGTATAGTCTGGTTTTGACTGCACCGAATACTGTCGTTGTTCTTTTGGTGGCTTTTTTGGACCCCGTCTTGACTGCAAAGCCGTTTCCCTTGATTGGGCTTTTTGACCCTGAGTTGCGGTAAGGAAGGGTCTTGGTGAGTGAAACGGAGGATGGTTCTTTTCTTACTTTTTTTTTTAAGTCAGCTTTTTGTTCCTTCCTCTGACCCTTTCTTTAGCTTTTTTGAAAGTTCGCTTCACACTTTTTTTTAGGAAGTAGACGACCCGGACTCATTGGCTCTCAGTGGTTTGTGCCATGTGTTCTGTTCCCCTCTTTTTTTTTTCTCGCTTCGCCTTTTTAAAGAGGATTTTTTTTTGAAAATAGGTGTCGTCCACCACCCCACACCAGTTCGTAACTCAGTCCCCCCGCCTGAAAG
>Ga0179593_1686951_pt1 | contig 14812 bp, 18 predicted proteins | sample CZODoug2_1_08_16_FD_185931 | JGI IMG/M metagenome (GOLD analysis project Ga0179593, IMG submission 185931) | Vadose zone soil fungal communities from Angelo Coast Range Reserve, California, USA - CZODoug2_1_08_16fungal (PacBio error correction) | ecosystem: Environmental > Terrestrial > Soil >... | reverse complement strand
CTCCACCGGTCGGGTTTTGTGCGTGATCCTTTGTCTTTTTTTTCCCACAAGAGCCCCCCCGCCAGCCCCCAACCCTCCTTTCCCCCTCCCTCCGCTCCACCGCCCCTTGTTCGCCAGGTTTTTTTCCCATGCCACGAACTAAGACGTTCTCTTCTTATCTCACTAATTTTTGTTCAACCCCCACCTTTGTAGACGTTTTCCCTTACGAGATGGACGTTCCCCCCGTTTTTTTCTCTGTGTCCGCGCTTGCTCAAAGCATGCCCGAGCATTTGGTCGACGGTGCAGGCAAATCCACTTTAACGAGATACTCCTGAAGGCCCTTTTTTTCCAAGTCCTTACCAACATTGGGAATGTATTTCCTTCGGATAGAATGATTTTTTCCTTTCGCCCCCAAAAATTGCCTCTACTTTTCATCGTTCTTCCACCTCCCCCCCCCGTCGCCCAGTCATGAAAATACATTCTGCCCTCCGCTTTGGGGACCATGCAACCAGGACAAGTTGTTGTTCCCGTTATGCAAACTTGGGTTTTTTTTAAAACTCTTCTTAGCCGCTCTCCCCATCCCCGCTTTTTTCCCCTCTTTTTAATTTCAGGAACGTTTTGTGCTGCCAGATAGTTGTAAAGACAGACCCCATAATTTTTTTCTGCCCTTGTGATTGACCAAACTTTAAATTCTTCCGAAACCTCCGTTATGTCTCCCTAAGCTTGTTCTTCCTTTTCCCTGCATTGTAAGTTTTTTTGAACCCAGCGCCCTATGTCCCACCCAACCCTTACCCCCCTTTTCCTTCCTTCGCGGTGCCTATGATGGCGACCGGTATTCCAGGCGGCCTTGTTGTTCACCACGGCTGCGCGAAAGCTCCCCCCCTGTTCTCCACCTCTTTTTTGCCCCCCCTATTTTCCCCTTCCTTGTTATATTGACGCCCTTTAACGTCATCCTAAGGCATAATAAGTTTTCCCCCTACGTTAGGAGTTGTGTACACGTCCCCCCCTTTCTCCTACTCGCTTCAAAGTTCCGACCTCCTCCAGTCTTTTTCCCGTGTGACGGCAGCACCTTAGCAGTGGATCGGGAAATCTCGCTCCGAGCAAAGGTGAATCACCATCTCCGTTTTAAAGTAAGAATCTCCGGTTTTGGGTGTTTTGCCCAGGCCCCCAGCAGTCCGTCCCCCAAAATCTCCCCCCACGAATTCGTCTGCACCTCCCAAGCTTCCATCACGGCCCAAGAGCAGACGTCTAATGTGGGCCCGAAAATCCCCTAAAAACTGCACCCTACCCCCTTTCCCCCCCCCCAAAACTTTCGATAGAAAATTCTCTAAGCTTTTCTTCTTCATGGGCAACAAAGTACCACTTGAGCACCTATCGTAGATGCTCCTTAGCCCCTTCAGTACGCTCTATACTTCCCGCAAAGAACCCCCCGATGCTTTTGGAATCAGATTATCGTGCTTTGCCCCGACGTGTCGGTCCCCCCCAATTGTTTTCAGGAACCCCCTTTTCTTTCTAAGCCTGTCTCCTCAAGCCCCACTAACCTTTCTTTTCTGGCGTATTGCTGACTCATTCGTTTTCCCTTTCCATCCTTTGCTGGATGCGCTTTTTGCTTTTTGGTTTAGTATTTATATGTCTATATTTTACCCTGATGGCACCTATTGTGATCAGCACCTTCCTTTTTTTCTGGAGAAAATTTGCCGCTGGTGGGTATTCTCTTCTTTGTAGGACTGGTTTCTTCTGACGCGTGGCCTTTTCTGCCTTTGATTGCGGCGATGATCTCGTGTGCGCTCTATCAAATCCTTGACCCCCCCTCGCCCCCTTTCCCCTTGAGGACCGTCTGCTCCTTTCATCCTGCTCTATTCCTGTTTGAAGTTGATACTCATTTTCTCAGGGCTATTCCACATCCCCTCGGCTTGAGTCAAGTACGCGGTTTTCGCCGGTAGTCCCCCCTCTAATAAAGGTTCCCTTAAATATGACTTTTATGAAATGGGTGCTGGCCGCTCAATCTATAACTCCATAATGGCCCTTCAACCCCCATGGCCCCCGTATTTTTGCCTCTTCCTTTCCCCTTCATGATCTTTTGAGCTTCCCTCCCCCCTAGTATTGTCTGGGAACTGATGAGTGACTCAGTCTTTCGCCTCGCATACGCATGCTAGGGCGTGCCCCTATTTCTCCCTCCTTTGTGTTTGTGAGCTTTTTGACCCCGCCTCCCCTCTTGGCCTGGGAGAGTTCCTTCCTTTTCGAACTTTGCAGGAATCCTCCCATGTCATCCCCCGAAATTTATCATACGGACAGTCTCTTGCCCCCCTCTCCCTTCCAACCCATTCGAATTTTTCCTGACTCGCGTTGCTTCCCATCAAGACCTTTTTTTTCGTGTCACCTTTTTTTTTAAATGCTTTTCTGCGGAGAATTCGAATTTTCGTCCCCCTCCTAACCCTGGCCTCTATGTTTTTCCCCTTCATGCTTTAAACTTAACCTCACGTCTAAACCCTTTTCTGTTTTCTCCCGAGCCTCTACATGCTGGTGAGACGGTCTGAACTTTTCCTCCTTGAGTATCCAAAATTCCCTCGATCGAGTTCGCTTAATGATACCAACTAAGTTTTCCTTCTCTGTGAGCGTCGGTTTAAGCTTTCCTTCATGGTGGGGCTCCGCGCGGCCCCCGAGCCGATCTCGCCTTCATGTCCTATCCAAAAACTTTCCATCTCCCCTCTCGACCCTCCATCCGCGATCCCCCATCTATCTCCCAACCCTTTTAGTCCCATTTTTCCCCTTTTTTCGAGCCCAAGAGCTTGCTTTATACAAGTTCACCATAGACCATAGCGAACAGCCGTACTTCCCCCGTACCATCGATGGATGTATTTGCAGTACCTATTTGTAATGAGAGTCATAGCAGTAACCTCGCCATCCTAGATGTTCCTGTTTTAGTCGCAAATGTTTCTCCCTCCTTTTTTTTTTTACTGACCAACCATTTTCCCCCCTTACGTTCTTCCTTGAGAGTTTCCCATTCCCGCGGTTGTCACCCCCATCTCTATCTTGTTTTTTTCTCCCGTTGTGACGCTAGCGTTGACGCCTCACTCTTAGCATAGACGAGGAGGTGCCCACCCCAGGCCAGCTTTCTATTCTCCACCATTAATCCATGTGCTCTACCCTCCACCCTGGCGATGTTTTTTTTTTAATGAAGCCTTTGTTTGTGGGCGTTCTTTTTTTTTTTCACCCTTCACGTCCTTTCTCGCTTTTTCTCAGTTTTTTCCTCCCCTGGTCGCTGTGCCTCGACTTCTTGTACTCCCTGATGTTTACTTCTGAGACCCCCGAAGACACCCCCTCTCTTTCAGTCTTTTGACCCGGGGCCGTCTTTCCGTTTGGACTCTCTTCCCCCCTCCCACAATTCGTCATCCATTGCTCAGTTTTTTCCGCCCCTTCTTGCTTAACTTTATTCCCTCCCGGACCTTCGCGAAGCTTCCCCTCTTTTCTCTGGTTCTTGTACAGAAACCTTTACACTGTCCGTACGAATGATGCTGCGCTTTCTCTGCGTAACTGTTCATATTCTTTTCGAGATATGTTCTCAAAAGATCTTTGTTCCCTTCTCTTAATCTGCGCTGAACCTGATTTCCCCCCCCAGCAGCCAGAATAAAGTGTTTCGATCCGTTCCTCCTCACGATGCAGTTCTTACCTTTTTTTTTTCCACACACTTCTTTTTTTCGCCTCCTGTGCCCCTTTTCGTTTGACAGTCATTATTCTTCTTCCCTTCCTTGAAACCCTCCATATGTGGAAAATCCCCCCCTCTTCCATGACCCTTGTTTGACGAGGGGATCCCAGAACCCCTCCTTGCTAAAATTCATTGGCACCCACCCTTGTGCATGGTTTCCAAGTTTCGAATCCCTTCTGTTTCTGTTTACCACCAAGACTGATCTCATTTTCTTTGTTTCTTTGGGATTCTCCCCCTACTTATGTACATTCTGCCTTTTCCTGGGCAATACAGAGGTTGACTTTTTCACCCCTTTTCAAGTTGGTCACCTATCATGACATCTTACAAGGGGTCGCCACTTTTCCCCCTTTTTCTTACTGGCTTTCTTCTTGCCCCTTTTTGCCACCAGTTCTCCCCTATGATCTTTGTCTATCCCCCTGACGTTTTCTCCTGCTTTTGTCTTCCATATCGGATGTGTGCTCTCAGTACTTCCTTTTTGGCATCAAATTAGTGCGACTCCATTCCCCCTCTTGAGAGCCCTTCTAGTCTCCTTGTCACCGACGTAGACCCGAGTTTCTTTTGGTTTGCCTTTTATTCGGGGCCTCGGTTTCTTTTTCTGGGCGTGTTCTTGTTTCCCCAACGACCCCAAGGTTCCTCCTCCAGCCCATCCCTTGTCCCTCGGTTTTCACTCTCTCTCTCCGTTTTGACGGGCCCACTCCACCCGCGTTCGACTCCCCACATTTCTGGCTTTCGGACTGTTTCCTTCCTTTTTGTATGTTGGGTGCAACAAGAGAAAACCGTGCCCCTTCCACCTTCCTCCTCCTCCCAACCGAACTTTCTACTTTTTTGCCAAGCGCCCAATACTTGTCGCATCCTTTTTCTTTGCACCTTTCCCCTTTTCTTCCAACATCCCGCTTGTCGTCTCACTCCCTCTCTTTTTCCCAACTCGCGCCCGGTAAGCGCAGTGTTCCAATTTCACCGAGAGTCGACCCCCTTTTCCCCCTTCCCCGAAGACATATCCATCCGCCCCCTTAATTTTTTTCCCCATCAGGCCCACCACCCCGTGGAAGAGTTCTTCTATCGCGTGCCCCCCCAACACATTGTGTTTCCATTTCTTTTATTGCCCCATAGTTCTTTCATGACCCCTGAGGTCCCATTTCCTTTCCCCTCCATACCCAGGGAAAAGGTAATGCACCTCAAAATCCCTTAGGATAAACGAAAATCCTTCCGATATCAAGATATCACCCCCAACTCTGGGTTTTTGCCTCCCCTGTATGTCATTCCTTGCGCTGGCCCCCCCCACGCTTACGTCGAACAGAAATAATTCCACCCCAATCGAGGTTATGCCTATGTAGCCGAATCCAGGCCCCTTTCTTCCTGGTGTTCCGCGTTCACCTGTCCATTTTGGGCCCGCGACCAACTGCACACACCCAAATAAACCCCTTACCGTTTCGTCTGCTAGTGATGATCGATATTACCTTTTACGTCTCCATGTGGATGTGTTTTTTCCCCCCGTCCAAGAGCCCAGCTTTTTCCCTCCTATTTTTTTTGAGTCCCCGATTCCCCTCCCTTATATTGACGCCTGCGATATTCGCAAGGCTAATGTCCCTTCTCTCACGCGTGTCCCTCTCGTCTTTTTTTTAGTTGTGCGTCGGCTACTGGGTATGACGTTTGGTGTGGGGTGAGCAGAGAGGCACCACCACTGAGGGTAATTTTCTTTTTTTTTTTTTCTTTTTGCCCTTTTTTTTTTTTTTTTTTTTTTTTGCCTTTCTTTTTTTTTTTTTTTTACCTTTCTGTCCAAGCAGAACAGAGACGCCCAATCCAAAGTGTACGAGCGTTCGAGACGTAGCTTTCTTTTTTGGGTGGAATCCACCTTTCCAAATGCGCAGTTTTTTTCATATTTTCACACCGATCTTTTTTTTCCACGGAGCGGGACCACCCGTTTACCCCCCGGTGATCTAGTCACATATTGCTTCAGAAGGAACATCCCCCCCGTCCGCCACATTTAGAACCGCCGTTATTCCCCCCCTCATGACAGTAAAAATCCGGCCCCCCCCTCTTCCCACCCCCCCACAACAGCCCCCCCGCCGGCTTTGGCATCCCAATCATTCTTTCATCCTCCCATCTTTGCACCGACAGCATCCCCTCACTCCCAACTCCAGGCGCTCTGCCCAGCCTTTAGAGTTATTTCTGCTTTTTTTGGTTTTGACACCATAAGTCTCACCTTCTTTCCTTTGTCGCACATCCGTCGGTCAGTCTGTACAAACCTCAGCTGTGGCGGTCCCCCCCAGTACCACCCCCTTTCCTGCTTCCTCCCTCCCGGTGGCCCAGAGCAATCTACGCTCCCCTAATTGGGGCCTACCCAAACCTGATGATGAGCCTTGCGCCCTAACACTCGCTTCTAGTCCCCCTTCCCCCCCGCGGCTGACGAGCCCGTGTTCCGCCCCCCAGCTGTGCAGCTGTGAACCCCTCCTCTTTGTGCTTTATTTATTTGGTTTTCTTTGCTTTCCCGAGGCAGCTGTGCTCATCCCCCCCTTTTGTCCTGGTAATGGTTTTTTCTTTTTTCTTACGTATTGGCGATGATATCTCTCCCCGTCTTTCCGGCTTATGGTCACGCTCGGTTTTCATGAATGATTGAGGAGAGCTCTTTCCCACCCCTTTTATCCAGCTACCCGTTATCAAGTAGAAATCCTTCCTTTCCCCGGATCAACATGCTTCCCATTGGCTCCTCGTTCTCTTTTTTTTCATTTTTCTACTTCAAGAGTTTTTTCCGGGTCCTTTCCCCCCCAGCCCCAGACGGCCCCCCCCCCCCCCTCCCCTTGCCCACGCGATCGACGCTCGCCCTCGACTTTTCCCGTTTATTCGCTCCCTGTGTTCCTCCCCACAGTGCTCCTTTTTCCTTGTGAATTCAATGGCACGGCGGCACTTCCCGTATCCTTTTCCCGTTAAAAACGTATGCCCCCCCCCCCCCCCCTTTATTCTGTAGTTTTTTCGCCCGGAATTCGTTTTGCGATGCCTTTCTGGCAATTTTAGTCGGCTAGTCGAGTCAATCTGTTTATTTCTCGGGCTTTGTCCCGATGCCGCTTCCGCCATTCGCAGCGCATACGTCTCCCCAGACACTGCTTGCGGCTGTTCGGCCCCCATTCACTCTTTGGTCATCCCCTCCTCCTCCTTTTTGTTGGATTGTCTCTTGACCTTTAGTTTTTCCTCCTCTACCCGCTGAGCATGGAGATCTTTTTAACACACGCGGCCACCCCTGCACTACGCCTCATATTTTTTTTCCTCCTCGCCCTCCTTTTTCCTTCTCTGCGTCTCCCACCCCCGCTTTCTCTTCCCCCCTAAATACATAAGATTGTCACTTGCGCCCTCTTGAGATATGATCCTCCCGTGGCATTGTCATTAACCAATCATTCTCCCTTCTCTACTGAGGCCCTTTTCCCCAGGCGAAAACCGTCGTCTGCTCCTCGGCCCCCCCCATGCTGGGTGAAGACGTCCTTTTCACCAGTTTGCCCGCGACTTGCCACTTTTCCCCCTGATTCCCTATGGAGATTCAGGATACCATGATTCCAGTTCGAATGGGGAGCAGGGTTAAAAGCGGGTCTATTTTTTGTTTTTTTTTTTTTTTTCTTTATTTTGCCTTATTGCCTCCCTTATCTTTTTTTTTTTTCCCTTTCCCCACCTGGACACCCTCATAGGACCTCACTCTGACTCGCCGACCCTCCCCTTGTGCTCTTTTACTCTTCCGCCCAAACATCTCTCCCCCACGTGTGCACGCCAGCAACGTCCTTTGGCTGAGAACAATTCTCTTGTTTTGAATCGTGCCCACATACAAGCATCCCCTCCAGCGTGTCAATACTTTTGCCCGCAGAACAGTCTTGCGCATCCTTTTGATTTTTCCCCGTATACTCGATGTTATTTCACCGCCCCCCGTAACCCGCTAGATCGCAGAGTTCTACTTTCATCCCCCCTGGTTTTTATTCGTCCTAGGCCGACACTTGCCCTCTGCTTTATTGGCACCCGTGCTCAGAGGATATCTTATCTTTGTCCCCTTTTTCAGCGCTCTCTAGCGTGAGAATGCCCATTTGTCCTTCCGAGGGACCCCCCCCCCCCCGGGTTTTTTTTCCAGTTCTTATTCACCCTCAGCTATGTGCTCCTTCTTTTTCTTTGCCCCCCTTGGAGAGCTGTTCTTAGTGGTCCTAGATGTCGCACCTTATTTTCGTTTGTGGAGTATTTTATTCCCCCCCCTTAACCCGGAAGGGAGCTTCTTCTTCTCCGCTGGTGACGTTCCTGGCCTTTTGCCCCCTTGTGCTCCTTGTCTTCTGTTTCTATTTCACCGGCCCACCCCCAATCTTTCCGTGTTTGTTTACCCAGGGCTTGAGGAGGTCCCACCCGACTCACTGCGAGCCGTGCCCCTACTGTTACGATGTCTTCCGGTCTTCCTCGTCCACTTTTCTCTGCAACTTAGTATCTTTGACTTTCCATTACTCTCATGATTTTTTTTCTGACTCGTAGGGGCCTTTAATTATTGTGAGATTCCTCTTTACACGGGTCACAGTTCTTCCTCCTCCCCCGATTGTATCGTTAGACCCCCTGATTTTCTTCCAATTGAGACTTAATAGGCACCCTTTTTCCTTTTTTTTCTTCACACACACCAGGCATCCCGTGGCTTCTGCGATCACCCCGGTAGGAAGATCCCCTTCTTTCTCCCCCCCCATCATTCTCTTTTACTTTATTTTTTTGGGGGTGGACATATTTTTGCTTTTTTTTTTTTTTTTTTTTTTATTCCCCCCTTGTCAGGGTTTCACCTCTGGTCCCCCTCCTGCCTGTGTGGTACCCAATCGCCTTTTTTCCCTTTTTTTTTCTTTTCTTTCCGATGCAGACCCTTCCCATTCTGTCATGGCGCTGGACGCCTTATTGCCCCGCGCCCCATTTCTTCCATTATGTGCTGTGAAACCCCCCCCCCCCTGATTTGCCTTGTGGTGATCTTTTTTTTTTTTTTTCGCTTTTTTTTTTTTTTTTTCTTCGTAGCTTATGTTAGGTTCCTCATTTATATGCTCTCTGTTTTTTTGTTTTTGTTTTCTTATTGCACTCTCCCTTTTCCCCCCTTTCTGGTCATTTTCTGGCGTAGCTCTTTTGTTTTTTTTTTTTTTTTGGGCTTTTTTTTCTATACCTATTCCCGACTCCCACCGACAAAGTTTGGTCAGTCTATTATTACACAATACTATGGACATCTCGGTTTTTCCTGCCTTTCAACAGTTTCGGTGCCTCTTTTCGTGCCATGTAATTGTGCCCCCCATTTTCGCTTTTGCTTATGATTTGCCTTCCCACCTACGTTCAACGGCGTGACCTTTTGTCCCCTCCCCTCCCATCGCCCGCGAGTGCCGTGCTTTTTCTCTTTTAGTGTTTTTTTTTTTTTTTGGTTTTGGCATAAAAATTCGTTAGATCCCCTCCAATCTAGTTCCCCTGTTGACTCGGAGCATTTCCTTTCTACGGTCGGGTTTTCTATATTGTATGGGCTCTTTGGACTGTTTTTTCCACACCACGACCTCGTCTCCCCCGATTCCGCACCTTGCCGACTCCCTTTTTTTTTTTGTCCCCTTTGGTTTCGTTCTCTTCTCCTCAGTTTTTGTTCTTCTTTTTTGCTCTCCCTCTTACCCCTCGTTTCTCCAAGTTTTGCTTTTTTTTTATTGGAGGCCATTGTCGTTGTTTCAAGATAACCGCCCCGCCCCCTGCCCACCTGCCCGGCAACGCATCCGCCCGTTACAGTGAAGCCAAACCCCCAAGGGGCGCCCCTTCCCTCTGATATCCACTACATTTTCCAACCCCAAATTTTGCAATTTAGGGTATAGTAGCCCATCCTTGCGATTTCTGATTCCCCCCCTCTGGCCCAGTTTCTCTACGGTCAGCGCTTTTTTTTTTGCTCCCCTAAAAGATCCGATGGGGCAGCAAAGAACCCTTTAACTTAACCAAGCAGGTGCCTGAACGGTTTCATCCCGAAGGCTTTTTCACCACATATCTTTTTTAGTTCCATGAAGGTACTCACCCCCCCGTCCACGTTCGTTCCCCAAAACATCTTTTTTTCTGTTCGTTTTATCATCAGGTCTTTGACCCTTGGGAAAATCCCTCTCGCCCAGATGACCACATGTTTCATTATTTTCTTTTCTTTCCCCTCCCTTTAAGGCCACGTTTCTTGTTGTCAAGTATATGCCACAGGATGGATACCCCCCCATCCCCACCATTAAGCGCCTCTCCCTTCACCCCCGGATATAAACCAGGCACCTTGTCTTCCAGGTCCAGGCCATGTGATCCCTTTCACGACGTCTGCCTCTCCATCCCTAAGTTCCTTCTTATGACGGGCTTGCAATCGATTCTGCTTTCGTTCAAAAATGGCACGGTTGCCTCCGCCCAGCCAACAGGAAGGTCTCATCCGTCCTGTTTTGACGTCACGTCCATACTTGGCAACGCGCCCCCCCCCTATGTCCCACCCAAAAACCATACCCTCACCCCCGCACTCGTAGTACCTCGGGATGAGCGTCCCAGTCTGGTATTCCTTGGCGGCTTTGTGGGGTCCGGTACGCGCCACTAAGTCTGCCTGTCCTCCCCCCCCGCGTGTGTAGAACGTTCTCTTTCCCCTTCCTCCCTGGTCTAAGCCGAGTTGAAAGTCATGGTCGAAGATACGGACCCACCATTACACCCGGCCTGTGACTTGGTTCTTTCCATGACCTAACACAGTAAAGTTATCAGAGACCTTTTTTTTATGCTTTCTGACCAGCAAAGAGACCAGCTTTCCCAGTGCGGACCCATTTCGACGCCGGGCCTGTGATGACGCACCGAGAAAATGCTGAGGATATTTGTTTTCCTATTTTCCAGAGGTATCCAGTTTCCCATACCAGGGCCCCCATTTGATAGTGACCTACCCGTGATGTTTTTTGGGGAAAGCAGGAAAGTCCTTTCCCCTTTCCCCCATTAGACTACCCGAGTGCACCGCTGCATATCCCCTCGAGGCTTTATCAACTTAGTCTGCTGCCCAGGTTTCGGTGTTCCATCACCGAGCCACAGCTGACCTACCGTGCGCAGAATCATTCAAACCACCTTTTTTTTTTCCTCCCAGGTTAGTGCCAAGTTATCACATTGCATTTTTTGTTTTCCCCCAAATAAGTACTCTTTTTTTTCTGCCACCTCTCTTGCGTCAGCTCAACTCTTTCTCAAATTCCCGGGCTCGTGTCCCACCCTCTCCCCATATCGATGATGGTGACTTCCCCTGCGCAAGTGGGGCCTCCCTTTCCGACTTTCGTCCATATTTTCAGTCCCCCCCCTTCTCGGTCAGGGCGCGTCTAACTGCTTATATATGCTAATGTCCCGATTCGACGATCAGAGGCCAATTGCAACAACGATTTTTTCCCCCCCCCTGTGACACGCTTTTAGGGTGCGCCCTAGGCTGTTCTCCATTTGTCTTCACGCTGCCAGCCCTGATTTCCAAAGGCGTCCTGGATCACTTTTTTTTTTTTGCTCTATTTGGTGCGATTACATCTCTCGAGGTGTTGCGATGGTCATGGTCCCCCCGAGATGGCAGGGTCTTCCGATGATTTGGTTGAGAGTCGTAATCAGATTTAAAACTCTCCCGACCCCCCAAGGAATGAGATTTCGACCGATAAGAACCTTTTCTCTCCTTTGGCTGTTGGATAGCTATTTAGATGGCTGGGTTAGGTTTTACCCCCCCCCTCCTTCTTGATGGCTCATTGAGACAGAAGTCCGCAAGGTTCCCTTTTTCACGCATCGCTCTGGAGCTGCGGCCATGGATCCCAATGGTTTTTTCACCACCTGCTCAATATCCCAATGTCCTCTTTTGTTTTTTTTTAAACAAACGGGACCTTCTTTTTAGTTTTCAGATCAGATCAGTGTTTTCTTAACATCGAGTTCCTATAGTGATAGCCCCCCCCCGACTATGCTTTTTCACCTGCCTTATGCCGGTTCTCCTCATTAGAAGCGCATCCCGCTTCTATCTTCATAGATGGTGCCATCCTCCCTTCACTCCCCTCCGGTGTTTTCCTTCGAGACTTAGGGCACGGCTCTTCCTTTTTGGAGAGGAGTATGCCTCAAAGGGCGGCTCTGCCCCCTTTTCATAATCTTCTCGTCCGATCCAGATTTTTTTCCCCCTCTTCCCCCCTCGCCCAACAAGCGCCTTTATTTCTCCCCACCAATAAAGAAGAGTGTTATGTAACCCCTTTTTTAACGAGCCGTTTTTTGAGAGATGAGCCATGGTGACCACTTGCCGGGGGGGGTCGGCGGGCGAAGGGGGGGCTGCGGGGGGGGTCTGGGGGGGACAGGTCAGGCCGCGGGCCGCTCGCGAGCGCTGCACCACAAACCCCACACGCGTGTTTCAATATAAAACCAAAAAATACGCCGGGTGTTTGTGGTTACTCCCTGGGCGCAGGGGGGGGGTGGGGGGGGGGGCCGGGCGGTGTTGGGAGGGGGGCGCACCGGGGCTTTTCCGTGGGCGGCGGGTGGGCCAGTTCCTCGTCTCTCTTGTGCCGGCAGGGGCGCGGCGGATGGCGCCCGTGGCCATGGATGCTTTGCTCTTTTCTGTTGGGGGAGACTGGGAGGCGAGGCGGGGCTTGTGAAACACAACCCTCCCCTTCAACACAATACACTTCAACCAACAACCCCTACTACAAACGAACCCCAAACCCCAGGCACCCCCCCCCCCCCCCTGGGGGGGTTTTGGGGGGGGGGGGGGGGAACAATAAATAAAAAAAACCTCAAAAACAAACCAAAAATCAAACAAACCCACAAAACAAAAAAAAAAAAATGAAAGCCTAACCCAAACATCATATACAAAAACCTCCAAACAAGCAAAAAAAAAAACAATACCCAAAAACCATACAAAAAAAAAACAACCACAAAAACCCCACCCACCCAAAGCAGCTTACTAACCCCAACACCCCACCCTCTATCCCAACATTCAACCACCCCTGAACAACCACACACTTCCAACACCAACCACACCACCCCCCAATTTTTTTGGGGGGGGGGGTTTGGGGGGGTGTGGGGGGGTGGGAGGAGATATTCTGTTTTTATTGTCCGGCTTTTCTCCTCCCTTTGTTCCCGGGAATACTCAAGGTCCTTGATGCCCCCTTGTGTTGCTTCAGTCATTTTCGGGTTGAAGACGAACCTTTCTTTCATTCCATTCTACTCTGTCGTATCAAAGGCCCACTCCTCTTCCGTGAGGAGCTTGATTCCGGATCCACTGTCTTGAAGTTGACAGGGCTTTTGTTAACGTGTTCTCTTCTTCTTCTCTTCCCCCTTTTGGAGCCTTCTGATCATTCAGCGATTCCAAATCGACCCCTCCTTTTTCGGTCCAGAGATCATCCCCCCCCTTTCTTCCCCCCCAATAGCAGGGGAAATTGTCCCTTTGTGTTATGAGCAAAATTAGCACTTTAATACAGCATCCTCCCCCTCCAACGCTGCCCCGAAGCAACCCTGTTTGTCGGCTCCTGCTGGATTTTTGCGAAGATCCTCCCTTGTAGAGCTTTAAGAATCGGTCCCCGTTTCCCTATCGCAGAGGTTTCTTCTCAGCCGCGCTCATATTCCTTTACCCCCCACCACTCTGGAACGCCCGTTTTGATGAGGTTGCCAAAGTGCTCATGGTCCCTTTTTCGATCTGGTACTGTATTGGCGAAGCCCCTCTAGGACGTGAGCATGAAAGTTTTTCTCTTGTCGCTCGACTGATATTAGCCGTTCCAAGCCTATTGTTGACAGGCGCTATGATCTCGACACTTTCCTAACTGGCGAAGCGCCGGTCGTCCTAATGGCATGATGGTAGTGTGAATTGTTTTTTCTGGTGCTTTTGCTTGTACACACACCAATGAAGGGAGCGTCCTTCCTTGTTTCTTACCTGGCTCTGGCCTAGTTTCGCTGTCGGCTGGCCTTTATGCCCGTCCTTTCCCCCCCATTCGTTATCGTTCGTCTCCTTCCGGTTTGGTTGAGGGTCTTCTGTCAAAGGAACGACTCCATGAAGAAGCATTTTTTCCCCCCTCCAAAACCTGATATAAAGGAAAGGCGTCTCCTTTTGCACTTTAAGCCAAGTCTTTTCGTTTGTTTTTTTAACCTCATGCCCACCTGCTCGTAGGTCCTCCTTAACTCTATGCTGATTCTTATCCCCCTCTCTTTTACCTTCGCCTCACTATCAACGAGGGTAATACATGTTCACCCGAGGATGGAGCACAATTCGGCTTTCTTGTACCTGTGACCCCCCCCTTCGAATGGAATACCGTGTATCTTTGCTCGTACATCCCTCTTTTTAAGATAACTCTTTGTTATTTTTGGTGCATACCTTTGCTTTTTTTTTCCCGACCAATGCTTTTTGTCTACATCACTCTCTTTTCGAATCTTCCTTTGGAAACCGCCCTCTTCACTTTCCACCGATTTCCCTTCTGCTGCTGGAGACAATCTGGTTTTAATTTCTTCCCCCTTCGATCCCTCATTTCACAACCCGATTGCCTGGGTTCTGGTGATATCTAGCTTCGCAGCCTGGTATGTTTATCAACCCTCTTTTCCTACTGATATACCTTGAGATTGGGTGTTCACTCTGACCCGTCATTATCTCGCTTGGCCTTACCCAGCATAAGAGGGTCCTGGCCCCCCTGGTGCGAGTCCAGTCTTTTATTACAAATTATATTTTACGGTTTCTTCTGACTTTCAAAAGTTCTTTCCTTGTGGCTTTTTTTTTTGTTGGACACCTCCCAGTTCGGAAATGAGTTCCCCCAGACCCCGTGGGCTCTTGATCAATGTTTGGTTTCCATATCGTGATTTTCCCTTTCCCCTCGGGAGGGATTTTTTTTTGATTTGCCAAAATTAGTGATGCCCTTTTTTTAATGGAGGTTCCCATCGCTTAAACCGTGCGTATCCCCCCTTTTTTTTAGCTTATGCGGGTTCCTGTGTTTTTCGTGTTTTTTTGTTTCAACCACTGGACACATGGCCCCAATTTCAGCTCCTGTCAGCTTAGGTTGAGGGAGATCCTCTTTTAACCCCCCGGGTGAGAGAGAGTCTTTCTCTTTTTTCTGCGACCAGGGAGGTGGGCTGTGAAGTGAGGGTCCTGGAGGGCCCCACCCTCCAACCCCGGGCTTTTGCACCCGACTGGGTCGCTAC
>Ga0179593_1448673_pt1 | contig 14812 bp, 20 predicted proteins | sample CZODoug2_1_08_16_FD_185931 | JGI IMG/M metagenome (GOLD analysis project Ga0179593, IMG submission 185931) | Vadose zone soil fungal communities from Angelo Coast Range Reserve, California, USA - CZODoug2_1_08_16fungal (PacBio error correction) | ecosystem: Environmental > Terrestrial > Soil >... | reverse complement strand
GGAGTCAATCCCCATTCCTCAAGGCAGTTCAACCGACGACACGAACCCATTTGTCCCTCTTTCCATACAAGGTCTCCTGAACCCCTCAGTCTTTTACACCCCTGATATCTTTTTCGCCGGTCACCGCGGGGATATACTGGGTGGGCGTTTTTGTCCTCCGTTTTTTGTACGCCACCGCCGCGCTACGTTGTTTTACGGTGATTCCCTTTGACAAAAAGAACCCAAGTACAACGTCGGCTTTGGCCCTAATAAACAATTGGCGGCTGCTTCTCCAATGAAATATGCCGTTGTTTTTCCCCCCCCTCCATTACGTACCAAGTTACAGGTGGCCTGTCATGGTAAGCTTCGGCTGCTCTGTCCTCGTCTTACTTCTTATTACAACCGCCACTGCCCCATTCAGAGCACCCCTTCCTCCAGAATTGTGGGGCACCTCCCCTCTAAAGTTAACAGGACGCTCATCTTTCCTAACCTTCTCTGATTTGAGCGCCACTCGCCCATCGTCCGGCTTTTCTTTGTACCAGCCTTCCTCCAGTAGTTCATTATACTTTATTTTCCTTTCAGATGCACTCCTTCTGTGTCGATTTGCCACTTGTGGGGGTACCCGCGGTCTTTATACACTTCCCCTTAATTCTGAGTCCCACCCCGGAGCGACCCCCCCCTGATGTTCCGGTTAGTAGAACCCTGCGCCATTGTCCGGGTCATTTCACTTCCTTACTACCCAGTGCATCTGGTTGCATTTAATGGCTGGAGGTTCTGCTTCCCCGGCCCCCAATGGGTACGTCCTTCCTTTTTGCTGTACCTCCTTTGATAGCCCGATCATTTCCCCCCAGGTGTATGTGGCTCTCGGTACGTTAAATTCACCCTCCGGTTTTGCCCTCCAGTGCACACCTCCCCGTCCGCCGCCACCCCTTTTACCCCACTTGATTGAGTTTTTTTTTAGAAGTTGGTTCCCCGTTTCGTCTGCCGCTTTTCACTTTCTATGTCACCAGGACCAGATTTTTTCCTAAAACACAACCATCCCCCTTTCTTCCAGGCTCCTGGGTTTTTCCGCTATACAACGCCCCAAAGTTATTCCTACATTTACGGTTCGAGTTTGACTCGTCCCCTTTCCCCCTCTCTGCTTTTCAGGCAACTTAAACTCCTTACGGCCGCCGCTCAGTTATTCTTCTTTGGAAGAGACCTATATCACTCGGACTTTGATGGAGCCGGATCCCCCCCCCGGTTGTTTCCCCCATGCGGCACACTTTAAAGGTTCCTTCCTAGCGAGGTTATTAGACCAACAACCTCCTGTCGTTTTAACCCTTTTTTTCCCATTAAGAGTCATTTCCGCTGGTCCTCCTCCTCTACCCCATTCCTGCCTGCGCGTTCTCTTCCCCCTGCCTGTGAGCCCCGCTGTGCTTCGTCCCCATGGTCTTCTAAGGAGTTGGGTCCTGGCGCCCCCGCTTCCAATATACCCGCCCTTCCCCTGTTTCCGGCCGTATCCTACCCCTTCCTTATGCGGTTCCCTGCCAAGTTGCAAATGCAGAAGTTGTTGGGTCCCCCCCGTTTCTTTACACCGGCTTTTGCTTTCTTTGGCTACTTTTCCTGCTGCCTCCTGGTTTCCTTGCACCTCTTGCTGACTCCCAACACCCACCTACACCTCGGACGGCTGGTTTTTTCCAAATCCCGCTCTACTTTAACGCCCACGATTGAAGAAGTGTCCCGCGTTCCTCCCATTCGCCCTCGACCATCTCTTGCTTTAAGGCGTACGTTTACCCTGCCGGACGTCAGCATTCTCCTTGATTGTAGCGCTCCTCCTTCCCTTAGCTTTCTTAGGAAAATACCGGGGTGGCTTTCCCCCGCGGACTTCTACCCGGGACATTTAATTAGCCCCCCTGATTTCTCTCCCAATTTTTGTTTAATTAGAGGTAAGGAACGTTCTCTCATTTGAGACTTCCTCCCTCATGAATACTCTCCTCTTTTTTCCCGATAATTTGCTTTGTGCTCCTCCTTTTTTCCTTTGGCCCCCTTTGTACGGATCCTGTCGTTGCTTTTTGATCCCCCAGAATCTACACTGTTATCAACCTTTTCAAATTTTTTCTCCCCCACAACGTCCAATTCCTCTTGGACCCAACGTCTCCCACTGCCCTCCCCCCGTTGCCCACTCCACCCCCTTTATTGTCTCTTTCTGAGAGCCCTCTTTCGGCTTCCGCCGTCACTTGTGTTCAATAAGAGTAAAAGTTTTTTGGTTGGGGTAACTTTCCCACCCTCTCCTGCCTCCCGGCCACAACCCCCACTACTTTGGTCTTTGTTCCAAAGCTTCCCGCTCCACGTCCCCCCAACTCCCCCCCCCTACCGGTTCCAACAGCTTGTTTTCTTACTAATCGCCGTTGGGCTGTGGACTTGATACTCAAAGGGCCATTCTTCTCTGCGGCAGAGACGGCTATACACCCCCCGGCTTCCCTTAAGTACGGCACCCCCAAGTTTGGTCTCCCGGCGTCTTCCCTGGGTGAAAGTGTTCTTCCGTTTAAATTACTTCCTCTTCTGATGGGAAGTGACCCCCCTTTGTTTTTTTGATTTTCTTGATCCTTTCCTAAAATAAATTATCGTAGATTTCTTCCCCCAACCCACTGTGTAGGTTGTCCCAGACCGCAACTTGTCCCATCGTGATATTATGCAGCGGCCACCCCGCTGACGTTATGATTTTGCCCGTCCTGCTTTAAAGTCAAAATTTCCTTTTTTTTCCTTCCACCTACCTCGATGTTTCCTCTTTCTTTCTTCGTTTACGGGTAGTCGGGCGAACCCCGTCCCCTTAGTTAATTTTGTGTTCCTTTCTCGCATCCTCTTTCCCTTTCCGCTGGAACCGTGATAACTCCTTCCGCCTATAAAACCGGATAAACTCCCCCCTTTTCGTCCCCCTGTTGTGTTTTGCAAACTGGCATTGTTCCTTTCCTCTTCCTTAGGTTAGTCTGCCAGAACCATGCAAGGCTCTTTCTTTTATCGTCCAGAAACGACGAACCCGATCCTTACCCATTGGTTCGTCCTCCCCCCTTCTTACCCGCCCAGGAATCTTTCTTCCCTCGTGATCCTAATGTTTTTAGTCTTTTTTTCTCAATTTTTCAAATTGAAGAGTTAACTTTACCGAAAGCTTTTGGTAGAACTATTAACTCAAGTTCACATGTTCCCGTTGTCTCCTCGTGGTACACCCCCCACCCCTTTTATTTTCCGCCAAGAGGTATTAAGTTTTGATATATTCCCTTTCCCCCCCCCAGTTTCAGATGTTCTGAGTCCCCGGTCTTCCGACATCCTTTCTTTTTTCAGATTCGCAAGATCTTTTTGAAAATCCCTGCGTGACACCGTATTTTCCTTCGTTCTGCCCACCCCTCTCGTAATGATCTTTTGTTTTTTGTTGGCAGCAGCGTGCGGTCCCTCGCCCTTAATCAGAACCCTTGTTTCCAACACCTCCCCAGAAAACTTTAGTTAAATTTTGTTTCCGTCGGCAGTAGTTTGCCACTCTCCCGCTGCCGTCCTCTCTTCGCTTGACCTAAACTCCACCTTGTCCAAGTGCAGTCTCGTTAGGGTGTCTCATGACACCATCTACCCATTGCGGGACCTCCACCTTGTTACCCGCCCAGAGTCCTGGCCCATCGTGGGACATTTTTTTTCGAGGTTTAATAGGAAAACTCTTCAACCTCCCCAGATGGTGGTCGTCATCGTGCCACCCAAGTTTCGTGTCTACTCGCTGTTTACCCAACCCCACGTCTTTTTTTCCCCTCCTCAGAACTGCTTTCTTATCCGTCGCTTGCCACCTTTCCAGTATCTTTATAAGTAGTTTCCCTCCCTTTTTCAACCCTAGATGGTAGATCAGCAAGCTACTCCCTTTCTGTCCCTTGCTCCGATTCGTCGATCGTTCTTGACAATTTCCCCTTACTGAAGGGTCGTTGTTTCTCGGCTCCATCTTCTTAACTATTTTCAGATAGAGACCGAGGCACCTCTTTTTTTCATACCCCTGAGAAAAATCCAAACCCTTTAGGTAAAGGTTGTGTCCTTCGGTGTTAATTGCTCCAGCTTCGTTCCCTTGTATTCCAGAACCGACCAGTTTTCAAGTGGGGAGGTATCGTTTCCACTGTACCTCACCCGGTATCGCCCCTTGTCATTTCCCCCTCCCCCATTAGGAAACTCCACCAAGAATTCCCCCTCGAGCAGATTTCAGTCGCTTTTTTACTTTAGGCCAACTGAATCTTCCCTTCCTAGGTAACCTCTTTTTTTAGCCTGCCGCAGGTTCCCTAAGAATCTGTCAGATGGTACCCCCAAGTTTTCTATTTTCTTAAAAGCTTCCTTTTTTTTTTTTATCTAAGCCAGATGCCCATTTCTTCCCAATTATCTTTCTTCCTTCTGTGGTAAGTCAACTCCCGTCCTCTCGTTTTCTGCTGCTCCCCTCCCCCCTCTTCGTTCATGAAAGATAGCCTGTGACTTTGGGTCTAGGGACGTTTGAAATTTTCTTGAAGTTTCTGTTATCATTTTTTTTGAGATTACCGTTACTCTATGGCCTAAGCACCTTTTTTCGAGTTACCAAGGGAAGCCCCTCCCTGGGAATTTTTAGTAAACCATGTGAGGTATGATCTCCTTCAATTGGCCATTTGCTCACTAGCCCGTCGTGGTAGTAGCCAGCCTCCCGCAGTTGCGCTTTTTTCCGTTGTCATCCTCCTCTCACTTAACTTCCCCGTATGCTCACTGGTCTTTTTCGTAAACACCTGAGGACCCCGCCCCCCCCCCTCTTGCAATGCTTTGCCTTAGAACTTCCTAGTTTAATACTGTCCCAGGTTTCTCCCCCCCTTAATTGTTTCAGTTCGCAACTACTCTTCGACTCCCCTTAAGTTTAGTGATGCTGTCCCAGGTCCGACTTCTTATATTTTTTGGCCCATCTCTCCCTTTCCTCCTCACCTGTGGGGGGGTTGGAGATATTGGGAAGCCCCCCACGGCAGTCCAGGCCCCACCGCAGACCCCCCACCCCGTCACCGTTCATCCTTCTTTTAATCCCCACCCCCTTCTGATTTTCTCAAATTTGGCTTAAGTGTATTATACGTCTCCGGCCGCCGTTTCTCCTCTTGGTGTGGAGTCGTCCTATGTTTTCCGGACAGCCCATGGCCGTCTTTTTCCCGTTTTTTACTGTGATTTGACAGGCCAACGCACCCCCAAACTTCTCCCCCTTTCTTTGCTTTAACTACTCCCACTTTTTTCCTTAGTGGATTCTCAGCAAAGGAAGAGTACTCGAAACACGGTTAAGTCACATCTAAAGGTTTCGCGTTCAGACCTGGTACTCGATCTCGACTAGGCCGAGGTTTGTTCCCCTTACCCTCTTCCCTCCCACTCCTTCTCCCTTTCAGAAAGACACGCGGTTTCCAAAACGTCCTCACCTTTTCCCTGCGAGATCAGCCTCAAGTGATCTTCTTGTTCTTTCTTAACCTTTTCCCTTTTTTTTCGTTTTCATTTGTGCGTAAATTTGCCTCCCGCTCAGTAAGTTCGGGACTCCTTCCCTTCCTAATCCTCTACGATGTGCTGAGAGCCGAACGGGTGGTTGTGTACCCTCGGAGCAATGGTCCCTGGGAATCTAGCGTTGAGTTCCCCCTATCCATACCAAACGTTTCTGTTATTTTTTGAGGAAGTTACCATTAACTCTTCAGTCCGACTTCAACATCCTACACTACAAAATTATATTCATATGTTGCACTCCGACCCCCGGTAGTGTTCATTTCGGTTTTCAAGGACCATTTATAATATATTTCTTTTCCGTTCATTTTATCTCTCACCCGCCCCCTCTCCCAACTGCCACCCTTGGCGGTTTCTTCCTCAAAAACGGAAAGGAGTTCCTACCCCCACTTCCAAATGTCCCAATTTCACCACCATTTTCCAATACCTTTTGGTGATTGGAGAAGTATTGGCTGATTTCTCTCTGACGATATCTTGCATGTCACAGGCCGCTGTCTCACCCCCCCCCGCCACACATTCCCGAAGTGTGGCACCCCTTTTTTTTCCCGTTACCCACCCTCCCCCCAGAGTTGACGAACGTTTGTCTCTCTTCTGCAGTGACCCGCAGGCGTTTAAGGTATTTGTACCAGCCGGCTCGCTCCCTCTCAAGTCAGTGGCTCTACTTTATTTTCCCTATGAATAGTAGGATGATCCCCCGTTTTTTTTGGTACCCCGCGGAGTTTCCTTCCTTTGCCTATCTCTCGTAGTAGTTCCCCAAAAAGAGGCCCCCCCCCTGTTTAAACGGCGTCTGAAGCTTATTTTTCCTCCTTCTCATTGCACCGCCGAATAAAAAGTATAACCACTCTTTTTCATAATTCGGCGTTTTTCTGGATCAGTGGGCAGTCATTATTGGGTACTTCTTTGCGATGTATCATACATACAAAGGTTTATTTACAACTGTGGGTTCGGTCTTTACCTCACATTTCCCGTCCTAGTCAGTCCAAGGCCCCCGACTCCTAAAACCCCCATGTTCCCTTTGAGGGTTTGGTTGGTCTCCCAGGGTCTTATCTTCAATATCTCTGCCCTCTTTCACACCCTTTTCCCCCTTAAAATTCTATGCCGAACCCACCCAACGAAAACTCGTAAGGCGGTTGGGCTCTCCTTATAGTTCAACTCAAGCCTTTTACACGAATGTGCTTTGCGAGTTTCCTCTAATCGCCATCTCCATGCTTTTTCATTGTACGTTTTACCCTGAAGGGACTTCCTTCGCCTGTACTTAGTCTTTTGCAGAGGCCGGATCCCCTTCCTACTATCCGCTTATATCGTTCCCCCCACGGTTGTTTTTTTTTTTCCCCCCAGATGGTCCCCTGCATTTACACTTTTTTGCTACTTTTTGAACCAGATCCCCCACTTTTTCCGGCTCGGGTACTTGTTCTGGCCCTCCTTTTCAGCGCCTAAACCCTCTTTTCCCCGAGGTTGCCCTTTTATGCCTGGGTTTTTCACGTTTTTAACGGCCTTTGACTTTTCCCGGATCTGCCGTAAGTGCTATCTGCAGATAAATGAAAAACATGCTTTCACAACTGGTGGCTTTTTTCCGTACCTCAATTCCCCCCCTTCAGTTCATCCTCCAAATGAAGATTTTTTTTCCAATGGCCAATTGGCGTGTTTGAGCTTTTTTACCTTTTCTCACGCTTTCTCGTCTCAAGTTTACTTCTGGCTCGGCCCTCCCTCGATGAAAATGTTCTTGGCCCACCCAACCTTCTTCAAGGGTTTGGGCACTCTTCCAAGTTTTCCACTCCCCCACCAAAAGAGCATCCCTCCCCTCTTCTTTCCTTTGCTAAAATCGCCGCTAGGTGGAAGTTTATCCCCGGACGTCATTTGCTCCACCTTCGATTGCATCTCCCGGCTACAGCTGTCCCATTTTTTTCTTACCTTTGACCCCATTAAACAGGTTTTTTTGCCGAACTTGCTCATATTCTGTGAAAGTTGAGGTTGCTGCCCCAGTTTCTCCCTCCTCCTCCTTTGTTGTTCTAGATATCTTTCATCCGTCCCCTCCCTTTCCTCCCGCCTAATGTAGTCAAGACGTTACCCCCCACACGGTGTTTTTTTCGCTTTCCCTGAAACTGTCCGAGGAACGATCCCCAGTGACTCTCCGACTTTGTTTTCCTTTTTTCCCCTTAAAATGCCGCTTCTCTAGTTGCCCCTGTCCCTCGATGTTCTTTTTTTCTTTGGAAAGTGTTTTGATTTGGCGGGCTTTTCAAAAACACGTCATTTTTCTTTTTGGTCTTTATTCTGCATTCTCCAGTTACCTATACGGGGACCCCCCCCGGTGATCCAGATTTCAACTTTTTCCTCATAACTTCCAAAAAGAACCGTTTCTTTTCTTCAGTTGTGTTCCACCGGACGGAATGTTTGCCTCTGGCCCTCTGCCTTTATGTGTGTACTCTTTTCCCCTCCCAACAGAAAAGTTTTTTCACCTTTTGTCTCTTATCGGTCTCCTTATCACTTTACTCCAAAGTGTATAAGTACCCCCCTTTTTTTCCGTCCCACTATCCACGCCCTGCCTCCTCTTCTTTCCGATAGGTTCCTTTTTCCCCCGTTACCTCTTCCATGTTTTTTTTCATTAAAATACTTATCTTTTTGGTTTCTTAGGAAAGAAAGAGAATTCACAACCCCCCTTTTTGTACCCCCCCACACCGTGCTTTCCCTTCTCTATCTGCAGTCATGTGCCTTAAGCATGCAACCTCTCTCCTTCGGTTTTTTCCTGCCGGATGTAACTCCCTGCTGCGATGGTTTACTCTGCTGCTCCAAAGTCTCCCCCTTTTTTTTCCCTTGTTGATGCAAGTCGAGAGGTTTTTTTTTTTCCCCCCCCGCGAAGTAATGATATTGTGTGTTTTTCCTGACTTTGCCCCGGAACCCATAGACTCCTTTAGCCTCTCCCTGAATACATCCCCCCCCCGCATGTTCTGTGTACATTTGTGGGAAAAGGACCGTTTGCATTTTTCCTCTGCCCGTCTTTTAAGGCTTCCCTTCAACCTCCCCCTTTTAAATTGTTTAGAGTTAGGGCCTGTTTACGCACCCTATCGTAAACATAGGGGACAGTTAAAAAAGGCCCATCCCAGTCCTCTTCCCATAGTTTTAGAAGGTTGTAGTCGGCGTTCTGTTAGGAACAATTGAATTCCTTACCTCTTTCCTTTTAACGAAAGATTTTGGACTGCCCGCTGAGATTCCACCTGTAAAGGTCATGTTACCCACCCCCAAATTGTATTTTTCCCTCTTTCAATGCAGTCAGCGTGTATAGCCTTCGACTCCCCCCCCCTTCTCCGTAATGATTTGTTCTTCCCCTTCCTCTCTAAACTCCCTGCCAGAATTGTCTTTCTTATCTCGACTATAAAAGTTATGGATTTGCGTCCCAGCGATCTTTTTTTCCCCTTTTGCAGTACTCCCCCTTTGTCGGGTTGTGCAGTCTTGCCGGACCTCTCCGTAGCTCCTCCGATCCTTTCTTCCCTTATTACCTTTTACCCACCCGTCTTTGTCGTTCATTGGTTTTTTTTCAACTGCGGAAGGCCTTGATTTCCCGATGTCTTTCCTTTTTCTTGAGACCAAGCCAGTTGCCCTTGGCCTCTTATAGGTCAGATACCGTTCCCCCGCCCCTTTCTCCCCGTAACAATCCTGTTTTTCGTCACCACGGGATTCCAACCCACTTCCACCTTCTGCCCTTCTGCAGCCTTTTTTGTGACCTTGTTGAAATGGCCCCATTCTTACCTCCCTTTAACCGATTGCTTTTGGTTAGCCTAGTCCCCTCCCCTTAGCTAGATACTAACAGTCCCTCCTCGGTACACCCCCCAACCGTTTGAGGTTTTCCTCCCCTCCGTATTCCCTTGACTCGTCGCTGACCCACCTAGTCTAATGATTTTCTTCCTTCTTTGTAAAAGTCAACTGAACGCCTTCCCCTTCTTCCCGATTCTCATACCTCCCACGTCTGTACCTCTTCGCCCTCCATGTTCGTTTTGCAGTTTTGTCCCCCACCAGTATTTTTTCCTTTGGATAATCTTGTGAGATCCCCTCCCTCTACGCCACAGTCCTCCCATTCCAGCTCCTCTTCCAGGGGAGCAGGCGAAACTGGACTGTTCCAGTACTTGAAGGTTATCTTTTTCTCTTGCACATTTTTCTTCCATCAGCCCGTCTTTTCTTTCCCCAATCAGCCCCTCCTTTATCCCTTTGGGGTCCTTTTTCTTCGCAGTAATTCAAGAAACTAGCACTAATCTTCTCTTTCACCCCCCTAGGACCCTCACCACCAGTTTATACCTTCTTTTTGCCCCTCTTAACGTGTTGTAGACTCACCCGGCATATGATTGCAGGACTTCCCCCAGTTTTTTCTTGCCCATCGTTTTACTGGTTTGTTCCCTTTCCTCCACTTTCCGGTGATTCTGCCTGCTTTGCCCTTCCCCCATCTTCTTATACAGACCCCCTCCCTTTTTTGTTTTTGATATAGAGGGTCCTAAGGCACATCTTTTTTGACCCCCAAAGACAGGTTCCGGAACCCACTTCCTACCCACCGCCGCCCTCCCGTACGGTCTCCTATGAAAACTTTGTCAAGATAACATCCCTTGCCTTTCCTTTACCAAACCACCGTGATTCCACGCATTCTAAGCTCCCTGGTGGTTGGCTTGTCTGGTTACCCTCCCCGCCCCTTTGATAATACTAAGGTGTCCTTTACCTTCCTACTGTCACCCCTCCCCCCCCGTTATCCCCCTGAGGTTCTTGGTCATACTAACAGGGAATCCTGAATCCCCCTTCCTCTTCTTTTCTCCCCCACCGTTTTTAATTCAAAAGTAAATGTTGCGCCTTCTTCCTTTACTCCTTCGCCCGGAAACCGCTGCCAGCTCTTTTTTTGTAGAACTTTTTCACAGCCCCTCATCTCCATCCCCATTCTCCCCAAGCCGGGTGTGGGACCCAACCCCCTCCCGCTAAACCCCCTTGAGCCCCAGTGAACTCCTTTCGTTCTTTTTATCGCAACTCCGTCCATCGCCGTGGATTCAGGTTTTTACGTGTCCCCGCGGAAGCCTTCCTCAAGTCCAGTAAGTATCTGAGCTTTCCTCTCCTTTCTTCACGTTTCCCTCCCCTGGGACGAGCTTTTCAACACTTTTTACCCCCGTGGCTTTAACGGGTTCCCCTTTCCCAAGCGTTCTTTCTACTTTCCCTTTATCGACCCAAAAGATGGACTGTCAACAAGTTCTGTTCCCTTTACCGCGGTCAGAATGTCTCCCCTCCTCCCCCCCCCCCCAGGTTCCCTCGTGGCGATACTTTTTGGACTGTTCTTTTCTCTCTTTCGGTGAAGGCCCCCTCTGACCGTCGTTGCCCGTTCTTCGATAACTCTACACCCTTTTCTTCCCCACATTGTGGCTTTTTCGGTCCCACCAAATTTTCCACCTGGTTTCTTATACAGCCTGCGCATTTGCCCCCCCCTTGACCCTACCCCTTTTCGTTAGTTGTCTCCTTTTGTCCCATTTCTAAGTTCCTTTTCTTGCCTATTTTTTTAAACTCCCTATCGGCCGACCCCATTTTTCCCCTCATTTCCGGGTTGTTTTGCCAGAACGCTCGCTATAAGCAAACCGCCACATGGGTGCCCTCCGTTTCGGAGTTTCTCTCCTAGAAATGCCTTTCTTTTGTGTAAACCCCCTTAAGTAGACCCCTCTTTTCTTTTTCTTTGCCCTGCCTGCTACACCTTTTGATAGTCTGTATCTGCTGAACCCTACACTTGTTTTGTTTACCAAGCTGTTTTTTCCCTTGGAAGTTTTCGATGAGATATGCGCCCCCCTCTCCCCCAACCGCTGCTCTTCGCTTTCCTTCCCCTCGTCCCCTTTGGTCCTCTTTAGTCCCTCATTGGAAGACTTTCCTGGCACGTTTTTTTTTGGCATGATCCTTGTAAGGGTTTCCCCTCTTTTTTTTCAGTTCCTTTGTACGTCCTCTGATTCAGTGATCCCTCCGATCAGCACTGACCACTTTATCAACTCTTTGGCTTTTTCTTTCAATACCCCCTCCACTTAAGAGGATTCAAGTGCCCCTGCGCCTTCCAACAAACGACCCCTCAACTTTTTTTTCTTTTGTCGATTTTCTGCGACCGTTTCGCTCCTCTTCTCTTTGATTTCAAGCCCCTCTGATGTCCCCCACACTCAAAAATTAAGTACTGCTTTTTAGAAACCCTCCACCCCCCCCTTCTGGCCAAGTTTAGGTGCGTGTGAGCTCCATGTTTTGGCAGAGTTTTCTCCCCCTCCCTTTCGGCAAGCCAGCTAAGGACGTCGAGATTGCCCTCTTTTCTTTTTTTATCACCTCTTCTTTTTGGTTGCTGGTCCCGTTGGTCAAAAAGCTAGTCCACACGGTAAAGTTGCTCTCTTCTGCTTTCCAGGACCCCCCCCCCCCTGCTTTTTAACGGAGCTGTCTTTTACGAGTAATTGCCTAGGTTTTCAGTCCTTCCACCTTTACTTCCACTTTTTGGTAATCTCATTTAGGTGGTTCCTTTTTTTTTCCCGGCCCCTTCAAGTTTAAGGACTTTCTTTCCAGTCAGTTGATCTCCTCCCCCCCCCCATCCAGAAAAGTTTCTCCAGTGGCTTTTTTTCCCTTCCTACAACGGAAGGTCAGTTCCAGGCCCGTGGTGCACCGCCTTTTGAACACTTCCCCCTACAACGTTTTTTTTCGTGGGACGGTTTTTCGTCTAGCAGCCCCCCCTGTTTCTCCTCTTCAATTGCACTGTGCTAGCATTCCCGTTACAACAACTCTACCGGCTCTTGGCAGAAAGACAGTTAAACCCCCTCTTTCAGCTCACATCTCTGGAACGTTTTCTCCTCTCTCTTCTTCCTTGGGTACATTGACGTCGATCTTCCTCCCTCTCCCTTCCTTCGCCTCGATCCGCTGGTCACAAAATTTAAAGCTTCACCCCAACGTGTTTTTTTCGCCCGCTTTCTACATCTTCCTTTCCCGTGCTTTGTCCAACAGGACTCGCTATCTTTAATCTCTTTTTTTTTTTTGATAGAGATTTTGCATACGTCAGCACCCACGTCCTTTCCCTATGTAGCCTCCCTTTTTTTTCCCCCACCCTGGCTGTTTTCCCCAACCCTTTTCCCTTTTCTCTCTCCTTCGCTTTCCCCCCGTTCGATTACGATGATGCAGTTTCCCCTATGCACGTCCCCTTTGCCGGACGGATCCTATCCTTTAAACCTCGTTTCTCTTCTTGTTGGCTTTTTTTCCTTTCTCTGGTCGTCTTTTTTTCCCCCGCCCGTAGTGAATGTTGTTGTCGTATCTTCCCTCAGGTTCATTTCCCCCAAGTGGCGAACTCGCGCTACCAAAGATAAACACAACCCTTCTTTTCGGTTCCATTTTTGGTCCACTTTTTTTCCCTGTGGAATTGCTTGCACGTGCTTTTGTCTCTGACCCTAAACAAGTTCTGATCCCCAGTGTTCTCTTTCTTTCGTCTCAATTCGAACCCTAAGTACGTACCCCTCTTTTTTTCCCCGTCCCCCATTTTCCCCAGGCCAGTTTAGTGCCGAGTTCTTCTTCCCCTCGTTTTTTTTTTCTGACTAGGCCCCCTCCTTAGTATAAGTTAAACGCCGCGTTGTTTTTCCTTTCCCAAGCTTTCATTCACTGAACGTTACTTTACCACCCCCCCCTTTTTTCCTTCGCAGGCTAGTCAGCGTTTCCTTATCCCGTTCACGTCTGGCAAATCTTTAGCTTCGCTGTTCCTTCCCTTTTTTTGTATTACCTCCTTCCCTCTTCGATTTTGATGAGTCCACGAGACTCCCCCTTCCTGTTTTCCCTCTTAGCTTCGAGCGTTGCCACGTCGCAGTAATCTTTTTTCTTTGTTTTTCTGATCCGTGTCTTGTGCACCTACCTTTTCCCCGAGCCCGTAGACGCACTTTCTCACCCTGACCCTTTGGAGTGTGTTTTGGCCCAACGCCTCCTTTTTCCCTTGCTGCCCCTAGCCCTCGTTAGTCGTTTCTGTGACTCCCTTTTCTGGTAGAGTTCTTGTCTCCTCAGCTCCAGCACGGACGTATTCCGTCCCCCCTGTTGGCCAAAAAATTGAATGCACTCCCCCCTGTAGCTTCTTTCCCCCTTTGAAGTAGATTTGTAGTTTTTTCTTAACTCTTCCCCCCCGCCAGTTTCTCCTCTCCCTTAACCGCCAGCTTTTTTCAGCCTCTGCCGCCTCTCTATATCCCCTGCAATTAGACGAAGCTGTTTTTTGAAACCCCTTTTCTTTTTCAGACCCGAACTCTTCACTTGATAAGACCTGTAGTGACATTTTTTTTTGAGCTGGCTTGCTTCCTGCTGTCCAGTTACTAATTCGATGGTCGTTCATCTCCCCGCGCCCCCTCTCACTTTCTGCAATTTTTAAGTTCGTCGAGATTTTCCCCCCCCCCCCGCGCTTGGTTTAGTGTTTTTCGCAGCGTTTGAATACCTATAGCGTCCCTCTCCCTTTCGCCCCCCTACCTTTCCTCCCCACAGCAGGGTGTTAGGTAAACTGGTGTCACTCCTTCCTTTTCCATGAAGAGAAACTCTCCTTTCCGTCCCAAAGCCCCCCCCTTTGACGTGGTCTTGTTATCTGGAGCCGACTCACTTAGCCCACGGATCCGAATTGGCAGGGTCAACCCGTGAGGCCTCTTAAGTCTTCCTCCGCATTCGAGTCGTTAACTCTGCCAAGTCACGCGTTATCGCTTACCTTTCCAGAGTGTTGTATCATCTCCCTCTTCTAGATTAATGTAAGTTGTAGCCGATGTTTTTTACCAACCCTTTTTCGGACCTCCTTCTGTGAAGTTCGCTTTCTTCAGCGCCTCCCCACCTCTGACGTTCTCGATGCGGTCCTCCGGAGTACCGCCCCTTCCTCTTGGCTGGTCATCTTGACTAAATCAAGCTTCCTTTCAGCTCCTCTCGATTCCTTTAGTTTTTTTACACACGTTTCTCTATTCGGTTCCTTTGGGCTCCTGTCTTTTTTTCAGACCCGGTCAATAGATGGAAACCTTTCTTTTTTCCCTTGCTTTTCAGTTCCCTCGGTCCCAACTCTCTGTGTACTTAACGTTGCCGTTCGCGACGAGCTTGCGGTCCAGCCTCTTCCGCTTTAGTAGGAACAAACAGCCCCCGTTTTCTTTTACCGGTTTTTCGTGTCCGGCGAGACCTCCCTTTGCTTACCAGTCCCCCCTAAGGTCAACGAGGACCCACCACCCAACCCCATTATCTGCCCTGCGTGCCGTAACTAGTTTTTTCCTTTACAGCCCTCTGATTTCCTGTTCCCGTCCTTCCCCCTTTTCCGTTTCCCTCTTTCGCGGTGATTTTTTAAGGACTGCTGATATGTACGTTGCCCCCTTCCCCATAT
>Ga0179593_1446127_pt1 | contig 14812 bp, 13 predicted proteins | sample CZODoug2_1_08_16_FD_185931 | JGI IMG/M metagenome (GOLD analysis project Ga0179593, IMG submission 185931) | Vadose zone soil fungal communities from Angelo Coast Range Reserve, California, USA - CZODoug2_1_08_16fungal (PacBio error correction) | ecosystem: Environmental > Terrestrial > Soil >... | reverse complement strand
CCACACTGCTTTCATATTAATGCTTAAGCGTCCCCCTTCCATGCCAAAGGAGGAGATTAAAAAATATGTATCCCTCCCATCTTTTTTCAACCCCCTCTATTTTCTCGAAAACTTCCTTGGAACACTCCCCCCTCTATCCTGAAGAAACTCTCTCCTCCCGTTCCCTTCTTAAGGTCGCCACCAAACAAAGTCTGTTCAATCTTCGAATCCTCTCTATTTCCCTTCCTGAATTCCGTTTTCGCGCTTTCTAGACTATTGCTCCCAAATACCAGCGATAAATCCGGAATCCAACTTTTTCGAATCTTTCATCGGCCCCCCAGTTGTTTTGATCGTTTGAAAGGCACTCGAGAAGATAAGGCAAAATGACAACTTTTCCTCCAGATTACAATCGAGCTAGTCTTCCACGTGCATTCAAGATTTCTTGAAGGCCACGCCCTCCGAAAACCACTAGGCCCCCGCTCCCCCCACCCCTCCACCTCTCTGACCCCGACCCCCCCCCCCCCCCCCCAGGAGCGCTTATTCTCCCTTTTTTTAAAGAGCCCCACCACGATGGATCTTGCTCTTCTTAATGGTTTAGTGTTCCCTTGAGCCGACGCCCTTTATGCGTTGCAGGAAGTTCCTCTCCCCTCCGGTTTGTCAAGCCCTTTCTTAGAGTTCTTTTGAGACGTCGCTGACCGTCTTTTTCCATTTTTCCCTCATCGCTCCCCCCCTTTTGGGCCCTTCTACCCGAATCCTGTTCTTCCCCTCAAGACAATTAGATAACCTACATCCCCCGTATCCTCTTGCTAGATCCTTAGATTTGTCCCTGTCATTGAGACTCGTGATATCAAGCCAAGGGTGGGTTTTCTACTCCGATCTTCCATCATAGATAACTACTTCAGTCTTCCCTTTTTTAAATCAGGCACCTCATGTTTGGAGTGATGAGAACCTTTTGTCTGCTGTCATTTCTTCTTTTTTTCGCTCCGGCTATGACCCAGCCCTCTTCTTTTGACCCACAGGCTTGAGAGGGATTTACGTGAGACCCATTTCTACCTTTTTTCCCCCTTCCTTCTAGAAAGAAGGCTTTTTGTCATTCTTTACTTTTAGAAGCTTCCTCCCTGTCGTCCCCTTTCGAGGCTTTCCTTCCCCTCCCTTATGGGTTCATTCTTTCCCCCCTTACCTTCATGTAACTGTGGCCGGTTTCGTAAGGTTTTGCTGCCTGTCCTTGTCATTCTGCCCTTACCACTGATCGCGGAATCTTTTCCCCCCCCGATTTTTTGGCAAAACCCCCCTTACATCTGAAATAGCCTCACGAGTATGATTCTCCACCTCGCTGTTAGTGATTGGACAACTTCCTTTTAGCGCACTGATGCTGAAGAAATTTGCCTGGTCTTTTTTCTTTTACCAGATCATGGTTCCCCCCCCTCTTTCCCGACTAACGCTTTCAGCCGCCACTCCAAGCCTCCCTCCTTTTCGGAATTCTAACTTAGGAGGTTTTTCTTTCTTTTTTTTGCTCGGATTGAGCTCGGCGCTTTCCCCTGACCTCACCCCCGATGACCCCCTAGAAACACGCTTCTTCATGATCGTCGTCTCTGATCACTGTATAGCAGGCTAATTACCGTGCTTTATGGTGACTGTACAGTTTATTCAGTTATGAAAATAATGGGCATGGGTAGTTGAACACCCTCTTTTTTTGTGACTGCTCTGCGATCCTTAGGTATTGCTTTTTCCGAGGAATCGGTTTTCCTCTCTTGTTTTTATGTCAGAGGAACGTCGTTCTCACGTTTCATGACATCACTTTGCTAGAACGCCCCATGGCTTTTACGTCATCGCCGAGAATTACGATTCAATAAGGTCTATTCTGTACGGCCTCACCCCCGCCCAGTTCTCCCTCTGGAACCCCCTTTTTGCCCACCTTTAAAAAGCTCGCACGCCTCGTCGGGGTAGACAGAGTAACCCCCGCACCATTCTCTTCCCCACTCATAAAGTATTTGCGCGCCTCGCAAGTTCTTTTTTCGCCCCCCCCCCCCCCCCCTTTTCCTAGTAATAGAACATCACTCCCTATAGTTGGGCAATGTCTTTTCAACGCTTGTTTTCGGACTATTTTTCATCGCCCTAAACGTCAGAAGGAGTCTGGTCGCGCGTTTACTTGTCTCCCCTTACTTCCTCTCCTCTACCATTCTCCTTTCAGCATTCTGTCCATTTCCTTCCTCGCAGCAGATCGCCCTCTATTTTCACGAACCGAGCCTTCATCAGATGCCCTGGCCAGCTTTTCCTCCAGACTCTTTTTAGCCCCGATCTTCGGCATACCCCCCCCTCCATCTGCTCGTTGACGGGCTTTTTCTTTTCCCCGTTCTTGACACAGAGGCGTTCAAATGCCGACAAGAGAAGGAGTAGCTCTCTATCGTCCCCCTTAAAGCCGCTGACGTGTAATCGCTGATCCCCGGCTCCCTACCTTGTTCTTCTGTTTTTCAGATCTTTTCGTCAGTTGCCCTGTCCTTCCCCACTCTTTTGTCAATTTAACGAGCCTTTTTTTTACGTTGACCTGTTTTTGGGTTGGTTCAAAAGGTCGCGATAAGACGCCCCCTTGCCCCATCGTGCGTGCACCGAAAATGTTTCATCTTTTTCTGCCGCTTGCTCGCCCCTTCCAGATCTCCCACCAGGGTCGCCCCTGAGCCGCTTTCGTTGTTGTACCTAGTTCCCCTGCAATCGTAGCCTTTCTCTAGTTGCACCTACTTTTTTCTAACGAACGCTTGAGGCGTCCCTGATTTCCCCTGCTCCCTTTGACTCAGTCCTTGCTCTTCCATTTTGTCTTTATTTTTCCACCCTTTTCGTAGCTTTTTCTTATATAGAAACATATACTCCTTCAAGTGCTTTGCCCGTCCCTACCCCCCCCCCTGCATGGGAGTTTCAAGCGATTCCGTTCCCTTTTCGGAAAAACATCGCGTAAATTCCGTCCGGCTCTGCGCGAAGGGATCACCCCCACTCCACTCTCTTGCGTGTGATTTTGCCCCCACCCTTTTCTTTAGTGCTTTATATCCTTTTTTTTTGTCCCCTCTCCCTTTTTCGTCTCGCAACTCCGACATCGTGCGCTTCGTTCCGATCTTCTTCCCGATACTTGATTTCCCGAATCGTAACCGCCGTCCAGCTTCTTTTTGGTCTGATCGAAATATCGGATTATGATCTCTTTACTTGTGTCTTTCAATGCCTCTATTCTCAATTGTCTCGGCTTTGACATCCTCGACGCTGTTTTCCTTTAAGCCGCGCGTCACGGTGTTCTGTCTCCTCTCTTTTCCCTTCGATGTGAATTATGCGCAATATGTTATGTGTCTTAGTCTCTCTTTCTTTTTTCTTTGAGATGAGTATACAATCTCGATCCCTCCGCATCCCTTTCCTCGACTTTTTCACCCCTCGACCAGGAGGACGTACGACATTCCTCTGTACTGTTTCCCCGCGTCTTTAGGGATTGAATTTCTCTTACGTTTTTCTCCCAATTATCTCTCGGTACTATCCCGGATGAAATTTTCCAGCCGGCGAGCCACCCCCCTACCACACCAGTCCTAGAACCCGTGCCGAATTCCTTGCCGCCGCGTGCGATTCCCCCCAACCCAGAACAGCAACGTACCCTCCCCACAACCCCACCCTTCGCATACGAGCCCCGAACCCTCTACCCTCACCCCCAAGCACAACACAGCACATCTGAACCCGCGCCAGTTGCGAAGACCTCCCCTCCCAAAGTCCCTCCCTCCCCTCCACACCATACCCCCCTTTTGATTGTGTTTTCCATCGTTCAGACTTTCTGGTTTTTTTTGATGTATGTTGGGTGTTTCTCCCTCTTTTTGTTTTTTTTTAAGGCGTGGATACTTAATCGCTGTCGTTTTGTCACGAAGAGGACCCCCCCCTATTTCATCTTACCTTTTCCCTCCATATTGAATCCCTGCCACCTTCATCTCCATCTCACCTTCTCATGGAAAATCTGGAAGTCCCACTCCCGTAATTCTCGTCCTCGAGAGACGTTCTTTGCTTCTGATATCTACTGGAGACTTTCTCTGCTTCTCTCGAGTATCTTTTCTTCCCCCCCTTTTGTGAATGGTGTCCTGGGCTTCTTCCTCTTCCCTATTGACAGGTAGTCAAACCTCTCGGGCTCATGGTTTCTGCTCCCCACTCTCGAGACTCTACTTTGAACCCGCCGCCCTATTTTCCTCTACTCCGGTATGAATAGGCCTTGACCAGTAGTGTCCTCTGAATGGAAGGTGAGAGAGATATTTTACTTATTTCTTGTGCTTTCTTTCTTCAAGAGAATCAGGCCATATTTAAGAGAAGCCCCGACGACTCCGAAGATCGATTTTCTGAGTCCGAGATATGCTGATATCCCCCTTCTCATTCTCTTCCCTCATTCAGGGCATCAGATTTCCGGATCGTTCACTTTCCTCTTTTATACTCTCCAGCTGTCTCTCAAGCGCTCCCCAATGACGTTCTTTCTTGCCCTAGAGTTTATTGCGCTTTCTTCTAGGTAATTTTACGCACACGCTCCCCTTATTTTTTGAGGAGCTTCCAGCATCCTCCCCCCAGTCGCTTTGCATCTTTCCCCCCCAATATTTTGTTTTTTTTTTTTTTTTTTTTTTTTTGCAATGATGCGTTCTAGGAACTTTACACTTGTTCTAGATTGTCATGCTTTGATGTCCTTTGTCTCCACTAAGCGACTTTTTGCCTACTAGCTGGCCCCCTTTCGCGCGTGCTAGTTCGTATCACATTTTGCGGTCACTAGCGTTTCCCTGTTCCTCTTTATTCTTCTCGATCCGTATTGAATCTTCTCTCTTATTTTTTCTCAGTGGGCCTTTCCTCTATCCCCTATCACCTTCGCCCGACGATAATCTTGAAAGAAAAACTCTTCGACTCAACCCCATCCTCAATACGAACGAGTGATCCGATCAGACTTTTTAACCCACCTCTTGTTGTAGATGCTTTCAACCGCGACCCTTCCCATTATGTTTATAGAGGTGACAGGTTTTTGTTTCCTCTATAAAAAAAGATCCTGAAGTAGTCCCGTTTCTCTCTTTGAGCCGACGAACTCTCCCTCTAGTTTCTCCGTTGTTTTTTTTGTAGAGTTCTTGTCCCTCTCCGTCCGCTCACATGTCACGACACCACCCCTCCTAAGTGATCATCGCACCCCGGGCGTTGTCGGCGGGGTTTTCTCTCCTGCGATGAGGCCCATGTTCCCCGTTCTTTTTTTCCAAACTGCATATGGCATTTTTATCTAGGCGCGAGATGTTCCCCAGTCCCCTCCGCCCAGTCTCATTCCTTATGTCCCCCTGTTTTTTTATCCAAAACGCGCGTCCTGCCTCCGAGAGTTTTCTTGAGTTTCTTTGAAATGTAGCATTAGAGTAAACCCTTCGCCTCCTCTTTTCACATACGGTTGTGTTCGCGACAATCGTTGGCGCAGTCCTCAGCCGGTGCAAGAGCTGCGACTTTTTTTCTCCATTCCTTCCCTCGCCTTCTTTCTCTATGATGACTCTGTAATTTCCCCCCCCCCACTTCAAGCATAGGCCCTTTTCCCAGATGCGTCTTTTTTTCCGGCCTTGCACTATCAGTAGCGAAAGAGGATAATCACGAACCCGCGTCTTTCCCTTTTTTCCGTAACTTCTCCCTCGCTTGTCTGAGCGTCAATCTCCCCACCTTTCTTTCTCTGGCGGCAGATTACTTAGCACCTTGCGTGCTCGCCCTTGATTAGCACCACGCATCTTCGCCCCCCTTTCCCATTCCGGTCAGCGAAGCTTTTCTTTTAGCACTTTTTCTATCGTCTTTCCCGCGTCAATTCGAGTGTCGCAGTTCGATAGGCCGTACTCTTTTGGCCGGCTGTTCACCGCCTTCCTCCCCTCCGCATAAACTTTTCTTCCTCTTCTCCGCAAGCTCCACGCGCCTATTGAACCAAGTTCCGCCGTTCTTCTGCCCTGCGCAAGATCGTTTAGCCGAGCATTCAATGAAAGCTGAAGCAATCCGCGGCGATTGCCTGTCCTCTTTTCCTTCGATTCGTTTCCTTTTCCTGAGCTGTTCTTTCTATCTTTTCCGAGCGAAATCACTTGATTCTCCGTGATGCCCTTTGTTGTTGCCCCCCCACTTCCTGTCGCCTTCTTCTGTGATACCTCGTCGGTGCGTTTAGTTTTTCCCCTCCTTTCCTTCTTTTCCTTTAAGTAGATTAGTTAAGCTGTCCCTGTTTGTTTTTCTTTCCCTTTCCACCTGAATCGCGACTTTCGGCGCTGTCGTCTTGCGGACAAAATTCCCTAGGTCAAGGAATTTTTCTGTTTCTTTTGCCCCCGTGTTCCAATTCTTTCTATATTTTTAATTACCCTTTTCCTATGGGCAGCATGTAAATTCCTGGCGTTTTTTTTGTTGGCGTTCAAACTCCCCGGCGACTGAATACTATCTATCTTACTCTTTTTGTTTGAGAGAGAGTTCCTTGTTCTCCCCCCCCCCCCAACCGCCGAGGAATATTCCTGCGGACTCCCCTGCCGCCCATGTCCCTTGAACTTATTCTTTCACCCATATGAGCAAGGAAATTGACGTGTTCAAACCTTCTATTTACTCCTTCCCCTGCCTTTCCCATTATTTTTCCTTTTCCTACCTCCGCGCCTCACTTTTCCTCTCCTTTTCCAGTGCGAGTTCCATTCAACCCACAAACTTCCTTCTGACCTATTTTCCTGAACTACTGAACTCGGTTCGACGCTGTTCCCCACCTGTCTTTCCAACCTCTCCTAAATAACTACTCTCGCGTCATCCCTTTTTCCCCCCCTCCCACACGAGTTCAGTGCTTTCAAGGTATCTCACAAGCTCAGCAATTACAACGATTTCCCATTTTGCCCCTATTACATCGTTTTTCTTTCGCTCTAGAAGTTTTTCTCTCTTTCCCCCTTTTCTCTCCACCTCAGTTTTTATCTCCGTCGGCGTCCCGGCTGCCTTGGTTACAGAGACAATGGAGCTTGGGCTGATATCTTCGTTATTTTTATTTTCTCCTCAGCTTTATGCGTCTGTCTGAACCTTCTTCAGAGACATCCGTCAAATCGTAGGCGCGGATTGTACCCCCTTCGGTTCCTAATGAATAGCCGCTACTTTCCCGCTCCCCGACTATCACCAGTTTTCCCCCTTTCCTCTATGAAGACATCTCCCCCCCTGAATAGAAGCTGCGCGATATTTCTCCTCCCCGTGAGCTCTAGCCCATGATTTCCTCCCCGTCGCTTTTCCTCCCCTTTATATAAAGCAAGTTTTTTTTTCTCATAATTAAGCTACTGCCGAGTCGTTAACGTTACTTCGTTCTCCTCCTTTCCTCGCGTTCTTAGGATGTTATGTCGCTTCTAGCTTAGTTTTTGCTCTGACTATCCCTTCTTCTTGTCCCACCTTCTGACTGCGGGTCATTTTACTGGTGCGTTCCCCCATTATGCTTTTTTTCCTCGTTTTCATACGTTCCGCTTGCGAGGAACTCCTGAATGCCCACTCCTCTTTCTCTCTTGTCTCTGCGAGAATCCCTGATTTTCGCGCCATCCCCGTAGTCACTTCTGCTATGACTTTTCCTTTGCGAATTTGACCCTTGCATCGTTGCTTCAATTAAAACTATAGAGGAATTTTCCTGCCGCGTTTTTTCTCACCCCAACTCTTGCCATCTTCCATCCTGACTTGCGACGGAGACGATGCTTAGTGATTTCTGACCCCTTCGTCGCCGCACCCTCCCCTCTAAATTTGACGAACGAGTTCCTTATGTTCTTGGTCTCTAGATTTCACGAATAAACTATTCCCTTGCTTTTTTCCAAGCAGTCACTTGAATCCTTTGCGTATTTCCAATTATGAGGGGTGCGCGTTGTTCGTGGCTTCCTGCTCGTATTATGACGAATAGACCCCTTACTAAACATCGCCAATTTCTTTGTTTTCTTTTGCCGAGGATTCAATCTCTAAGTCAAATCCTTTCTCTCTTAGTTTTTGATCATCTTTCTTTTTCAAGACTCTCTCACACATTCCATTGGTCAATGGGTTCTCTCGCGGATCCTCCCTTCCAAAAGAGCGGTTTTCTCTCTAGGGTCATACACTGACCCGATTCCTTTCTTTCCAGATAATTTTTTTTACATCACGCCCCCTTAGAGTAGCGAGGACTCCCCCCTGAAATCGTCTCCTTGACATTCCCCTTAACTTCCTTCTCATCTTAGGTCTTCAATACGTCTATCGCCGACTAGGCTTTATCGTGGCTCCAGGATGATTTTTCCCCGTGTCACCTATAGTCCCAAGGAGCGCGCGGTCGCGAAGTCGGACCAAAGACTTTCTCTGTTCTTCCACGAGATCACTTTTCGTTCAGTCCCCCCAACAGCATACACAGTTGGCCTGTTCCTACTGACCATCCGACCAGAGTCGGATTTCTTCCACCCCTCGACGTTTTGCTTCTGGTTTTTCTGTTCGATCGTGATTAGTTGCGTTTCGAATCATTTTTTGCTGTTCTGAGTCTTTTGCGTCGTTTAATTCCGATCCCTTTCCTCGCACGTTTGCTCTTTCGTCCGGAATGGTGATCGTCCATGGATCGATACGCCGAGATATTCCAGCTCTTTTCATCCTTCCATAGATGCCCCTTCCTCGTGTAAATTCCATGTTGACCAAGGCCCTTTTTTTCCGATCGGCAGCACTTTCAAATTTATGCTCGGAAAGGGAGTTTTGCTGTAAGATGGCTCCTTACCCATTCTCCGCAACGCAAGGCGACTAGAGACGTTATCCTCTCCCTCCCGCCGATGATCCTACGGTACGCTTCTACTCCCTCTCGCCGCTTCTTTCATATTTGTTTAATGATCGAGAGTCGCGATAGCTGGCGACGCGCCCCACTTCCCCAGCAGAGCGAGTTATAACGAGGTTTTCACGTACGCGAAATTCCCTCCCTTAACATTCTAGAGTAGGAACAACTATTTCACATAACCTCTAGAGACTCCTCCGTTCCCCACTAGCCCCTTGAGTATCCGAATGCAGTCCCCCTCATCGCGAATTGCCTCCTGAAAAACGCACCCCGCGTGGCGTCCTCTTTCCCATGAGTAAGTGCTACCTCTGGCGATGCCTCTCCGTTCTCATCGTCTTCGAGTAGAGGAAAACTTCTTTGTTGCGGTTTTGGTCTGTTTCAGGCGCATGAGAGCGGCCTTTTTTCACCCATTCGAAGCTCTTTTTCCTGCCTTTGCAAGTGTATTTTTTTGACCGTGTTTCTGCTGAGGATTCTTTTGAAGCCCAATATCGTCTCTAGATCAAGTAGTCTCTCCTGTACCGGATTCGATCCATCCCCCGCCAGATTCGCAGATTCCTTCACTACGTCATAGTTGCTATCTGACGTATCATACTCCTGCGGAGGGAAATGCCGCGAGACTGCTACCCCCCCCTCTCTGCTTTTTACATCCACTTGATTTTTTTTAAGTCCTCCTCGAGTACTTTGCTTGTGTCCTGCAGATAGATGTGACCCGTTAGCTTTAAATGCTTCCCATCGAGTGCCCTATCGATGTACTAATAATACGTTGTGTGTTTCTCCTTCCCACTTGATTGCGCAGTCCAGTCGACGGGTAAATCGCCGCGGTTTTTTCCTGAAGGAACACCTTGTTAAGAGCCTTCCGCTTCACAGTCGTAGAGGGATGGTGAAAAGCGAGTTTGGTCCTAAAATGCTACTAGGCTGTTTTCTTTGACAGCCGCCTGATGATTTAGACTTGCTCCTGGTCCGATTGTATGTTTCTGAGCCCGAAGCTGGCTGGACGTGCGATTCTTCCCTCCGTTTTACAGCTCAAACGACGTTATTTATCCCCCTCTAGTCAGTCTGTCCCCTCGGTCTTTCCACTTCCATCTCATCCACGTTTGCGTACTCATCCCGTTTTCTCCCAAGCTCCCCTTTTTTTCGATTTTCAACTATCCTGACCAGAGATTTTTTGAATCCATCGCCCTCCTTCTGCCTACCTCATTCCCTTCCCCCTAATCCTCTGTATCCCCTTCGTCCTCGCACTTCTTATCAACCTTCTCCTGAAAAGAGGGGTCCTGTGAGTTTCAGGACGCTGTTTCTGAGTATGCGGATATAGACTTGCGCGATTTCGGCGCTATCGAGATAGGTGATGAACACATTTTTCCGACGAGTTCCGTTTGTCTTCTCTTATCTGACTTTTCCCCATGTTTTTCAAAACGTCTCGGGTGATCATGCGTGGAAAGCGGTCTTTCCTTTCTTCGATTCCCCCGATCTGAAAACAGTCCTACGTATCACGGAGAGAAGGTAGCACTGTACACGTCTTGTTCTACTTGGAGGGTAAGGTTTTTTTCCGAGCCATTCGATTATAATTAGTGCGTGTCGGATTTTTGGCTTTTTCCCTTTCCGCCGCCGCCAGATCCCGGCTTTAAGAGAAGATCGATTCTTCTTATTCTTCTCCCTCCAATTAATTGTCCCAGGTCTTGACATCCTGCCTTTGTCCCCCTTTTTCGGCGATCGGTTTTGGACGATCCTCGTCCGGCGGCTGCGAAGCGATCCCTCGCCTCCTTTCTGCCTCGATGGAGAGTCCTTCTCTGAATTTCCCCATAGACCTAATCTTTCTCTCGCTTCCGCAATACGACACCTCCTAGTTTTTTTTTTGCTCTTTTTTTTGATCTTTGTTTTAGGTTCGCGGCCAACTTAACCTGCGTGGAGCATTGGCTGCCGGTCGACCTCGTGTTCGTGAGAAAAGCCATGGCGTCTCTTTTTTCCCCCTCCGGACACGCTCCTTTATAGTGCGCATTTTTTGGAGTTTAGCGCGCCGCTAGACGCGTGAGAGGCGATAGACTCTGAATCGTTCTAGATCTTCGTCTATGGGCAGGGTACCCCCCTTTTTTTTCTAGCATGTTCAGGCCTTCGCGTTGATAACTTCGGTACAGACAACTATACGACAAAGCAATTAAGATTTTTACCGGCACCCGTTTAAGACAGTGATAACCCGCTCGAGTCCCCACCGACGCATGTTTTTGCAGAGGCTCAGGCTCCTCCCCCCTGATTTTGTTTCTCGAGTCCGCTTGATGATATCCAACTCAGCTAAGTAGCCGGGGAGATTGTTTCTCATCCGCTACTCCCCACCATTGATTGTGTTCGGATGTCGCGTTGCAGTATTCGTACATCTCGCTTTCCCCCCATCCCCTATCCCCTATAGTGGAGAATAAGTGAACTTTTTTTCGTCGCGTACAGCGGGTAGTTGGGGGAATTAACCCCCCCCATGTCTCCCAGAGGAACAATGCATTCTTTCTTTTTTTTCAATCTACTCTCTCGGAGGCTGACGTTAGTGGTTGTGCATATCACCAGAAACCAGCTTTTTTTTCCCTTAGTGCCGGCTATTTCCTATGGAGATGATTCGTGTCTCTCAAACCCACTTCTGGCCTTCTTTCCTCGATAGTTTTTTCTGTTTGCGGTTAAAGTTAGCAGTGAGCACATGTCAATTCTTCCCTCCGCCTGACATACGTAGTTTGTCGCTCATCGGCTTTTCTCTCCCGCTAAGGACATCGCTGATCCTTTCTTCTTCAGTATTTCCTCAGCCTCGTAGAGACTATCTTCTTTTTCTTCTAAATTGTTAGCACAAAATACAGACTAGAGTCTCAATCCCCTCCGTTTGCTCCTCGAAGAGCCCCGTTCGGACATTTTTTCCTTTTCTCACAGCGAGGCAAGAGTCAGCGGAGTCTTTTTTTCCTTTTCTTCGTTTTAATGCGGCTCTCCCCCTTTTGCTGGTGATCCGATCTCGGCGCCGCCGACGGATTCCCTTGCGATTGCGCGCCGGGAGATTAATCCCGCCTTCTTCTTTCTGATAATCTGCAGAGATCTTTGTTTTTTCCACTTATCGTGAGCGAGTTAAGTAAATCTAGTCGTCGTTTAGGCGTCCTCTCAGTCCGTCCTGCCTTTCCTTCGCTCGTCCTTCTGCAGCGAATAAACGTCGAGTCTCCCCCCTTCCCCCCGTCGCGATTTTAAAAATTTTTCTTGCTTTCTGTCCCCACTTTCCGAAGCTTCTCCTCTTATCCTCGGGTTTTCGTACCTCTAATCCAGAATCTTCACCCTGAGCGCGCGAAGATCGATGTAATAGGAGTTCATTTTCTGTTTTTCATGTGATCTTCCTCTTCGCGGAATTCAACCCCCCCTTCCTCACTCTTGCTTTTTCCTTGAGACGCCAGTTTCGGGTCTGAATGGCGTACCCCCCCCTGGTTAGGGATAACTATGAGTTGCGTCATCTCTAACTCGCTTTTTCGTCAGATCTCTCCGCTTGCCCATGACCTTTCTGTTTGGCTTTGGTAATCTCGATCAATTAAATCGCGACGTCTTTGATGTATTCCTGTTACCATCCTGGTCAAGGAAGTTTCAGGATAAATATCGGTTCCCTCAATTTATTCCCCTATTTTGTAATCCCTTTTCTCGCGTTCCTTGCCAGAATTCATATTACCTGAGGCGTGTTCGGAGTTCCAAATCCCCCCTTTTAATTCCCTCTTCTTCTTTTCCATATATCCAGTGGGGTGGGGAAGCATTCTCTTTTTCTTCTTTTTTTCGTTTTTTTAACTAAAGCAACCCACGTCTTCCATGCGTGGTCAACTTTTCAAGATCCAAGTCACAGTTGAGGAGATTAACACCCCCCTATGCTCCTTAATTGACCCTTGTTCACCAACCGATATGGAAGCATGAAAAATTCCTTTGTCCTTTTTTTTCCTCTTTTCAGAATACATCAGCTCCCCGTTACAACACTTCGCGCCGGTTTCTCCCAGTTACCCTATTTTATCCCAACAGTTTGTAAATATTCGAATATCTGAGAAACTCTGCCTGAACTCTAGGCGCATTCTTTTCGCGCAATCCTAGGTATGCCACTACCAATTATATAGTTCCCTGGTCAATTAGAAGATACACTGCGGAAATACACCCTCCCTAGTTGGTTTGCCCTCTAACCCCCTTTCCTTGAAATACACCGCATCGAAATGCCAATCACTCAATCTCTTGCGAGAGAGCAGCAGTGTTCTCCTCATTTATTGAAGGTCTCTCCTTCCCCCCATTCTTATAGCTTCGCTCTTCCTCAGGTCCTTGTTTTACCATTCGCCGATTCTCTTGGTCGATTCCTCACGAGCTTTACCGGTGCAGACGCTCTTTTTGCTGGGCTGAAGGCAGCCCCGCCCCCTTTCAAAACGTAGGCGCTGAGTGTTAATGCTCGCTACGAGTTAGATTCCCTGAAGTACATCGCTACGATTTTTTCCCATTTGAATAACACTTCCTCTCATGCAGCATGAGTCAACCGACTCGAAGAAGATTTTACTCAAGGAGCAGCTCGCTCCTCTTCCCCTCGTGCTTCCCGTCATATCCCCAAAGGGTTCGAGACCAGTACCTCTGAGATCGAAAAGTTAGGACGCTTTCCCCTCCACATGGACTGCTTTTTTTTCCCGTAGTGATTTTCGCTTTTCTCTTCTTCTTTGATCTGCCCCCGATGATCCTAGAGATCTGGTTCACTTTTATGAGCGGGGATTTTTCTGTTGTCCCCTTCACACTACTTCTATTTGCGACATTTTTTCTTCTCTCGACGACCTGCGAGGAAAGCCTTAATCGAAGTAGTAAGCTCTTTTCCCCTGTCCTCTGATATCCTACTCCTCTCCTGTCGGACCAATGCGCTTTCCCTGTGTCTTCTTAGAGGTTGCTCAGGCCGGTGCTAATGTGCCTCCGGCAACCTCCCAAGCTCAGAGGGAGTTTCCTCCCCTTTTCCCCTCGCGTGTTGATAAACAACCCCATCATCTGCGGCCGCTCTGAGCGCCGCTTTGTTCGTTGTACGAAACCCCCTTTGCCCCCCTCCCCACCCCTCAGCCGAGCTCTTTTCCAGCCCCATATTGCCAGTTTAAAGATCTGAGAAATGGGCTATAGCTCTTCCCCACCTCTTACGCCCTAACGAAACGCAAGGCAAGTCCTTTTTTTCCCTCCTCTCGTGTTCTTCTTCCGTTATCTTCCAGAGGCATCGATGGACATTGACGCCGAACTAGAACAAACTGATTTTTTCTTCTAGTAGATCTCTCTCCAGGCTACATTCTATGATTTTGGATGGGATATCTTTTCCTTTTCGAGATACACCAACATTAATTTGAATTGTTCCCCCCCCTCCTTGTTTGAATCAGAGTTCGAAACCACTGGATTTTTGTGTACGCCTTTTTATCTTTATTTCCCTGCGGTTCGATGCCCAGTCACCCTTCCTCCGTCTCCTTTTTTTTCTGTACCATTAGCCGGAGAATGGTCCCAGACTGACAATCGGAAGAAGATAGCCTAGCCTTTCCTCCCACCGTTATCTACCGATACGGGCAGAACGATGTTTTCCCTATTCACCCGCATACAGTTTTTTCCTCTGTCAGAGAGTCCGCGAAGTCACTTGACAAAGAAGATTTCTTTTCTCCTCCAGGTAGTACCGTATATCCCAGTAACGGTGTAAGAGTTACAGAGCCCCTAACCTTTCCTTCTGTTTCTGTAGTCCTAACACTCCCCGGTTTTCGATCTTACAGCGCCTCTCATCTTTGATGATGGTCGAGGATTTTTTCCCCTTTCGTTGCTGCGCGCACTTCCGGGAAATAGAGATCCCCCCCGGAATGCTTCTTTGTCAGGCGAGACTGACCGCCCTCCACCGATAGTCCGCCGAGAATTAATAGAGAACCTTCCCCTCTTTTGTCATTTAACTTGACCCAGGTAAGAGTCCCTGCCATTCCCGTCTCCTTCAAATAGATCTCTCTAGGATAGTGATCTGGGCAGGCGCTTTTTTGAACTGATGCTCTTACATACTCCCCGCCTCTCACGATGACTGTAGCGTCTTCTAATCCCTACCTTTTG
>Ga0179593_1687289_pt1 | contig 14813 bp, 10 predicted proteins | sample CZODoug2_1_08_16_FD_185931 | JGI IMG/M metagenome (GOLD analysis project Ga0179593, IMG submission 185931) | Vadose zone soil fungal communities from Angelo Coast Range Reserve, California, USA - CZODoug2_1_08_16fungal (PacBio error correction) | ecosystem: Environmental > Terrestrial > Soil >... | reverse complement strand
CCTGGGTTTTTTAGCTCTCCTGGAGCTAGGCTTGTTCTTCCCCAAAGGAGATGAATTTCCTCTTTTTTCCGCAAGGTTTTCTCCCTTTCCTAGGTTTTGGAGGGGCAATCGAGCAGGCCCCCCCGTCCGATGTTCGTAATATTTTTTTCTCGTTACCTTCCCCCGTCCTTCTTTTCTCGAAAAGAACTTCGAGGGCTTTGATCTCGACCCCTCGTTCTTCCACACATCACAAGGGCGTAGAGCATTTGGCGTGTTGACCTCGCTTTTCAGGGCACGATGTTCCCCTCTATGGAACTCCGCGGGCCTTCCACCTTTCCTTCCCCCCGGTACTCTTCTTTTTTTTTTTTCGACCAGCTTTTTGAAGCCCCCCCCCCCCCCCCCCCCCCCCCCCCCCCCCCCCCCCCCCCCCCCCCCCCCCCCCTCCCCCCCCCCCCCCCCCCCCCGAGAGTTTCCAATGACAGGACAATATCTCGACTCCCCCGGCGTTCGTATCGTCCACCGAGTTTACCTCCCCCCTCACCGATCCCTCCCCTCTTTCAGAATGTTTAAGTTTCCCTTGGTCACATGTTTGGCAGCTTCCTTCCTCCTTTTGTTGAGTGTCCCCATCAGAAGGATCTAAGAGAGCTTGACTGCTTTTGACCCTCTCTGATTCCCCTTACATTAGGAGGAGAGGTCCTACGCTCTTTGTACACACCTCCCTTGCGGGCCCCAACCCCAGTTTCGGTTGAGGCGCCCTAACACCTTGCTCATTCTCCCCCTGGACTTTTTTCCCCTCCTGCTACCAGGTTGACGGAGTTTCTTTTCCTTTCAACCCCCTTGACGAACTCAGTCTTATACCCGTCTCAATCTTGGTGGCGGCCAGTTCTGAAAGCCCTCTTTCTGCTTCCTTTTTTCCCCAGGTCTCTTTTCTACATCGCGATCGGATGACCGTCCGTCTCCTCTCGCGCCCCCCCCGGACCGAAGATCTGAGGAAATTTCATGCCTTCTTTTACTTATCCCCCTTCTCCCACCTCCCCTTCTTCCCTCATTTGGAAGCTTCTGTGGGCCTCGTCGTAGTCACCGTCCTTGGCCTTTTTTTTTTTTTCTCCAATCAGTGGGACGCGGGACCCCCTCTCTTCTTCACCGAGGGGCTTGTTTTGGAACGGCTCTTTCCCCTGCTTTTTTGGTTCTCTCTCCCCTGCCTTAGGGACAACAGTTGGTGAGCTCCCCCTTCCCCGATTTTTAACTCCTGCCGCTCTGATCCCCCCCGACTGGCTTCCTCAGGACTCTTCTCCTTTGAAGAAATTTGGGCGCGACCGGTAGTTCCGTTCGCCTTTTTGCCGCTCTGTGTGTGGGGGGTTCTCCCCCACTTTTTTTTGTAGCCCCGGTGTCTTTTTGAATTTTTTCCTATGCCACCAAGTGTTTTCCTTTTTTTCCTTTTCCCCCCCGCGACCTATCGATATGCGCCCACCTTTCATCCCGGTACGATTTTCCCCACTTCCATCCTTTTTTCTTATTGTCTTCCAGGACTTTCCTCCCTTTAATCTTTTTCTCGCTTAGAGTTGCACCTTAGGTTTTTTTCCGCCAGTTCTTCCCTCCTCTTTTTCAGAGTTTTTAGGAGGGGGCTGTTTCTCTCTTCCCTTTTAGTTGCGATTCTCACCCATTGGTTCTAAGAATTCCCCTGCAGGTGTTTTTCACCCAATCTTCGGTTCGCGCCTCGTTCCCCCTTCTCCTGATCTCTTGGAAGTGAGGTGGCCTTCACAAAGTGCCAGAGGTTTCACCTTCTCAACCACTTCCCCCAGTTTTTGTACCGGTGTTCGGCCTGCTGTCTCCCCTCTTCTTTCCCTCCCGCAGTTTTTTCCTCCCCTTTTCCCCCTCCTTGAGGGGTAAGTTTACTGATACCGCTTCACCCGGCTTTCATGAAGTCTTCCTCTTTCTTTTCAGTCCTTTCAGCTCTTTCCTTTTTTTAGTTTTCGGATTTTCGAACGACTACTTGGTTCTCTCCCTTTCTTGCCTATGATTGAGGACCGGACCGTAACCCCTCATTAACTGGCCAGCATCCGTTTTCCGGTCAACCCGTGTACTTTTTTGACATGTTTGCAGCCCACGTTCTTTTTTTTTCCTCGGGCCGGAGATTTCCCCCTTGAGTGAAAACCTCAGGTCCTCCCGTCCTTAGGTTTGGTCCCGATCCCCTAGACTCTCTCTCTTTCCTCTCTTCCGGTTTTGTTTTTTTTTTTTCTTGAGTCTCGACAAAAAGTTTTCGACACCCCTCGACCGCCTCAGTTTGATTAAGGTACCCAGATCAGGATTTCCGGTGGAAAAAGAAATGCGTTTTTCCCAGTAGCTCCTCTCCTCTTGGCGGGGTTTTCTTTCTTTTATGCTTCCACTACCCAAAACCCCCTGTGCTTTAGGCATTTTTTTTTTTTTTTTTTTTGTCTTTTTTTTGTTGCGTTGGGGCGCTGTTCCCCAGGGTCTCTTCGAGGCCCTTGCCCTTCACTTAGTCCGTTTTAGTTTTTCCTCCTCCGAGAGCTCGAAGACCCCGGGGCCAATTACCCCGAAAACCAGCGGAGGGCATGAGTTCGTGCTTTCAGATCGTATCTTCCCCAAGGACTTTTGACGCGAAGTTACGTCTTTTCTTTTCGTCTATTCATCACTTAGGTTATGGTTCCCCCCGAAGATTAATTAACTTCCCCCGTTGTTTCTGATCCCTTCAGTGTTATAGGGACTGTGTTTGGCCCTGGATCATTCTCCCAGTCTCTTCAGTCCCCCGAGCGCGGTTGCTCCGCTGTTTAAGGCCTTTACGCGGCTTTTGGCCCTCTTTGGTGATTTTTCTTCCTCGACAGCCACCGTGAAAGGTTACTGCGCACATTCTTCCCCCCTTCCTTCGGAATTTTTAGGGACGCTGCAGATTCCTCGCCCCCCGATTGGCGAAGCGTCCGGGTTTCCCCTTTTTTCTAAGTTGGGCCCTCCCCTCGGCGACGAACCTTCTTACTTTTTTTGTTTGGCTAGGTCTTTCCCCCCCTGTTTAAACTGCTGGGCAGACCGGCCTTGCTTCTTTCCCCTGACAAGGGACATTGTTTGAATGTTCTTTCCATTGTTCACCCGGTATGTCTACGAGGTTTCGCGAAACCTTTCGTCCCTTTAGAAAGTTTGGAAACCCCGAGCGGACTCCTGTCTAATATTCAGTCAAGTTCGGGTTTTTTTTTCAACCCCCCTATTTTCTGATGTGTAGGCCGGACATGTTTTCTCTAGTCGTCTTGGGCGTATCGGCTTTCCTGATTTTCTTCACTTCCCTTTGGCTTCTTCCGTTCTGAAACGATGGCAACGCTCCGGTCCAGTTTCTATGAGCCTTTTTTTTTCCCTGGTTCCAAGAATATTCGGAGGCCACCCACTGCGTTCCCCCCTTTGGTTGCCTTCCTTCGTTTTCCCCAGAGATTCACCGATATGCATGTCTTTGGCGCAGGAGAAGTGATTCCCTTTTTGCCTTCGACTTTCCGTTGAGACTTGTCGTTGGTTTTGCGCGCACCAGACTTTCGGGGACCGACTCCCTTCGGTACGGACGCTTTCTTTGTATCTTTCACCTTTTTAGCCATCCGACTAAAAGCCTGCTGCGATCAGTCTGTCTAGTTTCTGGTAGGTGATGTTTTCCCCCCCCCCTGGCAAGAACGCTTGGCCCCTGACTTGAATCTTTCCCTTTGGTCTCTCTTTCTTTTTGTTAATAGCCCTAGGACCCTTTCTCCCTTGTGTTCCACACGTCCCCCCTCCAGATAAGGTTCAGACGTCTGTGGTCTCGTTTTGCCTTCGCGCATTCCCAGACATGACCCCTTAACATGGGTCTTCTCAATGTGCGGCTTTTCCCTATCCCTGTCCTTTTTTCGAGAGGTCCGCCCCTGCTACTGGGTTCCCCCTGAGATTTGTTTGCCCCTTTTCCGCACCTTTTCTTCCTCTGAGTCGTTTTTGAATTTCAAGAGTGGTGTACTTCCCTTTGATTTGGCAATTGGTCGTTGTTCGTCTCCTTCGTGGTTTTTAAATCGGGTTTGTTTTTCCTGACTGTCGATCTTTTTTGACTAAGGTTCGGCTTTTTGGGTTGTAGACTTCCAGGAGCGTTTCAGGCGATCCTTTCGATAGCCCCTCGACTGCATTGCCCCCCCCCGTCCGCCTTCTCCTGGTAGGTCCGTGCCTTGACCCGAACTTCTTCCGATTTTTATCTCCCGTTTTCCCTCGTCGTTTTGGGCGCGCCTGTCCCTCTCCGAGCAATTGTAGTTTGAGATTGACCCCCTTCGACATCGTTTCTTTTCAGTTCCCCCCTTCGCCCTCCCCTTTTCGACGCGTTTTTTTTTTTGCGCCTCTTAGCCCGATAATCCCCTAGCCGGGCCTCGATCCTTTTCTTCTCTTTCTGTTTTCGTGGTCCCACCCTTGGTAGCCATATCTCTCTTTTCCTTCCCTCCCTTTCGAGCTTCCTTCTTCCCCCGCAAGTCTTTTGAAACAACACTACATAATGCTTCCCCTGGTGCGGGAGCTAAAAGCTTTTTTTGGAGTCTTTCTCTTTTTCAAATTGACGTCGTTGTGAAATTTGCATAGGAAAGATGTTCGGCCCGAATGGGGAATTCTCTCTTTTAAGTTTAAGTATCACCTTGATTTCTCTTTCTTTGTCCTAGAACCTTATTTTTGGGGCTAGTTCCTGCGGGAAATCAACCGTTCACATGAGTTTTCCTTTTTCTTTTGGATAGCAGGCGAGGAAATATTTTTAGCAGCCGCTTTCCTTACGTCTACCCTTTTTTTACACTGTATAGTCATGTATTGCGGTGAGCCGCTATGGCTCTCCACTGGCCCCCCCTCCCCCCCCCTATTGGAAGAATGCAGCACGTCCGCACTTTTTCCTGACGTACGAGCTTTACCTCCCCCCGAACCTCCCGAGGGCCTGTCGATGTGCTCTTGCCTCTTGCATTCATAAATCCCCCCCTCCTCCGTCGTTTCCCTTCTGAGATCGTCGCCTCTTCTACCTGCAATTTTCCTCTCGGTTCACTTTCTTTCCCTGCTGTAAAGAGAGGAGTTCGCACAGGCGATTGTTCAGCCGGTTCCCCCCCCTTCTTTGGGCGGCGAGGACCGGCGCTGAGTTCTACCCGTCCCTTTCGCAGATCCTCTTTTGCTTTTCGTTAGGTTGCGTGACAACACCTAACTACCTGAAGACCTCCTTCACCCCCCCCCTCCCCCCCCTCTTTTTCCGCATTTTTGCGCCGAAGCCTTCGCTTTTTTCTCTTACCTTTGATAAAGTCGACCTTGAGGCTCCCTTCCAGCATGAGTAGTCCTCACTGCACCCCCCCCCTCACCCCCTTCTATCGGGCTGTTTGATCTTTTCTACGTCTCCCACCTTTTTTTTTTTTGTTGCATCTCTTTTTTTTGACCCAAAGTGTCTCTTGCACGACCGGGTCTTTCCCATTCTTTATGGTTTTTCTGTCTTTCTGGGCTCCCCACAACCTTTTCTTAATCCCCCCCCGGAGGTTTTGGGACAACTCTCCAGATGCCCGATCTGCACGCTCTTGTGGGTTTTTTTTCCTTCGTCGGGTTCTTAGGGAACTGCTACAAACATCAACGACCCTGCGCTTGTTTTTCTTCCTTGGCTTCCCTCCCCTTGAGCTTCCTCCGTCGTCTCCTTGTTTGAACTCCGACTGGGGTTCCCCCCGTGCCCCAAAAATTTGTTTATCCCCTGGGGTGCATCACATTGTTGCCCTCTCAACGGTAGTCCCGCGACGACAGGGTATAACTTCTATCTAGAGGTCATCCAAGCCCTTCTTCCCCATTCCCTTCTCCCTTCTTTTTTAGTTGAAGTGCCGGGACCTCCTCGGAATAGCTTCTTTCGCCCTTCGGTTCTTCCTTTAGAACCGGACGAGGGTTCCCCGGTCTTGAGGTTTCCGCGTCCTTTTCCGACCTTGAGAATTATCCCCAACTCCCCCCGATTCCTTGCATCTGTGGACCCTTTCCTTCCAGACGGAGGGTTCCAGAGATCGAAGGTACGTTCCTCTACTTGACGTCCCTGTGCGCCTACTCTACCTCTTGACTTCCCGATTGTTTTTCTGGAATTATTCATTTTTGTTCAGGCAGGTTGGGCTTCTTCAGACTCCTCTTCAAGGGTTCTTCCCTTTAGAAAGTGAGTCCTTTGCTTCCGAAGGGTAGATCCTTTCCGTTTTTTCAGTAGTCTCGATTGGGATCTGAGCCGTCTTTTGATCTCGGAGACTCTCCCTCCTTATCATTGGAATATAAGAGGAGTGCGCTATTGTAGCCCCGACTTTCCGTTTTCTTCTTGTGTCAGTCCCCCGTCATCGCAAGACAACCCTACGGGTCGCGCGACGTCCCACCGCATTCCCCCCTTTGCTCGGGAGAGACCTTTAGAAGTGCTTAACTCGTCTTATTTTTGGGGTTTAGGAGATCCCCCTTGGATTCCCTTTTCTCTCCCTTGGTGTGTTTTGAGATTCTATCGACACGTTCCTACGCCCCTACTGACCTTCTTTCCTCTTTTCTTGATTTTTTTCAAGCAGGCGAGGGCCGGCTCTCCCTTTTCGTCCTTTTTTTTTTTTTTGAAAAGACGACCCTTGCTTTTTTACCTCTTCCCCTCTTCGTTCTAGCAAGGTCTTGCCCGGCTCTTGATCTTATTTCGGCGACGAAAACACGTTCCCGTCGGGGGCCGCGCTTTTTTTTTCCTTGCTTAAGGAGATTTTTGCCCATTGGGCCCGACGTAGGTTAGTTCCGTCCCTTCTCTTTTCGTTTCCCTTTTCCCTGAGAAGGTTTTGGGACAAGCGACCTCCCCTATTAGAGACGTCTGACTTTTTCTCGTTCCCGCTGAAATGCCAGCCCCCGCCCCCTTGCTCTCGCTCCTAGCCGTTCCGAACCCTGGGCAACAAGTTTTCCGCTTTTGGATTGAGCACTCTTGGGCCTGGACCGATTATAGGCGAGAGACCCTCCTATCTTTCCAGTACGACTTTTCGTCTTCTCCCCCCTTGCGCCCTTTTTTTTGGCGTCTGGCCCGGGCGCCCTCGCCTGGGGTCTTTTTTCCTTCGGTCCTTCCCTTTACCGGAGCGCCACGCAACTCGTCCCCCCTCGCGAGTCATCGACGCGGACCCCTTTCCCCCTTTCCGAATTTTTTTCAGATTTGTGCCAGATTTGTTGATTTTTTTTTTTTTGACGTCAAAAGGAAGAAAGTGCCTTTTGTACTTTTCCCCCCCCCCTTTTCTTGGAAGTCTTCGGGGATTTCCTGCTCCCTCCTTTTTTTTGGTTTTGACCCGGAAACGGTTGATGTCGTCATTCCCCTCCACGCTGGCGTTTCCCCCCCAGTGTGTTGTTTTTCGACCCCCCCCCCCCTGTCGGGGCCGAGCAACTCCTTTCTTCAATCATCCCGCTCCTTTTTGCCCGTTTCACCAATCTATGCTATGGCTCTTTTGGAGACATTTTCGTCTGGAGGAGTATATTGTTTAGACTAACACAACGGGATCGTGGTTCAGACCGGATCCTTTAAGCCCTCGGGGGCGGGATCTTAATCTTTTTCCCACCGGCTTCCCGGACTCTTTTCCTGGACCAGGAGGTCCGAATGACCCCCTCCTCATTTTCCCCGACAGATTCCCGAGATGGCCTCGTTTGGTCCTTTTTTCCCTGAGGTCGTTATTCAATCCTTCCTCGATTAGTTCTTTTTCCTTTGGAGAGGCTTCGCTTGGCCCGCCGGCCCCTTTCCCCGGTGGCCTTTTTTAAGCATATGATGTAGCGTCGAATGGTAGTCCCTCAGCAGGTTTTTCGTGCTCTCCTGTATGGGGGTTTCGTCGTTTTTCGCTTTTCTTTTCTTTTTCCCGTTTCACAGCGCCGTTCCCTCCCCCTTTTTTTTTTTTCCCTTTCGACGGCGCGTCGATCTCCTTCCCCTTTTTTTTGGACCTCGCCGTTTGTTACTTTTAACGGCCAGCCGATCTGTTCTCCTGACCCCCAGGCTCCCCCCTGTCCTTTTTTGTGGTTTTTTAGAGAACACTTCACCGGTAGCGCTCACAAGTACCCCCTTCTTTCTTGGCTTTCGTCCGCCTCCGGCGATCCTTTTTTTACCCTTCTTTTTTTTTGTCATTTTGAGGCGTGGCTTTCCCTTCCCTTCGGCCGTTTCACGACTCACTTGTCCCTTTTCTCTTCTTCTCCCCTCTGATTCCCGCGTTACGCTCGGAGTTCGTTTCGTGTTACAAGGATTTTTTTTTCGCTTTTTCCTTCCTTTTTGACCAACTTTTCACCTTTGACGATTAGGAGCAGGGTACTGTTTTTAAAGTCCCTTTTTTAGGACTTTTTGACCTGATTTCACCCCGCGGTCGACTGGCTTCTTGCATGACCTTCGCCCTTTCCTAGACAGTGGGGAAGGTGGGGTTTTGTAGAGCCTTGGGCCCTCGTTGGACCCCGAAGATCGTCAGCCATTGCCTTTAGAGATTCCCATATTCGACATTCCTTGGACAGGATCTCGATTGCCCCCCCCGGCCCTTCCCCTTTTTCCTGTTCGGCAGCTGCCTATTTCCCCCTGAGGGCAAGGCCGACCTTTTAGCTTTTCTTTTTTCAGAGTGAATTAGTAGTTTTTCAAATACTTTCCCATCTCTTTCTTGTTGTTTGGTTGTTGGTCTGAGACTTTTTTTTTCTGGTGGCATACACATTTCTGCTCGAGACCGCTCTCTGGGGCTTTGGGAGGAGATGACCGTTCGGCGTAATCGCTTCGGGGGTGAAGGGCCCTGCGAAAGGGGCCTGCTTGCCCCTTTTTACCGATGGGAATTGCTGACCTGTCGTACATACCCCTTTTCGTTTTCCTTCTCCGGCGAGATTAGAGCGCACTTCCACCGGCTCGTTTTTTTTTCTCCCCCTGCGTTTGTTTTTTTAGCTGGTCGAGCTCGGGCTCGCGCGCTTCCACGCTTCTTTTCCCGAAGCGACCTATCCCTGATCGGCCTTGTATGGGTGCTCTCTTTTTTCTCCAAATTCCCCCCACAACCCGATCTCGGACGTGCTGTCTGAGGTTCTCCTAGTACCTTCTCGTCACTTTCTCTCCCCCCCTGAAACGTTGAACCGAAGTCACTTTTCGTACGAGGGCCTTTTTTTGTTCTGGCCCCCGGTAACCGATGTCATTGATAGCCCAGATCTGAGCCGGTTTTCTTTCTTGACTTTCTTATACCCCCTTTGCAAATTGTCGGCTTCGGTTCCATCTTTTTTTTTTTTCCCCCCGATTTTCTTTTTTGGGCAAAAAGTCGATGAACGGATCGGCGTTGCCCTTTTCCGACAGTATTGGGCGGCGAGGATGAAGCGCTTTTCCCGATTGAAGCTTCCCCTGGAAGGTTCGCGTCGCCCCCCTGTTTCCCCACATTTCCCCCTAAATGACCTCACCCCAGACCCTTTTTTCAAAGTCCTGTCCTGAGCATCATTTTAACCCCCCCGACGGGCCCCTTTCCTCAACTTTTTTCTTTTGACCCTTTCCATCGAGAGGCGTCCTCTGCCGACGCTTTTTCGTCGCTTTCTGACCTTTTACCGACAATCTACTTTCGCTTTCTTTTTCCCTGAAAGCAGTGCTCATCCATGCTGTGACCGTGCACCTCTGATATTTCCCCCTTTTCTTTGTACGTCCGGTTCGTAGTATTGACACGGTCGCCGCTCTCCCTTTTTTTTTTGGCGAAGCCAAAAGTCTAATCTCCGTCGTTTAGGTACCCGGCTTTTTTTCTCGCCTCGCCCCATTTACGCGGGACGGGAGATCGGCCTTTGCTTCTCTTAGACGTTTTTTCCCCCAACGACCTTGCTCTCTCTATCAGTTTTGACCCCTGGTTGTGTTTTTTTTTTTTGTTTGTTCCGGAAGGGGCTCTTGTGATTTTATTGTATGGCGTTGGATCTTGCCCTCGACGGTCCCTTTGGTATTTGAGGGTGAATTTCATGAATTTCCCGGAGCCTTGGACTCACCCCCTTTTTGTCTCCGTCGACGCAGGATACCGATCTCAAACTTTTTGCGTTTTTTCCCCCCTCCTGATTCCTTCATCAAACTCTTCTTTTTTCTTTTTTTTTTTTTCTTTTTTCGGATCCACTGGCCCTAGGCATCGCTAGCTTCTATCATGGTGTCGTTTCGATTGCGTTTGCACCCTTTTCCTTTTCGATTTGCGGCTAGAGTTTGTCGACCTTACGGGCGTCCATTTTGGGTCCTTTTAGGCAGACGGCTTACACAGCCGCATTCCCGCCGAAATTCGCTCGACTGGCTCGTTTCGTTCTTCCCCCCTCGAGAATTCCGACCCAGACGGGGATTACCTTGAACCCCCCCACGTCCGGTGTGTGGCTTGGCCGTGCTGTGCAGACCCGCTCCCCACGGACGTCAGGACGTTTTATCTTCCCCTACGCGGATCCAGGATTCGTTCTTTTTTTTTCCTGCCGGGCCTTTTCAGCTGAGCTAGTCGGCGAAGCTCACTACTCTACCCCTGCAAGGGTCTTCCGGGGTTTTTTTCTCCTTCGCCGAACGCCGGCGCCGGGTTCGTCCGAAATTTTTTTTTCCTTTTTTCTTCTTTCCCCCCCCACCAACCTATATAAGGAGAGACGTGCCTTTCCCTTGGTTTGCGTGCTGACCCCGTTTCTTTGACTTTCGGCCGTTATGTCTTTTTTGCCCAGGTTTGAGAGTAATATTTTCTCCTACTCAGTTGTGTTTTGAGGGGAGATGTCTTTTCCTTTTTTCCTTTTTTTTATTTCCCCCCCCCCCTTGGTCCGCCTGACACACCTGACGTTACGCCGCTGGCCGCCCCAGCAATTGAAGGCCTCTATCGACCGGTCGATTCTTTTCGTTTTTTTTCAACAAGAAATTGCGTCCTGGGCGTTCGTTTTCCCCTTTTTTCAGGTGTCCGGCAGATTACTTTGCTTCGGGGGCCCCCCGGCCTTTGGACCCTTGGCTGGCCCGCCGAAATTATTTTTGCTGCCTGAGGCCCTTGCTCCTTTTTCTATTTCTCCCCCTCTTCCCGGTCCCGAGCCCAGCGGCCGGCACAAGCGACGCCCCTGCTTTTTTTCCAGGCCGGGCGGAGTGTTCAAGTGACGCCCTTTCTGTCAGTTTCCCCTTCCTTTCGTTGGAGACGTTCGAGTGCGGACAGCTCCCTGCCCCGTCCGTCTTATTGTAGAAGTCGACATCTGTGGAAAGCGCTTGTTCTGGCGCTCCGCTGGCACTCAGTTAAGGAGCCCCCCTTTTTTTTTTTTTGGCGCTGCACGCTGCGGCTGTGTGTTTTTTATTTCCCTTGCAGCCCATTTTTCGGTTTTCTTTCTTTCTGGAATAGGTCGGACAACCTCGCGCCCGCCAAGACAACGCTTTTTTTGCCTTGATGAGGCAGATCAGGCCCCTTTGGATTGTTCCTCGAATCCCTCAGGCTTTTTCCATTTTGACCGGTGGGGCACTTCCCCGGGAGACGAAAGAAGATTTTTTGTTGTTGTTTGGGTACGTGGCTTCATTTGGTTCCCCCCCTAGTTCACCAGTCCTCTCTTTGATTCCTGAGGTCAGGACTTCCTCCAAGTTTTCACTGCGGTGCTGCCCCCGGTGTCTTTTTTTTTGCCATTTCCATGCACACTTTTCCCCGTTTGTGTCTAAAAAAAACCATCTTCTTTTTTGAGTTCAAGCCGCGTACCCCAGTCCCTCCATGCCCCGTTCTTCACCCAGGGATTTTTTCTCCCCTTTTTTGAGGTTCCCCGTGAGTATTCTTGGGATGCTCGGGCGATATCCAAGTTTTGCCTTCGGATAGAGACCATGCGGCGACGCGCTTTTTCACTTTTTGCCTGAGCATTGGTAGGCACAGGCTCGACACGGCGGCTCTTTCCGACCTTTTCACAGAGTTGGTCCATTCACCTAGATGACGGCGCTCGTTTTTTGTGCGTTTTGTTCGCTTCCAGCTGTGCTCATGCGTTTTATAGTAGATTTTCTTTTTTTTGTTTCCGATATAGGACGACGCCGGTTTCGTTTCCTTAGAGATTCGGTACGACCTTGAGCCTGTCTGCCCCATCGTCCTGCTTCGCCTTTGCACCCTTTTTTCTTCGGCGTTATCTCAGTTTTTTGATGTTCACGCCACCCTTTTTCCCCCAGTTCCTGCTTCTTCTTGACCGGACTTCAATTTTACTCGCAGTAAGCCAACGGTTGACACCGTTTTTTCCCCTCTTTTCACCCTTTTTTTCTACCTCGTCGAGAGGACGCGATTTATCCCTCATATTTTTCCCACCTTTTTTTTTGCTCCTTTTACGAAGCTCTTTCTTTTTTCACTGGTTCACAGCTGGCATTGAGTGCCCTTAGCAGACACACCTTTTTTTTTCGCTTTTCTCTTCGTGTTTTTCGGTCAGAGTACCTAGTAAGTCTCGTAGAGTTTGTCCCCGCTTTGCATTTGGAGTTCCAAATTTCCTCAGAGATTTCGTGTCTTTTTCCCCCCTCTTTTTTCCCTTTCCCCCTGCCCAATCGATGACGTTCTCCGGGTTCACAGTAGAAACGATGGCGAGTTTGCAGCGCCAAGTCCCAGGCCCTGTATTGGCTCGCCGTGGGGGGTTGATCTTTTTTTTTTCCCACCGACTTGTTGCTCGCGTGCCGTTTGTGTAATTTCGCTTTTCGAAGAGCTCTCTCTTCTCCCCTTACTATCTCTGCGCGCACGTCCGTACGCTGGCACGTTCGTCTGCCTTTGTAGGGGTACTCGGCTGATTGCAATTCACGTCTTCCCCTCTTCCTTCTACTTCTCCCCCCCCCTGCCTGAGGAGTACGTTGTGAAGGCGTCTCCTTCCTTCTACTTTTTTTTTTTCGGCCCCCTCCTACTCTCCGTTCTGTTTTTGTTCCCCGCGGCTTTCACCCTAACATAATGTCTACGCTTGGAGCCGCCTTTGCTTTTTTCTGTTCGATGATTTTTTTCAAAGCCGCAGGCGTCCGAGGTGACCAGGGCATCGCGGATTGATGAATCCCCTCTGTCCTCCTTCTCGCCTTGCCCGTCGTATTCGGCGTGGCTTTTGACTCTTCTACGAGCGTTTTTTTCCCCTTTTCGTGCTTAAAGGCACTCGTCGGCGCATCGGCGTGTTTTTCCTTTTCCTCATAGTTTTTCTTTGTTCGAGCTCCTTTTTTCCCTGAGGAGTTCCGTTTTTCCCTGTCCCGGTCCCATTTTTTTTTCTGCTCTTACGCACCCCCCAAATACTGCCAACCCGACACGAGTCATCGACTTTTTGTCCTCCCCCCCCTGCCTCTAGACGTCCGGAGTACCTCGAACTCGTTAACTCCGACCCCTATAGTGTTTTTTTTTGCTGCGGGGCAGGCATCATAAGGATTCGACCCCCTTTCAACTTCCGTGAAGTTCGAGCCGGGCCTTGAGCGACTCTTAATCCTCTTATCCCTTTTTCACTTTCCTTTTCCCCCCCCCCCCCTTCAGGCGCGAGACGCTGGCACAGCGACGGATCGGTTTTTTTTGCCTTTCCACCCCCCTTTTGGGCGTCCCTCGTTTCCGCTTCGTCCCTTTTCCCAAGGAAGATCAAAGAAGGTCGGGTTCTTTCTTTCCGCTTTGAACACATCAACAACTTGTAACTTGACCCCTACTTCTCCCCGCCCTTTTTTTCGCCCCCCGCGAAAGCGAGTTGGCGTTTCCCTCCCTCACAAGGTCGACGCTCATCGCGATTCCTCCTTCTTTTTTTTTTTCGGCTCGGGCCCCGGCAGCAGAAAAAGTATCCCCTCCCCCTCCCCCCCCCCTCATGTTTTTGATACGACCTCTGGAGCCCAACCAAGCATCTCTTTTTGTTCGTGGGGCCCTTCTTTTTTTATTCTTTCCCCTGTTGTGTACCGCTGAAGGCGGGCTTTTTCCTTGGTGATAATCCACCCCCTTTTCACTTTTCTTTTTTACACGTCTCTTTTTCGTTCGCTGTACGATTTCATGAACTCGGGCCCCTTTTATCCGAGATCCAAGAAGACCGTGCTTCATGTCTAGCTTTTTAGAGAAATCTTTGGTTTCTGTCCCCAGTCGATGAAGGGAAACGGGGAGCTCCGTCTTCTTCCTTCTTTTTTAACGAGATTTGGTCCAGCCACCCGGTCGCCAGGCTTTTCTCTGATCCGCTCTCTTAAACAGTGCCCGGTCGGCATAGTTTTCCCTTGCCCCCCTTATTTTCCCTAAATCCCGTTGCAACCCTCCCTCCCCTTCCTTCATTACTCGCGTTTCTTCCCCCCTCGCCTTTTCCTTACGCGATAGTCTTTGGACCTACGTAGATATGCTAAGAAGGACTTCCGCTCCTTTTCTCCCTTTGATCTGGTGTTCCAATTTCGCCAATCCAAGATGTTTCTCCTTCTTCTTTTTTTAAGGCGAAACACCAGGCGCCCGGGAGGACCGGCAGCTAGGGCCACCTCTCCTTTTTTTCTCCCCCCGATTTTTTGGCCCCGTCGCGACCCACGGCGGGCGTTCCCCTCAGTGATTTTTCTTCCGAACCAGGGTACTGGACACGGTGGTTCGTTTGATTTCTCCTAGACGCTGCCAAAGGCTTTCTTGGCCTGGGTCTGCTGAATCTTTTCCCCGATCTCTCTCTTTTTTTTTTTTTTTCGCGGGTGTTTGATGGATTCGCAAAGGGAGTAGTCTTCTTTAAGTCTCTTCTGCGAATTTTCCGGAAAGGTCCTTTTCCCCCCCTGCTGCTGCCCTAGTTTCCTCCCCCCTCCACGTTCCTTCTTTTTACGCCTGACCTTACAGGCAACCCAAACCGTGATCTCCGTTTCCTCTTTCGTTTTTCCCGGTCTTTTCCTCGCCGGCCTAGACTTTCCGATCTTGTTTCCGAGCGGCGTTTTTTTCTCCTGGCCCTTTTTTTTTGTTTCTTCACTTGTTGCGTGGGCA
>Ga0179593_1491447_pt1 | contig 14813 bp, 14 predicted proteins | sample CZODoug2_1_08_16_FD_185931 | JGI IMG/M metagenome (GOLD analysis project Ga0179593, IMG submission 185931) | Vadose zone soil fungal communities from Angelo Coast Range Reserve, California, USA - CZODoug2_1_08_16fungal (PacBio error correction) | ecosystem: Environmental > Terrestrial > Soil >... | reverse complement strand
CTCTCCTCTCTACTGGTCTACTTGCAGAAAACAGATGAAGGGTATGTAGCCCCTAATACTAGATATCCCTGGATGCACTCTCCCCGCTCGACCCCATCCTTTCGATGAACCTTTTCTCCTGGCTCTATCTTCTCTTATTTAGCTTGTCGGGAGACGCCTTCTTTCCTTCCTGCTTTTCTTCGATCTCCCTGCCAAGGCGGTGGTTTCTTCCCTCTCCCCGACCTGGACGATGTCGAGCTAATTCCGTCCCGTCCAAACCTTCTATTCAGCGGCGTTATGTTTTTTGGGATTTCCCCTATCACTCCTTTGGTACTTTGGTTTCCCTTCTTTAAGAAACGCGCTTTTTTTTTCTCCTAGAGTACTGTGCTCTCGGGCTCCCTGTTTCCTGCCTCTCTTTCAGAACGTCTGAAGGCCTTCGAGGAGTCACCGACTCTCTTTTAATACATGTCTTGATACCTTTCCTTTTTTTCCCACTTCGATTTTTTTTCTAGAAAGACCTCGTTTTTTTTTTCCCTTGCTTCATTGGATGCGAACTTCCCCCTAGTAATAGTCTCATACTGGTGGTTTGGTCTTGTTCAATCCCTTTCCTCCCGATCTGGCGACGCTTTTCACTCTTTCGCGTCTCTTTCCTGTAGAGCGGTTTCTTCTAAATCCCCCCCATTCCCGCGCATGCCATATCAATTAGCTGAGGACCTCTGTTTACCGAATTCACCCCTTCCTTTTCCACCCCCTGGATTTTTGTTCTGCGTTCCTTACACCGTCGCTTCCCCAAGTTTTGACTCCCTGGGCCCTCCTTGTCGTTTTTCCCTTCCTTCGGTCTGGTAATGCACCAGTTTTTTCACGAACAGTCTGACGACGCCGTCCCTCCGTCTTTATTTTTTCTGTCTCACCCCTTTTTATCCGTTTGGGACAAGGCTCGTTCATCACTTTATCCACAACTCACCCTTTAGATCACCCGAAGGATGGTTCCTGCATGGAAAACAATATTGATGCCTTCTTCTGCCGATGCCTAGGAGGCCCCCCTCATTTCTTCTTTCGTTTGAACAACTGTCTCTTCCCCTACGAAACGCCATTAACGGGTCTTTCCCTCCACTAGTCATACGTAGGACTTCTACTTTAATTAGATCGCACTTTCCCCTTTCAGAGTTTGTGCTCCCTTGCACGGCGCCTGGTGATTTCTTTTTCCTACTGACCTTGAACCTCCATACGCTCCCTTGTTATCTTCCATCAGGATTTACGTCGTTCTCAGATGAAGGCGAACGGCATTCAACACCGAAGTTCCTTTGCCTCTGGCCCCTTTTCCCTACGAGTTCGCATCCCCCGGTCTCGTGTTTTTCCCCCCTCAATTTATGCTCCCTTCGAATTCGGCACACCAACACCCTTTTCGAATGCCGACACTTGCTCTGTTCCCAAGTGCTTTCCATACGAAAGTAGCCCTTCCGCTTCTTTCGTCACACGCAACAAAGCACCTTTGACACTTCCCTCGCGGTCCTATCTTTTCTTCTTCTGCTCCCCCTGAGTTTTTTCTATAGCGGTTTGAATCGCCCCTGAAAATGTCAGTTTGTATTCGAAAGATTCTTTCTATTCTGGCTGTGGTGCAAGCACCTTTTTTACCTTTTTCTACCCTGGAGCAGCAACGATAATCCCCTTTTTTTTGAGTAACTCGCAACCCCCGCCTTTCCCCATAGTAGTATCAGGCTTCGAGGCACGGTCTTGTCCTCCGTTTTCCTTTTTTTTCTTGAGTTCAGAGCGTTCTACTTCTACTCCCCTTCCCTCGCAATCCTTGCCTAGGACCCTCTTTTCCCTAGGCCCACTCTTTGACTCCCTTCTCCCCAGTCAGAGAATACTAATAAGCTTCTTTTCAGCCGCAGACAACTCCCTCGAGCTGCCGATTTTATGAGTATCAGAACCAAGTGGATGGATCCCAAAGGGGCCGATGCGTGCCTATTTGCGATCTCCGCCAGGTTGCCCCACAGCTTTAGCACTTCCCCCCCCTGGAGAACGCATAGTAGCATGCCACTGTTCAGCTTTCAATACTGCGAGCATACTCTGAGAGTACTACGTATTTTCCCCTTTTTTGCTCTTTTCCCGCGATTTTTTGAGGTGAGTGACAGACGCTTCTCGACTAACGTTTCTTGCTCGCTTCAGCTCCGCTCTCCTTTTCCGCCAGAGTGTTTGACCAGCGTGAATCAGAAAGACTCCTACACCCCGCTCAAAGCTGACCCTCCAAACCTATTCCTGGTAGAAGGCCATTTTACTAACATAGTCGTCTCCTTTCGGTCGCTAGCCATTCCTTCCTCCTTGAATAACCTGAAACCAATTAGTAGCGGCAGGGAATATCTCCCCCCCCAGTTGCCGAAGTCCTCTTCGAACACCTGCTGACCGCTCATCGGACTCTTTTTATAGATGGAGGGAATACAGTTTGCAGACCCGACCGAGTGGTTTGCGTGGTTAATCGCTTCTAGCATCTTTCTCTCTTTAACTTCTTAATAACAGTGTTTGTTTGAGCGTGCTTCCCTCCCCCCCCCGTAAGCTCCCTTGATGACTTGATTTGCCCGCCATCGACTGTCCCAATGTCTCTTCTCGTTGAATTGTTTTATTGCCAGTCCGGTTTGAAATTTTTAAGACCCCTTTCACTCGTCCTCAAGGCGAGAAGATGTTCTTTTTCCCTTTCTTGCGAGGTACTCATACGCCAGTGTCTTTTTCCCTTCCTTGTACCTCGGACTATTTAAGACTGGACTTCTCTTTTGGCGATTTACTGATAGCACGCTTCACTCCCATCGGCGGACCTCCCGATAGCTTCGGCTCGAGTTCCTCTTTTCAGATTCGGAGAATGATGATATGCCCCTCATTAACCTCCTGCGGTCCGCCTCCCTATTTACCCCCCCCCAGGGCTTTCGTATTAGTAGGCTCCCGGAGCTCCCACCCCGCAGGTTTCAGCTTCCGATCGAAAGCTGTCGCCACAAGGCTGGCTTTTTACTTAGGAGCACCATTAATCATCACCCTGGGGCACCTTTTTGGATAGGAATCCCAAGAATAGATTGTATTAGATGATGTCGACCCCAGCTTCCATCAGCTGCTGATTCTGATTGCTTCCTTCCCTGAAGGGAGCGAGTCTGTCAAAGTTTTCCTTCTCCACCTTCATATGACAAGGATTTTATGAGGTGATTGAATATCCGGCTTTCGCACGTGAATGCTGCTCATCTCCCTCCCTCTCTCCGCATTGTGACATAGTGCCTCTAGACATGCATGAACTCCTATTTTGGGCCCTTAGTCTAGGTAGTGCCTTTGACTTTACACCGAAGCCCTTAATCGTGTTTTTGCGCCCGTGTTCTTTCTGCTCTTGGTCTCTTCCACAACTAGAAAGCTTTCGACCAAAGACTAAGTTCCCTCAAAAAAGAAAGTCCGTCCCCCCCTCTTTCTGCCCCTTTTTTTTATTATCTATCTCAGCTGCCCCCCCCCAATGCCTATTCGTTCTTCTTAATGGTTCGATCAGAGTTATTTTTTTTCGTTTTTTTACTCCTCCGCCTCTAAGGCACTCCGGCTCGCCCTTTTTCCGAATTCCTTCTCTCAGTGTAGCCTTCTTCCGGTTTTCCCCCCCCTGGTCCTTGTACATCTCCGAGTGAAGATGTGCTGGACTTGGTGTACTAAGTTTTCGAGAACCCATTGCGCCAAACTTTCCTTTGCTGGCCCGGAGGCAGGAGGCCGGCGGGTGTTGTATTTGCATTTTTGGAAACATCCTCCTTTTCCTCCCCTGATGGATGGCTACCCCCTGTCTCTGTCGTAGTTGCCCGGTAGAGATAACTGCATTCCCAAGGAGCCGTTTCCGGCGCCCTCATGTCCGTCTGTCTACATTCCCTTCTCCCGGAGATCTGCTCTTTGAGGCCGCCCCGTTTCTTCTTTGATTTCGAGACCTAGCGAACAAGTCAGACTAAGTTCCCCACCAGTAGTTTATGTCCTCCCCTGGGCCTCAGCTTTCCTCCCTTTTTTGGATGATGACCGAAGCGTAGCGTTCTTGATAGTGAACCCCCTTTGTGATCTTGGTCCGTGATAAGTCTCCCAAGTTGGAAAAGACTGCTATTCTCCGATGGTAGACTACTCCCTCCAGTTTCAGCAGGAGTTGTTTTTAAGCTAGTGTACAGTTCTTTTCACCCTCGCGTCCCCGGACTTCACCCAACGGAATCCAGTCTCCAACGTGTCCCGACTGACGGACGGTTCCCCTCGCCTGGTCTGCACCAAGTCCGTTTCATCCGAAGGCTGAGGAATTGTCTGCCTTTCCTCCCCCCTTCCTGAGAGGCATTCTGAGGGAATGGGATGCTTCCTCAGTCGCCTCTAAACTAGCCGCGCAGGATTCCTCCTCGCCAGATATTTTCTGCGCGTTCTCCCTCCACCTTCTGGTCGTGAGAGTATCCTTTACTCTGGTAAATTCTCTCCATCCAATCCGCAACCCCCCTCTTGCTCCCGCTAGAATGGCACCCTTTCCCCCCCCTACTTTCTCCTACGCCCTTATACATTTCCCAGCAGAGCCGCAGAACTATTACTGAGCCCTTTTTCTTTCTTCACCCCCTTTCTCAAGATCAGCACAGTACTGCTGTTTTTTTTTTTAGCTCTCCATCTGGCTTTCACTCATTTGTCTCCCCCCTGAACGGATAGATAGAATTCCCCCCTCACATCTGAAACTCCCCTGCCTCGGCGCTATACGTTTTTCCTCCGATTTGCCGAGTTCAGATAGCGTGACCGATTGCCTTTTGCTGGTAGCTTTGCGCCCCCCCCTGACCTTTTTTATCTTGGCCTACTCTGGTGCGACGAGAATTCTTTGCCACAAGAGAAATGCGTCGTTACCCGAGAGCGTCCCTCTGCGCAGTTCCTCTTTGCTTAAGATTTTCTCTCCCGCGCCGATCTCCTTTTCTCTTTCGCAGTACCCGTTCATTGTCTTTATAACCCTGTCCCATCGCCCTTCTACCTATTTCCTAATTTGTGTTTGTCGTAGAATCAGTTCTCTCCAAGGGTGCACTGGTCTTTCCCAGGAGACCAAACGATGAATTTTGTCTTTGAGAATACATCCCTCGATCTTCGCTTCCACGGGCCTCCCCACTCGCCCACCCTTCCTTTACCTTCGCGAAGGCCTCTATCTCTTTCTCGACGCTTTCCCCCCCCCTTGTGGGCGACGCCCGGACGAGTGAACATAGATATCGACCCCTATTCGACATTCTTTTCTCCCACCCGCCCTTGCAAAGATTTTTCGCGAATCGGCCTCTTCAACCTTCCTCTTTCAGCCCGCGCCTTTATGGGCGTCTTTTTAGTTCAGTCACCTCGACTTCTCCCCCCCCTTTTCCTGCCGGCAAGTGTCCGAAAATTTCAATCCACTATGCTGAGCTCCCATTTTTGGCGATCGCATCCAAGTACGCTGATCGGGGCTCTTTGAAGATTCACGACCTGACAGCGCGTTTTTTATCGGCCTTCTCTACGAGCTTTCATGTGATTCTCAATCGGAACTTTAGGAATATCCATAACCCCCTTCCCCCCCTCCTCGTTGTTTTCCTGAATTCCTTTGATGGGCCTTCGCTAATTAGCTCCAATTTTTCTTTCCCTTGAACTCTCTCGTTCGATATTCGTCCTTGAAATGAGAGAGGATATTTTCCCTCTTCTTCCTTCGACCCATCCCTTTCCTTTCCCCTGTTCAATTTCATTCTTAAATGATGACCGTTTCCAGCAATCCCCTTCTTCTTCCCTGCAGTCGGATCCAGAGCTAAGGCTCCCCTCTCCCCTTGTAAAACGTCCCCATTTTTTTTTTTCTCAATGCAGGCTCGGGTCGGGTGTAACCCGCGAAGCGTTTATTCCCTCCCACTCTCTTCTTACACGCCCTCCGGCTGATCTTCCCGATCGTTCGGCGTCGACTACGAACTCTGTTTCCCCTTCACGTTTCAAAAGGGTCTCTTCATCCCAGATACCAAAACGTTTTCCTCTAAGTTTTTTTCTCGGCTTTGGCCGCAGCACAATCGCGAAGCAGTTGATGAGACCGTTATTCTCCCCCTACACCCCCCATTTGACCCTTTTTGGTGACGACATGTTATCTAGGATCACCTTTCGACCCGAACGAGGTCGCCTTCACGATTTTTCTGCAGAATTAATGGAATCATTTCGACTGAGCAAATAACTTCCAGAGTCTGAGCAAGCGAATGACTTTATTTTCTCTCGTCTTTTCTCCACACTTGCAACTCCTCATACCATACTTCTTGGTTAGTTATAAATAGGTCTTGTTACTCCTCCTAGTCCTGAGATTACGGAGATGCCCCGCCTCATACACAACAGCCCTTTACATATTGAACTGGTTTTGACAGTGGCGAACCGTTAGCCCGGTGATTTTTCGTCGGACACATCCAAAATTCTTCGCTTTTCCTCCTTGGAGGTACCTGCCAGCAACCGTGTAGAATGGAAGGAGTGGCCGGAAGGCTCCTTCCGACCGTTTTGCAGGCCGATTCGCTGATTCGTCACACGCCAACCCCTGCCCCTTCACTAATGCTCCACTTTCCCTTTCCTTCAGGCTTGCGCGTCTTCGCCTAGAGTAGAGCACCTTCAAACAGCTTTTTCATTGTCGTTTGTTGTTCGGCAAGTTCGTTTTTTCGCCCAGTGTTCAGATTTGGTCAGCCCCCCGAGCCTTCTCTACCCTTGTCATTTCACCCGTTCTGAATGTCTCTCTCTATTTAGACCTCCTGACCGAGTCCGCCCCCCGTAAGTATTCCATTGCTGCTATGCAAGAGTAAAATTGTTCACTCAGTCCAGTCTTAGAAAGTATCAGACCATCCTTTTTCCTCGACCATTTCCCCCCTCCCCCCGAACTCCTTTGCCGAGTTCTGAATTTTTTCGTTAGCTCTTTACGTCCCTCTAGGCCCCTTCATGATTATCCATCACTCTTCGGATGATTCTCCCCCGAAAAACACCGATTTTCTTTCCTTTGATTTTCTTGGTCCGCGCCCACCCCTTTGGAACTTTTTGACGCGCGAAATAATTACGCCTTTAAGCTTCCTGACCAGCATTGTCCCCCTGACAGCTTCGATCGTCTTTCCCTGTCCCTCCGTGAGGCCCTTCCTTCGCTTTTGACGCCTGTCCAGGCGCGGGGCCCCTCGACGAGGTCCTCGGGAGTTCTGGATGGATTCTAGAATAAAGTGATTGCAAGAGATCGCACCGCTAAGCTCCCTCCCCAGATGGGTCTTAAGCGTGCAGATCGAGACTTCCAGTCGAATCAGGCCTGCTTGCCTTCTCTTTTCTAAGGCATCTTTTTTTTCCCTTCGCGGCGCTGGCGGTAGCCTCTCCCTTCTTCCCCAGGTAATAGTCACACATTTGCCTTGTCTTTTTTCTTCTCCCTTGTCTCCCTCCAGCCTAATACTGGACCCACAATTCACGGAAAGGCCTTTCCTCTTGCACCGAATTGGGGGCCTCATCGACCATCTTGGAGAAGCATATATTTTACTATCCTAAGTTGTTTTTTTAGATCGCTGCCGCGAAGTGCATTTTGGATGTGATGACCGCAATCTGCACTAGCTCTGCTTCCCGTCCGTCGCGGGATTGGAAGTTATTGTTTTTCTGCCTTTCCAGAAGGGCTCTTTGGATGATCCTACCCGGACGTGACTCCTCACCCTTCGGCCGTCGTCGATGTCCCCCTCCCTCCTTCTTGAGGAAGAAGTGCTATACCCCCTTTTTTTCTCCGCATGCTGTCTTCTGCGGGTGTGCGAATTTTCTCTATTACGTGCCCGCAACCCGCGGCGGAAGCGACTGTCTTTTTTTTCCCTTCGCAAGCATATAGTTCTAGAAGCCTCTGAAATCCGAGGACATATTACTGGTCCGAAGACGTCCTTTTGGACAATACTTTTTTCCCCGCGTCCTGTTAGGTCTCTTCTTTCAAAATAAGGAAGTTTCCTTGCCGCCCTGTCTCCAACAAGGACCCTAGGCCGCTTCCACTGTTCTGTTCTTTGTTTGCTTCAACTTGCATTCTGCCCCTGGTTCCTCCCTCCCTTTGGAAGAGTAGTCCGCAGTCCCCCCCGGCGTCCTTCCTCGATGCGTTCTTTGCTGCCATCAGATCTTCTGCTCTGCTAGTTAAGGGCCGGATGTCTGTACAGTTTCCTTCCTTCCTGCCAGTCGTACAACCCGTCACCCAAGGCCTTGAGAGGGTTCCTTTCCCCCCGGGACTTTTCCCTTGATGACAGATTTCTTTTAGCCCTTAGAAGCCTTGCGCCTTCCCCAGTTTCCCCATCGGCCCGGAAAGATTCATCCCCCTTACTATTGGAGGTTTGACCCTTTGCAAGATCGTTTATTTTTTTGTTTTCCCCCACTCTACAGAAGATCATTCATCGTGTCGAAGGGTCTCTATCTATTTTGTTACCCCCCCCCCAAGAACAGGGTAGATTTCACCTCTCTGTTTGACATCACCCCCCGTGTTTCCTTGGCGATGTTTGACACTTTTGATTCTCTCTAACCTTTGAGGGATTTTTACCCTTCCCTAGGGCCCCTCTGAGGATTGATTCCTTCCCCTCGTTCTTTTTCTTTTACGACCCAATTTGATAGCGCAGAAAGACGCCAGTCGCTTCCGAATCCTGCCCTCTCAGTAGTTAAGTTTGTTGTCGGTACGTCGCCCAATCTCGGTCCTTTCCCCTGAAGATTTTTTCTATGATTTTCAGAAGAGAAGGCCCACCTTCCCCTGACACACCAAGGGGCCGGCTTTTTCCCCGGATGCACAGGAGTATTTTTGATGATTACCGACCCCCCTCAACTCGATGCTTCACCCCTCGTTTCCTACCCCCCTTCTGTTGAGTCTTCTTCTTTCTCTTTGCGAGTCCAGAAAGTTTTCAATCCCAGTGAACTTCTTGACGAACTCCCCCTTCCCTGTTGAGCACATCGACTTTAAGGCTAGGCTTAAGCTTCCTCCTTGTCTTGCGACCTCGTTCTTGACCCGTTTTCCCCTCGGGTCCCATCCCACCCAGGTTTCCCCCGGCAAACTGAACAGTATTTCTTATTCCTAGTCCTTCGCAGCATTTTGTGCGAGTTGTTAATTTCGGAAGAATCCGGAGCGACTTTTTCTTCTGTACCCCGTTCTTGTGATAGTGGTTTTTTTAAAGAAGTTACAGTTCTTTCACAACGAGGTCTTCTATCTCTCGCCGGTAGCCGCTTCCCGTAGTAGGAGACGTTGTATCCAGAAGTGGACATGGACAAGACCCCTCTCGGGCAGTTGAACTTTGACCGGCCCTCACCGTCTTCCCACCGTGACTTGTTACGACGGTGAATAATGAGTTCGGGATGTTCCCTACTTCCCTGTTCGCCGATTGAAGAATCCCGGTCAGAGTTCCTCCAGTCCCTTGTCAGAGTCCCTGCCCCCGGGACTTTTCGTAGTCCCGTTCGTCATCCCCATAATAGTCGATTCATGATTCAGCGTCACGCCAGATCGGCTCGCGCGTGTCCCCCCCAATAACTACCCCGTCGTATTTCACCTTAGAGGTTGTTCCCAGTTTCTCCCCCCCTCCTCCTTCAACACGCGGCGGCCCTTCGTTTGCCTAATGACCAGAAGGATCGAATCCCAATGTCTTCCCCCTCTCGCGAGGAAGGCCGACGACCCAGCAGCGATACTGTCTTTTTCCTTCTCCCCGTGAACTTTTACGTCCCCCTCCTCCAGTCCTTATTCTTCCCCTTTTTTTCTCCACCATTGCCGCGAGAAATATGGATGGTTGTGACACCCGTTAGATCTCTTTTTATTGCCCTTATAATAATTCTTCTCAGTTTTGCGATACTCGCCGCTTGCCTGTTCCTCTTTTCGCACAAAACCTCCCTATTCCTTGGGCTAGTCGTCGAATGTTTCGGCGCCATTTTCGTTCCCCTCCTCAAGCGTCCCGAGCAATCCTCTGTGCCGTTATTTAGTGTAAGTGTTTTTGTGTCGTTTGATGGTTTTTCCCTCTCTCCTCTTTATTTGCGCAGCCCCGTCGGTGTATCTGTAGAAACTGTTGCCCTTGCGATACTATCTCCTTCTCTCTTTGGTTTTGAGAGGACTTTTAACGGATTCTCCCTGTCCAGGTTATACCTTTGAGACCAAAAGAGGTGTCTGAGAAACCACCTCGCTCCTCCCCCTTCGTGACGTTCATCCGTCCTCCCTACTATCAATGCGCAGATGACGCCCCCATATTGCTGCTTCTCCTCTTTTGGGTGATTTTCCCCTCCCCTTTTCCACCCCCCCCATAGTCCTCTCCGAGCCCGCCCGGATTTTTTGACTGAATAGGTCTAGCGAATTTCAATTCCAAAAATCTCCGCACGCTTCGGATGGAGTATGGATTCAATTAGTTTTTAGCGTGCAGTTGTCTAAACAGGCTTTCCTCCTTTTGAGCCATTTTCTCTCTCCTAATCGCTGCTTTCTTTAACGGTGAAGCAGATAACCCCCCTCATGACTCTCTTCCTTCGGTCTCCGTTGTATAGAAGATGACTACAGACACTGGCCTGTGTTTCAATTTCGGCCATGTCCTACTTCGAGACCCTTCCGACCTTTTTTTCCTGCTCATGTTATTGTACCTCGTATCTTCCTCCCTAAGTTTTTTGATGTTTTTCCCGCTCTCGGCTCTCTGTTTGAAATCCCTGAGTCCCCTTTTCAGGCTAAGTCGAACGTCGACCCCTCCCCTTTTTCCGCTCATGCCGCTCACCGAGGAGTTCCTCTGACCGAATTCGCAATCCGTTTCATCCCTTTCTTCGTGCACCCCCAGGAGAAAGGATTAATGTACCCCTTCACCAATTCAAGTTTACTTTCTCAGGGCGCGTCACCTCGCCTCGAGGGTCCCTTTTCAGAAATCTTGACTACACGCTTAACGACTCCAGTTCAGCTCCTTCTCCCCTTCTTAGGAGCAACCCCGGTGAACTAATTTAAAACTTCTCGCAGTGCCCAAAAAATCAGAAGTTTTACGTCCTCGCTCTTCTTTCGGCTAGGGCACAATCATTTTCCTGGATGAGAGTTCCTAGGTCTTCCCAACTACTTTTCCCGTTTCTTGGTTCCCCCTTCTTTCGAGCCGCAGACTGCACGCGGTCTGAACGGAGGAGTTCTCGACTCCCTTCTAGTGCCCCATGAACGATAGGCGTCCTGCCTTGTTATTCTTTCGATCCTCCGACATCTGAAAATAATTATCGACCCACAGGAGGTCCGCTCGCTTTCCTCTCTTCCTTTTTGCCGGCCTCACACACAGCAGCCTGCGAAAGTTCACGTTTTTTGCTCCGAGGTCTCAGGGATCGTAGTCCAATCCAAGTACACTTCGAGTCTATGACATGGGGTCGTCGGCGAAAACCCCCACCCCAGTTATTCTAATTCGACCCGGCATGGCTAAGAGGACTCTTCCCCCTGCCGGCCGAGCTGATTCTAACTCCACCAGCACGCTTTTCCTACTCAACCCACTCCTGGAAATTTTCTGCGACGAGGTAGCCGATCTCCCCCCTTTTTTGATAACCCGGCCGGAACCATGTTTTTTTGTCGTCGCCCGCGGTTTCTTGGGGATCGACAGAGTGGCTTTGTTTGACCCCTCCCTATCACGTCTTCCCGGTAGAATGACACGATTCCATAGATTGAGCGTACTAACGCTCCTTGCGTTTTTAGTTCTTCCCCCCCCCCCCTTCCTGGCTTCCTCTCTTCCTCCTGTCACTTGAGACGAGTATGTCGCCGAATTATAAGTCCTTCGTCGCCGGATCTCCTTCTAGAAATTGGTTTCCTTTGAGCCGGGTCTAAGGTTCCCTTTTCTCGCCCTTTCCCTCGATTTGCATTTAAAAGTTTTTTCAAAACTGAGGAGCCGCCTCTTTTTGTCTTCCTGCGCCCCCTGCTGGCCGAAAAAAGCCTGATATGAGATATAAGACAGTTGCCAGTCTTCCTAGCCAGCGATTGGCTCCCTCCCTGCCGTAGTCTCACTTTCCTTGTTTTTTCCCTCCTTTGCTACGAATGGTGTCTGATTGTAAAAGCAGGATTGACCGCGAAAGATTGTATTCTTTAGTGAGGATCTCAGGTAGTTCAGTTTCCCTTTGCTTGCTCCGTTTTCCGCCTCCTAGATGAACGCTTTTTTGTCTTTGTGCTAGGAATCGCGCAAGTCGCCCAAACGTATAATACCGACTTCCCTGCAAAATATTTTCCGAGTATACCTTTTCACGTCTTTCCTCCCCCAAAAGATCTTCGATGGATTGTCGCATAGTCCGTCCGCCTCAGTGAATCCCTCCCCAATCTCTTCCGCGGTCATTTCTCTCCAAGGTTCTTGCACATGGTAATAGAGGAATGGAAACCCCCTCGACTTGCCACTTTCAAGTGTGAGTTCATCTCTTTTGCGGGTCATTTTTTTTTCCGTGCATTCGGAGATTTATATAATATTTTCCCTCCTGTTGTTTTGAGATTTTTGACTGTCTAGAAGAACGCTAGAGGGAACTATGAACTCTTCCCCCTCCGCTTGCTTTCTGCCGGTCTCTTTCTTTGCCCGGTTATTTGGCCTTTCAATTGAGAGGTTGTGATGTTCATTTCTTCTCTCCGCTTGCTTTTGTTTTATGAAAAGAGTAGCGTCAGAGGCGCTCTCCCTCCCTGTGCGGCAACTCCCTTCCTTCCCTCGGGACCTACCTCTCTGGTAGCCTGGAGTGCGACTCGTGATATGAACCGATGAAAGAAACACGGTCTTGCAAGCTCTCTCGGCGGCGTATCAGGAAAGCACTTCTTTCGATGCTTGCCTCCCCCCGAGGAACCTTTCTCCCCTTTTCGCGCGTGGACAAATCCCCTTGCTTACGTCAGTCCTTACAGGAGTACCCCGGAACATTCATGCGACGATCTTTCCTTTTGTCTGAAAAAGGCTCTCGGCCCGTCTTGCACTTCTTCGATCCCGAATTTTTCCCCCCCCCCCCTTCTCCCCCGGCCCTTTTTTTCCCATACTGTTCTCTTACGCAGATAGGTATAATAGATGAGGTTCTTCGGGCTTTCCCCCATCCGCTGGATGATGATGATTTCTCTTAATGAATTGCGTGGTCAACGCGGTGCATGCCTTTCCACCCCTTCCGTGCACAAGGATTTTTTCTCGTTTCCTTTGAATACGGTACGTCTTCATCTGATCAGATAGCTGAAGGACGCGTTTATTGCAAGTCATTTCCTCTACCCTGAATTAATAGGCTCTCCCTTGGGGTCCCCCCTTTCTATCGTCCGACGATCATGAAGTGTAATGGCTTCCCTTCGATGCTCTTTCTTTTTTGCAACTTTCCACGCGGAGACCACGACGAGTTGCGAATCCCCCCGTTTTAAGCTTTTCTAGGTCATCATAACATCTCGTGCAGCCCTGCTCCCCCCCCCCCCCGCCCTTCCTTTCTTCTATTAGGATTCAGACACCCGCGTTTGAGGTGAAGACCCAGCTTCTTTCGCCGTCCACCCCGGTCAGAGTAACGACAGCCCCTTCTGCAACGCGCCGTGTCCGCACTGACCTCCCCCCCTTTTTTTTCTGTCCTTCTCCTCCATGTCTTGGCTTCCAGTCCCGTTCTTGATGTGTCCGCCTGACGCCCTTGCGCTTGACCTCGACCAAACGTTTGGCAGGTTTCCCCGGATGGCCAGGCGGAGTTTGGATGATGCGGTCGCAGTAAGATCTCCCTCTCCTTGGGAAATATGATGTCGCATCCCCCCAATATTGAGGAGCTTGTGTTGCTTAGGGTATTTATATCTCGACGACCCCACCGTCTTAGCGTGCTCCCCCTCGGTCTTGATTTTCTACAATCTCCCTGATTCCCTTGAGTTTTTTCGCGTTCTCCTACTGGAGGAGAACATATTGATCGTGCGGCCTCGCCTCCCCCGGGGCCCAAAATCCCCGCTTTCTTCTCCCCCTATCATTCTATCTTCTTGCTCCTCTATGTTGGCCCTGTACGTAAGCAGAGAGCTGTGATAGCCAAAGCTTTGTATAGTTTCTTCTCCTCGAGGTGCCCCCCAGTTACGCTAGATCGCTTTCTGTTTGACCCTCTCCTCCCCTTTTTTTCTAGGCCCTCGTGAGTTGTGCGACGTTTGTAATGGCCTGCCTCTGTCCTTTTAACCCGCCTGACCACCCCCAGTCCGTGACCTTTACTCCCGAAGTTTAATTTCCTCGCCTCTGGATGAAATACTTTTTGGATTTGCTTGTTCCTTCGGTCTTGCAGGTCCCTCCTTCCCCTTGAACTTGAGAGCCTGCGATAACGGGACGCTTTCTTGATGTAGTCTGCCGTCGGCCCTTCGGAAATGATAAGCGACGAACTAAGCCCAGAATAGTCCTGTTAGATGCACCCCTCCCCCCCGGCTTTTCTTCCATTATCGTTGTTTCCCGTTCGCCCCAAATGAAGCATTTTAACAAGAGGCTGGATTCTCCTATCGCATTCCGAAACTGCCACAGTAAAATGACAGTTAGTCTTCTCGCCCTCGACATCCCCCTCCCTTTTCAGAGCGGTTAGATCGGCCTTTCCCTGGCTGCTCCGTCTTTAGTAGCCCCTTTTGAGCGCGCTTCTTTCTTGAACTCCTTTTTGCGAAAACCGCAGGTCCGATGATAGATTATTGAAATTACCTGACGACATCCCCTCCCCTCTCTTCTAGATTTTCCTTGTTCTTCGCTTCCCGCGTTGCCGTTTTTCACACATGGTGGCTAGTCTCCCATCGATTTTTCAGTACGCTCCGTTTTCGGAGCCACCAAGCTAGATGCTTGCGCGTCTGGCGCCCCCAGTTCCCGTCTTGTACTTGTTCGAGCTCTGTTCGAGTGTCCTCTGACGATCGAGGAGATGTGCAGTCAAGTTTTGCTTAATGTAGAACCTGCTGCGTTTTTCTCCTT
>Ga0179593_1308881_pt1 | contig 14813 bp, 12 predicted proteins | sample CZODoug2_1_08_16_FD_185931 | JGI IMG/M metagenome (GOLD analysis project Ga0179593, IMG submission 185931) | Vadose zone soil fungal communities from Angelo Coast Range Reserve, California, USA - CZODoug2_1_08_16fungal (PacBio error correction) | ecosystem: Environmental > Terrestrial > Soil >... | reverse complement strand
ATCGGGGAGGGACGTTCGTTAATTGGCCCGCAGCTTTCAAGTGCTCCGTCCGTTTGAATGGTGCTATAACACTTTCAATTTGCTTATTCGTCGAGTCGGTTGGCTTTGCCTCCAGCTGCGATTGGGGATTTCCACAGATGTTATTGAGCCCGCCAGCCTCTCTAAACCCCCCTTGAGGGATTCCCCTTTCCCTTAGCGGGACACCGTACTGTTCCGTAGAGTATCCTTCGTGGCTAATCCTTTGCCCTCTTCGACAACCCGGTAGACGTCAACCAACAGGTCCCCTTCTTAAGGCAGTCGCCCGCAGGTTTGACACGTGATGCGTTTTTTTTTCCCCCTTTTCTTTTCTACGTCGTGTTCCGTTTTCCCCCTCTTTGCACTGCCGGAAGATGCTCGTTTCCTTTCCTTGCCTCGTCTGACTACTTTCTCGACATTTAGGTCTCCCAGCTGGGAAACTGTGTCTCGTCCGGATTTCTCCCTCCCGTCAATTAGCTTCCCGACTTTTTTCTGAACACAGCAGTTCGGCCACCCTCGGGAATTCTTTCATACCGGTCCAGCGCACTCTTCTCCGTTTCGGAACATCTGTCCATGCTTTCTTTGACCAGCTTCCCGCTCTCGAAGACATAGATAATTCCCCTTACTGTACCTGTTTGCCATGAGCCCTCTAGTACGCAGTTTTTTCTTCAGACCGGTATCCGATCCTTTCTGCCCTAGAGAATCGTGATGGTGTCCTTCCAAGCCAAAGACGCACCCATCGCCCGCTTGATGCCCCTACGTGCAGAACACAAGAGTCCCACTCGCCCATCTCCCCCCCGTCATCGCGGAATCCAGCTTTCTGTGACGTATGAAGACAGTACTTTCCCCCTTGAAAAAACCCCCCTTCTCTCTGCTGGCGTGTCTTTGCGGCAGGGGTGCGGATCTTTTTGATCACTCTTCCTTTTCTTACAATTTCACCGTCTTTGGGGTAGACTGAGGTGATGAGGGTCCTGCCGTACTCTCCGTTGCGGCAGCGATTCGGGCCCTGTTATGCCTTCATTTTGGACCTCTGGTCGAGTTTGTTTGCTAACGTTTTGTCCTAGGCCACACTGCCCGGTGACAAGTGTACTCTTTCTCTATGGTGAATTGTCGAGATACATAGCGAAGTTCTAAACACATCAACAAGCGGATTTCGCGCCGGTCGCATCCCTGAGCCTGACACGTTCCTCGGAGGATATCTAAAGGCTGCTCCCCCACCGTCTGGTCCTTGGATCACCCTGACGAGTCCCCCCCTCCCTTTTTTCCTCAGATTGACTTTTTCTTTAAGGCAAGCTTAACTTTTTCTTTATGTTGAACCTCTTTGTTACGGTAGGGATAGTGACGTCACGGGACAGGTGCCCCCCCTCTCGGACGGGCCGCCACTCCCCGTGATATTCCGTATTCTTCCGTGCGACTCCCCACCCCCCACGAGTTTTCTTTCGGCCGAACCCCTCCGGGATCCCCGTCTTGTTGTTATAGAGTTTACCCAGTCCCCGACCGGGTTGATTCCTGGCATACCTCTTAGTTTGCCACTTCTTGGCCTTCTGGCTTTGCTGACCCCGTTCGAGTGATCCCCGTGGTCGCGAAACTTGCTTCAAACTGGACACCCCGTTTTTTCAAAGGTCTACCGCATGAGCTGCCCAATACCAGGGAGGCGATCACGGTTCCTTCTGCTTGGGACGGTCTTTCCGGGTCTTTGCGATATATTTTCCTTTGTTTTGTTGATGTCTTTTCTTCTTACGGACCAGCGGCTTCGCCCGGATCAATGATCACGCAAGTCCAAGGACCGCCCCCAACGTGTGCCTTTCTCTCAGGCTTAGTCCGTCGGGGTTAGGGGTAGGTCCCTTTTCCCCCAGAACTGTTTGCTAGCGACCACGGGATTCTGCATTCCCCGGGTACTCCTTCCCGCGGCCTGGCACTGTGGCTCCGGCCGCAGGTCCCCCATCCCCTCCCGGTCTCGAGTCATCCCCCCGGCACTCCGGGTGGTTCGTGGTGCCTACGCCATGTAACCGTTTGAGTAGATACCCACCTCCTTTGATCGGCTGTTTTACGCGACGATCGTGGTCAAGGAGATCAGAGGCTGCGATGACGGTGCTCTTTTTGTTTTTGTGTAGGAAGTCTTCTGGAAAGGCCTCTTCCAAGTGTGACTTCACTGACCCCCGGACTAAGCTTTTAAAGTGGGGGAGACTTCTCCCCGGGAACTACCTTCCCAGAAATTGCACCCTTTCTTACGTAAGGTCTGTACTGTCTCCTGAGTCTGCGACAGGCCCCCTTCCTGTGGGTTTGTCTGATGGAAAGTCCCTCCAGTGCCTTCAAGATTCGTCCCTTCTGACAGGTTTTCTCCCCCCGGTAGTGGTCGACACCCACCTTTCTTGGGTCTGCTCGTTGGTAGCCTCTCTGATCTTCCGGAGATCGAGAACGTTGCACCGGTTTGTTCCGATTGTGCCCGCCGTTTTCCAGCATCCGTCCTGTCGATGCGAAAGGCATCCGTTTGAACCCTAACGGATTTTCCTCGAGGACGCAGTGCTTTCCTCCAAGAGGATCTCTACAATAGCCCCCCAGAGACAATCAAAGTGACTAAGAGGTGCCTGTTCCGAAGAATTACGTAGTTATGTATATTACTCGCGTTCCTCCCCAGCACTACGCACCCCTTCCTTTGCACGTACCCTGACCTCCTTAGGCACGGGAGGCACCTGTGGAGGACTCCCCCCCCTTTTGAGTAGAGTTTCCCCTCCTTATCTTTTTGGGATTCTTTAGTTTAGTGTTTAGCTATTGAACTCACTAGCTTATGGTGTCCTCTTTTGATGGGGTGGACTGTTCTCCTGGACGTTTTGTCGGAGTCCGGCAGAGAGAGCTAAATTTCCTGAAAGAGTACTGTCTCGAGGATGACCCCCGGAGGTACAGGACAAGAGGGCACTCTTCCAAGTCTCAACTAAGCTAGACCCTTAGTGGAAGCTTCTTCACGACCCCCCCCCCCCCATCTGTTCAGATTGACAGTTTGATATACTTTAGAGAACTCCCGGAGCAAGGCTTGTCGTTTTTAGGGTTCTCGGTGTTCGAACTACCCCCTGCTTCTTTTTTCAAGAGAGATGATTCCTTAGCAGATTTCCTGGGTCGAGAAGATGCCCTGATACAGGCAAGATCTAGTCTGCAGATTAGACCTCTCTCCGCTTCTTAACCGGTAGTCTGTGGCAGAGGGCCCTCCTCCACCATCATTCAGCTAGGTCCCAGTTTTAGAAGGAACTGTCCCTCTTTGCGCCCTTCTCTGCTTGGCCTCGTTGGAGAGATCAGTGTGACTGTGGTGCTTTTTTTTGGACGCCCGCTGCGTCCACGAGCAGGCCCCTTGACCACCTAAAGGGAAGGACTTTTCCTGTCGGATGGGGGCGGAAAGAAAATCGTGGTGGCCAAGTTTACTTTGGACGCTAAGGAGGCAGATTCGACCCGAGACGACGCCGTGGACAGGCATTTTTGGAAGTCAGCAAGACGGCCCAAGTGCGAGAAAGTGTCCTCTTGGCAGGAATCGAGCATCTTGCGCTTCGCCAGAGTACTCTTTCCCCTATAAGGGATTCTCCTTACGTTCCCCCCCCCCCTACCGATATGTTCGGCCAAAATTCTTCGGCTTAAGAGCCCCGGCGAAAGTGGGTAAAACCCCCAACCACCCCTTTGTAATTCCGTCGTCAGTTAAGAAGGTAAGCGAGGCCGGTCCCTTTTCCCCCGCTAAGTGTTGTCCTGACCTCGGCCTCCTAAGGCGGACCTTCCTTTCTTTGTTGAGGATTTTTTTGATGCTGTTGCCCGGCGTTGTCCCTACCTTCCTCCGGCTATATGGAGTGTTTGGGTCCTCCGTAGCCGAAAGTCCAGAATCTCCCGGATGTTTCTCTCCTTTTTTCAAATCAACCTAGTTTTTTTTGGTGGAGGAGAAGCCCCTTTTTTCCCCGGGCTCTTTTGAGAAGAGTGTGTCCCCGTATGTTTTTGATTCGTTCGGCCACTCCTTTCTTTTTTTGTTGCGCAACTGCCACTTCGTTCTCGCCCGACGGGCACTATCAGCACCCCTGAGTGCCTCAGGTTGAGAGTCATTTACTTTTTCTTCTCCTCGGTCCTGACTGCTCCTCCCTGCCTTGGGAATTGCTTCGACGGCTTTCGTTATGCCTATAACTTTGCTACACCCGGTTTTTTTCGCGTTGTATTCATGCAGGAGGCCTTATAGCTGGATTGATAGCGTTTTGTGAAAGGAGGATAAACGACGTTTCATTCCTTCTCCTGTGCAGCGACCCGTCCTGTCGTTTTTCAGTTTGGACTAGGAGAAGTTTATCTACCTTAACTGGAATGAAGTGTCTCTAGCGCCGCCTTTTTTGTTTAGTTCGAAGTCTGTCCTTATGCCCACCTTTTTATCATAAATGGTTTTTTTTTTTCCTCTCTATTGTCGCCAGGATGAAAGAGAAGATAGCTCGGGAATCGCCGGGCACCTTAGCGCAGAAGTCACATTTGGTGATAGTTTTCCGAGCCATATTGCAGCGTGAACATGACACGGTCGCCCGAGGAAATTTTCCCTTTTTTTTTCCCCCTCATTTCGAATGTGGACAGCCCCCCCTTCTCGTTCCATGCACTTGCGGGCCTACCCCCCACAGCGCCTCCCCTGCCCGGTGGTAGCAGGTGATCAGGCCCTTCCCCACCAGCGCGTCGGCTATTTCCAAGCCCTGTACATCCCTGTCTCCTCCCGCCTAGGATCGCAAACAGCCCGTGCCCCATCGAGCAGCTTGGTAGGGTTTATGGATCCCGATCTTTTCTGTGGTGCCCTAGAGCTATTTTCTTTTTCCTCAAACGCGCGGCTTTAAATAGAACTGCACTTGCACCAGGAATACCCCTTCTTTTTCCAGCGTTTTTTTCCCCAGGCTTTTCTCTCCCAAACAACCCCTGGGAGTGAGTTCAACCGCCAACTCGAGATCGCTTGAGTTTTTTTCCCTTTCTAGGACCCCTCCCCCCTTCCCTCGTGAGACCATTGTGTAATTTGACACCGACTTGTTATCGCGTGTCCCGCGGGTCTTCCGCCCACCGGATTCTCTCCCCTGAGATGCCTGATCGGTCCTCAACGTTTGTGAGTTATGCGGAACAGTCTTCGACTGAAATGTTTACTTTAGCGTTCTGCAGCATGTGGACCAGGTCTTGTGGTTTCCCCCCGCTGCACTTTCGGCCTGAGCTTTCCAGAAGACAGTTTCCGTCCAGCGCGTCCCTGACTACGGTCTTTCCCCCTTATCACACTCTTCTCCTTTCTCTCCTGGCCTTGCGCCAGCCGGTCCTTCATCCCTTTTTTTTGCTTTTCCCTCTTCCCAAGGGACGTGCGCACTTTCGGCTGCGGACTTACCGCAGCCATAGGAGAACGGGATGGGCTTTCCGACGGCAGACGGAACACTTTTTCCTTGCCGGATTGCCGTAACGGGCTTTTTTCACGGTGACCTGATCTTCGTTCCTGTCCTCCTTCGGATCCCAAGGGAAATCCTCTCCCCCACTGAAGCGTCCCAATGCGGACAGCGTTCTTCTTCGCAGCCGGTTGCACTTTCCGGTCCTAGTTTTGTTGCATGTGGCGGTGGACATCCTCTTAAAGTGCGGGCTCCAGGGGTCTTTTCATGCCCCGTCGGCCTGCCGCCTCTCTCCGCTTTTTTTATTCCCCATTTTCGTAAAAGGTTCGGGGCTGCCTTTCCTCCCGCTCTCCTCTCCTCCCAGCAGCGGTCGCGTCCTCATCCGTGCCTCCAATCTCGGAAAAGGAAGTGCTACTTCCAGTATGTTTCTAGCTTCTCCACCCTATCTTAAGCTGGTTTCCTTTACCCGCTTCCGTCGCCGTCCTTGAAGAGAGGCCCTGTCATATTCGTTGGCCGTATTTCCCGTCCGGATGGAGACGGCCGCGGGCGGGACCTTTATCCGCCGCTAAGACTCTTTTCCTTTCCCCAGGAGTCCCAGCAGTCCTACACAACAAGGCTTCCGCCGGATGCCTTCCTCCTTTCCGAAACAGCGCAGCCCCCTGCAACAAGCCTCCCTCCTCTTTCCTTTCCAGGAACGCGCCCAAAATAGCAGCTTGACAACCGGAACTGCACCCCCACCACGGCCTACGCTGATGGAGTTTACTTGAAAGCGTGTTTGAGGAACTGTTCTTTGCTATACCCGGGCTATCCGAATTCCTTTGGGACCTCCCATAGTGGTAGTTGCCTTTTTGAGTAGGGTACCCCGAGTTCATGGTTCACAGCGTCCCCCCCTTCTAGATGCCCCCAGGTTTACAGTGGTCTTTTTCCCTACCGGTTTAGAAGGAGGTCTGAACGGCTTTGTACTCTGCCACCTGTGACCGGGTGACCTTCTCGGATTCCTTGGGAGATCCTGAGTACCTGTTCTCAACAATCAGTGAGTAGCACGACGTTATTTTTTTTTCATGTCCCCTCCTTGGCCATCGACTGGCCCGGCATCTTTTCCTTTAATCGGCGATTCGCCTATGAGATATCTTTGCGCGAACACCTGACCTTCCATCCGTGGCAGGTCCGGTGCCGTCGAGGCCAGAAGGCTTCCCTCGTGTCCCCTTTTCCGTGGTCCCCCTAGTACTAAAGTGGACACAAGTCTAAACCCAGGTCTTCGGAAGTGCTTCCCCGATACTACGGGATAATCCCCGGCATCCTAACCTATGCGGTATCATTCCGACGATGTTTGTGGCCTTCACTCCCGTCCCGTAGTGGGATAGAACAAGGTTGTTTACCGCTCAAACGTACTTCGCCGCCACCCCACCCCCCCCCCCCCCCCCCCCAAAGGGTTCCTTTGACCTTAGTAGTTGGTGACCTGATGGAGGTCTAGCTCCCCCGCCCTTGGCCGCGGCTTCGACTTTCGGGCTGATAAGACCGTTGTAGTCGAAAATCTTGCTTCACCTTGGACACGACCTTCCAACTCACAACTTTACGTCAAGCGCGGCGATGACCGCCCTTTGAGATAATTGAGGTTTGTGGCGCGCATCTTTCGCGCCACGGCGGGGTGTTATCTCTTTTACTCTCAGTTGTTGATGATAAGGCCCATCGGGGCCCAGACCTTCGCGGACCTCAGCCCCCATTCCCTGACCCCCCCCTTTGATTTTTTCCTCCTCGGATTCTTTCAGTAGAACTGGTTTCGGTCTAGTTCCTGTGACAAAAGGTTGGAGTGCGACCAACGTGTATGATCCTGCCCCTCGCCCGGGTCCCCCCTTGCACGATTAAGGATAAGTACTGCTTTCCTTCGGTTTTTTCCCCCCCCTCCTAAGTGTATCGGTCCGGCGAAGTACGGTTGGTGACTCCTCCCTCCCTTTTGAGAAACCGAAGTGATCCCGGCTGGTCGGCAATCCTTTTTTCCGATAGGGGGCTTCTCGAAGCGAAGCGTGTGCTTTTGAAATTGGACTGAGCTTGGCGGACTTTTTCCTTTCCCGGACCGTGCGCCTCCCACATTTCTGTAAGTCGCACTACTGTGTCCGACCCCCGGGCCCCCCGTTTCTGCATTACCGGGGCCCCATCGGCGGAAAATGCTGAATCGCACCCATGTCCTGGTTGCGGCAGGTTGGGCGTTCACCACGCTGGTCCCCCTGCTACTTTGCGGATGCCTTGCCGCTAAGTCTGGTCTTGGTCGGGCCCAGCTTGTTTTCTACCGGGCGAAACATCCTCTGGCGGACCACCTGATTGTTTCCTCCAGTTCTCGTCCCTTGGAGCTCGATGATGTGAGAGCTCTTCCCGTTTTCCGTTCAGTTTTGGAGGACCCTCCCCCCTTTTCCAGCACATCGCGAAACCCAGAGTCAGTTGGTTGAAGGTAAGGCTGTCAAGGGGATTTCATCTCCTGCCTCGGCAGACCCTGAGTACCCTATCCCCCCCTGTATCAATTACGTTTTGAGTTAAGCACATGAATCGTTTCCTACTCGCCTGGGCGTTCTAGGAAAACGTGCCCTCCACCCGCCGCCTTCCCCGTCCAGATCATTGGCGGTTGGTGTTCTTTTTCTAAATGGGTCATCGCCCCGAGCTTAGCGTTTCTCTTTAACGCTTTAGCATGGAGGGGGCGTGGGAGTTTGGCTCTGGGTTCGAACAGTCGTTACTGTTTACCATCCCTGTGATTCATGGTTGAGTCCGGTGCTTGGAGCCTGTGTTTCTGTCTTCTCCCTTGGTCCCCTTTTTTTATTCTATACCTGTCTCCCCCTCCGCGGATCGGTTCGAGCGGGCTGGCGTCCGGTAAGGGCAGCGTCCTCGCGCGGCATCTCAGCGTCCACCCGCTTGGTCGTGACCCCCAATCTTCTCGAGGTTCCCGTCTCAAGCGCTTTTTGATCGCCCTGGGGATTTTCCTCGAGGTGGCCGAGGGCCTTTGAGGCGTGCTACGCGAACAGCGTGTGGTTGAGACGTTTTTTCTTTCCGCGCGCCATCCCAGTGACATTGTCGAGCATTTGCTAATGTCGGGTCAGCGGGACCAGCCTTGCGAGAGTTTCACTCTTGCCATTAAAAGGGTTTCACGATCCTACTTTCAGATCTGTCCCAATTTTTTCTCAATCGTTTGCCACAGTATGCTACACCCTCTCGTCAATTTCCCAATCCCCTTCTGCTAATCTGGAAAGCGCGGGGCCCGTGGGGGATGATTTCAGCTTTCTGCATTTTCCCGAGCCCGATGATCTGCTTCTGACCCCTACTACCAGACGGGAACACCTGACTTACGGCCCTTTCGGCCTGTCTTCTTTCCTTCGTAAAGGCCGTGTTTGCACCCAGTACGATGGCTTTTTTTTTCCATGGAGTCCGATTCCCTACCTCCCTTCCGGTCTTTCTTCAGCACTGTTGGACCAGTTTCCCTGAAAGGTGGTCCTCAAGGGTCCGTTTGGCGGAAAATGCTACTTACTTTCTGCTCTTTCCCGTAACCCTATTTTATCCTTTAATACCGTTTCCGTCTCTTATTCCCGGCTCCTGGAGTGGGCATGCTTGGTGCGCTCCTCTGCCGGCCCCTCTCCCCCCCACCAACCTTCCGATGCGAACCGCTTTCCTTTCTTCCGCTGGTCAGCAGCCTTTGCGCGGTCTACTACGTACGAGGTTCTGATTCCGGCAGCTCTACGAGTTGATATCGGTTGGTCAAGTGGAAAGGTGGGGACTTTCCCCTGTCTGTGTAAGTCCCCTTCCTTTCTGTTGTTTTCTCTTTCGGTGTCTGCCCCTTTTAGTAAGACGTCCCCCCCCCCAGAGGAGCTCTGCGTGGCGAATTTTTAACTAACCAAGTTTGTTCTTCTGCCTCCCCAGGCCCCTTCCTCCCCCGAGCTTGCGCCTGAGTCTTCTCGGTTCTTCCGTTCCCGCTTCCCCTGTTGATGGCCTTCCAAGCCATTTCAACAAGTGCAAGGGCCTTTTCGATCCATCACCCCCTCCTTGCGCCTTCCTGGCAGGTGGCCGTTCATCGGACTGCTGATTATGGCTGTTCTTGGCGCCCGACTCTCGGTTTTATGTACCTGCGGAATTCTCCTGCCCACCCCTGGAGGGGCTGCGCGGACCTTTTGTGGTATCCAGGCCAGTAATCGCGCGGTGTTGTTTCCCAGGCGTGTCAACTCCTATCGGCGCGTCTTTCGGTCACGTTTTTCATTCGTCCTTTTCCACCTTGAAGTGTTGGAGTACGGGCGATCGTCTTTTAGCCGCGGCTTTCTTCCCCGATCGTTTGCTTTTCCCATTCCTTCTTTTTCATCTATATGTTAATACCCACAGTTTGTGCTTTTGCGATATTTTATCTCAGTTCTGGACCTCCTTCTATGCTTGTCCTCCAATCCCTTCGGATCGACTATCCTCCCCTGTAAATGTCCGCTGCAAGGTTGCGATCCTTCGAAGATATTCCCAGCCAAGGGAAAAAGTCGCAGGGGCTCCCCTGTTCCCGCGTTCATCTTTTGAGAAAGCTACGGGAAGCCCCCGGTTTTCCATACCCCCCGCCCGCGAACCCATCCTTTTACAGGTGCTCCTCATCAAACCTGTCAGTAGTGAGGACTTACGGTTACGCCGGCCTCCCCTCAGCGGACCGCTTCCGAAGACGCAAACACTCTCCGCAGCGTCCGCCTTGCCCTTGGATGATCCGACACGGCTGCTTTTGCAGGGCTCTCCTCCGATTTGAGGCCAACCCTTCTTTGTATAGAACGGTAAACAGGGACCCTTTTCCTCAGCCCTTTTTCGGATTTCCGTGGTCTTTCTCCCCCCCCCCCCCACACACTTAGTCTTACGTCAAAAAGACTGTAGTCTTGAGCTGCGGGCGCTAGGTACTTATCTCCATCGCGAGACCCCCTTTTGTCTTTGACACATCCTTTTTCCACGCGCGCCGGCAAAGCGGTCAAGTGCAAGCCCCGGTCTTTCCGTAGGCTTCGCCTGCCGATTTTATAACCTGGCAGGGTCGTTTCGACGCTTCCTTTTGCCTGCGTTACTGCGCTGTTAAGTCTCTTCCCTGGGTGGGTGTGGGATGTGCCACCTTTTTCAGACGCGCCACTACAGCCCGCGTTCTTTCCAGTTAAGCTCAGGGCAAGACTGTAACCTTCTTTATGACAGATAAACTCAACCTTTGCGGGCTCAGAGCCCTGCTCTTCGAGAAGGTAAATCTAGCAAGGGGTTCCCGGACACCCGGTCCTTCACGTCGTAGCTTTTTTTTTTCCAGGCTACCCTTTTCCTCTGTCGATACCCTTCTCCACCACCGAGGTGTATTTTACCCGGTCAGGAAAACCAGGTCGGTCCCTTGGCCGGTCCAGGAGTGGCACTTTGAATCTTTTTTTCTGACCTCTCCGCTTTTTCTTTCATGAACTTGCCAGCCCGTCAAACACTCGTCCAGAACATGAATTTTTCTCCCCCAGGATCCTCTTTTCGTAACGGCCTCTCTCTGAAAGTGCCGGAGTGGCCGTGAGCTGTTCCTTTGCTTTGTGACTCTGGTGACCTGCTCTGCCCTGAGCGTGCGCACCCGTTTTCTCTTCTTCGAGAGAGAAGATCTTCGAACCGGTGCATGGTATAACAGTCTGTCTCTCCCTGTGCTAGGATCTTCTTTGAGTCATATCAGAAGATGAAGTCCCTGGTCGCGTTCGCCCCGCCCTCCGAAGGGCAGGCCACGCGAGGAACCCGATCCCTTTATTGTTAGGAATGTTGTCTGCCTTCCGGCCAGCTGTTTCTCCCCGCTGAACGATAGGTTTTCTCTGGCAAATAGAACCTTGTCCGGCCTTGGTTTCTTTATGCCTCGCTCTTCCGGGGCGAAAATTTTCCCTCTCTGCATCTACCATTCAGAGGCTAAAAGTCCCGGAAGCACATTAGCTCTTTCCTTCCCAGTAACGGTACAAACACCTGTTTCAGCCCAGCGCCCCCGTTTCTTTAGGGAAAGACAGCTGATCGCACACATGGGGCGATGACCCTTCCCCCCCCGGAAAAAAACAACGAAGAAAGTGGCTTTTTCCTTTTACTTGCACGATTTGCGTCACGTTAGTCCTCTCTTCCCCCTCCCCGATCTCGACCAGGAAGGCACCTTCCCCTCTCGTCCTTGTTGTGGATTGCGCCGGTTTTTAACGCGCTTCGCCGATTCCTGGTTGTGGATGCATCCGATGGAATTTTTAGTCACCTTGGTATGTTCCCGCTCGTGACCTTTTTTTTTCATTCGGGTTGGTTGAATAGGCCCCCCCCCCCTGAAGGGTGCACGTCTCGCATCCTGGAATATTGAGAGCTCCCTTAATTCTTCAACACTTGGACCTGATGTTAATCGAGTAAGCAATGCTGTGCATTTTGGACTTCGCTTCCCCCTTTTCATCATCACCTGTTCTCGCACCGCGTGCCGAGACTCCCACTTTCCTGCCCTTGAAAGAGCGTTAGCATTTGCTGAGGACGAGGCCCCTGCATTGCCTGCACCCCTCTGCTTCCTCTTTTAGTCTGAAGTACACTTTCGTCCCTTCGGCGTGGTCCGCCATCTCCTCCCGGTGATCCTTTTCTGCCTTCCGCGGGAGCGCCTTCCGTCTGCGGCTGTCAGCCCTATCATTCTTTTCTCGACCCAGGGACAAGGTTCTTCCCCTATAACCCCTTACTTTTTGTGTCCCTTTCCTTCCCGAGTTTTTCTGGTGCCATTTTTTTTTGATCCTTCCTGGTCGATTTTAGACTGGTTCTCTGATAAGTCGCCTCTCCCCCCCTTTTTCTGCACTTTCCCCCTCCCGAACACATCCAGTTCCGCCCCTTCGACTTCGATGCCCGTCCCCGTTGTGCGAACTGGGATGTTTGCGCAGTTGGGGTACAAAGATTCTCTTATCTCCTTGTTGTTTAAGAGATATATCCTACCTGCTTGCCCAGCCAGCTTGAACGCTCCCATTTCCTCGACCCCCGGATTTTCCCCCACTCTGAAGGCGCGAATGTAGGTGTTCTTGGCTTGAAAATGTCATCACGGTTTCTTTTCGCGACTCTTCCAGCTCTTCCAGGCAAGCGGAAAGATCCCCCTTCTTTGGTCATTTCCCCCCCTTAAGACGTAGACTTCCTGGATATGCACCCCTGCGACTAGTAAGGGTGGTTCGTGGGAAGAAGCCTGAAATTTTACTTCCCATCTTTCCCTGCTTTCTTCCATCCTTAGTTTTCTTACGCGATCCCTCAAAGAGGTCCGTTGCAGCTAGTCTTTTACAGGTTCGGTCTACCAGCTACCTGCTTGCCGCCGTAAACGTTTGTGTTAAGTCCTGAACGTTCCTTTTGTCCCATTTGGCCAGCTTGTTTTTCACGGCCATTAAAGGGCTTGGCCAGGAAAGTTGCCCGCTTTTTTCCTTTATTGGACCAGGAGACGTGTCTCGGCAAAGGCTTTTCGCATCTCTGGGGAGGAACTTGTCCCCTCCCTCTCCGTTTTCCTCGCATCCCCTCGCCCGTTCTCACCTCCGTTTTCTTGTACCCAACTTATGGGTTAAGTCGTGATTTTATCCCCTTCCCTCTGGCTCTCTTCTAATTGTGATTATCGATTATCCTTTAAACCCCGTGTAGTCTGGCGAAAAGAAGTAGCCCCAGCATTACCCCTAAGAGTTTTGGTACATTATCAGTTCCTCCCTTAGTTCACTTCCTACAATTGAAACCCTCTTTGCCCCACCCTCTCACCCTGAAACGACCCGTGCGGGGACTGAGACCCCTCCAATGAATTTCTGATGATCGACCGGGGGTTCTCTCCCCCGGGTACCCCCCCCCCCGCTTTCACGTAAGGCCATCTCTTTTTTGTTGTAAGGTTGACCGGACCGGTCCTCCATTGTCGAGGCGCGCGGTTTATCTTTCTCATTATCTTCAGGGTGGGCGTTATGCGCTGGGTTTTTTGCCCCCGTTACCCCGGTCATTTCTCTTGCATAGGGTGAATTTTTCTTGATGTCGTTGGTACTTTTGACTTTATACAGGTGCCCGATAGTTAATGCCTGCTCCGTGCTCTTTTCTTTCCTCCGACGCGGGCCCCTTGCCTGATCCATTTTTTCCTTACGGAAGAATTTCTCCCTTGTTCCAAACTTGGCCCGCTTCTCCCCTGCGCTATCGTCTTCTGCCGCGAGCGGCGCGTTCGCGGTGTTCCGAGGGACGGATTTGGTCTTCCTTTATCGTTTCTCATTTCCCTCTTTCTCCTTCTAAGCTTCTCTGGTCGATCCTTTGCTTGGATAACCTGGCCCGTGTGTGCAGCTAGCGAGCCTCTTTCGAAACAGGTCTCCCTTTTCCGTCGTCTTTGAGAGACCCCCTCTCTGGACTCTTCTCTTACGGCGCGCAGTTATGTAAACTCTGCCCGACCTGTGCGGGTGAGAGCTGCATGAATTTTTTTTTAGATTTAGGATGCGCCCGCCTGAGACTAGTCTGTGCCCCCTTACCCCTACTCCTTCACTTTAACCCTCCCTTTTTGTTCTTGCTTCCTTCAGCAGCCGTCGTTGGATTTAATAAAGTTTCTAGTCTTCCGGCCAACGCCTTTTTAGCCGAGCCCTCCCTGAAGCTAGAGTTTCGAACGGTGGCGCGAACGCCCCAAGGCAATTGTCCCGTGGCCTCTTGGCGGCCCCTTCCTTATTCCGGATGATTATCCTTTTTCCTATTCGTTCATTTTTCTCCTTCGATTCCTAGGTGTTTTGAAAGGGTTCAAAAAGGGGCTAGACGCGCTCTGAACCAACCTACTTTTTTTCCCAACCACAACCGTCTCGGACTCCCTGCTCATAGCATTTCCAGCAGAAAGTTTCGCGACCCTGTTTTAGTCCGTCCCATTCAGCCCTATATCCGTATGGGATTCTTTTACCGGTTGGGACAGAGCCTTTGGAAGTGTAAACTTCCCACAATTTTTCTTCGATTGAGAGAAGGGGTTTTCCTGAGCTCCCCCATCACCTCTAGCCTTCGGGTAGATTAGTTTTTGTTTTTTTTTGGATACGCCCCTTTCCCCCCTCTAAAGCGATAGAGAGTCCCGTATGTTCGTTTTCTGCTGCTGGTGTGCTGTCCCAAAGCGGGATCAGTTCCCTACACGCTGGCACTTTTTTTCTGGCTTACCCTCCTGAAGTCCTGGAGAGGCTTTTTTCGGAACCTTTTCGGACTTTATCTCGGCTCTGATGGCCTGGTCCCTTTTTGACCGCTGGGCCGAACGCCCGTTCGTGGGACCTCCCTTTCTTGACTACCTTCCAGGTCCCTTTTCTGCGAGGGGGATATGACCCTTTCCTTCTCTCCAGGGCGTCTGGACCTGAGATCAAAAGCGGGCTCTCCTTACCGTTCACCCTTCGCCTTTTCAATTTTCCACTTCATTGGACTCCGTTTCTTTTCGAACGGTCTTCAAGTGGCATCTCTCTTCGCCGATTGGCCTTCCCGAGCTTTCTTTGCCCC
>Ga0179593_1775393_pt1 | contig 14814 bp, 18 predicted proteins | sample CZODoug2_1_08_16_FD_185931 | JGI IMG/M metagenome (GOLD analysis project Ga0179593, IMG submission 185931) | Vadose zone soil fungal communities from Angelo Coast Range Reserve, California, USA - CZODoug2_1_08_16fungal (PacBio error correction) | ecosystem: Environmental > Terrestrial > Soil >... | reverse complement strand
GATCTATTCAACGCGTGTTGCTCGACGCCGTGACGCGAAAGTGGACAAGTGGAAAACACGCGTAGACTTCGTGACCGGGGAGCAACCCCACCGACGCTCCCTGCGGACTGCATCAAACAGGTTCACAAGATTGATTGTAGACTTCGTGGTGGTACTGCCTCGGGAAACCTTGACAAACGTCCCGAGTTGTCGCGCCGCAACGGTCCGTCGCCTGCTTCAAGTCCCGTAACGGGCCTTGACGTCTTCACCCAACAGCTTGCTCGTCAGTCTGCATTTGCTGAAATTATGCCGAGCTAGAGTAATAATGTGGGAAGATAGCGTTCGGCTGGCGCAGGTTTGATCTTGGCGGACGCCCTCGATGCCCGTGCGGAAAAATCGAGTACTCACCAGATACGGATTGGCATCCGGCGCTACCGAGCAACTCTACAAGCAGCTGCGATCGTTGCCGATGGGGATGCGTATCATCCGAGCCGCGATCCACCGGAGAAGCCTTGAGCTGATCGGCGCGCGAAATGGGATCGAGCCGGGATACGAATTTACGCTGGCATTCAGCAAACAAGCAAATCTCATTGCGTGCGTCAGAATTGCGGGCCACAAACGCCCAGCCGAACTTACGAGTTGTTTTCACCTTCGGTCCAGTAGATTATTTTGCCGCCCTTGCGGATAGACACGTTTGGTGTGCATGCCGTGCCGGTTAAGCCAAAGGGCTTTGGAAGGAAACACGCCGTCAGACCATGCGGTGCGCCACCTGCCGGGCACATCAATTATACAATTGAATCTGATCAGGCGGCTGCACCACCCGCCGTAACCATAGTTATTTCAAAAAGCGGGAAGGCGCCACCTCCGGATGGCTTTTTCGTTCTGGAATCCACGAAAGCTGCACTTCCGCAGTCGTATCCGATGAAGGTGCGCAAGCGGATCCCCGGGCAGCGAATGATAATATTCCCCCCCACCGGTATTCAGTAATCAAATTTCCGTTCGTTGTAGCGACGCTCATGCGTCCGAGCCGTGAAAACAAAAATCCTTCAATCTCGTTCGCGGCGTTCAGCCGTTATTTCATTCTTGCACATCTCGCGCCCCCCAAAGCCTTTAAGCCGGCCGGCGAATATCCGCGCTGTAAGGAGCAGTCTTTGTCGATAACCTCCCGCCGAAACACCAGCACTTTGCGCTCGAAACACATCCGCGGGAGCCCGTAAAAATTGAGGCCCAATCCATGGCCAAGCGTAAATCACTCTCACGCTGCCGCGGTAAACCGCGGATCGACGATACGTTCAAAGGTCAAGTTGTCCCAGATCTTGACCAAAAATTTTTGTGTAGTCGGCATGTGCAAGGGCCTTCGAGTCGTAGAGGACCGTCACGGCCTTGATGGCGTGCTCGTCAGCAAGATACTTGATGCGCTCCTCTTGCAACGTTGTGCGGCGGCAACGACGATTGCGCTGATTCTTCGGCCTTCAGATTGAGCTCTTCCAGCTCGTATACGGCGAGCAAGAAAATACGCATCCGTCGACCTGTCTCTCCTCGATTTGAGCTGTAAGCAAATTCGCCGGATATTGTAGGGACAAATGGGTGGCCATCGAGCGGTAAGGGGTAGCGTGTGTTCCGCGCGTCAAATCGAAAGACCTCACCTCATCCTAGCCTGAAAAACGAATAGTACAATGCATTTTCCGACGGCGTCGCGCGCGAGTCTAATATTCCTGCCCCAAGTGCGTGATCAATTCTTCGCATCAGTCCAGCGCAGGGTATTTCAGCTTATCATTGAATGAACAAATCATGCTCGGGATAGGCCCTGGTGCAGTCATCGGAGATTGAAATAAAGCTGAGCCACTCTTGGATTCCACGCATGCAGCGCGCGGCGCCAAATCCAAGAAACAGAACCTAGGTCCAAGACGATGGGCGCCGCAAGAATCGAGTCGGGGCACAAAAAAGTCCCCTTGATCTGCATCGGGTAGTGAGCCAGACAAAAAATCGACTATTGTCCAGCCCCTGTTGTCTCCGCGCGGGGGTAGTAATTGATGCGAACCTTGTGAAAGGACTTTGCGTACAACATCGGATACAGCTCGCGGCGGTCGAATATATTCCGGCGCGCCAGTGGTGATCTTCTTTGGTTTGAACGGACGGGATAATTCCAGCACTTCGCCGTCGAGATTGCCCAAAATATTAGTTGAGTACCAGCCATCCCAGGACCCAGCATGCGAGCCTTGAAGCAGGGCCAGCACGTCTTCATCATGGTCTGACCGGTTTTAAAGTCCTCTGCCGCAGGGGCGAATTGTGCTCCAGCGCGAGTTGCTGAAATTGCAGGAATATCGACGGTAAGGTTCGGAGCGCCGTTCGCCAACGGTACGCCGGCTGGTTACCGAGCCCAGGCATAGGATGGATGGCGCAATAGCCGATGATTGGCTCATCGCCTCCCCGAAATTCGCAGGAACTTGCGCACATTTTAGAAGCGCGCGAACTTCGCGTTCACCTCGCGAGCTCGGCTTCGATCAGGCCCAGATTTCCGGCCGCCCGGCACAGGCTCATGTAGTTGGAGGAACGGAATCGATTGATCCTGCGAGAAAGTTCTCCAAGTCTCGTGGTCGATCATGACCAGCGCCGTCAGGTAGGCGCGCCGTCGCGATCACCACCGCGTCGTGAGTAGGGGCGAGAAACTCAGCTGGTTATCGATCTCGGCCGGCGTGATGGTCTGCCGCGGCCGTGAGGAGGATGTCCTTTGCGGTCGGTGAGTAGAAAATAGCCTCATTGTCGATGCGGCCCGACGTCGCCGGTGTTGTGCAGCAAGCGTCGCGCAGGTCTCGGCGGTTTTTTCCGGCTGGTTGAGGTAGCCCCATGAATACCGACGGGCTGCGCACCAGGAGTTCACCTTACGGTGAAGCTTGACCTCGTTCTGCGCAAGGGCACGCCGATCAGCCGGCTGGGTTGCGGCCGAAAATAGGTTGGTGGCGAGATGAACGCCGATGCGGTCTGCCCCACACCTCGACCATTTCCAGACCGAGCGGCCAGGTACCAGGCGCAGCAGATCCGCGAGGTCGGCGCGGCGCGGTGATCAGCGGCGCGCGCGGTGCACGCCGATCGCCTGCGGATATTGTCGAGCACGAGGACGTGGGCGAACCAGAACGATCACCAGATGCAGCGGACGCTTGTTTTTGTTTTTTTTTTTTTTCTTTTTTTACTCCTCGCGATAGGCCGCCGCCTTGTAGCCGATCCTATCGCCAGTTGTAGGCGAGTGATGTGCAAGCGGCTCGCCTTAGCCACGCGGATCAGCGCGACCGAATAGAACTTCTCAGATGCGCGGCACCGCGCAATACGGTCGGCGCAATCTAGGCGCACGTTTTCCGGCACCGGTCTCCGGGTTTCGACGAAATTGAGCGCGTGCCGGTCAGAAAAAGCAGTGTAAACGCCGACAATTCGTTCGGCCCCAAATGGCCACAGCGGCAGGAAGCACATGCGCTGTCGAGAACCGGAGACCGTGCCGGAAAAACGTTGGCGAGATTGCGCGAACGTATTCGGCGCGGTGCCGCGCATATCTGGAGAAGTTCTATTCGGTCGCGCTGATCCGCGTGCGCGAGGCGAGCCGGCGGCAACAGCTCGCCTACAAAACTGGCGATTCGGATCGGCTACAAGGGCGGCGGACTATCGCGGGAAGCAAAAGCCGGTCCCGCAGCATCTGGTGATCGTATTTGTGGTTTCGCCCCGCGTCCTCGTGCTCGAACAATATCCGAAAGGCGATCGGGTGCACCGCGCGCGCCTGCTGATCACCGGCGCAGCGCCGACCTGCGGATCTGTGCGCTGGTACATGGCGTGGGCTGGCAAATGGTCGAGGGTGTGGGGGCGACCGAATGCGGCGGCATCTCGACCACCAACCCGATCGGCCGCACCAAGCGGGCTCGATCGGCGTGCCCTTGCCGCAGCAACGAGGTCAGCTTTCACCGGAGGTTGAACTCATGGTGAGCAAGCCGTGGTATTCATGGGTACCTGCACCAGCGGAAAAAACGCCGCGACGCTGCGCGACGGTTGGCTGCACACCGGCGACGTCGGCCGCATCACAAAAAATGAGGGCTATTTCTACCTCACCGGACCGCATGAAGGACATCATCATCCGGACGGCGCAAGAACATCACGCCGTCGAGATCGAGAACCGCTGAAGTTCTCGCCATACATCACCGAACGCGGTGGTGACGGCGACCGGCGCGCCCTACCTGACGCGCTTGGCTGTTCATGATCGGACCACGAGACCGTGGAGAAAGAGAAATTCGCGCAGGATCAATCGATTCCGTTCTCAACTACATGCGCTGGCCGGCGGCCGGAAATCTTGGCCTGATCGAAGCCGAGATCCGCGAAGGTGAAACGCGAAGTTAGCGCCGCGTCGAACATGTGCGCAAGTTCCCTGCGAAGTCGTGGAGTCGATGAAGCCAATCTCCGGCTATTGCGCCATCCTGCTCTATGCCATGGGCCTCGGTAACAGCGGCGTACGTTTGCGAAGGCGCGCCGCGACCTGACCGTACGATATTCTGCAATTAATCGCACACTCGCGCTGGAGCACAATGTCCCCTATGCGGCCAGGACTTTAAAAACCTGGTCAGACCATGATGAAGACGTGCTGGCGCCTGCGTTCAAGGCTAGCATGCTTGGTCTGGCTGGCTGGTATCAACTAATTATTTGGGGCAATGCGACGGCGAAGTTGCTGGATGATCAGCTCGTTCAGACCCAAGAAGAATAAAAACTGGGCGCGCTAATATATTTACAGCGCCAGCGGTATCGATGTTGTATGGCAAGTCTTTCCCAAGGTTCGCATCATACTACCAGCCGCGCGGAGACAACAAAAGAGGGATGGGCCAATGTCGATCTTTTGGCGGTCACTACCCGATGCAGATCAAAGTGGACTTTTGTTGCCGCGACTCGATTCTTGCGCCGGACCCATCGTCTTGGACTGGTCTGTTATGGATGGCGCAGCGCGTGGCAGCGTTGGAATCCAAGAGTGGCTCACTTTATTTCAAGTCTCGATGATGCACCAGGGCCTTTCTATCCCGAGATGATTTGTTCATTTCCATTGATGAGCTGAAAAATACCCTGCGGGATGATGGGCGAGGACTGATCGCGCCACTGGGGAGGCATATTATGACTAGGTCGAGACCGACTCGGCTGCGATTTGCCGGTGGGCCAGCGGATGATGAGCTTGGTTTAATGCGCTCGCGAGACAAGAAAGCTCGCGATGAGGATAAGTAGGCGTCTTTTGTCGTATTTGCACGCTCCGGCCACAGACAGCGACCGATCCGAAACCGCCGAAGGACCCATTTGTCCGCCGTCACGGAAGAAGTCCGGCGGAATAGCGGATGACCTGCTACAGTGAAGCAAGAGCCTCGGCCGGGTAGCGAAATGTCGCCTGATACATTGAGGAGTATTCTTCTTGCTCTGAAGTCGCAGACGGACGTGCGCTGAGACCGAGCTCGAATGTGAGCATGCGAAGGGCCAGAACGACTGACACGGAGCGGTCCCGACGACGCAGAAGGCCGGCCACGATCGCGTTGCGAGGCGAGCAAAAGTGGCGCAAGAGGAGCGACGAACAAAATCAGCATTATCTGTCTGACCGAGAAGCGCATCAAGGCCGTGCGGTCCTTTCAGCGACCTCGAAGGCCGCTTGCACATGCTCGACTACGACAAAAAGTTTTGGGTCAAGAGCTGGGGACAACTTGACCCTTTGACGGATGTCGATCCGCGGGGTTACCGCGCAGCGTGAGAGGTGATTTTACGTTTGGCATGGATTGTGCCTCATTTTACTGGCTTCCCGCGGATGTGTTTCGGGAGCGGCAAAGTGCTGGTGTTCGGCGAGGTATCGACAAAAGGCCGTGGTCTCGTACAGCGCGGGATAGTCGAGGCGGCTCTAAAGCTGTGCGGCGAGATGTGCAAGCATGAAGATACACGGTGAACGCCGCGAGAGAGCAGGAGAGGTGGCACGCCGAAGCGAGAGTTGAGGATTTTTGTTTAGAGAGGCGCCGGGAAGACGAAAGAGGAGGAAGAAGGAGCAGTCGGACGCTACGAGAGGACGAATAGCTGGAAACTGAATTACGTGACTCCCCGGCGGCTATTCTCATTCGCTGCCCGGGGATCCGCTGCGCACCTTCATCCGTACGGACTGCAAGGAGAGAAGTATGACTGCACAGATGCGAGGGTGAGATTCCCAGCAGACAGAGAAGAGAGAAGGACGCATCCAGGACATGGGAAACCGGTGGCGCAGAAGATCTTCCGCCGTGTTGAAATTAAACTTCTGGTTACGGGCGAAGGTGTTTGGCGAGGGGGGTCGATCAGAGATTTCACTTTGTATAAGTTGATTTGCCGGCGGTGCCACCCGATGGGTTTGACGGAGTGTTTCCTTCCAAAGCCAGTTGTGGGCGTAAACGGCAACGGCATGCACACCAACGTTGTCGATCAGCAAGGCGGCAAAATATCTACTGGGAACCGAAGGGTGAAGAAAAAACTCAGTAAAAAAAGTTCGGCTGGGCGTTTTGGACCGCATTCTGACGTACGAGCACTCGGCCGGGAATGATTAGGTATGCTGTTGACTGAATGACCCAGCGTAAATGCGTATCGCCGGCCGCCCGCATTCGAGGCGCCGAATCAGCTCAAGGCTTCTCGGTGGATCGCGCTGATATTACGCATGTCCCCATCGGCAAACGAGCGCAGCCGGAAATGGTGTAGAGGTTATCGCGTCGTAGCGACGGTGGTAGGGGGACTGACCCCATCCGGAAGGTCTGGTGCTGTTCCTTCCACGGAGAAGAGTTTCCGCACCGGGCAGTCGAACGGGGCATCGCCCGGGGCTGATAATTGTTTTCGAAGCCAAGAACGAACCGCGCCAGGCCGAACGCTATCTTCCCAGACCAGAGAGTTCCCTAGCGGCCTGGCGTCCTGTTCCCGCCTCCGAGCCCCCCCCCCCCCGCCGCCTGGTCAGGCGGCGGCCCGCTGTTGGGTGCCGAGGCGTCCAGTTAGAGCGTCACCGGGACGCACGGTTCGGTAGGCTGAGAGGCAGGCCCGGCGCACGCCGCGCACCGGAGTGGGCGACGACCATCGGACGAGAGTCTAACTGCCGGGAAGCCGAAAGGTCCCCGCGTCACGAGCGTACCGCGCGCCGTGCCCTTGAGGCGTTTCCTGTCCCTGCGGCCCGCGCTCGCCCCCGCGCCGCGTGTCGTGTCTGCCCCCCGCGTTGGTCTGCGCCGCGCCTCCGGCTCCGCCCGCTAGCCGCGTCGTTGACTCGAGAGACGCGGAAGTCAGTGGTCACCCTCACTTCTTGGGAGAGCATGCATTCGGCGGTAGCTCGCCGAGCGCGGGGGCCAGGTGGCGTTGCTACGTGGCTGTGGCTCCACCCCTGTCCCACGCAGACATCATGCGGTTGAGTCCCCTTTTCCGCCCGTGTCCTGGCGTTCGGTCGCAGGCCGTACCAGAGACACCACGCGCCAAGCCGCGAAGTAGGTGAATCTGATTCACGTCTGCTACTCACTTTGATCTACGAAGGACCAATCACAGTCTGTATGTTGTTGCGGAGGCGGCTGCTCTGTATTCCCGCGTGTGCTGCGAGACTGAGCCGTGGACCGCGAGAGAAGGGGACGCGGCGAGGCACGACGTGACACGGAGTAGAGGCTTAGTGAGCATGGGAGAGCAGCTCACGCAGCACCCGGACGCTCCCCACCTGAGAACGGCGGGGACGAGTGTGCCTATAAGACGCCAGGTGTCCCACAGCGAGCACTCTGAGTTGTCGGAGCTTCGTGTGCGGTCCTGCACGAACTATAGACGGGTAACATTGGAACAACCGGGTCCATCGTTGTGGCGTCGGGCACAGAGTGGAGGCAGTGCGGTTGTCCGGTGCGCTTCAATGGGAGGTCCCCTGGTGTGTGTGGTCTTTTCCGTTCTTCAAACACAGCGCCAGAAAGAGTTGCATGTCCCTTCTCTGTTTGAGCGGGACGGTTATCCGCACGGCAAGAGGAGGGGGAAATTGTGAGCAGGAGCTCAGCGAGAGCTGAGGCGTTGAGAGCCTGGCGTTAAGAGCGGAGGAGTAGTATGGCTGAAACTATGTGGCGGCAGCTATCGCCCTCGATGGCCCGGTGGCGGAAAAATTCGAGTACATCACCAGATACGATGGCCTCGGCGCTACCGAGCGAACCTCTACACGCATGCTGCGTCGTGCCGATGGGGATGCGTATCATCGAGCGCGATCCACCGGGAAGCCTTGGTGATTCGGCGCTCGAATGACGGATGAGCGCGATAGCATTTAACCGGCATCAGCAACAAGCAAAATATCATTGCCGTACGTCAGAATGCGGCCACCAACGCCAGCCGAAAATTACTGAGTTTTTATTCACCCCTTCGGGTCCCAGTAGATATTTTGCCGCCTTGCTGATGCCACGTTGGTGTGGCATGCCGTTGCCGTTTACGCCACAACGTTTGAAGGAAAACACGCCGTCACACCCATGCGGGTGGCCACTGCCGGAATCAATTTACAATTGATCTGATCAGCGCCGCACCCCCTCGCCGTAACCATAGTTCATTTCCAATGCGAAGGCGCCACCTCCGGCTGGTCTTTTTCGTTCTGGAATCCCATCGCACGCTGCACTTCCGCAGAGTCGCCCGCGCAGGGCGGAGACGAGGACAGGTAGACGACGCGAGAGAGATTGCCACCAGCGGGTTCGTCGCCCCTCCTGCATCCTGCATGTCGCGGCAACTCGTGTCAGGCATGTGCAGCAAAGGAGAGTACAGAGATGGCGAGAGAGACGCACGAAGCAGTGTACGGCCAGGGGCACAGCGGAGCGAAGCAGGAGCGAAAAGAAAAATGTACAGCGTCAAGGCATAAAGACGATGGTGGAGAGGGGAACGCGAGAGTGACGCAGCGTTTACTCTTCATTTTCAATCTCGCCCGCAAAGCCTTTAAGCCGGCCGCGAATATCCGCGCTGTACGGAGACCGTCTTTGTCGATCACCTCGCCGAACATCCAGCACTTTGCCGATTTTTTTTTTTTTTTTTCCCGAAAACAACATCCGCGGGAGCCCAGTAAAATGAGGCCAATCCATGGACACGCGTAAATACTCTCACGCGGCGCGGTAAACCCGCGGATCGACGTCCGTCAAAAGGTCAAGTTGTCCCAGCTCTGACAAAAACTTTTTGTCGTAGTCGGCATGTTGCAAGCGGCCTTTCGAGGTCGATGAAGAGGACCGTCACGGCTTGATGCGCTTCTCGTCAGAAAAGATATTGATGCGCTCTTTGCCACTTTGTGCGGCGCAAACGCGATTTGCCGCTGCTTCTTGGCCTTCAGATTGAGCTCTGCCAGGCTCGTCATACGGCAGAGCAAGAAAATTACGCAATTCAGTCGACTGTCTCTCTCGATTTGCGCTGTAAGGCAATTCGCCGGTACTACTGTAGGGAACAAAATGGGGGCCATCGGGGTTAAGGGTTATACGCTGTGTTCCGAGCGTCAATCAGAAAAACTCACCTAATCCTAGCCGAAAAAACGAATCGTACCAATCGCATTTTCCGATGGTCTGCGACGATATCATAAGATTCTGCCAAGGGCGTGATCACCACCCCCCCCCCCCCCCCCCCCCCCCCCCCCCCCCCCCCTTCTTACCCCCCCCCCCCCCTTCCCCCCTCCCCCCCCCCCCCCCCCCCCCCCCCCCCCCCTCCCCCCCCTATTCTTAGCCCATCATCCAGGCAGGGTATTTTTAAGCTTCATCAATTGAATGAACAAATCATGCTCGGGAGAGAGCCTGGTGCAGTCATCGGAGACTTGAAATAAAAGTGAGCCACTCTTGGATTCCACGCATGCCAGCGCGATGCGCCAAATCCAGAAAAAAACCAGGTCCAAGGACGATGGGCGCCGCAAGAATCGAGGCGCGGCACAAAAAGGTCCCTTTGATCTGCTCGGGTAGTGAGCCAAGCCCAAAAATATCGATCTGTCCCAGCCCTCTTTGTTGGCGCCGCGCGGCGGGTAGTAATGTGATGCGAAACTTTTGAAGACTTTGCCATTACACACACGATAAAGCTGCGGCTGTAGGCATATTCCAGCGCGCAGTTTGCTTTCTTTGGTCTTGACGAGCCGGGATCATCCAGCACTTCGCCGTCGCGATTGCCAAAATATAAGTGAGTACCAGCCATACAGACCACGCATGAGGAGCCTTGAACGCAGCGACAGAACGCGTTCTTCATCCTGGTCTGGAACGGTTTTTAAAGTCATGCCGAGAGGGCGACATTGTGCCCAGCGCGAGTTGCTGAATTGCAGGAATATCGAGGTAAGGTTCGGCGCGCCGTTCGGCAAACGGTACGCCGCTGGTTACCGAGGCCCAGGCATAGAGCATGGATGGCGCAATAGCCGGATGATGTGGCCTTCATCGCCTCCACGAAGTTCGCAGGGACTGCCATTTCGACGCGCGCGAACTTCGGTTCACCTTTCGCGATCTCGGCTTCGATAAGGCCCAAGATTTCCGGCCGCCGGCCACAGGCTCATGTAGTTGGAGAACGGAAGTCGATTGATACTGGCGCGGACTGTCTCACGTTTCGATGGGCGATCATGCAAAGCGCGTCAGGTAGGCGCGCCGGTCGCGATCAACACCGCGTCGGTGATGTAGGGCGAGAACTTTCAGCTGGTTCTCGATCTCGGACGGCGTGCTGTTCTTGCCGCCGGCCGTGATGATGATGTCTCAGCGGCGGTGAAGGTAGAAATCGCCCTCATGTCGATGAGGCCGACGTCGCCGGGGTGCCGCCAGGCCGTCGCGCAGCGTCTCGGCGGGTTTTTTCGGGCTGCGTTGAGGTAGCCCATGAATACCGACGGGCTGCGCACCAGGAGTCCCCTTGTGAAAGATGACTCGTTCTGCGGCAAGGGCACCGCAGATCGAGACCGGCTTGGTGCGCCGATGGGTTGGTGGTCGAGATGCCGACGCATTCGGTCTGCCCCCACACCTCGACCATTTCCAGCCCGAGCGCATGTAACGCAGCAGATCCGGCGAGGTCGGCGCGGCGCGGTGATCAGAAGGGCCGAGCGGGATGCCACGCCGATCGCCTTGCGGATATTGTCGAGCACGAGGACGCGGGCGAAACCAGATACGATCACCAGATTGCAGCGGGGACCGGCTTTGCTCTCGCGATAGGCCGCCGCCTTGTAGCCGATCCCGTCGCCAGTGTAGGGAGCTGTGCAAGAGGCTCGCTGCGCACGCGGATCAGCGCGACGAATAGAACTTCCCCAGATGCGCGGCACCGCCGCCGAATACGAGCGCGCAATATCGCGCCACTTTTTTCGGCACGTCTCCGGGTTCTCGACGAAATTGAGCCGCGGGCCGGTCAGAAACGCCGTGTAAAACGCCGACACAATCGTTCGGCCACAGGGCACGCGGAGGAACGACATTGCGCTCTCGAGAACCGGAGGACGTTGCCGAAAAAGTGCGCGAGGGATTGCGCCGACCGTATCGGCGCGGCTGCCGCGCATCTGGGAGACGTCTATTCGGTCGCGCTGATCCACGTGCGCGCGGGAGAGCCGGGCTTGCAACAGCTCGCCTACAAACGGCGGACGGGATCGGCTACAAGGCGGCGCCTATCGCGAGGAGCAAAAGCCGGTCCTCGCTGCATCTGGTGATAGTATTCTGGTCGCCCGCGTCTAGTGCTCGACATATATCCGCAAGGCGATCGGCGTGCACCGGCGCGCCTGATGATCACCGGCCGCCGCGCCGACCTCGCGGATCGGCTGCGCTGGTGGTACATGGGCGTCGGGCTGGAAAATGCGTCGAGTTGGGGGGGCAGACCGAATGCGCGGCATTCGACCACCAAACCCGATCGGCAGCACCAAGCCGGGTGCTCGATCGGTGCCCTTGCCGCAAGACGAGTCAGCTTACCGGAAGGTGCACTCCTGGGCGCAGCCGTTCGGTAGTCAATGGGCTACCTCAACCAGCGAAAAAAAACGCCGAGGGACGCTGGAGCGACGGATCGGCTGGCACACGGCGACGTCGGCCGCAATCGACAATGAGGGCTATTTTCTACCTCACGCCGCATGAAGGACATCATCCTCACGGCCGGCGGCAAGAACATCACGCCGTCCGAGATCGAGAACCAGCTGAAGTTCTCCCCTACATCAACCGATCGCGGTGGAGATCGCGACCGGCGCGCCCTACATGACGGCCGCTGGTCATGATCGACCACGAGAACGTGGCGAAATTCGCGCCGGATCAATCGATTGCTTTCCAAATTACATGAGCTGGCCGGCGGCCGGAAATCTTGGGGCTGATCGAAGCCGCTATCGCGAAGGTTGAACGCGAAGTTCGCTGCGCTCGAAAAAGTGCGCAAGTTCCCTGCGGAAATTCGTGGAGGCGATGAAGGCCAATCATCGGCTATCTTGCGCAATCATGCTCTATGACTGGGCCTCGGGTAACCAGCGGCGTGACCGTTTGCGAACGGCGCGAGCGCCGAACCGACCGACGATATTCTGCAATTCAGCAACTCGCGCTGGAGCACAATGTCGGCCCTCTGCGGCAAGACTTTAAATACCGGTCAGACCATGATGAAGACCGTGCTGGCGCCTGCGTGCAAGGCTCGCATGCTTGGTCTGGTGGCTGGATACTCAACTATATTTGGCAATCGCGACGGCATGAAGGCTGGATGATCCCGGCTCGTTCAAGACCCAAAGAAGCCTCAAAAACTGGGCGCGCTGGAATATATTCTACAGCCGCAGCTGTATCCCGATGTTGTATGGCAAAGTCCACCAAGGTTCGCATCAATTACTACCCGCCGCGCGGAGACAACAAAGCGGGCTGGGACCATCATCGATATTTTTGTGGTTCAAACTACCGATGCAGATCAACGTGGCACTTTTGTGCCGCGACTCGATTTTGCGGCGCCCATCGTCTTGGACCTGGTTCGGTTTATGGATTTGGCGCAGCGCGCTGGCATGCGTGGATGGAAGTCCAAGAGGGCTCAAGCTTTTATTTTAAGTCTCCGATGACTGCACCAGGGCTCTATCCCGCGCATGATTGTTCACAATTGATGATGATTGAACTGGAACAATACCCTGGCGCTGGATGATGGGCGAAGAAGTGATTCACGCACACTTGGGCAGGAATATTTGACTAGCGTCGCAGGACGCATCGGAAAAATGCGATTGGCTTACGATTCGTTTTTCGGCTAGGATGAGGTGAGTTTTCGATTTGACGCTCGGAGAAACACGCGCGATCCCTTACCGCTCGATGGCCACCCATTTTGTCCCTACAGTGTAGTCCGGCGAAGGCCTACAGCTCAAATCGAGGAGGAGACATGTCGACTGCATGCTAATTTTTTGCTCTGCCGTATGACGAGATGGAAGAGCTCAATAATGAAGGCCAAGAAGCAGCGGCAAGGATCGCGTTGCGCCGCACCAAGTGCAAGAGGAGCAGGCATCAAGTATCTTTCTGAGAGAAGGCATCAAGGCCGTTGAGCCGGTCCTCTTAGCGAACATCGAAGGCCGCTTGCACATGCTCGACTACGAAAAAAGTTTTTGGTCAAGAGTGGGGACAAACTGGACCTTTGGCGGATAGTCGATCCGCGGGTTTACCCGCGCAGCGTGAGAGTGATTACGCTTGGCCATGATTGGGCCTCATTTACTGGGCTCCCGCGGATGTGTTGGGAGCGGCAAAGTGCTGGTTGTTCGGACGAGGATGATCGACAAAGGAAGGGTCTCCGTACAGCGCGGATATTCGCGATCGGCTCCTTCTTAAAGGCTTGCGGGCGAGATGTGCAAGAATGAAAGAGTACAGCGAACGCGCGAACGAGATTGAAGGATTTTTGTTTCAAGGCTCGGACGCAGAGCGTCGCTACACCGAAAACTGGAAAATTGATTAGTGAATACGGCGGAAATCATTCGCTGCCAGGGATCCGCTGCGCACCTTATCGATACGGACTGCGAAGTGCAAGCGTGCGATGGGATTCCAGAACGAAAAGCCCATCCGGAGGTGGCGCCTTCGCAGTTTGAAATTTAACTATGGTTACGGCGAGGTGGTGCATGCGGCTGATAGATTTCAATTGTATAAGGTTGATTGCCGGCAGGTGGCCCAGCTGGGTTGAAGGCGTTGTTTCTCCAAAGCCAGTTTGTGGGCGTAAACGGAAAACCGGATGCACACAAGGTGTCGATCCGCAAGGGCGGCAAAAAAATATCTACTGGACCCGAAGGGGAGACAAACTCAGTAAGTTCGGCTGGGCGTTTTGTGGGACCGGCATTTGAGCACTGCAATGATATTTGCTTGTTGCTGAATGCCAGCGGAAATGGTATAGCCGGCTCGATCCGCATTTCGAGCGGCGATATCAGCTCAAAAAAGGGGGGGGCTTCTCGGTGGATCGGGACTCGATGGATACGCATCCCTGGCACGAGCTGCAGATGCGTGTAGAGGTTCGCTCGGGTTAGCGCCGGATGCCAATCCGTATTCGGTGATGTACTCGATTTTCGCACGGGCATCGAGGGCGATACCGCCAAGATTCAAGAACGCGCAGGCCGCGAACGCTATCTTCCCGGACAATATTTACCTAGCGATGGATAATTTCGCCCACAGCAGACTGGGACGAGCAAAGCGGTTGGGTGAAGACCGTCAGGCCAGTTACGGGCTTGAAGCAGGCGCAGCGGACCGTTGCGCGCGACAATCGGACGTTGTCAAGGTTACCGAAGGGGAGTACCCCACGAAGTCTACAATCAATTCTTGTGGAACTGTTTTAGGAGATCCCGCAGGGGAGAGGTAGGGTGGGATGGGCTCCCTTTCACGAAGTCTACGCGGTTTTCCAACTGTCACTCTTCGCGTTCACGGCGTCGAGCACACGCGTTGAATAGAT
>Ga0179593_1667294_pt1 | contig 14814 bp, 14 predicted proteins | sample CZODoug2_1_08_16_FD_185931 | JGI IMG/M metagenome (GOLD analysis project Ga0179593, IMG submission 185931) | Vadose zone soil fungal communities from Angelo Coast Range Reserve, California, USA - CZODoug2_1_08_16fungal (PacBio error correction) | ecosystem: Environmental > Terrestrial > Soil >... | reverse complement strand
AGTTTTTGCAACGAGCGCTGGATTTCCCTAGCGCTTATTTCCTCGGGATTGCGTCCTACTTGCATCCAACCCCTCCGGGACTCCCTCTCTATCCCCGGCTGTAGCAGAGCATTGCCCGAAATGGAGGTAGGAGCATGTTCTCCTCGATTTCCCCCCTGAGCGAAAACTTTCCTGCGCCCCCCCTAGGACAGACAATCCAGGATCTTTTCTCTAGAGTCATAGAAAGTAATTAACCCTCCCACCCCCCACCTTCATGATTCCCGATCCTGGATCGACCCCTTTCTCCCCTCTTTGCCGATCATTGCGATTTGCGCTTTCTTACTTTAGACACGGTTCCAGATACGATCTTGGTCGTATATTCCCCCACCCATGGCCCCCCTCTCTGTCTATTTGATAGATGGGGATCCCCGAGAAATTACATTTTTGATAATCAGCTAATCCCCATTTTCTCCGGATTGACCCCTTTTTCCCCCGGCCTCTTCCCCGGGGACGCAGGGTCATCCATATGAGTGGATCCTTACAGTGGCTTCACCCTCTTGTGGTACAATGACAGAATGATTCAGCCGCGGTTTTTCCTACCTAGATCATTTTTTTCCCCCAAGATTTTGTCGAGCTTTGTAATCTCCTTATCCCCACCTCGTCCAGCTAAAGTTTTTGCTGTGATACGTTTCCACGGAAGAGGACTGTAAAGCAAGAATCTGGGGACTGCGAGTACCTCCGGACTTCTTTGTCCCCCTCCCCCGAGTTCTTTAGTCGTCCCCACGACTAATTATCTTTCTTCCGCACCGTCCTTCCGGCAAGAACTAAGACCCTTTTTCTATACCCTCATCTTGGAACCACCATGGGTTCACCTTATTTGGACTTCGGGAGTGCTTTTTGCTTTCCTTCTAGGAATCTCCGAGCGGAGAACATTCGTCCTCTTTTTTTCTGGTCTCACCGGTCATGATGATTTTTCCCACCGCTCGGTGTCCCAATTGTCTCCAATGCTTCAAAAAAAAATTTACATCCTTTCAGTCCATCGACCTTGGCGGGATCAGCACCCGCATTTTCCCCGTTCAGATGTTCGCGAGTTTCTCGCGACCAAGTCCCAGACGTTATTGATATTTCTCCCAGCATGGGCAGTTCGTTTTAGACAATGCTGATTCCTTCCGATTAGGAGTGCGCGATCGCCAGGCGAAAATCTGGGACCCTTTGACTAGACGCCGCGGATTAGCCAGCCTTCCCTCTGTACGTGTGACAAATTTCCTGTCCTCCTTTTCATAGAGATGTCGTTAAGGCCTCCCTTTAATCATTTCACCAGCCCCAGCCTATATCCTAGTCCAAAAGGATTGATTCCTGCCGGGGTGGTCTTGCCCTGCAGTCTTAATGCTTGTTTCTTTTATCCCTTCGCGTTCTTGTAGAACTTCTCCGCCATTTTAACAGTAGCTTTCTCTCTCTTGTTCTGCGTTTTTGAGAAGGTCTTTTTTTAAGATTCGAAGTTTTGTTTTAATGGAATAGGTAGCTTCTTTTTTCCTCCTTGTCTCTGAGTCAGAAACTCTGTCTAGGTACCTTCCCCCCCTCACTTCCATGTTTCCCTAGTTGGAAGGCGAAAAGTCTCTCCTAGGAGTCTTTGACTTTTTCTGTCCGAGCTTGTCAGTGTCTTGCTGGTTTGTGGTCTGTCAATCGTCCCATCAATCCTCATGGGCATGAAGAATAATTTTTCAGCCATTTTTCCCGTTCCAGCAGCTCAGTTCGACCAGGCCGCTCTGTTATCCTTCTTCCGGCTTTCCTAGACATTAAGTCTATCGTGTACACTCATCCTCTCTATATTGTACATATCCCTTTCTTGTGTTGTTTCGTCTCTTTCTAGATGCTCCAGTTGTCCCCTATCTCACTTTTATTACCGGGCGAGGCCCACCTGACCCCTTTTTGGCTCTGGCCTCTCTCTCTGCTTGATTCTCCCCCTCCCAAGGCCAAGGTCGGCCCTGTGGAATTTCTCTTGAAACATCGATTCCTTCTTCCTCTTACCTTCCCACATCCTACATCTGCCTCCTCTGGTCAGGAATATAGTTTCACTACCCCCCTTCTCTGGATTCATTAAACCACTTATGCACATGAATGGTTCTCTTCTTGCCAAGACTTTTCTCGGTATGTCCCCTCTCTGTAAATGTTCTATGTTGATTGCCATAAAGAGACTACTTCGCCCCTCGTAGGAAGCAATGACCTTTTCTCCAAGAGAGCTCTACGATTTTTTTCCCGTTTGGGTCAATTGCCTAGGAAGTTCTACCTTTGCATAAGTGAGATACCGCCGTTCCGAATGTGAAATTTTTCAAGACCCCCTACCCGACGCTACCAGCAAGCGTCCCCAGATCTTACGATCCCCCCGTCGTTCATCCATGGGGAACGAGCGTATTAGGCCAAATCCCCCTAAGCTCCATCCCTAAACCTTAGAGTGCTTTCTTGCCAGGGATTTTACATCCGCTGTCGCCCCGAAGATGAACGCTCTTCATGCCGCCTGGTACAGTTACCCATCCCACCAACTCTGAATCTCTCTCGGCTGAAGGCTCTTACGGTAGATCCGTCCCTGAGGGAAAGCTAGGTTTTCTGCTCCCTATTGTAAATCGATGACCCTAGTCCCCCCAACAGAAAGTTCGGCTCCCCTCCCCCAGCCAATAGAGCCCAATCTCATTGTGTGACATCCTAAGGCTCATTTGTGATGGGCACCGCGATCCCTGGGTGGATCTCCATGGTTACGCATCCCGAGATTGTGTTCCCTTTTCTCATTTTACCAGCCCAGATCTCCCCCTGACCTCTCAATGTATTCCCTAGATGTAAGCCGGAGCGAAACCCCCTTTAGAATGAAGACCTTCCCCCAGGAATTTTTTGGTGGGACTTTCTGGTTTATCTTTTTATTGGGTTATCCTAGCATTTCCGCCATAGCTTGACGAAGAAGAAGAGGACCTCGGTCGTAACCCCCGACTGTGGAGGTCCTCCGCCCGCCTGCCCCTTACTTTCTTTACTAGAGGGCCAGTTGAGGCCAGACTATAAATATGCACCTCTTAGTCTTGGTCTAGGTTGTTCAGAATAAGACTTGGTTTTTGTTCTCCTATACAAAGCATTTTGGCGTCTTTTCCTCCCGGACGCTGAATCTGATATTGTTGTGGGCAAAAAAAGATATGTTTTTTTTCTCGATTTCTAGATACTTCATTTGGTTTTCAAAAACCCCTGTTTCAGCGTTTTCCCGATTCCGCCAAGGGCACTGCTCGAGGTCTTGCTTACATTGCGGCGGTCCCACCCCCTCCCCCCATTCGTTTTAGCTTTCTCCGTGAACTGACGCCGAGGAAAATGGTTCAAGGGTCTTCCCTGACCCGCGTCTTTTCTTTTTGTGAATGGTCCCTACGGTCTTAAAATAGAATGATATCACTCCTTTTTTCTTCCCTCATTTTCAAACTAATAGGACGGCCCCCGGTGGTGGGCTGGTATTCTTCCTCTCCCTTCCCTTAGGAGAGGACTCGATAGGGAGGAATTATTCAGGTCTCCTCCCGCGTACGTTCTTTTCCCTCCCCCCTTTTCTTTATAAGGAAGCTTCGCATTCCTCCATTATCTCTGATGTCTGGAAATGGTGCTGTAACGTCCCTTATGATAATACAGGCGCTTTTTTTTTTTCCAGTCCCTTTTGAGAACCCTTCACTTTTCAGAGTACGGGCATGTTCCTCCCTCCCTGCCCCGGGACACCAATATTTCCCACCCCGGTGGATGTTAATTACCCATGCCCAATTCCCGGCCTCTACTGGCACCCGTAAAACTGGGTTCTTCTGATCCCTCTTCCTCTCTCGGGTATGGTAAGCTGGGTATTGGGACCCGAGCCAACCTTTCAAACTGCTAATATTTGTGCTGGCCCTTGGATTGTAGTGTTCCAACCGCGCTGCGGGACCAGATCCTCATCGGTAAGAACGTCCATACCTTTAGTCTTCAGCAATCTTTCCGACGCGCTTCGATGAAATGCGGCGTCAGATCTTTTTTCCTTTCTCTTCACAAGAAAAATGGTCTCCTGTTTGACCCGGAGGAGACTTCCTCGGGCCGTGATCAAAATATGTCTTTGGACTCTTGCAGCCCTGTAAAAGTGCCCCCAACCCCCCCTTCCAGCACTTTTAGAGATATCTTGACCGACCTCGTCTTCCCCCAAGAGCTGCCACCCTTGAATTAGGGCAGATGACCCTTTCTCCGTATGGACCGTATTTTTCTTACCCTAATGGACAAATGTTCGACAGATAGTGATGAGCCCGGCTCGGCAGATACCGTTCCCCCTTGCAATTCCAATATCGTGGATCTTTTTCTTTTCCTTCTGAACCCTGCAGGACGACGGCAATCATGAAAAGAATGCCTCTTCCCCCGACATCCCCCCTTGAGGCCCCCCTAAAAGGACCCACTCTCCTTTCGATACACTGGAGTGAGATACGAAACCTCTTTCCTGTGCTCCAGCAGGAGACTTTGCTGATTAGAACTCCCTCCTTTTCATTCCTTCTCCCTTCAATGCCCGGAGTCATCCTCACCTTCTTAAAGAAAAATGGAAGGTTTCGTTCTTTTCGCCATCGATACTTTTTAATTAAGAACTACCCCCCCTTTTTTGCCCTCCCCCGACGTCGCCGAATTCCGTAGCGATACCCAAGGCCGATTTTCCCCCCTTTAGAAATTGACTCAGACCAGGTTTCGTACTCTTCCACTGGAATTCCTTCCCCTCCCCCCCCCCTCCTTTTTTGTTCTGAGAGTAGATGTTTGCCCCTTTTGTCTGAAAACACTTATTCCCTTTTTCTATTTCCCCCGTTTGTGACCTTCGTCCCCATTGGTAGTACCTACGCAGTTAGGACTCAGTCTTTCTGTTTTGCCGGTTACTCCGCCCCGCTCGACCGTTTTCCTCCAACGTTATCACCGTAATTGTTGTGAAGAAGGTGCGGTATGACCGAAGTTTGGTGACTTTCTCCTTCCCCGAAGTTTGAGGTCTCCCTTTTAGTAAAGCTTCCGTTTCACCTTCTCTTTGATCGGATCCTCCGGAGACCGCGAAACCCTGCTTTTCTGCAAGGTATTCTTGCAGTTATTCGTAGAAAAGGCGCCATGCGTCACTTTCTTCTTAGGGGGATTTTTTTCCCTGTCACTCCCCTTCCCCACTTTTTGTTTAGTCCTTAGGAGATGTTTTCGTTATCTCCTTCTTTCTCTCTCTAACTAGAGAACCCCCCCGGTCGAGACTTTGCTAGAGAAAGTCGTCTTCCTCCGCAATCCTCCCCGTCGCAGACTTCCCGAAAGGCACTTGGCCCTTTGTCCGAAAGGGTTTTCTCTGGTCTGCTCACCGCCCCCCCCTTACCCAAGAGCGCCCCCCTCTCCTCTTCTTGGTCTGTGATGTTTGGCACGTTTAAGGGCGCATTACATTTTTCCCCAAGCATTCTTACCGAGGCCCCCTCTAAATCTATTCCCCCTTTATTCTCCCCTTATCACGCTTTTTCGGGGAAGCCTCTTTCTTCGGCCTGAGACTTCCTTTCCACGTCATTAGAGGTCTGCCAGATTGGATGGGAACCCCCAACCCCGGTCCTTTTTTGTCTTTTTGCCGTTTCCTGAGGAGGTCCCAGAGTAATTTCCCCATAGGATGTGTTATCTCCATCCACGACCCTAAGGGCCCAGCACATAGTGATAGGGCCCCCTTTTTTCACCGAACCATACGACCCCTCCCCCCTTTCTCCTCTTAGAGATCGTTCTTCCCCGAAACCACGTTCCAAGCTTCCCCTTTATCTTCCGGTTTTTGAGGATTGGTTGTCATTTTCTTCCTTTTGAAACAGGGTTATGTGTGGCACATAGGGTTGTGAAAAGCTCTGAGACCCCTTTCTTTACTTTTATCAGGGTGCGGATGTAATACCTTTTTTCCCTCCCACGCGATGGCGGGTGGAATTGTTGGTTTTTCGCCCTCTAGACTTAGGAGCGAAGGCATGGCGCCCCCTTTGTCTTTCTTCCCTTCTCCTTAGAGATGGCAGAGCTTCCAGGAAGAGATGTCTATCTCCTCAATGCTTCTCACATTATCCCCCCCTCTTCTCCCTCCTGACGGATTCGCGGCATCCCCCCTCCCCTCCCCATCCACAACAGGAAGCCGGGAACTCTGGCGATGGCTTCGAGCGTTTTTTCAAAGTCATAAAGTTTTTTCCTTGAAAATCTCCAGTAATTCTCCCTTCCCCCCTTAGAAGCCGGTCCGGTAGTATAGGTTCCCACTCAAAGTGAAGAGGGAGTTTCTCTCGGAGGAATCTTGGCGGTTTCTTCAAGGAAGCCCGCCTACTCCTCCTCCCCTCGACCGATGAATTCCATACCGGATCGATCTTCGTCACATTTCGCGTTGTAAAGCTTTTATTCCCCTCATCGGCGACTACATTCCCCAGACGTTCCCAAACCCAGCCCAATATCGTACTCCAGTCTTCGTTTTGACAAGCGCCTTCCCTGTTGTCGCTTCTCCCCTCCCCAACACTGGAGAGGATGTGGGCAGCCCTCCAAAAGGACAAGAAGCGTGGGATGAGCCTTTGAGTTAATCTAGCCAAAGTGTCACTGAGAACAGAACGACTTACTTTTCTGGAGCTTAAACCCGAAGAGTTACCGAAGCGGTACGATTTTTTGTTCCCTCTCAAGAGAGGCATGGAGGACCGTTTAAGGCCCCGACATACGATACTTCATGATAGCTAGTTCACACCCAAACCACCCACCTCTTTTTTCACCCAACTGGCCGTCGTTCAGATTGAGAATTTGGTGCGCGGCGTAAATCCTTTGTGAGGATTTCTCATCTCGAGCCCCGTTTTTTTGTAGCAGACTTTGGATGATTAGTTTTTTATGTAACAACCCCCCCTTCCTAACCATGGCCCCAGCTCACCCCCCCCCTGAATAGAGTTTTTAAACAATCTTGTCGAATTTCATCCAAATCTCCCGCATGGGAATCGATACTGATGACGGGTGCTCCCGAAAACGCTTTCTCCATTTCTTGTTGCATCAGCTGCTGATGGACCGTGAGGTGTTTCAACCCTCCTTTTTCCCAAGAAGGAATTATTCTCTGTGAACTCTAGAGACATCTTTTTTATGCTTAGTCGGGGACCTGGCGTCTCGAAGAACCCCCGATTGCCCCAGCTCTCCCCCTGGGTCACCTCGAAATTATATAATTGCTTTTCCCCTTTTTTTTTTCCCCGCGCTCGCGTTGATTTTTAAGACCCCCTTTCGTCCCCCCCATCCTTAAAAGCCTTTGCCTTATAGAGAGGAACACCAGAATCTTGGCCCCATGATTGAAATTGACCTTTCGTCCGGGGCTGTTCTTCAATGCAGACTGTGGTCCCTCTTTTGAAGGGAGTTTCTCCCCGATTTTCATTGATTTATTCTACCTGAGTAGTTCGCGCCTTTTTTTGGCAGTTCTTGGCGTCCTCCCCTCTTCCTCAACTTGCCCGGTAATTCCATCTAGAGATGACCTTCGTTGAAGAGTCTGCAACTATCCTTCCGGGCGGGTCAACCTCCTTTCCCCCTTTGCCACGGACGCCCTAGTGAGCGCAGGATGAGAGCGGAGGTTTATTTTTATTTCTCGGAAGCGATTTGCAATGTTGGTTTCTTCCCCCTGCCCCCCTCTCTTCCTTTTCAGGAAAGCCCTTCCACTCCTTCCTCCCTTATGTTATTTAATACCAGCTCTAGATTTTCCTTCGAAAGATCCAGGGATCATTGAGGAAACTTCCATTTTTTTTAAAACTCTGGCACGTTATACCTCCAGATTTTCTACCTATATTTTACTACTACATAGTGTTTTCTCTCGTTATCACATCGATGAGAAACCCCCCCCGTATATTCTTCTTTTTTCGCATGGAGAGGGAAGCCCGATCCTTTTTTTGCGAGTGATGGATTTTCGCCCCCCCTGACCATGAAAAGGCTAACCTGTTTTAATTCTCCTTCCCCCCCCCCTTGAGATTTCGGCCGAGGTTCACCAACCTCGAATATGCCTACCCCCCCCCCTAGAGGTGACCCTCGATCTCCCCTTTTTTCCGCTCCTCGAATGATCGGCTCCTGACACTGGTAAACCCTTTTGATGAAGGTAGGTTTCACTGACCGTCGCTCCTTGCCGTTGAAATCCGTGATAGGCGTCTCATACGCTCGAACGACCAGACCTCCATAAACCGCTCTTCCTTCCGCCACCTCCCCTTTTTTCCACGAGACTCCTCCGACGACGCTGAATAAAGGGATCCCCATCTCACCATCCGCCGCCATGACTCCTACTGAATGGCCCCTACCCCCCCTTTACCCGACGCGTCAACTGCAGTACATAGTCGCCGTCAGTGGTAGATTCCGCCCTGTCCTTCTAATGGGTCTCTCATCTCGGCGATCCCGATCCGCAGCTGCCCCCCCTTCCCCTCAACTTTTCGAATGTAGTGCCGTTTTTTTCTAATATCTCGAAGGAAGGTGACTTAGACTCCTTCCTGGCTCTCTTTTTCACGCATCCACCCTGATAGAGGCGCGCACTTCCCTTTTTTCTCTTTTCACGCGACGCTGGCCTTCGGCAAATTAGATTCAAAGATCGGGAAAGAAAATCTCCTTTCGCGCCTTTTCCACAGTCCCTTTCTCATCTCTTAAAGAAAAAGTACGCTTTTTCCCCCCGCTAGGCTGTGTTGGGCATTGGTGCCTTGAAATTTTTCCGAGCCGGTTGTTCAAGATCATCCCTCAAGGTGAATAAAGATAAACCCCGGTTCCCCGGTATAGAGACTTCGAGAGTACTTTTCTGAAAGACTCCCCCAAGCTGCATAGACTCCTTCCGGTCTCTTCCCCCCCTTTGGGGGAAGTTCTTTATTCCTTTAACTGCTTTTAGCATTGAAGGATCTAGGCCAGCTAATAGACTTCAAGTTCCCTGCTCCTCGGGGTACCCCCTGTTTTCCCCCTTTCTTTTCCAGATAAGTCAAGTAAGATAGTTCATACTCCTAGTCAGTTATAAGCAAAATTTTTCGCTTCCTTTTTTCTTCGATTGGGTTTCAAGATGAGAATTCTTTTTTCAGTTCTCTACAGCCCCCCCCCAGGAACTTTCCTTTATACCCACTCACTATTTTCTTTGGGAACAACTATGGGATATCGCATATATTCTCCTCTTTCTACTAATAGGATGCCCCCACCTTTTCCTCCTACCTCTCCCTTCTGTAGAAAAGGGCATAGTCCGGGTCGGGGACTCGGCGGTTCCCCTTCCCCCATCAGTGATGGCTTTCTTCTACTCTGTCCATTGTTGGAAGGTGGGAATCCTCCCGAACAATGACTCCCTGTTTAATACTGAGAGGTACTGCTATCCCAGGACTGTTATAATCCCAGCATCTCTAGACCTAGGATTACCTGTTTCTGTTATTTTTTTCGTCCTTTTCTACTCAGGACCCCGGCTAGGACAGTAGATAATGGTTGACTGATTTTCCCTTGCTCATTTCGCGAAGGGAGTACCTATTCTCCTTCCTCGGAGTTATACACATTTACTTGCCTCCATTAATGTTGAAAACGCCGTGATCTACCCCCTGGACATTTTCGTTGTGAAGCACCCTTTGGTTTTTCTCTACCCGAAAAGGAGCTCGGGCCGTTCAAGAGTCTTCTGTTTCCCCAAAATGTTCAATTCCTTTGGCTGTCACATTTTTCAATCAAAACCCTCGCCCTTTTTAACCCGTGCTTAAATGGGTTATGTCTCGACCCTACGATATAGCGCATTTTTCCGCTTTTTTTCCAACCACCTCCCCCCTTTGGTGTCAGGCATGAGACAGAGGTTATTTTTAGTGCCCGTACACGTTTCTTGAAATTATCTCCCCCCCCAGTCCATCTCCAAGACAGAACTTTAGGTCTCGGCAATTTCAGTACTTTTAGTCCTGAAAGGGCATACTCCCCCATCTTTAGAAGAAGACTTGTGTCTCCTTCGATCCTTTTTGATTATAGGGAATGATTATCAACCATTCTGTTCTTTTTCAAAGGGTAATCCAGCCTTCCCTCAACAAAATAAAAGACTCCGAGTCCCTTCTCGTGATTTCTAGTCGTGTTCAAAGATTCGCGCCCAAGCGCACCCCCTGCTATTCTTTCCAGTCCATGACTATAAGTTATTCATGAGGAGTCTGGGAGGCAAGGACTCCACCTTTTCTCTTTAATTACCACCCCCTCAAAGAGTGTCTATGTAGACGAAGACCCCCCCAACTTTCATTAGGAAAGTGCCTTCCCCACCGATGGTTGTGGATTTCAGTCCCCCCAGGAGTGACTTCGCAGAACTCTGCCCCTGCCTGTTTTATCATAGTTTTCCCCCTTCCACTCAGTCATAAACAATGAGGTCTTCGTCCCAGTCGAGATCTATCTCTCCTTTTCCCTGAGAAGGTATGGAGCAGACAGAAGACACCTGACTTATTCACTCCCAACGTGAGTCTCCGTGAAAATTTTTACAGAACTTAAGATATTTTCTCAGAACGAAGCTTCTCCTCACCCGAACCCTTACCCTTACAGTCCTTCTCCTCCATGAGCTAGCTTTCTGTAAATGGGCCTTTACCTTCTCAAGAGCAGTACTACCCATTGTCTCGGAAAATGGACACATCTCTTTCCTTTCCTTCATCTTTTTGTTGGTTATATATCAAGGTCGAGATTACATTAGTAACTGACTAGGTCCTGCCTGTGACCTCCCCTTGGTATTCTCTAGCAGAGGGTGCCAGGTATGTCTCGGTAAGTGTTGTTGGCGGCTGTTATTAGACGCCCGCTCGATCTGGGTCTAATCACTCTTTTTCAAAGTAAGTGTTTCTGACAGCAATTTTTCACCTTTTCCCTGCCTTCGATGAAGTTGTGTTCTAGGAGAGTACGGCCCTAATCCGCTTCTAACATTCTCTCCGGACGCCTTGACATGGGAGTATTGAATGAGATGCTGCAGGTCGGTAGTACCCTGCATTTTGACCCTCGATACGCACATCGTCGAATGACTTCACTGTGATGTATAGCGGAGCTGATTTGGACTGTCCACGAACTTACCCACTCTATTGTACGCGTCCTCTTTTCCTTTCGATAGATTTTTTGATGAGAGCAGAACTCGAGAAAGCCGCAAAGAGCAATGTTCATTTCTCTCAGATGTTTTCTCTACAAGTACGAAGCCCTCCCTTCGGCAGCCCCAGGTTGAATTGACATGAGAATTTTCTGGGTCCTCTTACGCCTAACCTTGAATGTTTTTTGCCACTCACACTCCCGATCCGACTTTTTTTTCATATTTTGTTCCCCCCAATTTCCCCTGAGGATGCCCCACAGATTTTTTCCCTCTCGAAGAGAAGCATCTACTAGGGGTTATCACGCAATTTGCTCCCCCTCTCCCTCACAGGTTTCGTTCCTTTAGACTTTCCCCTCTTTTTAGGTTTCAGATGGGATTAACGTTTAGTAAGGGCGGAGGGCCAGGTAGGCGGGACCCCGTCACTGACGTCTTTTTCCCCCCCTACCGAAAACCGAACGCGTATGAATTGCAAACCTCTGGAACCACCCCATCCGAGTTATCAGATAGCTCATTCCGTGATCCCGCACCATAGGATGTAACCCAGTTTAAGGCAAGTACCAACTTTTGTTTCTGATAATGGTGAAAAAGAAAAGTGAGTGAAAATTTTTTTTTGTGAACAGGATGGGCCGGACCCCAAATTCTTTTTCTCTAAGTTAATTCCGTTGGATTGATTCCCCTCTTTTCCTCTAAAAACTCGGCTTGCCTTTTAGATCACCGCACTGACGTAAGAAAAATGATGGTCTTTTCCTTTTGATCCTGGATTGTTAGTTAGAAGAGATGGCATCTCGCCCGCCGCGATCTCCAAGTAGAATTGAGTCTCACTTTCTAGTCGTAGCCCCATAAGGCCGCGCGGCAGAGCCAGCCCGCAGAACCCCCCCCCCCCCTGGACATCGGAAGATTGTCGATGGATTGAGCTTTTCCGCCATTTTAAGACGGGTCAGTCCTTCCCTCCCAAGAGCTCGTAATCCTTGAAAAACAGGGACTCATAAGAATCCGTGTAAGGGTTATTGTCACCCAAATTGACCAGGAGCGGGAGGAAGCTTTGATTCACCGCTCGTGCAGGTTGTTCTCGACATGGACCTCCCCCCCAAGGGGGGGGTGGGTTTTAGAGATGATTTGTCATCGGCTCGATCGGCGGAAGCCGGTGGTTTTTTTCCCTGAAAGATGCCAGTAGAAACCCCGAGTTGCGCCTATCAAGTCGCCCACGATTGTTTTTTCCCCCACCGTAATTATACTCAGGCCCCGTCCTGGAGCATAATGAGTTTTCTTTAGCTCCATTTCTAGTGAGGTCTCTTCCTTCTCCCCGACTAAAAGATAAACCCTTTGAGGGCAGTTTAATGCTAGGTGATCCCGCACGAGAGTCATGTTTTTCCCCTCCAAGTCTCTCCGAGTCCGCTTCTTTCGTCCCCCTATTTAAAGAGCGTGCCTGGAGGCCCGCGTCCTAAGCCCTAGCTTCCAGTTCCTTAGAAGATAGTCCCGACCCCATATGGTCTTTGGGAGCGGAGCATGTTTCTTTCTGGGTCCCGGAGTACATATCTTCGCGTTCATTGCGATACCGGTGGAAGCCTTGATATAGGATAGACTTTTCCGATGATGAAAACCATGGCCTTCCAATGATAAAAAAACAAGGCTCGCGGTTTTCCAGTCACAGACTTTTTTTTCCTGCTTTCCCCCCAGAAGCTGTTTCCTATATGTCGACTGCGCTACTGATAAGGTATTGCCTCGGCCCTCTGCCCTTTGAAGAATATGTTTTCTCAAACCTCCCCTTGCAACGGTAGGCCCTTCTCGTCCTGAGCAGTTTTTAGTTAGGTTGGATGGTTGATCCGGCCCGGGAGCAATGAGAGTCTTTCAGTAGGCCCTTTCCCCGCCTATATTTTATCGGACATTCTCGACCTTTTGAGATTTGCGGCCCGCGCTGATCGTGGCAATCCCTTGCGGCCCATTTACTTAACGAAGGGCATGATAGGAACTATATGCACCTGTCTGGAAATCCTGGTTCAAGGAGTCGATGGTCTAGCTTTTCATTATTGAGGTATCGACAGCTAGGAGATGTCACTTCAATGACGTATTTCTCCTTAGAGATCCCCTGAGCTTGCCTTGTCGTACGACGCTCCCGAGTAGGATAATTATCATGTCCCACGATAGAAGGACTCAGGATTCCTCAATATATTTGATATGTCTTCTCCCTTATAACTTGCCACTTCTTGAAATTTCAGTTCACGAGCAGTTTACATCTCGGAGTCTCTTACCCGCGATCTTGTCCTCCTTTAGTTTGAGCGAGGTGTGATTCATATTCCGATATCGGAATGGCAGGAAGGAAATTCCCGTGAGAAGTTGCGTTTCCCGCTCGATTGCCCAGGCGCCAGACCCCAGGGCCTTGAGGCCTCGACCTGCTTTTCCTCCTTCTTCAGGGGCCTCTCGTATGCTCCTTCTTTTCCTCCCAGTCTGTTGTTCTGTATCTGTGTCCCCCTTCTGCGTGCCCTATAGGACGAGTTCTTCTATCCGCCCCCCAAGAATCGAGCTGTCGCATGGTACCCAAGAGAGCTGCTTTCTTCCCCCTCAAAAGTCCTTTTCTTTCCCATGCCCCATTCCGAGATCCTTAGGTCAACAACCTCGGACATGCTCCATCTCTTCCTTTCTTTAATCCTTACGCTCGACTTCCGACTCGTCTCCCTGCTTCCGGACACTGGACAGGAAGTGGAAGGAGTTGCCCTTTCCTTTTTCCCTCTAATTTTTTTGTAAGCGTTTTCCCCCCTGGATCAGATTCGCTCGGCATCTGACTTTTCCGACTCTCCCTTGTTCTTTGACTTAAAGAAACGGTCCTTTTAGAGATCTCCGACGGCGACGGCGGCCGAGAAGTTCCTCTCCCCCTTTTCTCCCCCTCTATTGACGAACATGACTCCCTTGTCAATACCAGCCGACTTCACCGGTCCAGCAGTCGTTTTTTTTTTGACTGATTGGTGCCGATAGATACGGGACTTGTCATGGGGCGTATTACCCCTTCCCCCTCCTCCCTTCCAGCGCTTCCACATGTCCCCCCTCAGAATGTCAGAGTGACAGGTCCATATCTGATTGGGACGACTTTCCTATTCTTCCCGGATTGAAGTTTTTCGCGTTTACTTGCATCCACCATGCATGGTAGCGCCGAGAAGGCACCTTTCTTTTCCCCTCAGAGGTGATACCAGAAAGTCTTCCCCCAAATAGCATGATACAGATCCCCGAACTGGAGACAGTCCTCCTTGTCCCCCCTCCCTTCTCCAATACCCCTGAGTCTGTTTATAATGGTCTGTCCCAGCCGCCAAGCGATGGCACAGTATTTCGCTTTGATGTTTCTCTGGGAAGGAAATGTTTCCCCCGAGGATGGGTTGCCAGCCCCTCCCCCTTCCCCGATTAGACTTCGCCCCCCGGCATATCTCCCTGGACGCCGCTCGCAGGAGGCGGTCCCATCTGAATCCCCCCCCCCTCTAGGGGAAGAGCGTCCCAAATATGTGGTGTTGCCTGATCTCTCGGCATCAATGATCTGTCTTTCGCGGAGCGAGGGTACCCCGTCTTTTCATTTTTCCAGTACCGAGAAGGATGAGTCGGGTCACCAAGACTTCTGGCAGACTCCTTTAACTTCATCCCCGATTTCCGTGCACTGCCGCGGCCTGTGTCTTGCACTCCCGCCAAAATTCGGTTTTTATCTTTTTTTGGTCGTGCGTTTTGGAGTACTTGCCTGGTCCTCTGACTAGTGACCCCCCGTCCGACGGAAGGGATTATGGATAGCACAGCTTAGTGACAAAGTGGTCTCTCGAACCGACCCTGGCATT
>Ga0179593_1534777_pt1 | contig 14814 bp, 12 predicted proteins | sample CZODoug2_1_08_16_FD_185931 | JGI IMG/M metagenome (GOLD analysis project Ga0179593, IMG submission 185931) | Vadose zone soil fungal communities from Angelo Coast Range Reserve, California, USA - CZODoug2_1_08_16fungal (PacBio error correction) | ecosystem: Environmental > Terrestrial > Soil >... | reverse complement strand
TTCCTTTAACACCTTCGCGCATCCTCTTTACCCTCCTCCACTACCCCGCCCCCCGTGCATTACGGTCAAGTTCTTCCCTTTCTCCATTACAACTCAGGTCAGCCGTCTCCGGAAACTCCATTTTCCTTGGGCTTTTACGCAACAGAAAAATACTCCCACCGCATCCCCCTTTCCAACGCTTCTTATCGGTGTTGCTCCCCCCCTTTCCCCTTTCCCCCAACGTACACTGTGAAGTTCTGCGTCACATCCCCCACCCGGGACAAACCGGCTATTTCGATCCTCTCCTTCCTTTCCCACGCTTCGTCGTTTAATTCGCGTCGTCCTCTATCCCAGAACCCTCCCCCATTTTGTCGCTTTCCTTGTAAGCGCTTATTCCTGAAAAATATGCCCTTCTGCGGTAGGCGAGGCTTGCTCAATCTTCACGACGTGGCCCCCCGTCTAGGCACGGTGTGCTGGTTTTTTTCCCCACTCCCCCTCTTCTCTTTGAATGCAACTTGGCTTAGATCGTTGTTAACTCAACTCCTTCTAACGTTTCGCTCGCCGGTGATCCAGATCCCATAGATACACTTTCTCGGTCTCATTTGGGTTACTTTTTTTCATCCTCTTGCCAGAAAGGGTTGCCCCCCTCAAATTCTAATGACAACCCCCCTCTTAAGTGACGTGAGTCAATTACGTTTATCCCTGGTCGAACCAACGGGCCCCTCCGATTGTGTGAATTCTCTTCTGCTTGAATCACTCAGGCCTGATGGAGTCCCACCCCCCCCCGCGTTTGTCCCCCCCCGCCGCATACTCCCCCTGCCCCACAAAAACCTCAGGCAAGGACACGTCGTCTGTTGCCGTAACATACGCTCTAATCTCTGGTTCTAATATCCCCTTTCCTCCATTGACCGGAGACACCCCTTGGCTTTTAAGCACAAGATCCACAAAACGTCCATACCTGGCTCGCTCCATTTCAGGTGGTGCCCCACTGCCCCCCGCCCTCTTACCCGCGGATTAGTCTCCGACAAGCCACGCTTCCTCACTCCCTTTTCAACTTAGACGTCAACTTCCCCAATAAGTTTGCCCCACACGTTCGTTTGCGCAGGCTCCACTTGGGGGTCCCCCGTTCCTTCTCTCATGACTTGTCTTTTCCGCCCAAGCCATATGGCCATGTGCCTTATTTTTTTGTGAGACCAGTCCCTGTATCCCTGGACCCTCAGCGAACCCTCCCTTGATGTCGTATCATTATACCGCCTATGCGTGGCTGGACTACCACTTACGGGTTCCTCCTATTCTTTAATATCACTGCTAGCCCATGACCCTTGGTGACGGGGTTGCAGGCCGTCACTCAACATGCTAATTGATCCCCTGCCCGGTTCCTTATCATTTACCTTCCCAAACCCCATTTGTGTCTACAACCCTGAGTCGCACCACTAGCAGTGTGGCCTATAAAGGGTTTTTTGATATGATTCTCTGCCCCCCGGATTAGTTTTTATTCATAAGGTACCCTTCCCTTTATACGCACGCCAACCCCTCCTTTTTGGACATCTCTATTTCGCGACGCCTTATGAAACGACTTTCCCAGCTAAATTTCCCCCACATAGTTTTTATTTCCAAACAATCTCCCGCCACACGCTTGTCTCTTCTCCCCCCTGTACAGACGGAGTCATTCATAGCTGTCTTCAGTTTGCCAGCATCCTCCACCTTTTACGCACCGCATATGCCTTTCCCCGCTTAACCTACCTTCTGCTTTTGGGTTGATAACCGCCTCGTTTTCCGGCAACTTGATTCCTCCTTGTGAGCCTTCATTCCTAATCAAGCCTTCAATCCTCCCTGTTTTCACGATGGCTAACCATTTTGTTATTTACTCCCCATGACGCACGTTTATTTTTTTCAGGTCCCTTCCAATTCGTCCGCGCTGTGGTCCTTCTTTTTTCAAACCTACGTCATAGATTGCTTCGTTCTTTCATGACTTTGGTTACCCGGCGATCGACATCATATACAGGTTACATTCTTTCCACCAAGGGTCCCCTACGATATGGGCTTTTAAATGCCCACCAGCCCTACATTCCCAGAGCTCTCTTTTGACTCCCCCTGCTCCGAAGTTTTTCTTCCTTTCAATTATGATACCGCTCTGATCCTATGCCGCAGGTCGCCGCTACCCTACCCGGGACCTTCTCCCTCTATAGTTTCCCGCTCCCAGAGCCACCCGTTCTACCATTTAGCGCCTACTGCAGTCGATCGGACCCTTCCTGTGCTACGGATAGTTGACACGTCTTATCTGGTCTCTCTTACTTTTCCTCTCGTTTTATTCACCGACCTGAACGGCGGTCCCCCCCCCTTCCCCCCCCCCCCAACCATAACCAATTCGCTGCTCCGTTTTAGTGCCGTGCACCCCCTCTTAAGAAGTTAACATCCCCCCTCTCGAGAAAAGGATCCGTTCCACCCATTTCAATCCCTCTTTACTGCTCCCTTTGTTTACCGTCGTTTAAACATTCTCTGATATTCCCACCCTATTGCCGTGCCCACGATTGGCCCGAAGGAGCCCCTGCACGTTCAAAGATCCCCCCCCACATGTTCTACAATCTCCCCCCCCTTCATAGCCGACGCACCCGTCTTGTTCACCGTCGCTCCTCTATCTGAACGGCGAAACTGGTTGGCGATTCACCCCCGCCATTCGCCTTGCGTCCGTTTTTTCAAAATCATAATTCATGGTGTTGAAGAGAGCCACCCTCCCCCCAGCGGGTTTTAACCGTGGCCGGCGACACGTTCTAGTCAGTTGAGACGTACCGTGGAGTTGATTTCCCTCGTCCCCTTCTTTTGCGATTTGACAACCCCGTGTCGATTTTTCTTAAGGGCGTTGTGGCCGCTTTGGTCTGTTCTTGTTTAAATTTGCCTCCTATTTTGGGTGCGATTGATTATCGATTTTTTTTTTTTGCTTCCCAGCTATTTTGTCCCAACGCTATTGCTGGGGTGGCATCTCTCATGTTGCCGCTCCCGCCCGACGCGGGAGGATGACGTATTGATTTCACGGCACCCCTCGTGACTGGTCCGGAGTTGATTCTTCCACTTTGGCTGATGTGCCCGGTTCCTCCGTTTCTCTTCGCCATTCATAGTCTTTGTTGGACTGATCCCTTCTCACTTTTTATCCCAAGGTAATCTCCGCTCTTTCCCTTTTTCTGCATCCATGGTTAAAACCCCCCCTGGGCCTTTAATCCCCCTTCTTTTCGGCCGCGACCGGTCGGCGTCGCGTGACCCATTCGCAAATTATCAAATTCCTACTCCCCCCTTCGTACCACATTTGGCGTACACGCATGGGCATTCCGGGTTCCCTGTTCTGCCAGTAGCGATTTGCACAAGTGCATACCATATTCCTCCTCGGACTCTTCTTACCCTCCGCCCCTCCCTCCTAACCACTCCTCCCGAATTTAACGAACTTTGTACTGAGACCGAATCTTCTTTGGTCCAGAAGCTTTCACGCATCAGTGTCGAACCAACATTGTTTTGACCGTATTTCTGGAGGCTTGTCTTGTCCTGAATCTTGGAGTTTTTTCACCCATCAGCTCTTTTCTTTTTGGACTCTTTCTAGGCGTCTAACACACCCATTGTCAAAGTCTGGGCTCCTTTCCTGTTCAGTGACGGTCTCAGAACCCCTGGCACCCAGCTTTGGTTTTTATTTTTCCCCCGAAAGAATTTTTCAGTGACTTTGGCATTTTTTTTTTGTATCGTGCCTGTAAAAGATGTCCCCTTTTTTCTTACTTTGCCTCCCTATCCCTTCAGTTTTTTTAATCTTCCAGATTCTTTTTTCGGCCTATTGCCCTGCTTGTGGGAGCGCACTGTCTCACCTTCACAGGGCGCTTGAAATAAGTAACATTTCCGATCGAATTCCCTGCCCACACAAACGGACCTAGGGCATCCCCTGTCCCACACAGATAAATCTCATTGCACCGCACAGCGTAGTATGTTTCTCTATCCCTTCGGGGCTGACCCGCCGTTTTATGGTCACTGACCCTACCAGACTCTTTCCTCAATCAAGTTCTGCGCATGTAAAGGACCTTCCTATAGTCTGAAAGTTTAGTTTTTTCTGTCCCCACCACCTCCTTAACGTGCCACACTTGCAGTAAATTATCGCTGTATGGGATCCCCCGGTTTTCTCAAGCAAGCGTGAACGGGTTACCTTATTGGTTCACCCTGGGTTTTTCTAGGTTGGGAACCACGTGATTTCGAAGTTTCCTTCGTACACTGTGATTATTTCCACACTTTCCGTGCTTTTTTGCTATGTGTTCTTCCGTTCTTGCAAAGCGGTTCCTCTATCTGCACCCTCGGCAGTCGCCCCTCTCCTGCGCGGTAAGTGCTTGACTGACGTGCCACTATGCTTTCTTGTCTGTTCCTGGGCTCATTTGCGGGTTTTGAACTCCCGTGTTTTATTAAGGATTTCACGAGGACTGGCGGCCTCGCTTTGAGGTTAATCGACTCGTGCCAATAGGCGGTAAACTCCTACCAGTGTTCGGCCCTTAGGTTGTCTGGACGTCTCCACCATGTGGTCGTCAGTTCTTGCGCTAATGGTCCTCTTCCGGTCCCGTGGTGTCGCCGTAGGTCATGATCTCCAACCCTCTTTTTTTTTTCCCTTTCCGACCCTTACCAGCGCAGCCCCTCTCTGATTCGTAACGCATTTATATCTTAGCGTTAGCACCCCGATTCGTTCCGACTTTTTTTGCCGCTAAGTATCTCCTTATCCAAGCACGAGCGTTCCACCAATGCTGAGGTTTCTTCCACAAAACCCCTCCATTTCACTGCCCCAGACTCTCTTGCCAGTGTCTTAGTCTCGGATGCCAACCTGATCAGTTGCTATAGTTTCCCCTGCCCCTTCTTCCAACACCCCGAATGCCCTTTCCCGCCTGTCTTCCCCCAGAAAATATTTAATGGTACGGTTTGTGATTTCTCGTCTATTACGTCCTGCTTCGCAGTCACCCTTGTCTTCTAATTGGAGAGAACCGCGATTTTTGTTTCTTCCGAATCGATTCAAATGTCATTCCCTTGGTAATCTGGTCTAATTGGTAGTTGTCAACTGCGGCATGCCACTCAGTTTTCTATAGAAGCGGTATGTAGGACCTACTGGGTGGATGTGTGTGGACCGGACGTTTTTTTAAACCCGGCACCAGCCCCCCCCCCTTCCGGTTTTGAGTTACGTTAACTTTTCGTCTTGCGGAAGGAAGTCCGCTCACTCCCCCGTTGTCCCCACAGTTGTGCTGCTGGCACTCGGCTTACTGTGTCAGCGGACCACTTACAGAGACATGTCCAGCTTCTGCTCTCTTTTTTCCTACTCGTTGGTGAGATCGTCCCAACCCTTCTGGCACCAAAGGATCTTTCGCTAGCATTACCACCTTGCCCTCCCCCCCCTGTCCTAAGTTGTGCTACCTCTTTCAGCGCACCTTCCACCTCGCTTACTTTTCCTCACCTTGTTTATGCCGAAGTTCTCGGAGATTCCCGGTGCACCGCCTATTGCCAATGGGGTTTGTATGGCCGCAAGGGCAACTTCACATTCCAATCCCGCCTCCAATCGAGTTCCCCCCCCTTTTTCGCCCACGACGCTTTTCCAGCCCACGTCAACACTTTTTCCACCACCATCTGGTCCCGGGTCAATTGCGACCCTTTCTATCACCTTCAAAAGCACGGTTGGCGAAAACCACCAAACCCCTCACATGGTGGACTTCGTCCCCCTTATTGCTCTTCTCTCGCCTTTGCCGTAGTTCGCCGATATTATTCAGTCCCCCTTATTTTACCCAATCCGACGACTTTTGCCTCTCCTTTGATTCAGTAGCTTTCCCCAAGTATTAACCAACAGTTCCGATAACTTCGTGGCACACTATCTCTCCCTTGTTTAGCCCATTGTTTTCTCATATGTACCCCCTTTGGCATCTCTTGTTCCCTGACCCCCCCTTTGTGACCCAGCCTTCCGCCTTGCCTCCGTTCCGTCACGCTGCCCTTCATTCAGGGGAGGAGTAGCACGGCCACCCCCCCCTAACCCTTGAGAATCATTAATTGTCTCCGTTATCTTTTTACTGAATACCACAAGACCCGTCCAAGAATTCTCGGAGAAAAGCTACCTACCAGAAAAGATACCTCGCCTTTCCCTGACTCCGATCTGTCGAGTGCTTTTAGGAAATTTTGCGGGATTCTCGCTTGATAAGACACCACTCGATTCCCCGCGCACGCGCACCAATATTTTACCTCGATTATAGCCCCCCTGCGCCAGGTCTTGATTTCAAGTTCACTTTCCGTTCCTGTCCCCTTGTTATCATCGAACAAGCCCTCTATTTTTCCACGCATTTTTTGTATCGCACTAGGTCTCACTCCTTCTCAAGCCTTGTCCCAAGGCCAAAACCACCCCTAGACCCACCCACTTGTCATTGAGCCCCCCCTCCCCCTCTACCCCCCAAAAGTATTTTCCAGGACGCTCGAACGTTTTCTGCAGGCAGGGGCTTCATCAGGGAGTATTTTCTTCCCTGAGCGCCTCGATTCCCGGCGTTCACTTTGGTCCCTTAGACAATACACCCACCAGCCCCTTGACGCAATACTTTTCCTGCCCTTCCCCTGCGTTACGAATTGACGGTTCCCACAACCTGAACCCCTGTGTTATGTCGATGTTCCCGGCGGATTATCTTCTCAGCTTCGCTTTTGCGACACACCCCCTTCCCTCTATTCCCAGAGACCTTCTACCTTTTTCCCCCCTTTAGACTCTGCAACTTGATCGTTTCTTTATCCCGGAATGTGGAGACTCACTTCCGATTCCGGTCGGCTCCGGTGATTCTCTTTTCCTTGTTTATTTCCAGGATTCCAGTGCTTATCCGTTATTACCCCACCCACATGGTAGCACACAGTATCTCCTCCCCGCGAGTTTTCTCATACCTTTCCTGTACTCTCCAGGTTAGTGTCTGATCATTTTTCTAATGTAGCTACCGTATCCCTCCCCCCGCAGCCCCTCGCTCTTTTTCTTGATAGTTACTTCCATCGCCAAAATGCATTAATTTTCCTTTCCGCGTCCCACTAACATCTGGCCGCCATTTGAAGTGATATTCGTGCTTCCTGCCCAACCCTCCGACATCTGTCGATAACTTCCCGTGCTAGTATTTTCCAGTCCTTCTTTCCAGACAACCCCACTTCCACTTCCCATTCCCCCTCCTGTACCTCTACCTCCCCACCTCGGTTCCCCGGTGGCAACTTTCCAGGCTCCGATCAACTGACTCCTGTTCTCCTCTCTGCCACCTGCTGGTGACATTACAGTTACCCACCGCCACATGCACGGCATTTGGTGATCGTGGGATCATGCCCCTCTTCCCGGAACAGTTGTTCCTGCTCCGCGGTCCTACCCGCTAGTGGGAACCTCGACTCTTCCCCGCTGCTCTACCGTGTGACACGCGGAGGCGGCATGTTCGTTTTTCCCGTCTTTTTCTCCAGCACTGTCAGGCCTCTGTGTCCAACATGTTTTTTTATTTTTTTTTATAATGAGGCCACTCACTCTTTCCTCGCGCTTTTCCGGTTAAATTCTGGTCATTATTTTGCGTACGAGTGTTCGTACAGTTCCCTGTCATCTTCCTTCCAATCGTCCTCCTTCCGTGACTAGTTAATGCTTTTCACGCCCATGCGTGGCCATGCACCGCGATACCTCCCCCTCACTCCCCCGCCTCCCACTGATTCCCGGAGCTCCCCGTGCTTGGGACCTTCTGTAGTTTCGCCTGCTTCACGGACGTGCGAGACTACGCAGTGTCAATAACCGAATGTTCTCCCATCCCTTCGTGTATAACCTCTTGTGCCTCTCGTTTTCCGTGTATCGACGCAGCTGAACTTGTACCGGGACATCCTGTTTTCCCCCCTTTTCAACCTCGCGCTTAGAATTTTTCGTATCATAACCTGAGGAACGGTTCTTCCAGCGATTTAGTCTGCATCCAGTGCACTTCAACGTTGATTTAGCGTCTCTCAGCTCTTTCTGTAGTGAGTACCTTCAGTTATCTTAGAGTCGCATCCTTCTCTCTCATGAGGTTGGCCTCCTCAAACACCAAGTCCCTTTAGTTCTCATCTAAAAGTCCATATCAAACCTCCCTCCTCACCACATGTTACGAGACCCCCCCCTCCTATCCCTTTCCCGGCTGGCCTACAGTTTTAATAACGCCGTTCGCATTTTTCTTGCTAACTTGTTAATGTATAATCTCCACCTTGGTTTTTATTCGACTACGCCTATATATGAGGACTTCTTTTAAGACTTGTTCCAGGCTAATGTTAATATTTTTCTCCGGACACACGCATTTAAAACACGCCTTCACGCTTTTTGGATACTGAACTAAAGTTTGTTTGAGAAGAAGCGATCAGGGTCTTGAACGGGGCCCTTCCAAAGTCTCCGTCCCAGTAAACACTAGATTTCCTACTTCCCATTTAGTTTTTTGGCCTGTAGATTCCTTTGAGTCCCCCTCCCCCCAAAGGATTTTATGTGATCCTGGGGGTTTGATAACCCACCGGATTTGGTATCTCCCCATCTGTTTTTTTGACGTTCTCGACCTGTCTTCCATTTTCCCTCCCTAGCCAAATTTTCCTTAGATGTCTCTCGAGATTTTTCTTGCACCCACTTGGGGCCCCGAAATGTACTTGCCTCATGCCGCTTTACCTCAAGTTGATCTTGCCACATGTCCTCTGTCTCCTCCTATCAAGGTTATCCGCCATTAATGTCAGTCGTTCTCCTTGAGTGAGCACTAACAGCTTCTACTTACAATTTCCCCCCAGCAGTGGCCTAACACCCCGCCCGTGGATTTTTTGACCGTGGGTACCCGGTCAAGGGTGAGATGCCAGAACTTCGGCTCCACTTCCTTGGCCGTTCCGGTTCTAGGAACCGCCCTCCTTTTCCCCTCATCTTTTCGCCATTCTACAGCCTTTAATACTTTGAACTGGGTGCGAGCTTTCTCACTATGCGTGCAGCGGTTACAGCCTCCTGCGGATGCCCCGGTTGTGAATAATTCCTGATCTGACCGTCTCTTCTTTAACCAGCGCTACTCTGATCAGCGGACTCCTGAAACTTCTCGCTTCCATACCGGTTCCATAATCTTTACGTCTTCCTCCATTTTTTGTAGCGAGCCCTGACCCTCTTTTCTGTTGGAAATCATTTTCTTGGTGGGGTCCTTTGAACCCAGCGTCTAGTTTTAACGTTTATGCCGCTGTCGACAACCCCACACCCTGATTTTGTTCCTCTAGTACGTCTTACTTTTCCGCTGGGAGCACCCCTATTTGTTTCCAGAGGTAGGTCTGTGCTATAGTTTCCGCTTTGTTCGTCCCATACAAACAGGTTTCTTCCGCCTTTTCCTTCTGAGTTTCCCCTGCGTACAACCTTCCCGAGGGGCTTTTTTTTTTGATGACCAATCGGCATTGCCCCCCATAGGGGGAGTCCCTATCGTTTATCGTGCGCCTACGTTACTCCGCCTACCACCTGCGTATATGGCAGTTATTTGAGTGCCACCCGATGTCTTAGTGTCTGAAAGATTTCCTCGTTCAGAGATGTCTGTTTTTCTTTAGAGTGACGCAAAAGCTCCCATGTACGGGGCGCAGCCTTTTTCACCAGTACTTCCTTTCTTTCTGATGGTTCCTCCCCCTCGAGGCCTCTAATTTTACCCTAGTCTTTCGCCAACGCTGTCCCCACTTTCTCACCTTACCTTGTCCTTCGTTCTACGTATTTTTCTCTAATTCAGGCTTGTCTTTTCCTTCAAGGTACCAGGGCCTACGTTCATCACAATTGTTGATCAGAAATACTCCGCTAGTTGTTCTTGTCCTTTGGTTTAGTTGCCCCTGCGGTCCTGTATTGGCCCAGGAAGGTCGGGTTCAAGGCCTCCTAGATCGGGTTGTCTTTATTGGATTTTCTGGACTTCAGACCTCTACTTGACCGGCACTCCGAAAGGTGAACTTTTTCACAACTGATTGATAGGTTGGCGTCCGCCCCGAGGTCGAGCCTCCGGTGCCGGGAGCTATTTTTACTACCATATTCACGTTGTATGTTGGGTGGTTATCCCGTGGGTTTATTTGCACTTCCATCGTAAGCAGCGGGACGCGAGCATCGGAGTCTCAACTAGATGCCTGCTTTTCTGTGCGCTATCTTTTTAAATCTTTTTGTTCGTTTTCGTACCTCGTTGAGGCTCGGGCCCGCACTATTCTCGTTATGGTTCATACCTCTGGTTTGTTTTGGGAGATTAGCCCCCTACCTGTTGTCTTTTTTCGTCCCGCTCGGATTTGGAGTTTCCTGGCGGTCACTGTATCGCTGCTCATATCCTGTCAACCCCCTCCCTCGGCTTCTAGTGTCCCCGGCCTTGCTTCATGAACCTAAGCAATGCATGTTCCGATTGTGTCTCTATCCTTTCCCTCCCCTCCTGCAGGAGTCGATCTTCTCCTAACCCGACCTATTATGGTACTTGTCTAGATGGCTAGGACCTTCTTCCCTCGTACACCGTCGGCGCCCTCAACCTCGAAACTCCACTCCCCGTGAAGCCGCTTGAGGGATTCGTCAGCTCGTTATTGCTTCCGTGCGCGCTTTAGTCGTCAATCTCTTTTTCCTTGCAGTTGACGGTCCCCCCCACACCAGACTCCCAAGTTGTGCCCCCCGCGCGTAATGTTTTGTTGTGAGTATTGAGACTTTGGTGTGAAGAAATGAAATACATGCCGCTTACGCTCTGTCCGCTTCTGGCCTTTCGCGTCGGGACCCCGGAATACTTCCTCTTTCTGTTTTTGTCTGCCTGGATTGGTCGTTGCCAAATCCCTTTTGAAATTCCCCATTCCATGAGGAGACATGTGAATTATCATTCGAGAACCTTTTCATTCAACATCTTATGCTACGCCCGGCCACCCAATTCTTTTCCTCGACTCCCCTTGCTGGTTGTTTCCGGTGATTGGATCAATCTGTCTTCGGCTGCCTCCTCCGCTTCCTTCTCGCTTGTGACAGACTGTAACTTGTCTTGCTCCGGCTGCTGTACGTTCCCTCGCTGCCTTGAGCTCCTGTTCAAGTTTTCCCAGAATCTATCGCCTGAACTCCGCTCCTTCCTTTGTCGGGCCAGGGTTCCCGACGTTTCCTTATAGGTAAGGATGATCTACTTGCTTGCATGCCAGCACCCTGACGGCTCTAGAAGCGGTGGTTCGCACCTATGTCTGTGTTCCCGATTTGCTTCTGGTGATATGGCACTGTGTTTTCCCCGATCTCATTCTCACCATATTATTTTTTCCAAATCCTTTCCCGTTGTAACCGCAGTCACTGTTTCTTTTGCAAATTGAGGAAGGGCCGACAGCGCGATTCCCTTTTAGTCCTTTTGTCCCCACACTGCTTATCTAACGTCCCATGTACGCTTGCGTGTGACTGGTTCCCTTCCTGCTTTGAGGCAGCACCTTAATTTCCCCTTTTCCCCCCGTGCCAGTGCACCGCATTGATCAGATGTTTGTACTCTACCCCTTTAGTCATACTCCCCAATTTAGATGACCACGAGTTGAGGAGGGGAGTTGTACCCCCCTGACTTTTTGCTTTTCTTTTTTCATAGATTATCCGACCCAGCACGACGTCTCTGTGAGCGACCACCGTGTACGGCCATCCCGTCACCCCCATACTCGCCGACATTCCCTCCCACAATGCTCTTCATTTGCTTTTCTATTGAACAGAGACCTGTTTCCTTTACTCGCCGCCCTGGGGCATTCCCTTATATCACCCTTGTTTTGGGAACGCGCTCTGGCTTTAAAAAGGTCTCCCTTCGTGGCTGCTTTTCCCCCCCCCACCGCCCCCTAACCCCCCCCATAAAACTTTGTGCTGCGAGTCCTTCATGTCCACATTCTGCAGACGCCCGTACACACACCTTGACACCCCTTTTTAGGTTCCGTTTTCCACCCCTGGGACCCACAGGCACGGACCCCTCCACCACTCTAGCTCTCCCACCCCCCCCCCCGCCCACCGTTCTCTTCCTCACGATAAATATACTACCTTTGTGCCCGATGCCTGCCCCGCCTATAACTCCCACCCTGAGTTCTAGACCTAGCCCTACCCCCCTCGCAGACTTTGTATTCTTTCCACCTAATGCCCGTATTGCCGGAGAGCAATCTTTTTCCCCCGGCTAAAATCTGCTTTACATTCCCCCTTACGTTTGTTTTGTGTCACGTCCTGTACGTCCGCGATATCTTCTTTGTTACTCTCACTTTTCCTCTCTTTCGTCTATCCTAGCAATTTTTTGCCTGCCCCAGCGTCCTCTGTGCACAAATTCAGTGCACTTCCTCCCCACCGGGCTGTTCCTACAGTTTATTTCTCTCTTTGGTTGAGGAACCCTTACGTCGCCGTCAGATTGCACTCAAATTTGCTCATGCACATGTAGACACTGCCCGAGAGGCTCATGGTTCACTTGCGCACTGCGATGTCCCCCCTAGGTCCCTTTGTTCGAACCACCCGACGGTCCGCCGTCGTGGTTTTTTTTTTTTCTTTTTTTTTTTTCTTCACCCGACTGCGCCCTGCCCCCCTGCATCTCTCACACCTCCGCAGGGGCACTTGCACACTTTTTGTTCGCGCGCCTTTTTCTTTTGAGCGAACTTTCCTAGTGGCTTTGTTTTGGTCATGGAACTTTTTGTCGCTCCCCCAGTAGTCTGTTGTGCTTTCCCTCAGATCCTTTTACCCGCCTGAGAACTGCCCCGGCTGGCACGCATTACCCCAATCGCCCTCCCCCTGACTCCGCTCCTTCCCTTGCACTGGCGGGTTCTGTCGTCCCTGTTCGCCAAGATGGGTGAATATTTTCGTCTAGTCACTATAGCAGAGGAAACCTCCTCGCCTCCATTCTAGCCCACAGCACCCACGGGAGTTTTCCCATCGAGAACTTGTTTTCGCCGCGACTTACTCCACACACATTAATTGGTGTTCGGAATGGATTAGTACACTACTCTGTCCATTTCTCCAGGCCGTGTTTTTTTTTGCCGACCTCTTTTTTATTTTCTTTTGTTGGGTTTAGCTCGCTACCATATGTTTCCACGGCCTGTGTTCCCGTGTTTTTTTTCTAGGGTAATCTTACATGAGCCAGCACGGTGGTATTTGAGTAGTGCCTCGCATAACCCGACCAGTTCCTCGACACCTAACACCAGCGCCTTTCTTCCCCTTCCGGCATTACACGAACCCCCATAGCAGTTTTTTTTCTCCCCAGAACCAGCCTCTCGTCGTGCTAAGAACTCTTTAGTCCCCTGTTCTGTTGCGTCACCTAACGGGCACGTACTTGTTAACTCGTTGAGGACTCCGAGTTGCGTCTTGTTCATTACCCTTTTTTCCGAACAGCCTTTTGATTTCGCTTTCAACCCCACCCCCCCATTTTGATCAGTGCACACCCCTTATCCCAAATCCCTTTGCCCGCTACACTTCCTGCACGGCTTCGTTCTTTTTTGCCCGCACCCCTTTGAACCCTTTCTGTTTGTTCGGCAACCCCTCCGGTATTTTCCTTGACACCTAGAACTTCGACTTTTCCCCCCCCTAAGCCCCCCCATTACGGTACCTAGTCTCTCCCTATTAATGTGACCCCCCTTTCGACGTTCCCACTTTCATCGGCCATAGGCCATAGTTTTTTTCCCCTCTAGTCCCCTCTCATTTCCCCCCCCCGGCTATTTTTCATTCTGAAGTTGTTTGCTGTTGTTCACAGGAAGAGGCGGCCTTTCGGAATTTTCTGTGTGCTTTCCTTACACATAACAACTCCCCTCTTCCCCCGAACTGAAGTCTCTCCAAGTTCAGTCTTCACCAATAATTTCGCAGAGTAAGCCGGGCCATGAATTACGTTCATTCCCTACTCTTATCGCTATTCACTTATTCCTTTCGATAAGGCTCCCCCGTGTTGTCTTGGACTGTTGTCCTGTTACGTCCCCTTCCGCTTTTGGGTTCTTGCAGTAATCCAAGCGAAATGATTCTTCCTATGCAGTTTCCGACGAATCCATGTCGCTTCCCCGTGCCCACGCTTGATATTGGCTTGTCTGCTCACCTCCCCCCTACCGCGACACCAGTCTCCAACCAGTTCAGGATTTCTTCCTCTGCTCCCCTACTTCTTCCTCTGCACCTCCCCCTTTTTCCATACACCACATTGTACATAAACACCACACCCCCTGTTTTTGACCTGGTCACGACCCCTTCCCTCCCGGTCTCCCCTGGGGAACCTACCATCTTTTTCCACCTCTCCACCCGTTGTGTCTTCCCCCTTGAAATCTTCTTTCCTAACGCACCCTTCCCCACTGTCCCTAGACACTTTTTCAATTGCCTTCTGCCGTAGACTTTTCCCCTTTCTTCCAGCGTCCTATCCCAGTTACGTTACGGCTGCTTAATCCAACCCCCCATTCCCCCCTCCCCTGACAGTCTTTTTAACGATCTGACAACATTTCACCCGCTTTTATTCTTCAAGACTCTGTGTGGTTCCTATACATCCCCTTATCTTTCCGGAACGCCTCGTTCCACCCCCCCTTTTTTTGCGCTCTGCTTCCTCTTTCCATGCGGCGTTTTTGTGTTTCAACGCACTCACCCCTCTCATGGACTGCCTTTTTTTTCCACCTTTCTTCCTTGTTTTACGCCGTGTTTTCTGTCTGATGCCTCCTATATGAGCTGTATTAGCTGTTATGGCTCCGCTTCGTGGAAGAGGTCTTTCCCATTTTTGCGCAAGCCTGTAAATCCTCTATACCCCTCTGTGTTGCGAACCTCTGTTTTTTCGGTCCTCTTCCTTCAACTGACCTTTGGTCCTAATCCGACGGTTCCATTTTTTGTACGTTTACTCAACGTGCTAGACCCCTTACCCCCTCACCTTCCCACACTGAACCAGC